>Ga0335075_10003110_pt1 | contig 26536 bp, 21 predicted proteins | sample Lox_Sample_24_FD_206723 | JGI IMG/M metagenome (GOLD analysis project Ga0335075, IMG submission 206723) | Soil microbial communities from Loxahatchee National Wildlife Refuge, Florida, United States - Lox_Sample_2.4 | ecosystem: Environmental > Terrestrial > Soil > Wetlands | place: USA...
GCGCGAATCGCTTCGAGCCATACCTTCTTTGCGTCCGTTCCGCGGTCAGCCGCGATCAACTCATCCAAGAACGGAAACGCGTTCGACAGCAGAAAGGTTTGGTTCAATGCCACTAAGCGATTCCAAACGATCAGGCCGGAATTGGCATCGCCTATTGACTGAAAAAAATCTAGCGCTTGAAGATAGGAGTCGGCCGTCGGTGAAAGAGCGCGGTTCAGCAGTAAAGTTACGTCGTGAGTTGAAACCCACACACGCGAGATAGCAAGCGGAATCAGCGAGGGATCGCTCTGCACAGCGCGGTGTACTGCGTCCAGACCCTTGCCTACTTGGTTCTCGCGCAGAAGAAAATTTCCGTACTGCCACGCAACTTCAGCAGACGTAGGATACTCGACCTCGGCACGTTGAAAGGCCTCATCTGCCTCCCCGATGTTCCCCGTTTGCTGGTAGGCGGTAGCCAAATCGATCCAGTAATCGGAGGAAAGGGGCAGCTCGTGGACCGCTCTTTTATAGTCGCGCACCGCGCCGGAAGGATCGGGGTTTGCGAAATTCCACTGTCGAAACCGGCCCAGGCGGTCCCATGCCTCCGCGTCTCCAGGGATGAGCCGCGTTCCACGCTGGATAGATCCTAGGTTCGTGGCGTCTATGTCGGCGTTCGCACGCCAAATCCAAGCCGCTTGCACGACGAGGAACATCGCCACGATCGCGCATGCGACAAATAGACCCCGCCGCGCCTTCGAACTCCCCAAAGCAACTTCCACGGCCCCAATCTGCTACGGACCAGACCCCCTCCGCAACAAAAATCATCCCGAGGCTCGTCGTTACAAAACGAAAGGGCGCGCTGCCCCGGCCCTCGCGAACCGAAAAAGCGCGCCCTTCCACTCTTCCTTGTCCCAAATCAATCAGCCGGGACCGCAGCGAGCGCCGGCCCGGCAGTTTTCCGCCGATTGGCCGCAACATCGAAGCGATCGGCGTTCATCACTTTGTTCCACGCCGCCACGAAATCCCTCACGAACTTCTCTTTCGCGTCGGCGCACGCATAGACTTCGGCGAGAGCGCGTAGCTGCGAGTTCGAACCGAAGATCAGATCGAGTCGCGTAGCCGTCCATTTCGCCTTGTTCGACCTGCGATCGCGTCCCTCGTACACGCCTTCGGAGCCCGGAACCGGGTTCCACTCGGTGCCCATGTCGAGCAGGTTGACGAAGAAGTCGTTTGTCAGAATCTCCGGTTGTCTAGTGAAAACGCCATGCGTGGACTTCCCGTGGTTTGCACCGAGCACACGCAGCCCTGCAATGAGAACCGTCATCTCCGGCGCGGTCAAGTTCAGCAATTGCGCTTTGTCGATCAAGAGCTCTTCGGGCGACAAACGTTGCTTGCCGTTCAGGTAATTGCGAAAACCATCTGCGGTTGGCTCGAGCGGAACGAACGATTCGACATCGGTTTGCTCTTGCGATGCGTCCATGCGCCCTGGGGTGAAGGGAATTTGCACAGCATAGCCGGCGGTCTTCGCGGCCTTCTCGATCGCTGCATCGCCAGCGAGAACGATCAGGTCGGCAAGCGAAACCTTCTTGCCCGTATTTCCGTTGGTCTGCGAGCTGTTGAATTCCCTTTGGATCCCTTCGAGTGTCTTGAGCACCTTCGCTAGCTGAGCCGGTTGGTTGACGGCCCAATCCTTTTGCGGCGCGAGGCGAATGCGCGCTCCGTTCGCGCCGCCACGTTTGTCAGAGCCGCGGAACGTTGATGCTGTCGCCCAGGCCGTCGACACCAATTCAGAAACCGAGAGTCCCGATGCAAGGATTTTTGCCTTCAGAGCCGCAATCTCTTTCTCCCCGATCAGCGGGTGATTCACGGTGGGAATCGGGTCTTGCCAAATTAGCGTCTCCTTGGGAACGAGCGGCCCCAGGTATCGGACAACCGGGCCCATATCGCGGTGCGTCAACTTGAACCACGCTCGCGCAAACGCGTCCGCGAACTGATCCGGATGCTCGTAGAAGCGGCGCGAAATTCTCTCGTAAGCAGGATCGAAGCGCAGAGAGAGATCCGTCGTCAACATGGCTGGCGTGCGGCGCTTTGACGCATCGTGCGGATCCGGTGCCGTGCCCGCGCCTCCGCCATTTTTTGGCGTCCACTGATGCGCGCCCGCCGGGCTCTTGGTCAGTTCCCATTCGTAACCGAACAGGTTCTCGAAGAAGTTGTTGCTCCACTTCGTCGGCGTCGTCGTCCAAATAACTTCCAGGCCACTGCCAATCGTGTCATTGGCTTTGCCCGTGCCGAATTTGCCCTTCCAGCCCAGGCCCTGCTCAACGATGTCGGCGCCTTCCGGTTCCGCACCTACAAGCGACGCTTCACCAGCGCCGTGCGTTTTGCCGAATGTGTGACCACCTGCGATCAGCGCGACAGTTTCTTCGTCGTTCATCGCCATACGGCGGAACGTTTCACGGATATCTTTGGCGGCGGCAAGCGGGTCCGGCTTGCCATTCGGCCCTTCTGGATTCACGTAGATCAAGCCCATTTGCACGGCAGCGAGCGGATTCTGAAGGTCCCGCTCGCCGGAATAGCGCTCGTCTGCTAGCCACTTGCCCTCAGGGCCCCAGAAGACATCCTCTTGGGGCTCGTAGACGTCCTCGCGACCGCCGCCAAAGCCGAAAGTCTTGAAACCCATCGACTCAAGCGCAACATTACCCGCAAGAATCATCAGGTCGGCCCAGGAGATCTTGCGTCCATACTTCTGCTTGATCGGCCACAACAGCCGACGAGCCTTATCCAGGTTCACGTTGTCCGGCCAGCTATTCAAGGGCGCAAAGCGCTGCTGGCCCGCTCCTGCACCGCCGCGACCGTCGCCGATGCGGTACGTGCCGGCGCTATGCCAGGCCATGCGAATGAACAGCGGCCCGTAATGGCCAAAGTCAGCCGGCCACCAGTCCTGAGAGTCGGTCATCAGGGCATTAAGGTCCCTAATCACCGCATCCAGGTTGAGGCTCTTGAATTCCTCAGCGTAGTCGAAATCCTCGCCCATGGGATCAGAGAGATTGGGCTGCTGACGGTGGAGCACCTCGAGGTTCAACTGGTTCGGCCACCAATCCCGGTTCTTATGCGCGGGCGTTGCAGCCGCGAACGGGCACTCAGATCCATTTGATTCGGTTGACAATGTTTATTCCCTCCTTCGGATAAATTAAATTGTGGTCACAATCGAAAGTCGGTCAATTGGTGCGAAATGTGAAACTTGGCTCGCTCTCTCGCCGACAGATTGCCGACAAATAGCGCTCGATCAACTTCGTTCGTTGCGTACCGGCACGCCCCAAAGCTAACGCCCAGCGCGTCGCGGGGCGCACTTTGAGCAGAGCCCCCGGAAAATCAGTTCGCATTCGCGAAAAACCCGCTTGCCGAGCGCGCCGCGAGCAGGCCTAGGCACGTCGAACCATTCGACATCTTCGACATTGCCGCAGCGGTCGCAGATGAAATGGTGGTGCCGCATGCCCTTGGCATCGAAGCGCGCCGCTCGTCCCTCGACTGCCACTTCACGGACCAGTCCCGCCTGCACCAGGTCCCGCAGATTGTTATAGGTCGTGGCCCTCGACGATCGTGGGTCCATGTGATTCACGGCCTCGAAAATTTCCGCTGCCGTCGGATGACTGTGGCATTCCATCAGGAATGCCATCACCGCATAACGCTGGGGCGTACAGCGCAATCCGCTGCCCTCAAACGACCGTTTAATCGCCGCGCCGTCCATCAGCGAATTAGAATAAATCTAATGTGACATTTTGTCGAGTCTCACGCTTCCTCCGCGGAAGCGGGCCACGTGCGCGGCGTCATTATCAAGAAGGCTGTCTCAGACGTGAACTTCAAAGGCTATATCCGTCACGCCACGAAAGACGACCTGCAGTTCTTCGTCAAGAGCGACGAGACTAACCACATCGCGCTTCACACCATTCATTTCGTAAGTCCCCCTCGCGCAAAATGCCCCGTTGACGCTACGAAACGATTGCTGACTAGAAATTTGTTAATTCGACGAGGGCCAGCGCCAATTGCGGATTTCGGGTTTGTCGATACCTTCGGCGTAGGCGTAATTGACGCTCTCGATGATCTGCGCCTTGAGCCATTCCTTGACGTGCGCGGCGGAATCACGAATCCGGGCGACACGATCGATCAGGTCGATTGCAAGCGTGAACCGATCAACTTGATTGCGGATCGCCAGCTCCAGCGGCGTATTTATGTTCCCCTTTTCCTTGTACCCGCGTACATGGATGTTGGCGTGGTTCGTTCGGCGATAGGTGAACTTGTGAATCAGCCAGGGATAACCGTGGAAATTGAAGATCACGGGCTTGTCCTTGGTAAAAAGCGAATCGAAGTCCCGGTCCGACAGTCCATGAGGATGCTCGGTAACCGGCTGAAGGCGGTATAAATCCACTACATTCACAAAACGCACCTTCAGATCCGGTATCTGCTCTCGAAGAATTGCGGCAGCCGCGAGAGCCTCCTGCGTGAGCACGTCGCCGGCGCACGCCAAAACTGCATCTGGTTCGTCTCCCGAATCGGTGCTGGCCCAGTCCCAGATGCCAATGCCTTTCGTGCAGTGGACAATCGCCGCTTCCATATCGAGGTAAACCAGATGCGGCTGCTTGTCGGCAACGATCACGTTGACATAGTCCTTGCTGCGGAGGCAGTGGTCGGCGACGCTCAGCAGGCAATTCGCGTCAGGCGGGAGATAGATGCGCGTGATCGCCGCGCTTTTGTTGCTCACGACGTCGAGGAATCCGGGATCTTCATGCGTGAAGCCGTTGTGATCCTGCCGCCATACGAGCGAGGTGATCAGAATATTCAGCGAGGGAATGGGAACGCGCCAGTCGAGTTCGAGTTTCGATTTGTCGAGCCATTTCGCATGCTGGTTGTACATCGAATCGATGACGTGAGCGAATGCCTCATAGGTGTTGAAGAGACCATGGCGGCCTGTGAGGACATACCCTTCCAGCCAGCCTTCGAGTGTATGCTCGCTGAGCATTTCCATGACGCGCCCATCGGGAGCTATCTCGGTTCCATCCGTGTCTTCCGGTTTGATCTCCGCGAGCCACGTTTTGCGCGAGGCTTCGTACACGTCCTGCAATCGATTCGAAGCGTTCTCGTCAGGGCTGAATATTCGAAAGCTATTCATGTTGCGACGCATAACATCGCGTAGGAACTTGCCGAGCGTTTCCGTGGGCGAAATTTTCTCCGCGCCAGGCGCTTTCACCTGCACGGCGTAGTCTCGAAAATCGGGAAGATCCAGCGGCTTCCGCAATTTGCCCCCGTTGGCGTGAGGGTTCGCGCTCATTCTGCGGTCGCCGGTGGGCGGCAAAGCCTTCAGTTCCGGAATCAGCGCGCCGCGTTCGTCGAAGAGTTCTTCCGGTTTGTAACTTCGCATCCATCGCTCGACGATCTGCAAGTGCTTTGGATTGGATTTCACGTCCAGTACCGGCACCTGGTGCGCCCGCCAGAAATTTTCTACCTTATGTCCGTCGACTTCTTTTGGCCCCGTCCATCCTTTCGGCGAACGCAGAATAATCATCGGCCAGCACGGGCGGTCGGGCTTGCCGCTTCTGCGGGCCTCTTCCTGAATCGCGCGAATTTCTTTCACGCAAGCTTCCACGGTGGCAGCCATCTTTTGGTGCATGTTCGGCGGATCGTCGCCTTCGCCGTCCACCGTATGCGGCGTCCATCCGTATCCAGTGATGAGGTGCTCCAGTTCGTCGTGAGGAATCCGCGCCAGCACGGTGGGATTGGCGATCTTGTAGCCGTTGAGATGAAGGATGGGTAGAACGGCGCCATCGCGGATGGGATTCAGGAATTTGTTTGAGTGCCACGAAGTCGCCAGCGGGCCTGTTTCCGCTTCGCCATCCCCGATCACCACGCTGACGATCAGGTCGGGATTATCGAAGGCCGCGCCGAACGCATGCGATATGCTGTAGCCCAGTTCGCCGCCCTCATGGATCGAACCCGGCACTTCCGGTGTGCAGTGGCTGCCCAGTTGCCCAGGAAACGAAAAAGCCTGGAACAGCTTCAACATGCCTGCTTCGTCCTGGCTCTTTTCCGGATAAATTTCCGAGTACGTTCCTTCAAGGTAGCAGTTCGAAATCATGGCGGGCGCGCCATGGCCTGGGCCCGAGATGTACATCATGTTCAAATCGTATTTGCGAATCACGCGGTTCAAATGAACCCAAGCAAACGTCTGGCCCGGGTCCGATCCCCAGTGCCCGAGCAGGCGATTCTTGAAATGTTCGGGACGAAGTGGCTCTCTAAGTAACGGGTTGGCGCGAAGGTAGATCATTCCCGCGCACATGTAGTTGCATGCGCGCCAGTACGCATCCATTTTGCGAAGCTCATCGGAGCCGAGCGGCTGATGGTCGGAGGCCGCTTTCGGTACGCTGGCTTCGATTCCTTTCGCAAGGGCTTTTTTCGATGGGACTTTCTTGCTGGCGGTCTCTTTCATGGGGACGTGCTCCTCGATCGAGGAATTTGTCTTGCGAGGTCCGGGCGGCGGTCACGAGGGCTACAGCTCGGAAGAACAAGATTGGCACAATTCTGTTTCCCGCGTATGACATTCTTGTAATGCGCCCAGAGGGAAACTAGAGGCCAGTGGGAATCTAAGCCATGCAAGAGCCCTTAATCCTGGTCATCAACAGCGGCTCCTCGTCGCTGAAGTTCGGCCTGTACACCGAGCAAGACAATGAAGAGCATCCGCTTGTGGAAGGCGAGGCCGACGGAATCGGCCACTCCAATAGCAAGATCGAATTGCGCGACTCGAGTGGCGGCGTCATTCGTTCGGAAGACTCTCGTTTTGCGTCTCAGGCCGACGCCCTCGACCGCGCGGCGCAATGGCTAAGTGAAAGATCCTTCGCGGCCCCATGCGCCGTTGGGCATCGCGTCGTTCATGGCGGACCTCGTCTTGTGGCGCATCAGCGGATCACGCCCGCAGTCTTGAAGGAATTGAAGGCGTCCATTCATTTCGCGCCGCTGCACATTCCCGTTGCACTCGAGCTAATTCGCGCGGCCCAACACCTTTATCCGAACGTGCCGCAGTTCGCGTGTTTCGACACTGCTTTTCACAACACCATGCCCGAAGAAGCCGCGCGATTTGCCCTTCCGAATGGTCTCTTCGTCGAGGGCATTCGCCGCTACGGCTTCCACGGACTGTCGTATGAGTCCATCGTCCACCAGGTTCACCTGGGGGGTAATGTGCCTGCCCGGACGATCGTCGCGCACCTCGGCAACGGCGCCAGCCTTGCCGCCGTTAAAAAGGGTCGCTCGGTCGATACGACGATGGGACTCACACCCACAGGTGGAATCCCTATGGCGACCCGAAGCGGCGATCTCGATCCGGGCGTGATTCTGTATCTGCAACGCGTCAAGAACGTGGATGCCGATTCGCTGGAACGGCTGCTGAATCACGATTGTGGGCTTACGGCGCTTTCGGAGGGCAAGTCAGACATGCGCGAGCTGCAAGCCGCTGCGGCCAGAGGCGACAGCCGAGCACGACTCGCGATTGAAGTGTTTTGCCGCTCGATCCGGAAAGTGATCGCTGCTTACGCCGCCGTGCTTGGGGGTGTCGACCTGATCGTCTTTACGGGCGGAATCGGCGAACACAGCGCAGAGGTTCGTGCAAAGGTCTGCGAAGGCCTCGCGTTCCTGGGCGTGCGCCTCGATACCTCGCACAACAACGCGCACGGCCTCGAGATTTCAGCGATGGACAGCGCGGTCACCGTCCGCGTTCTTCCCAGCCAGGAAGATGTTCAGATCGCCCGCCACTGCCGCTCGATGCTTTCGCCAAGTCGATGATCCCGGCCGCACAATGGTTTTGGAAGGAATGCTGAAGCGACGGTTGGGCATATGCGAAGGCGTCGCGCTCTTGCGGTCGGACTCGCACGAAATCGCCCTTCCTTTGACTTTGGGAATCTGCCTTTCCTCCGAAGAACGCGGTTGCCTCGCGACGCTGTGCTAAGATAACGCCTGTACAGGCCCGTAGCTCAGTTGGTTAGAGCGCCACCTTGACACGGTGGAGGTCTGCGGTTCGAGCCCGCACGGGCCTACCATCCTTTTCTTCTTCGCGCCGATTGAATCCGTGATTTATACGTGAGTGACCGAACGTCATTGTGCGGAGACTGCGACTTCACTCCAATATTTGCGCCATGCTGCCGTCGTGTTCTCGATGTGCGCGCCGGTTATGTCGTGCAACGCGCGGTAGGCCAGCGTCTGTGTTCTCGAACTGACCGACGGATCGCCTGCGTCATCAATCAGCTCGGGAACCGCTTTCATCCGCTGCTGCCGGGTCAGCATCCCTGAACGCCCCAGCGCGCCGGCGGCACGCTCCTGCACCGACCGCGAGGAATCGCCGCGCAGCGCATTCAACAACGCCGGAATTGACTGTTCCTGCCCCAGGTACGACAAGCCTTCCACCGCCCAGTAGCGCGTCTGTTCGTTCGAATCCTTTGTGTACTCCGTCAAAACGGACAGAATCCTCTCCGGCTCGATCCCCCGATTCCCGAGCGCTCCCAGCATCCACAATCCCCACGGCCGCGCCGCGGGATCCTTGCGGACTCGCGCGATCAGTGCATCCGCGCTCGCCGGATTTTCTGCCAGGTTGTTCAGCGACAACTCAATCTCAATTCCTGCTTCGCGCGCCCCCAAAGCCGGCGAATTCAACGCCGCATTCACAAGTCCGTTCAGCCGCGGACTCGCTTCCAGCTTGCCGGTCCATCGCCGAGCGCGCACCTCGACCTGATAGCTGACTGTCTCCGCGGTCGCACCTTCCGCATCGGAATCCCCAATCGCCGCCCGCAACAGCAGTTCCGCCTGCTGATCGGGCGCCAAGCCGGCCAACGCTTCATCCGATAGCTGCCTCGCATCAACGCCGTCGCCATTTGTCGAGCCCCTAAACGGCATGATTCGCGAAAACTCCGCCCACGCTGCGCGCGCGTTCGCTGGATTGACCAGCGTCCAAAACGCCACTGGAAACATCAGCGCGCAGAACACGACCAGCAGGCGAATGCTCCGGCTGAATCGCGCCGCTTCGGGCCTTTGCAATGGACGATGTGGTCGTGCAGTCATACGCATACGATGCAAATCGCGAGGTTACTGTAACGAATACGTTTCGCCAATTGTCCGGTCGGCCAGTTTGAGGGCGGGCGAGGTGAATCGGTAAACGCCGGAAAACTTCCAGAAAGCCTGATCTGATAAGCTCTAGTGCCCTATTTGAGACTCTTACTCAGGAAAGCGATGGTGCGGTTCCAGGAGTCCGCTGCGGCCTCCGGCCGGTACTCGCTTCCATCCGCCGGATTTGCGAACGAATGCCCGGCCCCGTCATACACTTTGATGTCAACGATCCGGTTTAGGTTCGTCATTGTTTTCTTGAAGGCATCGACATCGGTTGGCGTCACACCTTTGTCGTCCGCGCCAAAATTTCCCATGAACGGCGAACCCATGGTCTCGATCTCGTTCGGGTCGGTGGGCAAAGTGCCGTAATTGTCGACGCATGCGCCCAGTCGAGGCACATGCATAGCCAAGTCGACCGCATAATAACCGCCCATCGCCCAGCCCACCGCGCCAATGCGGTCGTGCTCCACATTGTTCAGCGTCGTCAGATAAACGATACTCCCCATCAGTTGCAGCACCACCGGATCGTCGGACAGTCCGCTGCTCAGCTGCTGCGCTTCGTCGGGCGTTGTCGCCACTTTCCCGTTGTACAAATCGACAGCGAGTGCAACGTATCCGGCGTCGGCAAGCTTCGCGGCCTGCTGTTTCACCCAATCCGTCAGTCCCCACCAATCGTGGACGACGATGATCCCTGGGTAGCGGCCCGGCTTGTCGGGAGAAGCCAGGAAGCCATCCACCGTTTTGTTGCTGATCTGGTAGTGAACGACTTCCGTTTTCGCGCACTCGCCGCGCGGCGCAAGCAGGAAAAACAGGGCTGCAGCGGCCATCGCCCCCCAGCCAGCGTGGAACTTCGTCGTTTCACTCACGTCGAGATTCTAGTGCCTTTCTTGCGTGCTCTGTGCTTCAGCTTCTTCCGAAATTACGCACGACGAAACTTTGATGCGCTTCTTCCCGATGGCGTTGGGCGACGGAAGGCGGGATACCCACCTATTCGTTCGCCCGCTCGACTATTACTGCCGTCCCGTACGCCAGCACTTCCGTCACGCCCTGCATCACTTCCGTCGCGTCGTACCGCACACCAATCACGGCGTTTGCGCCAAGCTGCGCCGCATGCGCAACCATCAGGTCAAGCGCCTGCTCGCGCGTCTTCTCGCACATCTCTTCGAATAGCGTAATGTTGCCGCCGACCACGGTCTGCAGCGACGCGCCCAAGGTCCCAAACAGGCTGCGCGATCGCACCGTCACACCGCGCACCAACGCGACTGTCCGCGTGATCCGGTGGCCCGGCAACTCGAAAGCTGTCGTAACCATGTCGCGAGTCAAGCTGTTCATTTTTCCTCCGAACGCTTCAGCGCTCGACGCTCTCCGCCTAACACGTGCAGTCGCATCTTAACCCGGATTTCCTTCGCGACAGCCTCCGCTTTCAATGTTCGCAGCCGTCTCAAATTGTCATCCTGGGCCCGCCATAGCAGACGAAGGATCTCTCCCACGTGCGCAGTGCCGCTCGGTCCCACAAACGGGCCGGTTTCACTTCACCACCACCGGAATTTCGACATTCGACGGATGCACCTTCGACCGGAAAACCCTTTGTGTCGCTTTCTGATAATCCGACGCCTTCGCCAGAAAAATATTCGGCACGTACTTCTGCGGATTGCGATCGATGATCGGAAACCACGTGCTCTGCACCTGCACCATGATGCGATGGCCCTTCAGGAATGTGTGGTCGTTCGTATGCAGATCGATATTGAAGGGCGTAATCTCGTTCGGCACCAGCGGCACCGGATGTTCGAAGCTCTTGTGAAACCGCCCTCGGAAAACCTCATCTGCGATCATCAGTTCATATCCGCCCATCGCCGGCTTCGGCGCGTATTTCTCCGGATAAACGTCAATCAGCTTCACAATCCAGTCGCTGTCGCTGCCGGTGGTCGACGCGAACAGATGCGCCACAATGTCGCCCGCCACCGTAACATCACTGGCCAGCGGCTCCGTCTCCCACGTCAGCGTGTCCGGACGGTGCTCGACGAATCGCTGGTCCTCCGTCAGCCACCAATACCAGCGGCTGCCCTGCGAGTATGTCTCCTCGATTGGCCGATGCCTGTACGGAACCGGATTCGCCGGATCAGAAATGTAGCTGTCGAACGGCTCACCCACAGGTGAGCCTGTCGCGGCAACCATTGTGTCGGTCGTCTCCACGCCCGGCGGGTCGAACGAGAGCTTCCCATCCGCGCGGAAATAAAGATGCCGCTGTTCGACGTTCTCCCGGGGAGGCCACGCGTTCCACTGCTTCCACTCGTCCGACCCCGTCTCAAACGTTTCCGCCCTCTGAAGCGGCAGCTCGCCCTTGCTTTTAAGCCAGTACGCGAACCAAGGCGCCTGAATCTTCGCCCGAAAATATGCCGCCGTGTCGCTCCCGAAATCGACGTTCCCCAGCGAACTCCCGGCGCCATGCGCCCATCCGCCATGATTCCACGGCCCGACGGCGAGATAGTCGTCATGGTTCATGTCATGGGACTTCAGCAGCTCAAAAATCCGCACAGGGCCGTAGAAATCCTCCTGATCCCACCAGCCGGCCACGTTCAGGTCCGGCACCTTCAGCGTCAGGTTCTGGAAATAGCGCGGGAAGGCCTGCTTCTTCCAGAACTCATCGTAATTCGGATGCGCGACGAAGTTCTCCCACGTCGGCAGGCGCCCATGCAGGTACATCGCGTCCACATTCGACAGCGGACCCAGTTCCAAATACCACGTGTACGTGTCGTAGCGGTTGAACTCAAATTTGAAATTCGTTTTGCCCGTTTCCATCATCGCGGCATATTCAAATCCATAGCTCAGCCGAAACGCGCCGTTATGATGGAAATCGTCGCCCAGGAACATGTCCGCCGGCGACGCCTGCTCCGACACAGCCTTCAGCGCCGGATGCGGCTCGATCAGCGACATCGCCGTCAGCCAGCCGCCGTAGGAAATTCCCGCTTCGCCGACGCGGCCGTTGTTGTTCGGCACATTTTTCAGCAGCCAGTCGATTGTGTCGTACGTGTCCGTGCCCTCGTCGATAGAATGGGGGTCTGACTGGTCGCGCGGATCGCGCTGCATTACGAACGTTCCCTCCGAACCGTACCGCCCGCGAATATCCTGAAACACGAAAATGTAGCCGTCGGGAATCATTTCGCGATACAGATTCAGCAGCTGCGAATAGCCCTCCTTGTCGTCGCTCAGCCCGTACGGCGTTCGCGTCAGAAAAAACGGCAGCGCATCGGTCGCATTCTTCGGAACGTAGATCTCCGTGTGCAGCTTCACACCGTCGCGCATCGGTATCATCACGTCCTGCTTCGTAAACGTGGCGCTGTAGCTCGGCGCCTCGGCGCTTCCCTCCTGCGTCTTCGCCACGGGGGCGCTGCGCAGCACCGCAAGACACAGCATCGAGGCGATGAAAACCGACGTGGCGACAACCGGTATCCATTTTCGCTTCACGTATTCCCCCTGCGCTGACTCGCTCGCCTTCCATTCAACGTGGCGCCCGTAGCGTTTAGTGCGGCACCGCTTCTTGGTGCCAAGTAACGCTGGTGCCGGCATCCATTGCCGCGGAAGGATAGCACGGCTCTGGAGGAAGGAATCCCAGACTTGGCCTTGCAGACCCGGTCTTCAGCCTAGGCGGAAATACGAAGGGCTACGCCAAGAATTGCAAGTACGTCGGGTATTCGCCTGATTTCTACATACCCTTAATGTCTGACACGATAACGGAGTTAAGGGTCCACTTTTGAACGCGCAACCTTCTTTTCAGATTCCGGACAGAGTCTTCGACCTCGCCAGCAGCAGTCCATACTTAGAAGATCCCGTTGATTCCAACACGGATTGGTTTGATTCCTGCTTGAAAGGAGCACGCGAGAAGGTCGAGTTGCTGGTTGCGCAAGCGGCCCGAGACACCGCTTACCTCGTACATTTCGAGATAGCGGAGCGGTTGCTCTTCTGCCAACTCGGCGATTTCGTGTTGGCCAAATTTCCGATGCGCGTAGCCAACCTCTCATTACACGACTCCGAAATACGAGACGAGAAGTCAGTGTACGACCGGTTGTTTTCCCAGTTGTTGACTCGCTCCTTTGACGCGATCCATTTCAAATCGGTGAGGCCTGGCACAGTTTTGTGGCGTTATCTGCAAAGCGGTCCTCTACTCCGGAACTCCTTCCGCTTTTACAGCCAGCGGGGGCCGCTGCCACACTGGCTAATTCGTCTAAATGGCTCGTTCAACGACTTCACGAAGCGACTGTCTGCGAAGACCAGAAAGAATCGGGTCCGCGAGGTCAAAATGCTGCGCAAGTTCGCACAGGTGAATTTGATCCGTGTCACCGAGCCGTCCGAAATCGATCCCTTCCTGAACGCGGCTTATGCGATTTCTGAAAAAACACGAAAATTTCAGCAATTCGGATGGAGCGTCGCTGCCCGCGACCGGTGGTTACTCAAGAATGAGCTGGTGCGCTTGGCGCGCCTTGGTTGGCTACGGTCGTATCTGCTAACGTGCGACAATGTGCCTTGCTCCTTTATTTTAGGACAGCAGAGCTGCGCCAGATTTTATCCCGTAGCTGCCGGCGTCGATCCTGATTGGAAGCAGTACAGCGTCGGCACTGTTCTTCTTTGGCTGGCTCTCGAAGATCTTTTTGCAGACAGTCCGCCCGGATTTTACGATCTCGGAACTTCGGCGAAACACAAAGAGTATCTAGCGACCGATAGCTATCTTGACGCCGATGTTTGGTTGTTTCGCCGCCAACGATATCCGGCACTGGCGAGCAGCCTCTGTCGAGCTTGCGATTTCGCCTCCAGACTCGGAGGCGCCACCCTACATCGCATCGGCCTGAAGCGAAAAGTGTCACACTTCTTGTCCGCCGCCTTCAATAAGCCAGCTGCGCAACGCATCTAGCGCTCTGGACGAGTCGCCCCGCGGCCGTTCGTCCGAATTGTGATTCCTTTGTAGTTGAGTAAGCCCCCATGCGGTGCTTGAAACAGTCAAAAGTGTGTCGACCAATTCTCGGGCTTTCGTTGATGTTGCTGGACTTACGAGACTCTTTTCTCGACATGCGTGTCGACCGATTGACGTATCTCCCGGTGAGGCGTGCGCCCGTTTTCGTGGCCGCGCGGCTGTGGAAAATAGTACTTTCACCGGTGATTAGACCGACATCCGATTCTTTGTTTTCAGTAGCTTGCGGCGATTTCTAATCCCACTTCGGTAGATTAGAACGCGCGCTGGTAGTACTCGGCTTGTGGTCAGGGGCGCGATCAGCGCGGCGTTTTCCCGTTTTGGGAATGCAGCCGATTTGTCGACGACGGCGTCCATTAACTAAACGTTCTAAACGTTATTGACGTGCCTCCAAGCAGACGTTATCATAAAGTAATAGGAATGTGAAGAGGACTGGTACTGTGGAAAAGCGGGTGGCAGGAGGCGCAAGCGCGGCTGTTTCGGATGGCCGAACCGCAACGAGACGCGCCTGCCGCAGGCTTGAGTTCCGGACGGTTCCTTCATGCGCGGGATCATTCACTTGTCCGGTGAGTGCAGATCGTTCTTGGGAGGTGTTTTCCCGATTAGCTTGGTCGCGACGATCAGCGCGTCGCTCGCGGGACATTTCACGTCGGGCTCGATGCCCGTACCGTTCCAATCGTACTTGGAATAGGGATTGATCGATTTGACTTCGGTGATCGCGACGCCGAAATGCTCATCAATGCGGTGGAATACACCGGCGTGTGCTCCGCCGGCGGTGGTTTCGCCCACGATGGTGGCCCGCTTCAGCATCTTCAGGTTGTACGTGAACTGCTCCGCTGCGGAAATGGTCTGCCTCGAAGTCAGGACGTAGACCGGTGTCGCGGCGAGTTTGCTTCCTGCGACTGGCGACGGAAGCCATGATTCTCGCGTGGTATTATCGCGCGGGCTATACCACTATTCACGGTGATCGAACAAATACGACGCAATAAACGCCGTCATATTGCCCATTCCTCCGCGGTTCTCCCGCAGGTCGAAGATCACCGCATTCGCGCTGTTTATTTTCGTCATGGCTGCTACTGCGTTCCCACGGCAAACAGAAAGATCGGGAAACGAATCGAGTTTGATATAGCCGATTTTGTGCGGCAGTAAGTCCACTCTCTCAAATCCGCAATTGGTCCGGCGCATCGCAGCGCGATACGCGGCAGACACAGGCTGCGCAGACGGGCTCGGCGGTGTTGAGAAAATCGGGAGCGTGTCGGGACTGTAAACCAGCTCCAGGTCGTGGTCGTCGCTCGCTTCCCGCATCTGGCTGGTCACGAGCTGAGCGAATGCTGCCGGGCTGGCGGCGCTGGCGTCATCGCCCTTTGCCTCGTGCGCGAACACCGCTGCCCCGGTTTTCCGTGCTACTGCGCGGTCGATATAGAACTGATTCAGGTAAGCCACGGCCTGCACAAGGATGCGGTGCCGCACCTCGCGATCGAAGGCCGACCCCCCAATGGCCCCCGGAGTCCCCGTGTTCTCACTTTGCGTCGCAGCCAATTGCGACGCACCGCTCGAATACTGATCACTAACCGAAAAGTTTGATGCTTGTGTTGCTTGGGAATCGACGAATGGTGTGGTCCATGCAGGAAAGGAGACAAGCGTAACCAACGACAACACAGCTCCCACCAGCAGCGATCTCCACGGCGGCTGAGGGTCAGCGAAAACGAATAGTCTTGGGCCGCTCTCGAAGCAAAACTCGGTGGCCTGTTCCGTTCGACGATCCAGGTACGTCCGCGGAACGGAAACTGCGAGGTCGAAGAGCAGGTCAAACCAGAGCCTCGTCGCATTCCGGGAGCCGGTTTCGTCGCGACTCCGGTCTCGGAACAGCTCAAGGCATTCACCGCCGTATTCCTCGCGAAAGTCCCGCGGATACAGCCGCAGCAGGAAGGCGAAGATTCGCTCAGCCATGCTCACCTCCGAGGATGTTTCTCGAACGAGCGATCCTCATGAGGTCCGCCAGGCGCTCTGCTTCCCTGCGCGCCAGTTTGAGGCCGGCCGTCGTCAGGCGGTAATAGCGGCGCCGCTCGTCGGCAGTCCCCGACCCCGCCGGCGGGTCAATCTCGACGATCAGCTTTTCTTCAAGCAACGATTTAATGGAAGTGTATAGCGTGCCGGGTCCGAGGCGAACGCGGCCGTCCGTATCATCGGCGACGCGCCGCATGATTCCGTACCCGTGCAGATCTTCGTCGACCAGCGCCAGCAGGATGTGGAAGGCAGCCGCGGGAAGAGCCGTGAGTTTTTGTCTCGCCATGATGATCGACTATCGATATATCGACTATCGATCATACAGGAGGATTCGATGCCTTGCAACAAGAGGGGCGCACCGTCAGCGGGCGATGGGGGAAGTGCTTAGAACTGCGCAGGAATGCCTCGAACGAGCAGGCGAATGCAAGCTGGAAGCCGCGGCTCGATCACAGCAAAGGAAAAGGCCAAGGAGGCTTGGCCTGCGCAGGCAGAAGATGAAGCAACGCACAGCCGACGGCGGCTTGCCACACAAGCTAAGGCGCTACAACCCTCCTCAGCGGCGGTCGAGGGCGGGGTGGCGGACGTCGCGGCCGGCGACGAAGTAGATCACGTCTTCGGCGATGTTGGTGGCATGGTCGCCGATGCGTTCCAGGTTCTTGGCAACCAGGACCAGCTCGAAGGCGGCAAAAACGACGGCGGAATTCTCCATCATGTAGGTGAGCAGCTCGCGGAAAAGCTGGTCGCGGAGGCGGTCGACCTGATCGTCGCGCCGCATGACAGATTGCGCCAGGTCCTGGTCGCCCCGGACGAGCGCATTCAGGCTGTCGCGGACCATACCTTCGGCAAGCTCGCTCATGCGCGGCAGATCGACGTAGGGCTTGACCTGCGGGTGACGCATGATGCGCATGGAAGACTGCGCGATGTTGACAGCCTGGTCGCCGATGCGTTCGAGGTCCCCGTTAATGCGCGAAACCGCCAGGAGAAAGCGCAAGTCGACAGCCATGGGCGCCTGCAGCGCGAGCAACTGTTGAACACGCTCGTCAATTTCGATCTGCATCTCGTTGATCGAGTCCTCTTCGTTGAGAACGGCTTCAGCGAGGTTCTCGTCGGCTTCAAGGAGGGCTTGGATTGACTGATGGACGGCGCGTTCGGCGAGACTGCCCATCCACAGCAGGCGCTGCTTCAGTTCTTCGAGATCGTGTTCCCAGTGGCGTTCCATGCGATTCGTACTCCGGAAACGGATGTCCGGGGGCCAGCACCCCTTTTCTACAACCCGCGCGCAACATTAAAGCGTCAGTTTCCACCCAAGAACAGGGGCTCGAGTCTGCCGCAGCGCAAGTGGCGCGCCGATCGCCGGCTAAGACTGGGGGAACCCGTGACGATCCGCCGCGAGGTTGGGCTGCCGCGAGACCTTTTCTCGCAACAGGTATCTTGTTGCGGGATTGTTACAGGCAGATTACACAGCCAAGAATCCGCAATGAAATCCCCAACTGGTTGACGGGCCTAAAGATACGTGAGGCGCGGGGCTCGGGGTGAGGAGGGGGCCGCGCCTCGACGATCAGAGACTCAGGAACATGTACATTCGTCGTTCGTTATTCGCGGCACCTCGACGGAGCCAGCGAACGTAACGCGTGAAAGCAAAATACCGACCGTTGATGAACTGGAAATGACATCGCGGTGAAAATCGCAAGACGGCCCCGGCTGTTCTTTGAGAGATCCAATGAGGAGAGATGCGATGAGCGATGCAAAAGGTATTCAAGCCTTTTTTGTTCTGCAGCCTCCGTTGGCGCTTCGATCATCGATTTGCGAACTGGCGAGGATGGCGCATCTTCGATCCTGAGATGGAAAAAAAACCGAAATTACAAAACGCTGATTGTGTAACGCACCCGCGAGCTAATTTTGGGCATGCTGGCAGCCCCCCGGGGAGCTTGGCACAGTCAGCGACTCACGATCGGGTACGGCAAGCCGCCACTGACGCGCAGCGGCGTTACGAAGGTGCGGAGAGAAATCAAAGCGGGACTTCAGGGTCTGAAACCCTGATGAAAACACAACCGGTTATTTCGGAGCTGGGTCCCCGCGCTAGACAGGCTCAGCCCCCCCCAATAACACCCGGACTTTCTCGCAAACTGTTACGTCAGTAGCGGACGCCACGCACACGCGGACGGATTGTCAGGCGGTGGCTTCAGCCGCCCTGTGTGGCGCGGCTTCGGGCGCGAGACGCGCGCGACCGTGGCGGACTTCGAGACCACGGATCCAGAAGAGGACGTCCTCGGCGATGTTTGTGGCATGATCGGCGATCCGCTCAAGATGGCGCGAGGCAAGGATGAAGTGAAGATTGGGTGCGGCGAGGCCAGGGTGCGCGCTCATGCCAGCGAGGAGGCCTTCAAAGACGCGATCGCGATATCGATCGACCACGTCGTCGCTTTCCAGGACCTGCGCGGCGAGATCGACGTTCTGATGAATCAGCGCGCCGAGCGATTTCGAGACCATAGCGCGAACCGCGGCAGTCATCGGTTCCAGTTCAGCCGGAGGGGCGGCATCCTTGATGGCAGCGAGCGAGATGGCCGACTGGCTCAGGTTGACAGCGAGGTCCCCCATGCGCTCGAGGTCGTTGTTGATCTTGAGCGCGGCGACGATGAGGCGAAGATCGCTGTCGAGCAGATTCTTGTCCTTGAGCAGACGGATGGCGTGTTCGTCGATGACAATTTCCATTTCGTTGATGCGCGGTTCCGTGAGGAAAACTTCCCCGGCAACTCTCTCGTCGCGTTCGAGCAGAGCCCACAGCGCGCGACTGAGTGACGATTCTACCGTGCGAGCCTGCGAAACCAGGTAATTTACGAGAACGTTTTGAAGCATCACTTCCGAACCGCTCTTTACGGGTCCCATATCTGGCGGCCTCCCGGGGATTCGAGTTCCCTTTTGCCCCATTCAACACTGAGCTTCGAAGATCGCAAGGGAATGAACGCGACATAAAAGGTTTGCGACAGGACCTGAGAACCAGCAACCGTTAAAACCGCATTCCGAGTTGCGGGTAAGCCTTTTGCTGCGCGGAGCCGCGCCGTTCCGTGCGAGAGGCTCCCTGTTCAGGAAGCGAGAGGGATGGAGAAAAAGAATCTGGACCCAACGCCAACTTCGCTTTCAACCCAGATGCGGCCGCCGTGCGATTCGACGATATGCCTGGCAATGGAGAGGCCGAGCCCGGTGCCGCCCGCTTCCCGAGAACGCGCGGCATCGACGCGATAGAAGCGCTCGAAGATGCGTTCCTGATCGGCGAGAGGGATGCCGATACCGGTGTCGGCAACGGTGACGACGACATCACGATCGCGAGGCACGGCGGCGACCGTGATGTTGCCGCCCGGGTGGGTGTACTGAACGGCGTTGTCGACGAGATTCTGCAAGACTTCATGAAGGAGGTTGGCGTCGCCGCGAACCAGCGGCAATGTGGCCGGCAGATCGACGGAGAGGGAGATTTGTTTCCGACCGGCTTTAAGAAGGGCGGTTTCTTCGCAGCCTTCGGCCACGTCGGCGAGATTCACAGGCGAGACTTGCAGTTCGAGTTTGCCGGCTTCAATGCGCGCGAGCTTCATCAGGTCGTCGGTGAGGCGGGCGAGGCGAGCGGAATGTTCGCGAATGATTTCGAGAAAACGGCGGTTGCTTGTCGGATCGTCAATTGCGCCGGCGAGCAGCGTTTCGGCAAACCCCTGGATGGCAGTGAGGGGCGTTTTGAATTCGTGCGAGACGTTGGCGACGAAGTCCTGGCGGACGCGTTCCAGGCGGCGAAGTTCAGTGACGTCATGGAGCACAACGACAGCGCCTGAAGGCTTCACTGACTCCGATTTGGCAGAAGCAGCCTTCCCGACGGACGAATCGAGCGGATTCACGGGCGCGGCCGTCGCGGAGAAGCTGCGCTGCTGGATGAAACCCATTACGATGTCGGCTTGCAAGCCTTCCTCTCCGGTTAAGGCTTTACGGATCAGAGCGACGAGGCGCGAATCGCGGATGATCTCGATGAGCGGCCGGCCTTCTCTCTTATCTCCGTCGACGCTGAAAATTCCGGCAAAGGCACTATTGAAGAAAACAAGGCGTTCGCGGGCGTCAACAACGGCGACACCCTCAACCATGCTGCGGAGAATGGCGCTCGAACGATTGCGCTCGCCGCTAAGAGATTCGATCGTGTCGGCAAGCCGCTCAGCCGTTTCGTTGAGCGCATGAGCGAGATCGGCCACTTCGTCGCGGGAACCTACGAATTGCAGCGGACGGAAATCGCCGGCGGCAACGCGGCGCGAAAAATCTTTCAGTTGCTCGATTCGTCCCACGAAACGGCGCGAGAAAAGAAACGAGACGACCGTTCCGGCAATAAGAATGACGATCGAGGCGGCGAGCAGGCTGCGGCCAATCTGGTTACGCTGGACCTGCGGCTCCTCCAGCGGAATTGCCATGCGAATCACAACAGGCGAACCGGACGACAGCCGGTAGCGCACCGCACGAAAGACCATGTCGCGTTGGAGCGCATCATCGTAACGAACGTCGCCGGCTTCGCCGTTTTCGAGAGCCCGCTGAATCAGCGGACCGGCCTGAGCAGGGGTTCGATCGGCTGAGACCAGGACGGCGTCCGCGAGGACGGCTCCATCGGCTGAAAAAATGGTGACGCGAGCGCCGCTGCTGGCCATGCGATGCGCCCAAGCTTGAAGCTGTGAAGGTGTGCCGCTCGGGAAGGATTGCGCCACAGCCAGGTTCATCAGGGCCGTAAGGCGGGCGTTCGCTTCACGAATGTGGTCGCCGCGAAGAACGCGGGCAGAGTAAAGGTCGACTGCGAATAGAACGCCCAGCAAGAGGACGACGTAGGTCAGGCCGAGCTTCCAGAAGAGCTTAGCTCGCACGTTCGAACTTGTAACCAGCACCCCGAACGGTCTTCATGTATTCCGGGTGCTCGGGATCTTCCTCGATTTTTTCGCGCAAACGCCGAACATACACATCGACGCTGCGAGGCGTGACGAACCGCTCGGTTCCCCAAACGGCATCGAGCAACTGGTCGCGCGTAAACACGCGGTCAGGTCGCGAAGCAAGGAAATACAGCAACCGGAATTCGAGCGTACTCATGGCCACCGCTTTTCCAGCGCGTGTGACGCGATACGCAGCAGGATCGATGCGCAGCGGGCCGACCTCGACGGTCTTTTCCGGCGGGGCGCCCGGTTCCGACCTGCGGAGCAGCGCTTTGATTCGCGCGACGAGCTCACGCGGGCTGAAAGGCTTCACGACATAGTCATCCGCCCCCAATTCGAGCCCGACCACTCGGTCGGCTTCTTCACCTTTGGCGGTCAGAATCAGAATCGGCAGACGGTTAAGACTCACGTCCTTGCGGATCTCCTTGCAGATTTCGAGACCGGAAATCTTCGGGAGCATTAGGTCAAGTATAAGCAAATCAGGGGGCGTCTTCCGAACCTGGGCGAGTCCGGTCGAACCGTCGCCGGTGCTCAGGAACTGATAGCCTTCTTTTTCGAGGTTGTATTTCACCAGCTCGACTATGTCTTTGTCGTCTTCGACGAGCAGAACTCTTTTCATCGGCACTCTCAGGATTTGTCGATGACACCATACGGGAAAAGGCATGTTCGACGCAAGGCACGGTGTGGCAACGGAGGCTGGTGTAACCGAATATTCATCGACGTTTCATATTGGGCCTGACGGCGCGATCCGGAACGTTCGTTGAAGAACGACTGCTAAAGCGGCGAGTTGTTGGTCAGAGTAAATCACTGAAAACAAGAACCTTGGAGCGTCCCAGCAGCATTCGGCCTTGGCCGAGGTGTTGCTTGTGTAGCGTCGTAGCTGAGGCTATGTGTGGGCGGCGTGTCGGCTTGGAGGTCTGAACGAGCGCAGCGGATATGCCGGAGGTGGGACGGCAGTTCCAGCGAGGATGAGGATGATTTGAAAGCCTCTCGCCACATGCGAGATCACGGCGCACATCTGCGTGCTCGAACAACGGGAGGGACGCACGCGGCGCAGGGCGTCGGATCGTGGTGTGCGACGATTGCGGTCATAGCCACACTGCTGTGTCCGGCCGTCGCTCGCAGCCAGGAAAAAGCTGGTGAGTACCAGGTGAAGGCCGCGTTCCTGTTCAATTTCGGCAAGTTTGTGGATTGGCCGGAAAGCAGCTTCGCTGAAAAAAGTTCGCCGTTCTCAATTTGCGTGCTGGGCGAAGACCCGTTCGGCACGGCGCTCGATCAAACGCTGCGAGGGAAGGAGTTGTCGAATCGTCCAGTGCGGACAGTGCGAACGGCGGATCCGAACGCCGCGCGGCAATGTCAGATCGTATTCGTAAGCGCGTCGGAAAAATCGGAACTATCGGGAGTGTTTCGCGCGCTGCACGGGTCGAACGCGCTGCTGGTAGCTGAAATACCGGGTTTCGCCGCCGCGGGGGGCGCCATTGAGTTCACGATGGAGGACAATCACGTTCGCTTCGCGATCAACCCCGGCGCAATTCAGCGAGCGGGGCTGCAAGTCAACTCGCAGTTGCTCGCACTAGCAAAGATCGTTCACGACGACCGGAACGGCGGAAATGGCTGAGATACTCGGATCGAGCGAGCATTCGCTTCGAACGAAACTGACGGGCATCGTGTTCATCACATGCGGCGCGGCAATTTTGCTGGCCTGCGCGATATTCGCCGTATACGACATCGTGACGTTCCAAAGTTCGCTGAAGAAGGAATTAGTAACCGTTGCCGAGATAACGGGGTCGAATACGAGGGCCGCGCTTGCCTTCGGAGATGCGAGGGGCGCAAGAGAAATTCTGAACTCGCTCCGTGCGCAAACGCACATCGTTGAAGGATGCGTGTACGAACCGAACGAATCCATTCTCGCGCGCTACGCCCGCGATGAGTCCGACAAGGCCAGAGTTTTTCCGAGACCTGAATCGGACCGCGCGGAAATCCGCGGAGATTCGATCGTGGTGTTCCGGACGATTCGACTGAACGGCGACCGAATCGGAACGATCTACATCAAGTCCGATCTGAAGCAGCTTAGTTCTCGCGTGGCGCGGTTCGCGGAGATTTTCCTGGTCGTGATTTTCTTATCGCTCTCCACAGCGTACGTGCTTTCCTCGAATCTCCAGCGAAGCATCTCCGAGCCGATTCTGGAGTTGGCGCGAGCAGCATTCGCGGTTTCGTTGCACAAGGACTATTCGATACGGGCAACAAGGCACAGCAAGGACGAAATCGGCTTCCTATACGACCGTTTCAACGAAATGATGAGCCAAATTCAGCGGCGCGAGCGGGAACTTCACCGCGCTCACGCCAACCTTGAGCTAAGTGTTGACGAACGGACGAAGGAGTTGCAGAGAGAGGTCGCCGAACGCAAGCAGGCGCAACACGAGCTGGCCGAGCGGACCGATTTCCTGAATTCGCTGATCCAGAACAGCCCGCTGGCGATCATTGTGACCAACCCCGAGCACAAGGTAGAGATGTGCAATCCCGCCTTCGAATCGTTGTTTGCACGGCGGCAAGCCGACATCGTCGGGCAGACGATCGAGCAAATCGTCGGCACGCCGGCCCAAGAAAGCGTGCGCATCGGCGAGAAAGTGGTTCGCGGAGAGCAGGTCCACTTTGCCGCGCAACGGAAGCGAAGCGACGGCTCGATGATCGATGTGGAGCTTTACGTGGTGCCTCTTTGCGGAAAAGAAAAGATCGGGAGAGTGCTCACCATGTACCACGACCTTACGGAGCGTGTACGGGCCGAAGAAGCACTGGTGCGCGCGAAGGACGCAGCCGAAGCGGCGAGCCGGGCGAAGAGCGAGTTCCTGGCAAACATGAGCCACGAAATACGCACTCCTATGAACGGCGTAATCGGAATGACCGATCTCGCGCTCTGCACGGAATTGAGTTCGGAGCAGCGCGAGTATTTGAGCATGGTGAAGGCGTCAGCGCATTCGCTGCTCGGCATCCTGAACGACATTTTGGATTTTTCGAAAATCGAGGCGGGCAAACTCGATTTGGAAATCGCCGGCTTTTCCTTGCGGCAGAGCCTGGGCGAAACGCTGAAAGCTTTCGAATTCAGCGCTCATCAGAAGGGGCTGCAACTGACATGGCGCGTCAACGACGACGTGCCGGACGGCCTGGAAGGAGACGTCGGACGACTGAGGCAAGTGCTGATCAATCTGGTGGGCAACGCGCTGAAATTCACGCAAGCGGGCGAAGTGAGCGTCGAAGTGGAGCAATCACAATCATCGCCGAGTGGCGCGTTGCTGCATTTTCGCGTCCGAGACACCGGCATTGGGATTCCCGACGAGAAACGGACGTTGATCTTCGATCCGTTTACGCAAGCCGACAATTCAACGACGCGCAGGTACGGTGGAACGGGCCTGGGACTCAGTATCTGCGCACGTCTGGTGGAGCTGATGGGAGGGGAGATTTGGGTCGATACCCGCGTCGGGAACGGAAGCACATTCCACTTCACCGCTCGAGTCGGTGTAACGGACGGCCAACGGGCCACGGCATTACAAGACAGTGGGGGACAAAGTAAAGCGCCGGGACGTGGTGCGGAGCAAAACGAGGGCGCGATTCAAACGCATGAGGACGGGCTCACGGTGCTTCTGGCCGAAGATAACGTGGTGAACCGCCTGGTGGCGAAGAGGCTGCTGGAAAAGCACGGACATGAGGTCCTGATTGCGGAGAACGGCATTGAAGCCGTTTCGAGTTTCGAGCGCGAGCGGGAGCACATAGACGCGATTCTGATGGATATTCAAATGCCGGAAATGGATGGGCTGGCCGCGATTCGCGCGATTCGGACGAGGGAAGGGAAGACCTGGGGTCACGTCCCGGTGATCGCGCTGACTGCGCATGCGATGAAAGGAGACAGAGAGAAATGCCTGGAAGCCGGAGCCGATGACTACATAACGAAGCCGTTGCACACGCCGGATCTTCTTGCCGCCCTTGGACGAGCCCGGAGGCAAAAAACCGAGGCTGTTGATCGAGCAGATCGTACGGCCGACCAGGCAATAAAAGGGGAAGCACAGGTCGGGCACGACGGAGTTGATTGGGCGGCTGCACTCAAGCACGTGGATGGCGACCGCGAGCTGCTGGCGGAAGTGGCGCGATTGTTTGCGGAGAAATGGTCGACTACGAGGGCCGAACTCGAGGCTTCGTTCGAAAAACACGACTTGAAAATGACCGAACTCCTGGCTCACGGATTGAAGGGAGCGGCTGCAAATCTAGGCGCGCAGGGTATTTCAGAACCAGCATTTCATCTGGAGAAGCTGGCACGGGCCGGCGAATACGAGGAGGCACGGGTTCAATGGAAGATCGTAAGGAACGGGGTGGAACACCTGCTAATGGAAATCGATTCTTTGTTCGCGAAGGTTCCGAGCTGAACGACAGTCAGGAGCTTGCAATGACGACCGACAAGCCAAAAGAGAAAATTCTGATCGCTGAGGATGAGCCGGTCTCGCGCAGGCTGCTGGAAGCGTTCGCCAAAAAACGCGAGTACGATGTGATCTCAGCAACCAACGGCCATGAGGCGCTCGAGATGCTCTCGGGTGAACAGGCTCCCAGGCTGGCTATTTTGGATTGGATGATGCCCGGCATAGAGGGGACAGAGGTGTGCCGCAGGCTGCGCCAACAGGGAGGTGACCGGCCGTACATCTACGTTTTGCTGCTGACGGCGCGCACCGACCGGGCAGACCTGCTTCAGGGGCTCGAGTCCGGCGCCGATGACTACGTCAAGAAGCCGTTTGACCCGGCCGAATTGGACGCGCGTCTCCGAACGGGACGCCGCATTCTCGATCTGCAAGACAAACTGATCGCCACACGCGAGGAGCTGCGGTTTCGCGCTACGCATGACGCGCTGACCGGCCTAGGAACGCGCGCAATTGTCCTGGAAAGCCTGGCAAGAGAATATTCGCGACAACAGCGGGAAGGCGGTGCCTTCGGTATCATTCTGCTCGACATCGATCATTTTAAGGAGATCAACGACAGGCACGGCCACTTATGCGGGGACACCGTATTGCGGGAGATCGCTCTGGCCATCAAGGAATCGCTGCGGCCGTATGATACGGTGGGCCGCTATGGAGGCGAGGAGTTCCTAGCCGTTGTGCCGAATGCGAATGCCGAGAGCACGCTGAAGATTGCCGAGCGAATCCGCAGAGCGATTGGATCGCGGGTGGTCGCGGCGACCGGGGACACGGTGGGCGTCACCGCAAGCCTTGGTGTCGCGGCGAGCACCGAGACCGAACCAATGATTCCCAATGCGCTGTTACACGCTGCCGACGAGGCGCTTTATCGCGCGAAGAGTAACGGGCGCAACCGTTGTGAGGTCGCCAGCCGCCTGATTTCCGAGCACGTGGGTCCAATGACTTCCACTGAGTTGGGCAACACGTGATTTCCCAACGCCGCACACGGAATTCGCTCGACTTGGGCCGGCCGGAACTGCGCAGCGATGGCCATTATCCGCAGGCGAGTC
>Ga0335075_10003111_pt1 | contig 26533 bp, 21 predicted proteins | sample Lox_Sample_24_FD_206723 | JGI IMG/M metagenome (GOLD analysis project Ga0335075, IMG submission 206723) | Soil microbial communities from Loxahatchee National Wildlife Refuge, Florida, United States - Lox_Sample_2.4 | ecosystem: Environmental > Terrestrial > Soil > Wetlands | place: USA...
GAGGGGCGGACGTGGCTCGGGGCTTGTGGAGGGGCGGGCGTGGCTCGGGGCTTGTGGAGGGGCGGGTGTGGGTGGCGGCTTGGGTTGGATCGGCGGGGCAAGTGATGGGCGGGGCGGGGGCGGGGCAGACTAGGCAGCATGCGGGATGCTTACTCGGTTTCTAAGGTGCGGGCGGCCGAAGCGGCGTTGATGGCTCTGGTGCCAGAAGGGGCGCTGATGCAACGGGCGGCGGCCGGGCTTGCCGCCGTGTGTACCGATCTGCTGCGGGCGGGTGTCGGCGGGGTCTACGGGGCGCGGGTGGTCGTGCTCGCCGGGACCGGAGACAACGGCGGTGACGCGCTCTACGCCGGGGAGCGGCTGGCGCGCCGCGGGGCTTCTGTGATCGCCCTCCGGGCGGGGGAGCGCCTGCACGCCGCGGGGGCCGCGGCGCTGGCGGGCGCTGGCGGGCGGGTTATCGGCGTGGCACCGCCGCGCGATCCCGACGCGACGCGCGACGACCTGGCCGGCCCGGCGGGGAGCCAGGACCGGTACGACGTCGGGCATGAGGTGCGAAGCGCCATCGGGCGTGCGGACCTGATCATTGACGGGATGCTGGGGATTGGGGGCAAGGGCGGGCTTCGTGAGCCCTACGCGACGCTCGCACAGCTTGCGGCGAATGCGGGGAACGCGATCACCGTCGCCGTCGACCTGCCGTCCGGCATCGACGCGGACACCGGGGTCGTCGCCGGGCCCGCCGTGCGGGCCGACGTGACGGTGACCTTCGGCGCGATCAAGCCCGGGCTGCTTATCGATCCCGGCGCCGGGCATGCCGGGGTCGTCGAGTTCGTCGACATCGGCCTTGGCCCCTATCTCGACGGGTCGCCCGAGGCGAGCGCGCCGCAGGCCCGCGACATCGCCGCGGTGCTGCCGCGGCCAACCGCGGAGTCGGACAAGTACCGGCGCGGCGTGCTTGGCCTGCTGGCGGGCAGCGACCGCTTCACGGGCGCGGCGCTGCTCGCGACGGGCGGCGCCGTCAGGGGCGGCGCGGGCATGGTGCGCCTGGTGACCTTCCCCGGCGCCGCGGCCGGCGTCCGGCAGGTCCACCCAGAAGTGATCATCACCGAGTTGGGCGGAGAAGCCGGCGGACCGCGCTTCCCCGACGACGTCGGCCGGGTCCAGGCATGGGCCGTCGGATCGGGAATGGGGACCGACGACGCGGCGGCCGGCCGGCTGGCGGCGGTGCTCGGCACCAGTCTCCCGGTGCTTGTGGACGCCGACGGTCTCACCCTGCTCGCCAGGCACAAGGAACTGTTGCCGCGGCCCGCGCCGACGCTGCTCACCCCGCACGCGGGCGAACTCGGCAGGCTCCTCGACGCCGACCCGGCGGACATCGAGGCGAGGCGGCTTGAGTACGCACGGCGGGCGGCGACCATGCTCGGCGCGTGCGTGCTGCTCAAGGGGTCTACGACCGTGGTCGCGCCGCCCGACGGCCTTGACCCGGTCCTGGTGAACACCACGGGGACGCCATGGCTGGCCACCGCGGGCACCGGCGACGTGCTCGCCGGGCTCGCCGGCGCGCTGCTCGCCCAGGGGCTGCTGCCGCCGCAGGCCGCCATCTGCGCCGCTTACCTGCACGGTATCGCGGCCAGGCTCGCCACGGCCGGCGGCGGATACCGCGGCGACGAGGGCGGAGTGGTGACCGCGGCCCCCATCGGTGCCGCCGACCTGGTCACGGCTCTACCGCTGGCGTTCCGCGCGACCTGACCGAAGCGCGACCTGACCGCACCACCCAAGCCGCTGGCAGCACCTAGCATGATGTCCATGGACGGCCATGCGGAGGCGAGCGTCGAGCTCGGCGCGATCACGAGAAACATCACGGCGCTGCGCGCGCACGTCGCGCCCGCGGCGGTCATGGCGGTCGTGAAGGCCAACGGATACGGCCATGGTGCGGTTTCCGCGGCGCGGGCCGCGGTGCGCGGCGGCGCGGACTGGCTTGGCGTCGTGCACGTGGCCGAGGCGCTTGAGCTCCGGCGCGCGGGGATCGACGTCCCGCTGCTGTCCCTGATGGCGATCGGCTCCGACGACCACGTGGCGGCGATCGCCGCCGACGTGGACCTGGCGGCGGGTTCCGCGGACATGGTGCGGCGGCTCGCCGCGGCCGCCGAGGTCGCCGGGCGCCCGGCGCGGGTGCACCTGAAGGCCGACACCGGGCTCAGCCGGGGCGGTGCCACCCCCGCCGGCTGGCCCGCCGCGCTCGCGGCCGCCCGGCAGGCGCAAGACGGCGGCGGCATCGTCGTGGCGGGCCTCTGGTCGCACTTCGCGTCGGCGGACGAGCCGGGCAACCCGTCGATCGAGGCTCAGCTTGCCGCATTCAAGGAGGCCCTGACGGTCGCGGAGAGCGCCGGGATCACGCCGCAGGTCCGGCACATCGCCAACACCGCGGCGGCGCTCGACGTGCCGCAGGCCCGTTACGACCTGGTGCGGATCGGCGGCGGGGGCTACGGCCTGGCCACCCTGCCCGGCGGGCCGCCCGCGTGGCTGCGGCCCGCGATGACCTTGCGGGCCCGGCTGGTGCTCGTGAAACGGGTGCCCGCGGGCACCGGCGTGTCATACGGGCACCGGTACACGACGGCGCGGGAGACGACGCTCGGCCTCGTGCCGCTCGGCTACGCGGACGGGATACCCCGCGCGGCGACCGGCCTGCCGCTCGTGGCCGCTCGTGGCCGCCGGTGGCCGATCGCGGGCACCGTCTGCATGGACCAACTGGTCATCGACTTCGGCGACGAGCCGGTGACGGAGGGAGAAGAGGTCGTGCTCTTCGGGCCGGGTGACGACGGCGAGCCGACCGCGCAGGAGTGGGGCGAGGCCCTCGGCACGATTTCGTACGAGGTCGTGACCGGGATCGGCGCGCGTGTGCCAAGGTCGCACCATGAGTAGGGTTTCGCTGACCATCGCCACCGCCGCGCAGATGCGCGCGCTCGGCCGATCGCTCGCCACCGTGCTGCGCGCCGGCGACCTGGTGATCCTGAGCGGCGGGCTTGGCGCGGGCAAGACCACGCTGACCAAGGGAATCGGTGACGGGCTCGGCGCCCGCGGGCCGATCACCTCGCCGACGTTCGTGATCGCGCGCGTGCATCCGCCGACCGAGCCGGTGACGTCGGCCGGCGCGCTGCGGCCCGCGCTCGTGCACGCCGACGCCTACCGGCTCGGCAGCGTGCTTGAACTCGACGACCTTGACCTGGACACGGACATCGCGGCCGCGGTCACGGTGGTGGAGTGGGGCGAAGGGCTGGCAGAGGGGCTGGCGGCGGACCGCATGGAAATCACGATCACGCCGGACGCCGCCGGCGATCCCGCGGGCAACGGGAATACGGGCGATCCCGACGATCCGACCGTGGACGTGCCGCGCATGGTGCGGATTTCCACCGTTGGCGACCGCTGGCAAGGCATCGAGTTGCCACTCGCGAGCCTCGCTGATCGTCTATAGTTCGGCTTTGTACCGTTCCGTTGTGTACGTTCTACCTGGTCTCTAGGTCACCAACCCTCACCGGAGGCATGCCGTGACTCAGCATGGGTCATTCCCCGGCCGACCGCGTGGCCGCCGGGCACGTCAGGAAGGCGACGTGCCCGAGTGGCAGGGGCATGACGCCACGCCGGAAGACCAGCGGGAGTTCCCAGACCTGGCCCCTATCCGCCCCAGGGAGTCCCGTGCGCGGCACGGGCGCCCGCAAGGCGAGCAGCAGGGCCAGGCCGCTCCGTCCGGCGGCTACGGCGGCTACCAGGGCGCCGCGGGCCCCGGCTATCCGCAAGCCGGCGGCTATCCGCAAAGCGGTCAGGCGCCGGCCGGCAACGGCTACGGCGGCGGCCAGTACGGCGGCGGCGACTACCAGGGCGGCGGTTACGGCGGACCGGGGCAGGCGCCCCCGGCCGATCCGGCCTGGGGCGGACAGCCTCCGTGGCCGGAGCAGCAGCAGCCGCAGTACCAGGCGCAGCGCCCGCCCGCGGCGCCGGTCACGTCCGCGCCGCAACTTCAGCAGGAGCGGCCGCCCCGCCAGCAAAGCGAAGAGGCGCCGTCCTGGGCCGAGCCCGACTCCGACGAGGCGTTCTCCGAGCGCTGGCACCGGCGCGACCAAGAGGCGTCACGGGACGACCAGCGCGCGGGACGGCGCAAGCGCCGTCGGCTGCTGATCGCGGGCGGCTCGGTGGTCGCCCTGGCGATCGCGGTCGCCGTGTACCTGATGAACGGCGGGCCAGGGGCGGCCAACCTCGGGTTCGGTAGCTTCGTGACGAACTTCCTGCCCGGTGAACTCCAGCAGGTGCCCGACCCGTGCACGACGGTTCCCGCCTCGACGCTCAACCAGTACCTGCCGGGCACGCGCAAGGAGGCGGCACCGCCGCTGAACTCCGGTGCCAACACACAGTGCACCTGGACGCTGGACGACGCGCCGACCTACCGGGTGCTTGAGGTGCAGTTGCAGGCCTACTCGCCAAGCGGGCTCGCCTCGGGCGACGGCAGCGCCACGTTCGCCGCGGAAGACGCCTACCAGTCGTTCGAGAACGGGTTCACCTCGCCCGGTCCGAAGAGCGGGCAGCCGAAGGCCACCGTGACGGACCTTTCTGGGATGCCGGGCGGCTCGCAGACCTCCGCGTTCCAGGCCACCCAGGTGTTCGACCGGGGCGGCGCGGTGACCGACGTGGCCAACGTCTACGTGCGCTACCGCAACGTCATCATCACCGTGGTGGTGGACGGCCTCGACCAGAGCAGCGGCGGCAAGCAGTACGGGCCCGTGTCGATGAGCGACCTCACCACCGCGGCGAACGCCTTCGCCAAGGAAATGGCGTCTCAGATCGCCAAGTAGTCGCCACGGCGACTACCCTCATTGGTCGTGCTGCTGCTCGGTCTAGACACCGCTACGCCCGCCGTGACGGTGGCGCTGCATGACGGCGGCCAGCCACTGGCCCAGCTCGTCACCGTTGACGCACACCGCCACGCGGAGCTGCTCGCGCCTGCCATCGCCAAGGTCATCGCCGACGCGGGCGCGTCGCAGCATGACCTGACGGGCATCGCCGTCGGGGTGGGCCCCGGCCCCTACACCGGTCTGCGGGTCGGGCTGGTGACCGCGCGCGTGCTCGGCGCCGCGCTCGGCATCCCGGTGCACGGCCTGTGCACCCTGGACGCGATCGCCGCGGACGTGGACGCCGGCGGCGAGGACTTCCTCGTGGCCACCGACGCCAGGCGGCGTGAGCTTTACTGGGCGCACTACGACGGCGCCGGGCGGCGGGTCGCGGGCCCGGATGTCGCCAAGCCAGCCCTGATTCCCGTGTCCGGGCGGCCGACGGCCGGCGAGGGGCCGATGCTCTACCCCGAGGTGCTTCCTGACAGCCTCGGCCCGGCCTTCCCCGCGGCCGCGACGCTCTGCCGGATAGCGATCGCGGCCATCGCCACCGGGGACCCCGACCACAAGCTGCTCCCGCCAGAGCCGCTGTACCTGCGGCGCCCCGATGCCCGCGAGCCCGGCGCACCCAAGCGGGTGACGCCGTGATGACCGGCCGGCGGAGCCATGGCACGGCGTCGGACGGCCGCCCGCAGCAGCCGGGCGGTGCGGCGCGCCTGCGCCCGATGGTCCCGGCGGACCTGGTCGACGTCATCGCGCTTGAGCACGAGTTGTTTCCCGAGGACCCCTGGACGCCGCAGATGTTCGCCGATGAGGTCGCGCAGCCGCCGGAGAGCCGCCTGTACCTGCTCGCCGAGGCGGACGCGGGCGACGGCGGCGTCGCCGCCAGCGAGATCGTGAGCGGCCGCGGTGCCGCTACCGGAACCGCCATGGCGGGCTACGCCGGGATGATGTTCATTCCCGGCGGCACCCAGGCGGATGTGCTGACGATCGCGGTCCGCCAGGACTACTGGGGCAAGGGGATCGGCTCGGCGCTGCTCGCCGCGCTGCTCGGCGCCGCGCGCGACCGTGGCTGCGCGGAGGTTTTCCTTGAGGTACGCGCGGACAACCCGCGGGCCCACGGCCTCTACCTGCGCCGCGGGTTCGAGGAACTGGGCCTGCGGCGCGGCTACTACCAGCCGTCCGGCGTGGACGCGATCGTGATGCGTAAGGACCTGCTGCGATGAGTGTGTTGAGCGATGGCCCGCTGGTGCTCGGCATCGAGACGTCGTGCGACGAGACGGGCGTTGGCATCGTCAGCGGCAGGGAACTGCTCGCGGACGAGATCGCGTCGTCGATGGACCAGCACGCCAGGTTCGGCGGTGTGGTGCCCGAGGTGGCCAGCCGCGCGCACCTGGAGGCGATGGTGCCGGTCCTTGAGGGCGCGTTCGCCAAGGCGGGCGTCAGGCCGTCCGACATCGACGCGGTCGCGGTGACCGCGGGTCCCGGGCTTGCGGGCGCGCTAATGGTCGGCGTCGCGGCGGCGAAGGCCTATGCCTACGCCCTGGGCAAGCCGCTCTACGGGGTGAACCACCTCGCGGCCCACGTCGCCGTCGACCAGCTTGAGCACGGCCCGCTGCCCTCGCCGTGCGTGGCGCTGCTGGTATCCGGCGGGCACTCGTCGCTGCTGCTCGTGCCCGACGTGACCGGCGAGGTGCGCTCCCTCGGCGCGACGATCGACGACGCGGCGGGCGAAGCCTACGACAAGGTGGCGCGGGTGCTCGGCATGCCGTTCCCCGGCGGCCCGCCGATCGACCGGGCGGCGAGGGAAGGGTCGCGGGACGCGATCAAGTTCCCGCGGGCGAAGCTGCACGATGGCACCTTCGACTTCTCGTTCGCCGGACTCAAGACCGCGGTCGCCCGCTGGGTCGAGGCCCGCCAGGACGCCGGCGAACCGGTGCCGGTCGCCGACGTGGCCGCCTCCTTCCAGGAGGCCGTGGCCGACGTGCTGACCCGCAAGGCGGTGGCCGCCTGCCGCGAGTACGGCGTGACGGACCTGGTGATCGGCGGCGGCGTGGCCGCCAACTCCCGGCTGCGCGCCCTGGCCGCGGACCGGTGCGAGAGCGCGGGCATCCAGGTCCGCGTCCCCCGCCCCGGCCTGTGCACCGACAACGGCGCGATGGTGGCGGCCCTCGGCTCCTCGATGGTGGCGGCGGGCCGCTCGCCTTCCACGCTGGCGCTTCCCGCCGACTCCTCGCTGCCGATCACCGAGGTCCTCGTCCCCTGACGAGGCCGCCTGGGCGAGGTGAGACACCCGCTCGGAAACGGGCACGGCCCCTGTTCTGGGCAGAACAGGGGCCGCCAGGTCCGATCGGTCGCGCGGTCTACTTCGACTTCTTGCCCCGGCCGGTCACCTTGCGGATGACGATCGCGATCGCGGCGCCGATCGCCGCGATCGGTACCACGCGCTTCAGCACCGGGACCACGACGAACTTGAAGGCGTTGAGCGACTCTTCCTGCTTCATTACCGGGGCGGGGGCTGGCTTGGCGGCGGCCGGCGCCGCCTCGCCGGAAGAGTCGGCCGCCGTCCCGTCGGACTCGGGGGTGGCGGTCGCCTCGGGTGCGGCGTTGTCTGAGGCGATGAGTGCCTCCAGGTTCGACGCGAACTGCGCGATGAGCTTGCCGCTCACCTCGGGCAGCAGCGAACGGCCGAACTGAGCCGGGCGGCCGGTCACGTTGAGCGAAGTGTGGATCGATACCAGCGTGCTGCCGGCGTCGGCCGGCTCGAGCGACGCCTGCACGTTGGCCGACGCGGTGCCCGCCCCGCGGGTCTCCTTGCCGGTCGCCTCGATCGCGATCGTCCGGTTCTCCTGGTCCTTGCCCGTGAACTTGGCGGTGCCCTTGTACGTGAGGGAAAGCGGGCCGAGCTTGACCTTCACCTGGCCCTCGATCTCATTGCCGTCATCAGAGATCGACAGGACGCTGGCGCCGGGCATGCACGGGGCGATCCGCTCAACGTCAAGCAGGACATCCCACGCCTTTTCCGGTGGGACTGGGACGGTGAATGAGTTGTCGAGCTCAATGGCCATGCGGAAAGAGTACCCCTTGCGGGGGGACGACCCCCCTGCACCCCCTGGCACGGAAGGGCTTCGCCCCTCCGTAGCCTCCCCACGGGGGACGCCGCAAAAGGCGCAGCGCCCCCGCGCTGTGGGCTGGAGTTAAGGCCCGGTGGTTGCGGCGGTAGGCAGCGCCAAAATCGCGCTGCCTTCTGCGGCGCCTGAGGTTATCGTTTTCGTGACGGATCTCACTTCAATTAAAGGCCGGCCGCCGCTCAATTAAAGGCCTGCCGCCGCCGCCAGGGCGCGGCCGGTGAGGACGCGGGCGAGGTGGCGGCGGTAGTCGGCCGCGCCGCGCAGGTCGCTCGGCGGGCTCGTCCCTTCGTCGGCCCGGGCGGCCGCGGCCGCGAGCGCGCCCGCCGATGCCTCCGCGCCCGCCGCGGCCTCCTCGACGGCGCGCGCCCTGACCGGCACCGCGCCCATGTTGGTGAGCCCGACCCGGGCCGCGCCGACGTGCCCGTTGGCGCGCTGGGCGACGGCGGCGACCCCGACGATCGCCCAGGCCTGGGCGGTCACGTGGAACTTCTCGTACCGGTAACCCCAGCCGTCAAGCTTGGGCACCCGGATCGAGGTGAGGATCTCCCCGGGCGCCAGCGATGTCGTGAGGTAATCGGTGAAGAAGTCGGCCGGCGCGATCGACCGCGAGCCGCCGGGCCCGGCCGCGACCAGCGTCGCGTCGAGCGCGGTGATGACCGCGGGCAGGTCGCCGGCCGGGTCGGCGTGCGCAAGCGCGCCGCCGATCGTGCCGCGGTGCCGCACCGCCGGGTCCGCGATCGTGCCCGCCGCCTCGGCGAGCAGGCCGCAGTGCGCCGCGATCAGCGGGTCCCTGGTCAACTCGTAGTGCGTGGTCAGCGCCCCGATCTCAAGCTCAGAGCCGAGGTCGCGCACGCCGCGAAGGGCATCGAGCCCGCCCAGGTCAACGAGCACCGTCGGGTAGGAGAACCGCAGCCGGAGCAGCGGCAGCAGCGACTGCCCGCCCGCGATCACCTTCGCGTCCTCGCCGCCCGCGGCGAGCGCGGACACGGCCTCGTCCAGCGTGGACGGCCGCGTGTAGTCGAACTTCGCCGGGATCACTGCGCGGTTCCTTCCTGTATGGCCCGCCACACGCGCTCCGGCGTGCAGGGCATGGGAACGTCGGACACCCCGAACGGGCGGAGCGCGTCGACGATCGCGTTCACCACGGCCGGGGTGGAGGCGATCGTGCCGGCCTCGCCGACGCCCTTGACGCCGAGCGGGTTGAGCGTGGACGGGGTGGTCGTGCGCGAGGTGGTGAACGACGGCAGGTCGGCCGCGGAGGGAATCAGGTAGTCCGCGAGCGACGCGGTGACCAGGTTGCCCGAGGAGTCGTACGCGGCCTCCTCGTACAGCGCCTGCGCCACGCCCTGGGCGATTCCGCCGTGCACCTGGCCCTCGACGATCAGCGGGTTCACCACGACCCCGACGTCGTCCACCGCGACGTAGGAGCGGATGCGGACCTGGCCGGTCTCGGTGTCCACCTCGACCGCGCACAGGTGCGTGCCGTGCGGGAAGGAGAAGTTGTCCGGGTCGTAGGTCGCGTCGGAGTCGAGCGACGGCTCGACCCCGTCCGGCAGGTCGTGCGCGGCGAACGCGGCGAAGGCGATCTCGCCGATCGTCTTGCCCTGGTCGGGGTCGCCGCGGACCGCCCAGCGCCCGGCATCCCACTCCAGGTCGTCCGGCGACGCCTCAAGCATGGCGGCCGCGATCACGCGGGCCTTCTGCCGCACCTTGTCGCAGGCATTGACGATCGCGGTGCCGCCGACGACGAGCGACCGCGACCCGTAGGTGTCCATGCCCTTGGGCGCGATCGCCGTGTCCCCGTGCAGCACCCGGATGTCCTCGAACGGGACCCCGAGCTGATCGGCGACGATCTGCGACCACGCGGTCTCGTGCCCCTGCCCGTGCGCGGAAGACCCGGTCACGACCTCGACCTTGCCGGTGGGAAGCATCCGGATCGACGCGTGCTCCCAGCCGCCGGCCGCGTAGGCGAGCGAGCCGAGGACGCGCGAGGGCGCGAGTCCGCACATCTCGGTGAACGTCGAGATCCCGATGCCCAGGCGCACCGTAGCGTCACCCGACACCCGTTCGGACTGCTCCTTGCGCAGTTGATCGTAGTGAAACAGTTCCTTGGCGGTCGCCGTGGCCGCCTCGTAGTTGCCCGTGTCGTAGGTCAGCCCGGAGATCGTGGCGTAGGGGAACTCCTCGTGCTTGATCCAGTTCCGCTCGCGCAACTCGAGCGGGTCCACGCCGAGCTCGGCGGCCAGGTCGTCCATGAGGTGCTCGATGGCGTACGTCGCCTCGGGCCGCCCGGCGCCGCGGTAGGCGTCGGTGGGGGTCTTGGTGGTGAACACGCCGGTGCAGTTGAACCGGTAGGCGTCCATCTTGTAGATCGCGTTGAACATGAACGCGCCGAGCAGCGGCACGCCCGGGGTGACGAGCATCAGGTACGCGCCCATGTCGGCGAGCAGGTGCACGTCCAGCGCCCGGATGCGGCCGTCGGCGTCGGCCGCGAGCCGCAGCTGCTGGATCTGGTCCCGGCCGTGGTGCACGGCCACGTTGCCCTCTGACCGGCTCTCGGTCCACTTCACCGGGCGGCCGAGCTTGCGCGCGAGCAGCAGCGCGAGCACCTCCTCGCCGGTGACCTGGAGCTTCGAGCCGAAGCCGCCGCCCACATCCGGCGCGATCACCCGCAGCTTGTGCTCGGGGATGCCGGTGACGAGCGCGAGCATGACCCGCAGCACGTGCGGGATCTGCGTCGCGGACCACATCGTGTACTCGTCGCCGACCGGGGCGCAGACCACGGCCCGCGGCTCCATCGCCGACGGGATCAGCCGCTGCTGGCCGTAGGTGCGCTCGATCACCACCGGCGCGTCGCGGAAGGCGGCGTCCAGGTCGCCGTTGACGAGTTCCCAGGTGAACGACTTGTTGCCCGCTTCGTGGACCTTCGGCGACCCCTCGGTAAGCGCCGCCTCCATGTCCAGCACCGGGTCAAGTCCCTCGTACGTCACGTCGACGAGTTCGGCCGCGTCCGCCGCCGCGTAGCGGTCGCGGGCGACCACGCAGGCGACGATCTCGCCGCCGTAGCGCACGGTGTCCACGGCCATCGGCGGGTGGTCGGGGATGACGATGTCCGGGGTCACCGGCCAGGCACAGGGCAGCGAGCCCTGCTCGGCGGCGAAATCGGCACCGGAGTAAGCGGCGAAGACCCCGGGCGCGTCGCGGGCGGCGGTCAGGTCGACCGACGCGATCCTGGCGTGCGCGTACGGGCTGCGCACGAACGCGACGTGCACGAGACCGGGCAGCGTGATGTTGTCGGTCCAGTTGGTCTGGCCGGTGATCAGCCGCGCGTCTTCCTTGCGCCCCCGTGCCCTGCCAACCTCGTGTTCCTGGCCGACCCCGGCCTTCGCGTCGACGGTGGTCATGCGGTCACCTCCGCCGCCACGCTGCCGTTCGCGGCCCGCAGGACCGCGCGGACGATGTTCTGGTAACCAGTGCAGCGGCACAAGTTGCCCTCAAGGCCGTCCCTGACCTCTTCCTCGGTCGGGTGCGGGTTGTCGCCAAGCAGGTCGACCGCCGCCATGATCATGCCAGGAGTGCAGTACCCGCACTGCAGCGCATGCTCCTCGTGAAACGCCTGCTGCATCGGATGCAGCTCGCCCGCGTCGCCGGCGAGTCCCTGGATGGTGGTGACCTCGGCCCCGTCCGCCTGCACGGCAAGCACGGAGCAGCTTTTCACCGACCGGCCGTTCAGCAAGACGGTGCACGCACCGCAATTCGAGGTATCGCAACCGATGGGGGTTCCTGTCCGGCCGGCCTGCTCTCTCAAATAATGCACCAGGAGCAACCGGGGCTCGACGTCGTCGTCATAGCGGACGCCATCGACTTTCACGCTGATCCTCATAACGCGGCCTCCTTGCCGTGCCGGATACGCTTCTGCACACGGTAAGGCGGGCGTCACGACCTGCACCAGCCCCCGTTCCGCGATGTAAAGAATAATTGCGTCGAGCAATTATTAATTGCGTACGTTACGCTCCATTTGCTGTCGGCAAGGTTCCACGTCGGCTCCTTTTATACGGATTCGGAACGGGTTCAGGTGACTCCCGTGGCCACCCTGTCTGGTGCGGTGCGGGGCCGGCATTCGGGTGCCGCCGCGGCTGGGCCCTGGCATCGCCCCTGGAACAGGGGGGTGACACGGCGAGCCGGCCTGTTGCATACTGGCCGCCTGATACTTCTGGTTTCGGAGGTTTGGTGCGAGTCTTCCGACGGAAAGACTCGCACCTCCTGCGTTTAACTTCGCAAATCGTTGCATACAGTGTGAAAGTGGAAGGTCGGTAGGTTATGGCGACTGCTGAGAACGCCGCCCCTCCAGGGGCCATCGAGGAGCAGGTAGAGAAGGGGCTCAAGACGGGCGCCCTGGGGCTTGTCTCCGCCACCGTCATGGGGGTGGCCTCGACCGCCCCCGCGTACAGCCTCGCGGCAACCCTCGGGTTCATCGTCGCCGTCGTCGGGCTCGGCTCGCCGATTGTCGCGGTGATCGCGTTCGTCCCGATCTTCCTCACCTCGATTGGCTACAGCGAGCTGAACAAGGCCGACCCGGACTGCGGCACGACGTTCACCTGGGGAACCCGGGCGTTCGGGCCGAAGACCGGCTGGGCCGGCGGCTGGGCCATCGTCGCCGCGGACGTCCTGGTCATGGCCAGCCTCGCGCAGGTCGCCGGGCAGTACGTGTTCCTGCTCTTCGGCAACAAGAGCATCGGCGGCAACGCGACGAGCGGCTGGGTGCTGCTCGTCGGCCTGATCTGGATCGCCGCGATGACCTACATCTGCTACCGGGGCATCGAGGTCTCGGCGATGTTCCAGCGGGTGCTGCTCGGCGTCGAGCTCGTCATGCTCGTCGCCTTCTCCATCACGGCGCTGGTCCGGGTCGGGACGGGGAACCACCCGGTCGGCTCCATCACGCCGGCGTGGTCGTGGTTCAACCCGATGCAGGGCGGCTTCTCCGGCTTCGTCAGCGGCATCATCCTGATGCTGTTCATCTACTGGGGCTGGGACACCGCGGTGTCGGTCAACGAGGAGACCAAGGACCCGGCCAAGACGCCTGGGCGCGCGGCCATCCTGTCCACCATCATCCTGCTGGTCACCTACGTCCTGGTGATCCTGGCGGCGCAGTCGTTCGCGGGCATCGGCACCTCGGGCATCGGCCTCGGCAACAGCAACAACACCGGTGACGTGCTCTCCATACTCGGGGACGCGGTCTTCGGCGGCAACGGCATCGGGCTGTTCCTGTCCAGGCTGCTCGTCCTCATGGTGCTCACCTCCGCGGCGGCGTCCACGCAGACCACGATCCTGCCCACGGCGCGCACCACGCTGTCGATGGCGACCTACAAGGCCATCCCCAAGTCGTTCGCCAAGATGCACCCGCGCTACCTCACGCCCACCGTCTCGACGATCACCATGGGCCTGATATCGGCGCTGCTTTACCTCGCGTTCAACTACATCTCGCAGGGCTTCGTTATCGCCGACGCGGTGACGGCGATCGGGCTGTACATCGCCTTCTACTACGGCCTCACCGGGTTCGCCTGCACCTGGTACTACCGCAAGACGCTCCGCAACAGCCAGCGCGACCTGTGGATGCGCGGCATCCTGCCGTCGCTCGGCGGGCTGATCATGTACGCGGCGGGCGCCTGGTCGCTGTGGGCCGACTGGGACGTGGCGACCGGCAATAGCTACACGTCCTGGCTGATGCCGTTCTGGCCGCACTGGTACCTCGGCGGCGCGTTCGTCATCGCGTTCCTCTCGGCGATCGTCGGCCTCCTGGCCGGCATCTGGGTCAGGTTCGCCCAGCCGGCGTTCTTCCGCAAGCAGACCCTCACCAGGTCCACCCCCACCCTCGTCCCCGACGCCTGAGGCAGGCACGTAGCGCGAAGGGGGCCCCGCACGGACGTGCGGGGCCCCCTTCGCGTTCGGCTAGATCGTGTCGAGGACGGCCTTGAGCGTGCCCGGGGTCTTGGCGGAGGGGTCGGCCTGGAGGCAGACCTCCTCGATGACCTCGAGGTAGGCATCGACCTCGGTGGGCTTGTCCAGGTACAGGGCGCTGGTCAACTGCTCGATGAAGACGACGTCGCGCAGGTCGGGCTCGGTGTACCTGAGGATGGTGAACGGGCCGCCCATCGCCCGGTGCGCGCCCGCGGAGAAGGGCAGGACCTGGAGCGTCACGGCCGGGTGATCGCACATGTCGATCAGGTGCGCCACCTGTGCCCGCATGACCTCGGGACCGCCGATGACCCGGCGGAGCGCGCCCTCGTCGAGCACCGCCCACAGCTTCGGCGGGTTCTCGGCGTTCAGGATCTGCTGGCGTGACATCCGGGCCTTGGCGCGCCGCTCCACCTCGTCCTCCGACGTCATCGTGCCAAGCCGGATGACCGCGCGGGCGTAGTCCTCGATCTGGAGCAGGCCGGGGACGAACTGCAACTCGTACTCGCGGATGAAGGAGGCGGCGGCCTCAAGGCCGAAGTACGGCTCGACCCAGTGCGGCAGAATGTCGGCGTACGCCTGCCACCAGCCGGGGGTGTTCGCTTCCCGGGCCAGGCTGAGCAGCGCCTCGCGCTCGTCGCCGGGGCCGACGCCGTAGAGGGTGAGCAGGTCGGCGATGTCGCGCTCCTTGAACCCCACCCGGCCATGCTCCATGCGGCTGATCTTCGAGTGCGAGCCGCGGATGCTCGCGGCCGCGCGCTCGGTCGTCATGCCCGCTTCTTCGCGCAGCCGGCGCAGGTGGCCGCCGAGCACCAGGCGCTGCACTGTCGGGCCCGCGGAACGCGGGTTAAACAGCGGCTCTGGGGTCCCCTCCCAAGCGGAGTCCTCGGGCGAGAGCATCGCACTCCTCGGTGGCTCGCGTCAGCTCATGAGCACATGCATGAGGTGAGTATCCTCCCACGTGATCATGTCATTGCGGAAGAGGAAGCGATGACAATTGCACGGAGGACATGTGCGCTTCACGCGATGGGCTAACGCCCGCGCGATGCCTTGGTCGGCTATTCGCGCTCCCGTGTTATGACGACCGTTTATATCAACCGGCGTTTGGCGAGGATGCGAGGTCGTCCCCCGGAGAATTAGATCAGGTGGTCGAACTCGCCGTCCTTGGCGCCGGCCAGGAACGCGGTGATCTCCGCGCGGGTGTAGACGAGCGCGGGCCCACCGGGGAAGCGGGAATTGCGCACCGCGATCTCACCGTTCGGCAGGTGCGCCACCTCAACGCAGGCGCCGTTGGGGTTGCTGTGCCTGCTCTTCTGCCAAGTGACATTCGTGATTTCTGGGGCAGGTATGCCGTTGTATGGCTGAGTCATGTTCTGTTCCTTCCAGTGACTGAACCGGGTTGTGTTACTGGACTGCAGAACGTTCCGGTCGCACAGGGTGACCGGTGACGGGTGCGAGGCGCCATGGGCGCAATACCGAGTATGCCACGATCTTCCGTCAGAATGAACGTGCATCTACATTTGCATGGAGCGCATTTACTGCCCGTGGGATCTCCCCGGGGCCCGTGCACGGGACGGATGCACGTTCATCCGGCCTTGCACCGGATGAACGTGCATCCGGTCTTGCATCTGCACGGCATATCGGGCACCATATAAAACAGGCATACCCCACATACTGTGACAGGCACGGTCGGTCCTACCCCCCACGACGATGCAGGAAGCGGTTGCTTTGGCTCACCTGAGGGTTGCTGAGTGGGAGCCGGATGATGACGACGAAGTCGTCCCCATCGCGGCTCTTCCGGCGTCTCCTCCGCAGTTCCTGCCGGTGCCGTCGGCCTGGTGGGAGACGCCCGCGGTGACCAGTTGCTCGCTGAGCCCCGTGCCGGAAGAGGCCAGGACGGCCCGTCAGTTCGTCAGGGAACTGCTGACGTGCTGGGGACTTGGGTACCTGTCCGATGACGCCGAGCTCATCATCGCGGAACTGGTCGGCAACGCGGTCAGGCACGGACTGCGGACAAGCCGGCCGGCCCGCACGTTCGGTAAGGAAGCGCCGTCGTTGCGGCTGTGCCTGCTGCGCAGGATCGGCGAGGTGATGCTCGCGGTGACCGACCCGAGCGAGGAAGCGCCCGCCCCGAGGACGCCCAGTTCGGACGGTGAGAGCGGCCGGGGCCTGCAAATCGTCGGCGCCCTCAGCTATGTATGGGGATGGTCGCCCATCGAGGGCAACGGCAAGGCCGTGTGGGCGGTGTTGAAGTCCGCATGAAAGTCCCGGGCATTCCGCGCGATCTTTTATCACGGTGCGATGACCTGTAATCGTCCTTGCGCTGGCGATTTAATGGAATGCTTCGATTTTCAATAATTTCCTTGTCAACAAATGCGCTGACCGGCCGACGCCCGTCACGCAGACTCGCGGCGGGCGTTCTGGCGAAGCGCGCACCCGTTCAGGATGGCATGAATGTTGCGTTTTTTACCGTGAAACGGGCGTGTCGGTTACATAGAGGACATGTTCGATCAAGGTGATCAAGACTTCCTTGGCCGACTCCCGCGACCGCGCGTCACACATAATGATCGGCAGGTTGGGGTCCAGGTCGAGCGCCGTGCGGACGTCATCCACCGAGTAACGGCGGGAGCCGTCGAAAACATTGAGCGCGATGATGAACGGTATGTCCCTGCGCTCAAAGTAATCGATCGCGGGGAAACAGTCGGCCAGCCTGCGGGTGTCGGCGAGCACCACGGCGCCTAGGGCGCCTAGGGCGAGCTCGTCCCACATGAACCAGAATCGTTCCTGCCCGGGCGTGCCGAACAGGTAGAGCACCAGGTCATCGCGCAGCGTGATGCGGCCAAAGTCCATCGCCACCGTCGTGGTGGTCTTGCGTTCCACGCCGGCCGTGCTGTCGACGTGCTTGCTGCTCTCGGTCAGCGGTTCCTCGGTCCGCAGCGGCCTGATCTCGCTGACCGCACCGACCAGGGTGGTCTTCCCCACCCCGAACCCGCCCGCGAGCAAGATCTTGATAGCGCGGTGGCGGCGGGCTGCCGTCCCGCCGTTAGCCTCATAGCCCCCGTAGGCCATGAAGGACCTCCCTCAGCGTGTCTCTGTCAACCTGATGCGCCTTCATCGGAACCGGTGCCTGGATCGTCACGAGGCCGATTTCCCGCAGGTCAGCAAGGAGGATGCGGACCACGCCGAGCGGAAGATCGACGTCAGAAGCGATATCTACCACCGTGGTTGGCGCGTGCGCGAGTTGCAACACCGAAAAGTGCTCAGGACCAAGCCCGCCAGGATCCGTGATCCTGGCGGTGGTGGCGAGGACCGTGGCGACCAGGTCGAATGCCTCCCCGGAGTGCCGCGTGCGGCCCCGGGTTAGCGCGTATGGCCGGACCACCGGGCCGGCCTCCGCGTCGAGCCACCGTTCATCGTTCGACGGCATGAGCGCGTGTTCCTAGCGTGTCAGAAGTAACGCGGAGCGAGTCCGCATGTTGACTTGCAGATGGTCGCCGGTGCGCTGGACGAGGATCGCCATCTCGTACGCCACCTGGCCGATGTCGGCATCACCAGTGGTCAGGACCGCCAGGCAGGTGCCCTGGCCGGCCGCCGACACGATGAAGAAGCCGGACGTCATCTCGATAATCGACTGACGGGCATCCCCGCCAAAGGTGTGGCTCGCGCTGCGCGCCAGCGACTGGAACGCCGCCGCGAGCGCGGCCAGGTGCTCGACGTCAGCCTGCTCCATGCCCCGGGAAGCGCCGAGGGCCAGGCCGTCTTGTGAGAGGAATACCGCCCGCTGAATGTGCGGGACCCGCATTACCAGGTCATCAAGGAGCCAATCAAGCTGATTGACTGGGTACCTATGGTTGGTTTCCATCGACTCAGTCCTCTGCGTCCTGTTGCGTCTGTGAGCGGCCTTGCTGCCAGCCGCGCTGCATGGCGGACAGGGTGTTGCGCATGTCGTTCAGCGATGCCGCGGTAGCCGGGGGAACTGCCGTAGAACCCTGTGCCGCGGCCGCCGCGGAACCGCGAAGCTGCGGCGCGAGGTTGGCCTGACGGACGCGGCGCGGCAGCCCCTTGAACTCGTCGGTGCCTTGCCCGGTTTGGTCTTGGTAACTTTCGTCGCTGTTCCCGTTGTTCCCGTTGTTGCCGTTCGTGCCGAGAGCGGCCTCATTTCCGTAGGCTCCCGTGTCGCCGAAGGCGCTGCCGGGCCCCTGCGGCCCGTCGCCTTGGTAGGCGCCTGCTCCCGGAGCATTGCTGTAGGGGCTAACGTAGCCGTCCGCCCCCTCGCCGCCGAAGCCCGGGTAGGGCTGCGACTGCGCGGGATCGGCGGCCGGATCGTCGTGCTCCGTCCGCCGAATCGGCGTGAAGACATCGAATTCGGCTTCCGGCGTCGCGGGCGGCCTGCCGACTGGCACCCCGGTCACGACCGGGACATCGTCGGTGCCGTGCCGTCCGCGCCTGGTACCGGGCTCACCAGCACCGGCGCCAGGGGCCGGAGCGGGCCCGGTCCCCTGGCCGTAGCCGCCCGGCGCGCCGTAGCCGCCCGGCGCGCCGAAGGCGCCGCTGCCATCCGGGTGGCGCAGCGCGCCAGCGATGCGGATGCCCGACTGGCTCGGGTCCTGGCTTTCCGTGCCGTAGCCCCTCGAGTCGGCCGCCAGGTCGCGCGGATCGGGTGTGCCCGGTGACGGGTAGCCGACCGTGGGCGAAGGTGGCCCGCCGTTGAACGCGGGAGCCGCCGGCCTGCCGGGCATCGGCATCCCGTTGCCACCCGCCCGCGCGGGTCCACGGGCGCCGCCCGTGCCGTTGGCGTAGCCGCCGTTGCCGTGGGCACCGTTGCGGCCGTAGGCGCCGTTGGCCCCGGCCACCTCGGGCACGCGCTGGCCGGAGGTGATGGCCGCGGGGCCGTCCTCGACGATCAGCGCGAGCGGGATCAGCACGACCGCGGTCGTGCCGCCGTAGGGCGACGGGCGGAGCATGACCCTGATCCCGTGTCGCCTGGCCAGCTGCCCGACGACGAACAGGCCAAGCTGCTCGGTGTTGGCGGGGTTGATGTCCGGCGGGTTCGCCAGCCGCTCGTTGAGTTCCTGCACTCGCTGCGGTGTCATGCCGAGCCCGCGGTCCTCGATCTCGATCGCGAACCCGTTGGCCACGGTCTCGCCGCTGACCCGGACCTGGGTGAACGGCGGTGAGAGGGTGGTCGCGTTCTCGACCAGCTCGGCGAGCAGGTGAATCACGTCGGTGACGGCGGAGCCGGCGAGTGCCGCGCGGGACTGCGTGGCGGCGGTCACCCTGGCGTAGTCCTCGACCTCGGAGACCGCGCCGCGCATGACGTCGATCAGCTTCACCGGAGCGGACCAGGAGCGGCCGGGAGGGGCGCCGGAAAGGATGATGAGGCCTTCCGCGTGCCGCCGCATCCTGGTGGTGAGGTGGTCCATCTTGAAGAGGTCTTCAAGCACGTCCGGGTCGGTGGCGCGGCGTTCCATGTCGTCGAGCACGGTGAGCTGGCGCTGCAGCAGCGACTGGTTGCGCCTGGCCAGGTTGCGGAACATGTCGTTGACGCCCTGGCGGACCCTGGCCTCGTCGATCGCGGACCTGATGGCGGTCTGTCGCACGGTGTCGATCGCCTGGCCCACCTGGCCGATTTCGTCGCTGCCGACGCTCAGCGGCGGTGCCTCCGCCGCGACGTCAACGGACTCGCCGCGCCGCAGGCGGGCCACCACCGATGGCAACTGCTCCTGCGCCAGCGTCAGCGCCGAGCGGCGCAGCGTGTTGAGCCGGCGGTTGATCGACCGGCTGAGCAGCAGCGAGACCAGCAGGGTAAGGACGAGGCCGGCGGCGCCGACGGCCGCGAGGATGATCACCCGGCGCTTGGCGTCGATGGCCGGCTGCTGGTTGGCGGCGAGCACCGTGGTCGCCGAGGTCGTGCCCGCCTTGCTCGCGGCCTTCAGCCACGTGGTGGTCAGCAGGTGCCAGGTAGCGGAGTTCAGGCCCTGCTGCTCCATCTCGCTCAGCGGGATGCCGGCCGGCACGGCCTGCTGAATGGTGGTCAGGTCGGTCTGGATCGTGGCGGGCGCCAGGCGGTTAAGCGTGGCGTTGTAGGTCGTGAGCTCGGCCGGAGTCAGCAGCTGCTGGTACGTCAGCGTGTCGTCCTGTAGCCGTCCCACGGCGTTGCTGAAGGCCACTCGGTCGGGGCCGGTCAGCGAGCCGCTGGCGAGCGCGCTGGCCATCACCGCGTCCTGCTCCGACACGTCTTCCTGGGTGTTGACCGCGGAGATCAGCCCGAAGCCCTGGAGCGCGGGACCCGCGTCCTGGATGCTGCTCGCCTCGGCCTGCAGCACGGCCCCCTGGCCGGCGATGATGTTCGTGTAGTCGCTGAGCGCGTCAAGCGGTGTCACCTTCTTCGCGGTGACCTCGGTGCGCAGCGGGCTCATGCCGTTGATCTGCACCGTCATCTTGTTGATGGCGGCGGTTTCCGCGGCCGTGGAGCTGTTCTTGGTGCCCGGTGAGTTGACCGCGACGGCGAGTTCCTGCGCACCGTTCTTGGTGGCCGTGATCGCGGTCTGGTAGGTGCTCAGGTTCGCGGCATTCGGCTGGGACAGGTACACGACCGCGGCCCGGCGCTCCGCCTGCAGCACGTTGACGAAGTTGGTCAACGGCTCGGAGGTCGCCTCGATCAGGCTCGGCGCACGGTCGAGGTTCAGCCAGTTGGTGACTGACGAGTAGGCCACGTACCCGAACAGGCCGAGCATCGTGATCAGCGGAATGGCGACCAGGACATAGATCCTGAGCCGTATGGACCGGCCGCGCGATCCCATGAGCTTTCCCCCTGCTGGTTACGAGTAAGGGCAGCCCACAATAACTCGTAAGAGGTCATGATCGTGGCCAAATCGGGACATTCTATGATGGAAAACTGCTGGTTACGGTGATATTTGGCATCACGCAACGATCCAGGGAACGCGCCTTTGACGGTGGTACCGCCTACGCTGGAAGCCGTGACCACCACCGCGACGCACTCACTTCTTGATGGACTCAACCCGCAGCAGCGGGCGGCCGTGACCCATGCCGGCGGGCCGCTGCTGATCGTCGCGGGAGCCGGCTCGGGCAAGACCCGGGTCCTCACTCACCGGATCGCCTACCTACTGGCCGAGCGCGACGTCGCGCCGGGGGAAATCCTCGCGATCACGTTCACCAACAAGGCGGCCGGCGAGATGGCCGCCCGGGTCGCGACCCTGGTCGGTGACCGCCGCGCCAGGGCGATGTGGGTGATGACGTTCCACTCCGCGTGCGTCCGCATCCTGCGCCGCGAGGCCGCCAGGTTCGGCTACCCGGCTAGCTTCTCTATCTACGACTCCGCCGACTCGCAGCGGCTGATGGCCCTGGTCTGCCGCGAGCTTGAGCTTGACGCCAAGCAGTATCCGCCTAAGTCGATGGCGGCGCAGGTCTCCAACCTCAAGAACGAGCTCGTCGACTACGAGTCGTTCGCCGCCAACGCGCACGGCGCGCGGGAAAAGGCGCTGGCCGAGGCGTACGCCGAGTACCAGCGTCGGCTGGTCGCGGCCGGCGCCATGGACTTCGACGACCTGATCATGGTCACGGTCAACCTGTTCCAGGCGTTCCCTGAGGTGTCCGAGGCCTACCGGCGCCGCTTCCGCCACGTGCTCGTCGACGAGTACCAGGACACCAACCACGCGCAGTACGTCCTGGTCCGCGAGCTGGTCTCCGGCGGCGGCGCGCTCTTCGCGCACTCGGCCGAGCCGGTCGGGCCGTCGGAGCTGTGCGTCGTGGGTGACGCGGACCAGTCGATCTACGCGTTCCGCGGCGCCACGATCAGGAACATCGTCGAGTTCGAGGAGGACTACCCGGACGCGACGGTCATCCTGCTCGAGCAGAACTACCGCTCGACGCAGAACATCCTCGCCGCGGCGAACGCGGTCGTGTCGCGCAACTCTGGCCGCAAGCCGAAGAACCTGTGGTCCGAGGCCGGCGACGGCCCGCCGATCACCGGCTACGTCGCCGACAACGAGCACGACGAGGCCGCGTTCGTCGCCGAGGAGGTCGACCGGCTGAACGACGAGGGCCTGGCGACGCCCGGCGAGGTGGCGGTGTTCTACCGGACCAACGCGCAGTCCCGTGTCTTCGAGGAAGTGTTCATCAGGGTCGGCCTGCCGTACCGCGTGGTCGGCGGCGTCCGGTTCTACGAGCGGCGCGAAGTGCGCGACCTGCTCGCCTACCTGCGGCTGATCGCCAACCGGGCGGACGAGGTGTCGCTGCGCCGGGTGCTCAACGTGCCCAAGCGCGGTATCGGAGACCGCGCGGAGGAGTACGTCGCCGCCTACGCGGCACGGGAGCGGATCTCGTTCGCGGAAGCGCTGCGCACACCGGGCGACGTGCACACCTTGGCCGCGCGGTCGGCGGCGGCGATCACGGGGTTCAACACGATGGTCGAGGAGTTGCGCGAGCAGGCCGCGACCGGCGGCCCGGTGGCCGAGTTGGTCGAGGCGGTGCTTGACCGGACCGGGCTGCAGGCCTCGCTGGAGAACTCAGAAGACCTGCAAGACGCCACCCGCGTGGAGAACTTGCAGGAAATGGTCTCGGTGGCCCGCGAGTTCGACGGGTCCACCCCGGACGGCACCCTCGCCGACTTCCTCGAGCGGGTCGCACTCGTCGCCGACGCGGACGAGATCCCCGACGGGGTGGACCACGGTGGCATGGTGACGCTGATGACGCTGCACACCGCCAAGGGGCTTGAGTTCCCCGTGGTGTTCCTCACCGGCATGGAGGAAGAGGTATTCCCCCACGCCAGGGCGCTGACCAACGCGCGCGAGCTGGAGGAGGAGCGGCGGCTCGCCTACGTCGGGATCACCCGCGCGGAGGAGCGCCTGTACCTGACCAGGGCCGCGTCGCGGAACTGGTACGGCCGCCCCGCGTTCCACACCCCGTCCCGGTTCCTGTCCGAGATCCCCGCCTCGCTCATCGAATGGAAGCGGTCCGCGAAGGACGTGGCCGCCGCCGCGGCATCCTCGTCGTCACGGATAGCGTCCCGGCCGGGCGCGGCCGTGGTGGGCAACCGCTCCGTGCCGGCACTGTCGCCGGGCGACCGGGTCAACCACGACAAGTTCGGGCTTGGCACCGTCGTGTCGACCGACGGATACGGCGACTCGGCGGAGGCGAAGATTGACTTCGGCGGTTCCTACGGCGTTAAGCACCTGGTCTTGCGTTATGCGCCGCTGGAAAAGCTCTGAGGGTGGTGCGAGGGCCGGATTGCTGGGTGCCTGTGGCCGCCCGATATTGCCCTCGCCGCCCGGTCGGGGGGCTTGCGCCGAAGATCTTGGATCGTTGAGCACGTCATAGCGTGGTGAACGATCCATCATCATTGAAAAGGCATCAGCGGGACACCCGCATGCCTGCCACTGTGCCGTCCAGCCCGCGACCGCCCCGCGCTGCTCAGCCCCGCGCAGTCCAGCCGCTGCTCAGCCGCGCCCCGACGCCCGACATTTCGGAAATTTCGTGATCTGGGGTGGGCGGTGCCTGGTGCCTGGCGGCTTGCCTAGCGCTGGGTCCAGCCCTCGGGGGGCTGGCGGCGCGGCGGGCGTTGCGGGCCCGGGTTTGGGTTGGGGTTGGGGCTCCATGACGGGGCACCCGGGTTGCGGTCGCGGGGCTGGGGTGCCGGGCGGCCCTGGCCGTTCGCGCGGGGCCGGGGGCCGGTCGGGGGATCGGCGGGCAGGCGTGGGTCGCCCCAGGGGTCGCGGTTGGCCCGCGGGTCGCGCGGGGGACGGGGCGGGCGGTTGCCGCCGCCTGGCCTGGGGGCGTTGCCTGGCCTGGGGGCATTGCCCTGCCTCGGGGTCGGGCCGGTCTGGGACGTGCGCGTTGCCGGGTTGTCGAACGGGTTGTCGTCGGCCCAGGAGTCGACGGCGGGGCGGCGGTCGCGCGGCGCTGGGCGCGCGTTGCCCGCGGCGGGCCGGCCGGCGCCCAGCGGAGACTGGCCGGTGACGAGCTGCCGGCCGAGCACCCAGCGGCCGCCGCCGACCAGCACGACGATGATGGTCGCCACCACGGCGGGGAAGAAGATGCCCGCGACCCACTGCGTGAAGCCAGCGCCGAGCCCCGCCGTGGACGAGCCGAGCTTCGCGTCGTGGACCTTGCCGGTCACGATGGCCGCCACGAAGAAGGCCAGCGCGGGGGCCGGGAAAAGCAGGTATACCTTGCCGCGCCGGATGCAGAGCGCGGCGGCGACCGCACCCACGATGATGAAGAACCCGAGCAGCCCGCCCGGCTCCTGGCCGAGCGCCAGCGTGGCGACGATGCCGAGGGCGGTGCCGACGGCGAGCAGCAACATGGCCATCCAGGTCGGCATCCGGCCAAGCCAGCGCGCGGGTCCGCCGGCCCGGAAGCCGTCGAAGCCGTTCTTGCCGCCCCCGGGACCGTCACGGTCCACCACGCGGCCCTCGCCTGACGTTCGCGGCCGCCCGGCGAAGTCGTCTGGCCGTGATCCACGCCGGTCGTAGCCGCCAGAACTCGAAACTGGACGCCCCTGGCCGGCGCGCGGTGCCCGCGGACCACCGGGTCCGCCGTCGCGCGACCCCGGACCGCGGCCCGGGGTGAAGCTCGGGCCGCCCTCCCAGCCGCGCCCCGCGGCCGATGCGCCGCCGCGATCCCCTTGCCGTCGGGGATCGGCGTCGTCACGGGCCAAGCCGCCAGGCCCGCGTGGCGCACGCCGAGCGGGATCGCCGCGCGTGGGGCCGGGCCGGGGCTCCCACCCAGGTGGTGTGCTCATTGCTGGAGAGGGTAACGCATGAATCCTTGAGTTCGCCTTAACGCACGTTCCGGCTTGCTCAACGTCCCGGTAGTGAGCTGCGATGATGACCTCAACGCGGGGCCATCGGGGCGGTCTGGTTACTACCGGACAGTAAGTGACTGTAGCAGGAGATTGAGCACAATTCGAAAGAACTGATTACGGAGAGCTGTTCCTTCAGGATCAGCAGGTACTATTCGCATCACTGAATGTGATTGGCGATCAACATGTCGGCGGTGGCAACGGGCAAAGGGCCCGGGGGACGTGGCGGTCGGCGAGGTAACCGCGGCATAAGGCACCACCTGCCCCGATTGAGCGGGTAGCCTCGCGAACAACGGTGCAGGATCAGCCGGAGGAGAACAGGATTGCTCGGCATGGGCGGCGGTTCGCTGATCGCAGGCAAGGTCGGGTACGCGGTGTCCTGTGCGGTCGCCGCCGTCGTGCTTGTTGTGTCCGGGTACGCCTACAAAGTCGTGAGCCTGACCGAGGGAATCGGCGGCGGGGTCGGCATCAGCAACGGCGCCTCGGTTGGCGCGATGAACATCCTGCTGATGGGCCTGGAGAGCCGGACTAACTACCAGGGCCAGACCCTTTCCGCCGGGCTGCTCGCCGCGATGCACGCCGGGAGCGTCAACGGAGTTGACAACGAGGGCGTCGGCGGCCAGGACACCAACACGCTGATCCTGCTGCACATCTTCGCCGGCGGGGAGAAGGCGGTTGGCTTCTCTATCCCCCGCGACGACTGGGTCACGTTCCCCCAGGCCTACGACGGGCAGTCCCAGGGCAAGATCGACCAGGCCTATGGCCTAGCGTACGCGCAGTCGCTCAGCGAGACCATCAACGACTCAGGGATGAGCACCGACGAGCGCTACCTGAAGGCCAACCAGGCCGGCCAGGCGGCCACGATCGCCACCGTGCAGTCGGTCACCGGCCAGAAGATCGACCACTTCGCCGAGGTGAACCTCGCCGGGTTCTATTACCTGGCCGCGGCGTTCCAGGGCATCGAGGTGTGCATCAAGCCCGAGAACGGCGGCACGAACCTCACCGACGCCAACTCCGGATTCAACGCGTACCTTGACGGCTACAACCGGACGAAGGGCGGCGCACAGTACCTGCACCTGAGCGCGCCGCAGGCGCTGGCGTTCGTCCGTGAGCGGGACAACTTGGAGAACGGCGACCTGGACCGCACGCACCGGCAGCAGGCGGTTCTCGACTACGTGATCTGGAAGCTTGAGCACAACGGCGTCCTGTCCGACCTCGGCCAGCTCACCTCGCTGCTCAACACCGCGAAGCAGTACCTCATCACGGACTCGACATGGAACCTGCTCGACTTCGCACCCCAGATGAAGGCCCTGACCGGGAAGAACCTCCAGTTCTACACGGCGCCGATTCAGGGGTACGCGACCATCGACGGCCAGTCGGCGAACCAAGTCGACATCCCGACGATCCAGGCGGACATCAAGCAGAAGTTCACCGCGCCCGCACCCAAGGCGACGTCGCCAGGCTCTAAGTCCACGGCGAAGGCCGCGCCCGTCCCGCCCGCGTCGAGCGTCACCGTGGACGTCTACAACGGCGGGAGCGAGGCGGGACTGGCCACCGACGTCTCACAGGCGCTCGTCGGCAAGGGGTACAAGGCCGGGGCCGTCACGAACGCTTCTTCGCAGTCGCAGGCCACCGCGGCGGGCACCCAGGTGTTCTACGGCTCGGGCACGTCCGCCAACGCGAGCAAGATCGCGGACTACTTCGGCGCGACCGCCAAGTCGCTCACCTCGCTGCCCGCCGGCCACGTCGAG
>Ga0335075_10003113_pt1 | contig 26524 bp, 28 predicted proteins | sample Lox_Sample_24_FD_206723 | JGI IMG/M metagenome (GOLD analysis project Ga0335075, IMG submission 206723) | Soil microbial communities from Loxahatchee National Wildlife Refuge, Florida, United States - Lox_Sample_2.4 | ecosystem: Environmental > Terrestrial > Soil > Wetlands | place: USA...
GCGTTGCCCTCCGATACGAACTGAGCGGCAAGACCAGCCTGCTACTGGTAACCGAGGGGATCAGCTCGCAATTCGTCAAACAGCAGCCTGGGCTGCCTTCGCTGAGTTCAGGCGGCGGGTTGGTGCTGACCGGGATCGATTACCAGTATAGTGGCCTATGGCGGTATCAGTTGCTGGTGGGTGCCTCGGTGCGCAGCTTCGCTGCCGCCGAGTTCAAGACCCGGGCCTCGCCGATCGCGCATGCGACTGTGATCTGGACGCCGACGGGGCTGACGACGGTCACCGGCAGCGTGCTACGCACGATTCAGGATCCGACGGCGGAAGCCACCAGCGGCTTCAACTACACGACGGCACAGTTGCGCATTGACCACGAGTATCTGCCCAACGTGCTTCTGGATGTGGAGGGCGGGGTGGAGAACGGCGATTATTTCGAGGGCGGGACGCAGACCCTTTACTACGGCGGCGGCGGGGCGAGCTGGCTACTCAATCGTTGGCTACGGCTGTCGGCGCACTATCAATTCACGCATGGAAACGGCAGCCAATCGACGACAACCGGAACCACCCTGACCAGCAGTCCGTATACCCAGAACCTTATCTTGTTCGGGCTGCATGTCGGCCTATGATATCAGGCGCACTACTGGTTGTCGTCCAGGACGTTCCCATCGTCGTCGGTCTGGTCCAGTGTCGCCGCCCATGCGATTGCGAGCTCCCTCCGCTGCAGCTCTTGCTGTCGTTCCGCCCGCTCCTCGGGGGTCAGGACGAACGCCCCCTGCAACAGCGCCATAACCTTCTGTTCATATGGTATCCCAAGAGCCGGGGTCGCGGAATGGTACCACTGGGCCGCTTTCGTCCAACTGCCGGTTGAGGCGAACAGTTCGTTTAGGAAGCGTGACGCATATCTGGCGTTCATACGAGGATCGAAGGCCGTGTCCAGGCTGGCGAAGGCATGCGGATGCTGTTGCAGGTTAATCTGCATGCAACCGACATCCACCGAGGTGATCCCGATGGTCTCGAGCGCGCGTACGGCGGCCACCGCCTCGGTCTTCGAGTCGAAGAAGTAGCCTCTCCCATCCACGTTGATTGTCCACGGCCAGGGCTGCCAGGTACGCGTATGCGGGTCCAGCCTGCCGCTTTCCACCCGGGCAATCGCCGCCAACAGATGCGGTGGCAGGGTAGAGATCTGCTGGACTTCGTCGACCGCATCCGTGCATAACTGTGCCGAGGATTGCCGCGCCACGGTGAAGGTCCGTGCGTACGCTGGCAGGGTTGTGAGAAGGGCGACTGCGATTGCGGTGAATGTGCGAAGCATGACGGCTTGTATGCATAAGCCGGCGCATGTTCTCTGCTCACAAGTGTTTCACTCGCATTTAGTTGTTGGCGGACAAACTCACCTGCTCTGCCGATTTGTTGGAATAGGATGGACAGCGATGCGGGCTCACGGCAAGTTGAAGCTCGGCTTGGCCGGATTGGCGGCGTTTGCCGTCGTGCGAGCGAGTTCGGTTGTGCTGGCGCAGGAGGCAGACTTGCACGAATTCCGGGCCGCGTGCACGCAGGACTACAAGCTGTATTGTACCGGCGACAACCCGGGAGTGGCGCTGGAGGCAGCTTGCCTGAGGCAGTACTACGTCAACCTCTCATTGAACTGCCGCACCGCACTTGACGACCTGCAGAACCCGACGGGAGCAGAGGATCAAATCGACTCCTCCGGCGAGAACAGCCCGTAGCGAGGGTCGGCGCCAATTTCACTCTGGCGTGAGTTTGCCGGGTCACGTCGCTCTCGTGACTTCCCCCGGCAGGTGGCAATCGGGTAGTGGACGTGCGCAACATATCGGAAAGCGCTCCATCGCCGGTGACGGAAATAACGCTGCAAGGCGAGTTTGCTGCAGTCGAGCGCGATCCTGGAACGCTGAAGCGGCGATCGGTGCATGGCGCCGCGGCAACGCTGTTTGCCCAGGCGATAAGGCTTGGGCTGCAGTTCGGGTCGCAGATAGCGTTGGCGCGGCTGCTGGAGCCGTCGGCGTTCGGCTTGGTGGCGATGGTCACGCCGATCACCGGTTTCATGCAGATGTTCAACGATATGGGACTGTCGCAAGCGACGGTGCAACGCCCGACGATTTCGCAGCAGGAGCTGTCGGCGCTGTTCTGGTTCAATGTTGCCGCTGGCACGTTGCTGGCCGCAGTGTTGATAGCGTGCGCGCCGCTGGTTGCGTGGTTCTATCATGCCCCGCGGACAGCCTGGATCACCGCAGCGCTGGCGTGCCTTCTGATCCTGGGCGGATTATCCGCGCAGCCGATGGCGCTGATGAACCGGACGCTGAGGTTCCTGCCACTCGCTGTGATCGATGTAGCGTCCAGTCTTGCCGCGGCCGCGGTCGGTATCGGCGCCGCCGTCGCAGGCGCCGGCTACTGGTCGCTTGTCCTCATGCAGGCCGCCAATTCGCTCACCATCCTGCTGCTTGCGTGGGCGTTTGCTGGCTGGCGGCCGTCGCGTCCCAGGCGTACGTCGGGGGTCATGCCACTGCTGCATTTCGGCGGCCACGTCACCGCCTATAATGTTGTCAGCTACTTCTCGTACAGCATCGACAAAGTGCTGATCGGTGCGGCCTGGGGAGACGTCGCGCTGGGCTTTTATGACCGGGCCTGTCGGTTCATGCTCATTCCGATCGTGCAGATTACAACACCATTCACCCGCGTGGCCGTGCCGCTGCTCTCCCGCCTGATCGATGACCCGGAGCGCTATCGCGCTGCATATTCCCGCGCCGTCCGAGCGGTGCTGCTTGCCGCCGTGCCGGGGATCATGTTCGCCATCGTGCTCGCGCGCCCATTGATCGTCGCCGTTCTGGGCTCCCGCTGGTCCAACACTGCTCCCATGTTCGCCTGGCTGGGGGGTGGCGCGCTGATTGCGCCGGTGATCATGAGCCTAAGTTGGCTGTTCATCAGCCAGGGACGTACCGGCGAGCAGTTGATCTGGTGCTGCGTCAGTACCGCAGTCCTGGCGGCATCCTTTCTGCTTGGCCTTCCGTGGGGGCCGGTGGGCGTCGCCGCCGCCTGGACGATCGCCGCGTGGCTGATCGAGTGCCCGTTGGTGACCTGGGCAGCGACCCGGCGCGGCCCGGTCCGCATCGGTGATCTGGTTCGCGCCGTTTATCCCCTGCTTCTCGTGTCTGCTGTGGCTTCTATCGGGATGTGGCTTGTGGAACCACGCCTTGCACAGATGGGGCGGGTCGGTCTGTTGGAGGGGTTGTTGGGCGCATACGGCGCTTTTGGATGCTTGCTCGCATGCTGGCCGGACGGCAACGAGGTGCTGCAGGACGTCTGGGCACTGCGCACGACCTTTCGCCGCGCCGCTGTCTAACGATCAACACAATGACCCGTGTCTCAATCATCGTTCCGGCATTCAATTGCCAAGACTCGATCGGAACGGCGATCGCGTCCGCGCAGCAGCAGAGCGAGCGCGACATTGAGATCCTGGTGATCGACGATGCTTCCTGCGACGGCACATATGAGCGGGTGCTCGGGCTGGCCGCGCTGGATCCGCGCATCAGGGCGTTGCGTGCTGAGGAGAACGGCGGGCCGGGGGCGGCGCGCAATATCGGGCTGACACGAGCGACGGGCGAATGGGTGGCGCTTCTGGATTCCGATGACTCGTATCGGCCCGAACGCATTGCGAGGCTCTGCGAGCTGGGGGACCGCACCGGTGCCGACCTTGTTGCCGACAATCTCCTGCTCTGCTCGGGGGATAAGGCGCAAGTCGATCAAGCGCTGATCCCGCCCGAACGTCTATCAGACGACAGATGGCTCGGGGCTGTCGAGTTCGTCGAGGGCAACCTTGGTGACGGCAGTCGCACCCGTCATAGTTTAGGCTTTCTCAAACCTGTCATGCGCCGTGGCTTCCTGGAACGCACCGCGCTGCGTTACGACGAGATTCGGTTCTCCGAGGACTTCCTGTTCTATCTGAAATGCCTGTTGCGCGGTGCGTCGTGGTTCATTACGCCAACCGCCATGTACTGCTACACTGTCCGGGAGACATCACTTACCGACAGCGTATCCGACGCGGACCTATTGCATCTCAGCGTGATCGAGCGCCGGCTGGGCGAGGAAGCCGCCGCGGGCAACCCCGCCTTGGCGGCTGCCATCCGGCGTCACCGCAGGTCGGTCGATAATTCATTGTGCTGGTCTCGGTTCGCCCGCGCCATAAAGTGCAGAGATTGGCGGACCGCGCGCGACACCATGTTGGACGATCCGCGAAAGTTCGTGCACATTTGCCACCAGGGATTTCGGACGCTGTCGCGCGCCGCGGCGGCGGGGCTGTCTGCTCCGCGCCAACCGTCAGCTTGAGCCTACGTTCGGCGAGGCGAGCGCTTCGACGGCGCCTGCGGCTGGCGCGGCACGATCGGCCAGCGGCGCCGGATGGTGCAGTCGGCGCCGCAGCCGCACGCCCACCGCGTGTTCCAGCACGCGCTGGCTGATATGTGCAGCTACCAGGGAAGGCGGCAGAGCCAGCACAAAGAACACGAGTTGCGCGTTCCATCCGACCGCAGCGGTGAGGCCGCCTCGACCCATCTCGTACTTTATGCACGCCATGGCAATCGGATGCCAGAGGTAGAAGCTATAACTGATTGTGCCGAGATACTGCAGGACCGGGCGGCGTAACAACCGACCGAGCGGCCCGACGCCCCGCACCAAGCCGGCAAAGCCACAAGTGGCCGCAGTCAATGCGACCACCGCCAACGGCAGCCGCCGGTCGCCGGCCCATTCGAATAGGGTGGTACGCGTGATATCCACCGGCGTAAGGCCCTGAATAGCACGCCAGGCAAGCAAGAATATAGCCAGCATCAAGATGGGCCGATTGGTCAGCCAACTGATGCGTCGCGACTCGAGGGCTCCCTCGGCGACCAATACTCCGGCCAGGAACAGAAGCGCACGCGGGTAGAGTGCCAGGGCAACAAACGCGATCGGCACCATGGGCCACAGAACGGCCCGGCCGGCGCGGGCAATGCACCACCATCCCATCGCACAGGCTGCATAGAATGCCATTTCGTAACTCAGCGACCATGCTGCCGGATGGAATATTGGCCAATGAAAGATTCCGGGCAGCGCCAGCAGGTTGGCCGGCAACCAGAACAGGACGCCAGCCGTGGTCCAGTCTTCGTAGCCGTGGGCGCGCGTGACAAGTCCCAGCCCGACGATTACGAAAATCGAGGCCCACAACGTCGGGTAGATGCGAATTGCCCGATCGGCAAGAAACGCTCTGGGGCTGGCGGCACGCCGCAGCGTTCCTGCTATCACGAAGCCGCTGATGCAGAAGAACAGCTCAACGCCGAATTCGGTAGTGCGCAGGAGGAACTGAGCGGCCGGCAATGCCAGCAGCGGATAAGTTGCAAGTCCGGAATTAACAACATGAAAGAGATAGATGGCTGCGGCGAACAGGCCGCGCGCGCCGTGCACGTTCGGGTTGAATCCGGCGCGGTGTGCGCGCGCGGGCGGTGATTGCCGCATATAACGCATTCACCCGGTCGCCGGCAGGGTGTACGGGGATTGTTGGGCGTTTTGGCGTGTCACCAGGGCATTGCCTGCGCGCTGATCCACGGGCTGGGACGCCTTCTGCGCCGGCGTGACGACGAGTTCGAGGCCGATCAGCAGGCAGGTCATGGCAGCCAGGATGATTCCCCAGAACTGCGAAAGCTCTCGGTTCGAGCGAGCGGATATGGTCACTGCGTCCTGTCCTCCTTCCATGCTGCTTTCGCTGGAAAAGGCCCGCCCCTCATGACAGAAAGCTGACGACACATGTTGGCTTAGTCCCAGAACGCGCAGCCATCCGCTGGCATTATGGCACGCTCACAATCCCGCGAGCGCGCTCTGCCAACAACATTGCCGTCGGTTGTCTGTTCGAGTACGCGTGGTGCGTTGCCCACCGCCTCCCTGCCGCCCGGCGCGTTCAGCGATTTGTGAATGCACCCACCGGCAACGCCCCATATACTTCTCTTCCAACGCGAACGTCCAATCAAAAATTGTGTGTCGATCCTTGTGTGTGATCTCCCGCGAGCGAGTACGTTTGGGAGATAGTGATGATACCGATCGTACGTCCTGTTGTGCATGGGGTTGAGTGTGACGTATGCATTACCGCGGGTCTCGGTGCTTATGCCCGCATATAACGCCGAGCGTTACATCGAACAGGCGGTCGCATCCGCGCTCGGCCAGACCATCGATGGTCTTGAGGTCATCGTCGTTGACGACGCATCCTTGGATACGACGGCAGCGATCGTCTCGCGGCTCGCCGAGCGCGACCGCCGCCTCCAGCTTGCGCGTCTGCCCGTCAATCGCGGCCCATCGGCGGCTCGCAACCTAGCGCTGTCCCGAGCACGCGGCGCGTGGGTGGCGTTGCTTGACGCCGACAACAGCTTCGCGTCGCACCGGCTGGCGACACTGGTCGCACTCGGGGAAGAGACCCACGCGGAGATGGTTTCGGACAATGTGCTGCTCTGCGCCGAAGATGGCAGCGCGCCGCCGGAGCCGTTGATCCCGTATGCCGCCTGGCCGGAGCCGCGGCACCTGCCCGCGGCCGAATTCATTGCCCGCAATATCGCCGGCCGCCGCAATCCGCGACGCAGTTATGGTTTTATGTCACCGATCTTCCGTCGGGCGTTCCTCGACCGCCATCAGCTTCGCTATGACGAGCGGAACCGATTCGGCGAGGACTTCATGTTCTACGTCTCGTGCCTGGTGCGGGGAGCGCGATGGTGGGTCTCGCCCGAGGCGCTGTATCGCTACACTGTCCGCAGCGGCTCGTTGACTGAGGTCCAGAGCGCGGCCGACCTTCTGCGCATCCGCACCTTCGAGAGCAATCTGCTGGACAGCGATCCGACAGTCCGCGCCGACCCGGCCCTCGTGCGTGCCCTCAGGCGCCATAAATCGGTGATCGACCGCTGCTACTACTATCGCGCATTCACCGATGCGGTAAAGGGCGGCGAACTGAGGCAGGCACGGCGGCTTCTGTTCGAAAGCAGCGCGGGGTTCCGCCACATCGTGCAGGAGAGCATGGCGCAGACACCGGTGATTGCCGCCAAGGCGTGGCGGGGCGGCTACCGCGGCAAGCCGTCGTTGCGCCACACGAGACAAGCGTATCGCCGAGGCATGTAGCTATATCGGGACCACGCCGAGGTTTTTCAGGATATCCTTCTTGCTGGAAGTCACGCCCTGCTGTCGCAGAAATTCCATGGCTTCGGCGATAGCTATCTTGTAGTCGTAGCTGGACGAGATCGGCTTGAGATGCTCGATCGGCGTCGCATCGATGATGCCGAGACGCAGGTCGTGCCGTCGGCCGATGTCCGACCATGTGATGTCCACGCCCCACGACCAACGCAGCTCCGGAAATGGCAGCAAGAGGCCAAAACTATCCTGGTGGAACGCGGTGATCGGTCCGCTTTCCACGAAATTCGTCAGGCGAACCAGGCTGTTCCACGCGCGGTAGGTCAGCAGGAAGCGATTGAATGAGTGGAACCGGTGCGCCGGCTGACATAGATGCAGGTTGGCCTTCATCGCCAGGTACAGAAAGTTGTCCACGAAGCCGGGCGGGAGGGCGACGTCGTCGTCGGTCACAATCAGCCAGTCGAATGCAGAGATGTCGTGCTGATGGAGTGCCAGATTGATATTGTGAAACTTGCCCCGATCTCCCACAGGCGCCAGCGCGACAGTGACATCATGCCTGGTGTGCCGCAGCGCGGCCAGGACCTTTTCCAACTCGGCTTCTCGATGCGGAACATTCACGCTGGCAACCAGGACCCGCTGAACAGGGAGCTGCCGGGCATCCCGCCTGATGCGACCTGTCGCGCCACGCAGCGCCAGCGGCAGGTCGAACAATGCATCAGTGATTGGGCCCAACCGGCGACTCCGCCAGGACGGGCCATCCCGTTCGTAATCTCGGGATTTGAAGAAATCCGTCTCCGCCATCACGGTTCCACGAGCCTCCGGTAGTCTATCGAGAAGATGTTCTCGTGAACAAAGAGAAAGTCCCGCTCCCGACAGGAATGATATTCGAAAAACGTACTGCCGGTGCTGCGTCCCGGCATCATGAAGTCGTGTTCCTCCAGGATAATGACGGGAAATCTGTCGAGGTCCTCCCGTCGGGTGTTCGCAAACAGCGCCTTTTCGCTTCCTTCGATATCGACTTTGAGGATCAGCGGTTCGTACTCCGGTTCCGGGTTCCGCGCAAGGATGGTTCGCAGCGGAACAATAGGGACCTGGCATGCCGCTGCCGGATCATCGATGGTCCGATAACCCATCGTGCCATTTCCGGAATCAACTAATGCCAGCGTTGCTTCCACAGCCCCGACCCCAGCTTCGATCACCTCGATTTGATGACCCTCGGCATTCCGGCGCAACAGCCTGGCGTTATCCGCCGCGGGCTCGATGGCAACGATGCGTGCCTGCGGAAAGCACGCGGCGAACCATAGGCTGCTGACCCCAATGTAAGCTCCACAATCGACGATCAGCGGCGTTCTTTGTTGGACCACGATAGCCTGATATTTCCGCTGAAGCGCGTCGCGGTGCGCGGCGGGGTGCCACCTGGGGCGAGGCAATTCGTACTGGCTTTTATAAAAGCATTGCCACACGGCGAACAGATCGGCCTCGGTGCCGCGATGGTGAATGCTGACGGTCCGGCCGTTCACGGACGCTGAAAGCGGGTTCCGCCAACCTCGGTAGCGGGTATAGAGCTTGCCAATGGCGGCCTCCACCGTAACTTCCAGGTTTGTGCTAGCGGCCTTCTGAATCTTCTGTACCGCTGAGGTCACCGATTCGAGCGCACGACTCATGATGCTATGTCGTCCCCGCCTGCAGCCATCTTGACCAGCAATCATCCTGGAGTGGCGACTTGGAAGCAACTGCGCACGCGCGTTCGTGTTGTCCGAGCCTCGATCCAGCCATAGAGCCGGGGACGGAGCCGGCGAAGCGGAGTGGTTCGCCAGGCAACCCTGAAGGCGTTGGCACACCGGGACAAACGGCATTCCCGATGCGTTCTCGGCGAGCTTGCTGACAATCCGCGTTTCCATCTCTTTCAACCCGTGAATTGTTCAGCGGTTCCGTCAACCGCTTGTAGCTCACGTCCCGCCGCTTCCTTCGGCTTCATAAAGGACCGAACCGGGTCGGCGTATCTTTTTCCTGGATGGTGTTGCGCTGACCCATCCTGCGCACCTCTTATCGATACCGTTATGTCCCTGTTAACGCATTTGTATGACTGTGCCGCGTGACGGACCGGCGGGGCTCTCCGGAACGTTCTGATGACGAAGGCAGGCAGAACCAGACCGGAGCAGAAAAATGTCCACTCCGTTCCCGTTGGGTGCTTATGTCGGAAACCCAAACGGCAGCGACCCGACGGCAGAGGCGGCCTTTGAAAGCCAATACAATGCATTTGTGAAAGACATGGGCGGCGCCCGTCCGCAATTCATGGACACGTTCGTAGATTTCACTCAGGACCCCAGCCAATGGGGAGCCAATGCCTCGTGGGACGCGTGGTCTTGGGCGATGACCGGCAACGACTACGTCGGGCCGGGCTCCGGCACAGTGCCGGTGGTCGGAGTGCCGCTGGCCAGCAATGCCGGCGGCTGGGGCAACGTGGACACGTTCTATCAGCAGATCATCGCCGGCTATTACGACGCCGATTACAAGGCGATCGTCGATGCCTGGGCGGCAGAGGGCTACACAACGGTCCAGTTCCGTGTCGGTTATGAGTTCAACGGCAATTTCATGGCGTGGGGGCCCGGCAACAGCAGCAGCCCGACTGTCGATGCCGACTTCATCGCCGCGTTTCGGCACGTCGCCAATCTAATCCATCAGGAGGGGGCGGCTGACGGAATTACTGCCCAGGTCGTGTGGAATCCGGCCGATATCAACTGGAGCGTCGATCCGACCCAGCTTTACCCGGGCAACCAGTATGTCGATATCATATCGACCGATGCCTATTCGCCAGCCTACCCGTTGGACCTGACGACCTGGTCGAGCGCGACCGCCACCACACCTGGTCCGCAGGCCACAAACCAGACCGCGTGGGCCGCGAGCGCTACAGACCTCGAGCATGACTGGCAATACTCGAACGGCGACCAGTGGGATCCAACACCGGCCCTTGGAAGTTCCGGGTGGTCGATGGAGGACGCGATCGAGTTCGCCAAGGAGAATGATAAGCCACTGTCGATCTCGGAAACCGGTGCCGGTTCGAACGGCTCCGGGCTTGGCCCGAACGATGATCCGGCCTTCGTGGAATGGCTTGCCTCAGCGCTGACCGCCGCAGAGGCCGAGGGCGTTACGATTCAGAACGTTGATATCTGGGACACGGATGTCAGCGACGGCAGTTGGGGGTTTTCGAACGGCGAGAGGCCGCTGGAGGAAGCCGCCTGGGGCGAATACTTCGGCGCCACCACACCGACGATACCGGCGGTGACGATCGGTAGTGGTATCGACACGCTGGCGTTGACGATTTCGCAGGACGCCTCGGAAGGCAACGCGCAGTTCACGGTCCTGGTCGACGGCCAGCAGATCGGCGGGACACAGACGATCAATACAGCGGCCCTGCAAACCACCGGGCTTGCTCAAACCTTCGACGTTGAGGGAAATTTTAGCGCTGGCAGCCACGTAGTCACCATCGACTTTCTCAATGCGGGATCCGATGGCGATTCGGGGTCTGATCCTGTGCTATATCTTACCGGCGCGACGACCGGTGGCTCTGCGATTTCCGGCGCCACGCTTACGGAGACAACGGACGGGCAACAGAGCTTCACTTTCACGGAGAGCGCCCGTTCCGGCACCAAGCCAGTTGCCACCCTCACCTTCGTGGACAGCAATAGCCACACGTTTACACAAGGGGTGATTTCATCCGGTTCGTTGGACAGCTACAGCTACCAGACCGGCCTCAACAACAACGTACACCAGTGGGTGGATGCCGCCGGCGTGAATAACGTGAGCACTGATGCCTGGAGCTATGTTACCAAGGTCAGCATAACGGACACCACCGGCGCCTCATACGCCGCTTATAACTTTGTAGAGGTTGATGCACGCCTGACCGGGGCGACCACGGGCGCGGGCCAAGCCGCAACGCTCGATGCAAATATCGCCGAACGCGGCAGTATCAGCCTTGGTAGCGGCAACTATAATGTGTCATTCATCGCCGGCAACGCCTGGGGTGCGGCGGCCCAGAATACGGTCAACCTGATCATGGGAAGCGGCGACGACACGTTCGGGTTGATTGGCTCGAATGGCGTGACCGACGCCCTGATCCACGCCGGGTCAGGCACCGACCAGATGAGTTTTATCGATACCAACTCGGTCACGGTGTATGGCGATGCGGGGACGGCAACCGTGAGTGTTGATAGCGGGCAGAACATATTCATCGCCGGTACCGGAACGTTGAGCGTTGTCGGCAGGGGCGCCGCGGACTCCTTCGTGTTCCATGCGGCAGACGGGCTCATGACCATCGCCGACTTCAATGCCGCGCAAGGCGACGCGTTGCACATCGATGCGTCCCTGATGAGCACCATGCAGGAAACAGTGCAGGCCGGTGGATTGATGATCAGCTTCGGCGCGGACCCCACCGGTGGCATCCTGCTGCAGGGCGTTACCAGCGTGCCGAGGGGCAGCATCCACGCGATCTCCTAGCTCGCATCAACTCATTCGCTGAATGGCCAGGCGCCCTGCTGGCGAGCATGGACGGTTTCATGGCGCATCCGCCGCGTCAATCGGCCTTGATCGCTTTTTGTTCTCGTGGTCCCGACGGAGCTATGCTGAACAACCCGGCCACGGCACCGTTATCTTCATATGTCCTCTATCTTCATATGTCCTCTGCGGAACCTGCGTTGTTATTGGTTTGGGGGGCCGCTATTTCGGCAAGAAGTCCGCATGCGGCTCCGAAAGCCAAGCCGCACCTGATCCGCGCCGTCATCTTCCTTTTGGGGATCTAGCGCGGCTGGCACGGATATTATACCACCACTACCTGTCCCGACACCGAGTGCAGAGAGGAAGGCAGTGGTACCGGCGAGCTCGAGATTGCGACAAACGTTCAGATTGGGCGCTGCATTGGGCGCAGTGCGGCGTCAGATTCGCACGATTTCGTTTGCGCAATATGGCGAGGATGTACTGCTCTATACGCTGTTTGCACCGGCTCTGCGCGGATTCTACATCGATGTCGGAGCGCACGATCCATGGCGCCTGTCCAACACCTATAAGCTCTATTTGCGTGGCTGGTCCGGCATCACTATCGAGCCGAACCCGGATGCTGCCCGTTTGTTTGCCCGTCGGCGGCCGCGGGACCTTCATCTTACCTGCGGGATCGCGCGAGAGCCAGCGGAGCTCACGTTCTACAAGTTTGCGGACTCCAAGCTGAACAGCTTCGATAGCGAGCAAGCCAATAGAATGGGACAGAAGATCGTTGAGCGGATCAGAGTGGCTTGCCTTCCACTTCAGGACGTTGTTGATCAGCACAGACCAGACAGCGCCATCGATCTGCTATCGGTGGACTGCGAGGGCCTGGATCTCGATGTGCTATCCAGCCTCGACTGGACCAGAATCAGGCCAACCGTTGTGATTGTAGAGGATTTCGAACAATTCATCAAAAATAAGGACGGGACGAGCCTTAGTCCGATTCGCGGTTTCCTCACCGATCGAGGGTACGCGCTAGTTTCACAAGCGGTATTCAGCTTCATCTACGTCGATACGCGCGTGCTCGCGCGCCAGGACGGAGAATCCGGCTTCCGGCTGGAGCATTCACAGCTCCGCGCGCTGATCTGAGGCCCTCCATCACTGCGACTGATCACGGGTTTCTCGACACGAATGGCTCGAAGGCCGCATGGCCGAGAGGCGGCGAGGCTTTCCGCCATATGCATCGTCGGTGAGGAAGAGGGCGAGGCCATCACACGCGTCATCCGCGGCCAGCGCATCGCCTTTTCCGGCGCGGCGCACGCAGGGGGCAGATGAATTCCCGCACATTGCCGCTAAGCTCGCGGGAGAATTCCGCTGCCTGACGGCTGCGCCAATTCTCGAAAACCGCGGCGTACCCTCGTCGGTCTGGCTCGCCACGACCGGCGTCGGCCCGACATGGGAGCGGATGAAGTCCCCCGCATTGGGATTTCGGCCTCCAGAGCGACGTAGTTCCAGGTGCGCCGGCGAAAGATACGCCCTACCTCCCGTTCGTAGATCGGCTGGTCGGTGCAAACCCAGTCGGGAATACGGGTTTCCCCCTCGGCCGGCCACGTATGGTGTTGCGTGATCGCGAAGGCGTCGCCGTGCGTATCCATGCCGATCTCCCCCACCGCCGCGGCAGCGCTGCGCACCATACCCAGCATCCTTCGCTGTCCGGTCGGAACGTAAGGACTGTTCAGGTTTCCTTTACGAAACTGCTTAAGTCTGGAGTGAATGGGCTGCTTCCGTCCGCCACCGGGATCGGCTGAACGCCTCGTGCCTGAGCGTCGCAGCAGGTTGTGAGCGACGCATGATCCTGGCTGCCATGCTCGCCGGCCTGGTGATTGCCGCCATCACGGCTGCGGCCGTGCTGCGACTCCAGCGCCTGTCGGCTTTGCTGGCAGCCCGTGAGCACGAGCTGCGGGCCACCCGACACAATCAGGCGACGGAACAGACGCTCTTTCAGTTGGTGACCGAGAACGCCTCGGACGTGATCGTCCGGCTGAACCGGGAGCGCCGGCGACTCTATGTCTCGCCCTCCTGCCGGGAGGTGCTCGGCTTCAGCCAGCAGGAGCTGTTGAACGGTGGCGCCTTCGACCTGGTGCACCCGGACGACTTGCCCGGCGTGCTGGAGCTGTTCGCTTCGTTCGGCCCGGAGGACCCGGTGCGGGACGCGACATGGCGGATGCGTCGCAAGGATGGCAGCTACATCTGGATCGAGGCGCGTTACCGATGGCTCGACAGCGATGGCGGGTTGGTGGTGATCCTGCGCGACATCGACCGTCGCAAGCGGGCCGAGGAACGCCTGGCCGCGGCAAAAGACCGGCTTGAGGATTTGGCCATGCATGATGCGCTCACCGGCCTGCCGAACCGCCGCTGCTTCCTGGAGCTGCTTGGCCAGTCACTGCGGCTGGAACCCGCCCTCGCCGTGCTGTTCATCGACCTTGACCGGTTCAAGCCGGTCAATGACGTGCACGGGCATCAAGTCGGGGACGCGATTCTGATCGAGACCGCCGCGCGAATCCGCAATGTGCTGGGGGGGCGGGCAACGGTCGCCCGCCTGGGCGGTGACGAATTTGCTGCGTTGTTGCCAGCCGAGGAGGGAGAAGCAGCGATCGCAGCATGGGCGCAGGTGATTGTCGACGCGATCTCTGCCCCGCTTCGTGTCGGCGGAATGACAATCGATATCGGTGCGGCGGTCGGAATCTCCATGTCGCCTCAGCACGGCGACAACACAGAGTCGCTGCTGCGCACCGCCGATATCGCGATGTACCATGCGAAGCGCGCCGGCGGCGGCAGCCATCGCTTCTTCGAGGCCCGTATGGCGGCCGAGCTCGAGGAGGGGACGGAGCTCAAGCATGAGCTGCGTCACGCCATTGTTGCCGGGGAGATCGTGCCATATTTCCAGCCGCTGGTCAGGATGAACGACTCGGCGATCGTCGGTTTCGAGGCGCTCGCCCGATGGGAGCACCCGACGAAAGGTATGCTGCCGCCGGCGCGATTCCTGCCGATCGTGCGAGCGTGCGGGCTTTCCGGCGTGTTGTTCGAGAGCGTGCTGCGACAGGCCTGCCTGGCGGCAAAGGCATGGCCCCGGCATCTCCGGCTGGCAGTCAACATCGCCCCGTCCGAGCTGCAGGACGACGAACTGCCGCACCGCGTGGCGGGCGTGCTGGACGCCACGGGGTTCATGGCCGATCGGCTGGAGATCGAGATCACCGAGACCGCACTGATCCACGATTCGATGGTCCCGCGCTCGGTGCTGGCTGGTCTGCGCGAGCTCGGCTGCCGGATCGCCTTGGATGATTTCGGCCGCGGCTACTGCAATCTGTACCTCTTGCGGGAGCTGCGATTCGACAGGATCAATATCGACAGAGCTTTCACGCTCGCCATCGAGTCGGGCTGCTGCCGGGTCGAGGACTACGCGGCGGCGATCGTCCATCTGGGACAGGCGATCGGGCTGGAGCTGACCGCCAAGGGCATCGAGGACCCGGGTGCCGCGCAGCGTCTACAGGAGCTGGGCTGCGCCTATGGCCAGGGCTTCCTGTTCAGCCCACCTCTACCGGCGGACCGTGCGGCGGAGCTTATTGCGCGGGCCGGCGTCGCAAGCGCTGCCGGCTGCGCGCATCCCGACGCTGTCGCCTCCTGCTGACGGCCTCCTTTCGCGCCTGGTCGAGCCTCCCCTTGTCATCCGCCGGGTTTCCGCCGATGTAGCGAGGGACCGGCCCAAACCGCCGGACTGCATTCCCACCAGAAAGTCAGGCCGCGATCATGTTCATCGAGACCGAAGGCACGCCCAACCCGGCTACCCTCAAATTCCTTCCCGGCCGCGAGGTAATGGGCACTGGCACGGTTGACTTCGCCTCGGCCGAGGCAGCGGTGCGCAGCCCCCTGGCGACCGCGATCTTCGCTCTGCCGGGCGTCGCGCGGGTGTTCCTGGGCGGCGACTTCGTCACGGTGACGAAGACCGACTCGGTCGCCTGGACGGCGCTGAAGCCGCCGGTGCTCAGCGCGCTGATGGAGCATTTCATGTCCGGCCGCCCGGTTATCGAGGGCGAAGCCGACGCCGATTTCGACCTCGGCGAAGAAGAGGTGCTGCCGGAGGATGAGGAGGTCGTGGCGCAGATCCGCGAACTGCTGGACACCCGGGTCCGCCCGGCCGTGGCCGGTGACGGCGGCGACATCGTGTTCCGCGGCTATCGCGACGGCGTGGTGCGGCTTTACCTGCAAGGCTCCTGCTCAGGCTGCCCGTCTTCACGCGCCACGCTGAAGCACGGCATCGAGAACATGCTGCGCCACTATGTGCCGGAGGTTGTGGCGGTCGAGCAGGTGGACGCCTGATGCTCAACGCCACCACTCGCCTGGAGGCTCTCGCGCTCGATACCCTATTCCGGGAAGCGCGCACCCACAACAAGTTCACCGACGAACCGGTGTCTGACGATACGCTGCGCGAGCTGTATGACATTCTGAAATGGGGACCAACCTCGGCGAACACCTCGCCGGCACGTTTCCTATTTCTACGAACGCGGGACGCCAAGGAGCGCCTTGCGCCGGCGCTGTCGTCGGGCAATCTCGACAAGACGATGGCAGCGCCGGTGACCGTGATCGTTGCGTACGATCCGAAATTCTACGAGCACCTGCCGCGGCTGTTTCCGCATAACCTGGATGCGCGCTCGTGGTTCACCAGCAACGAAGCGCTGGCCGCGGCCACCGCGTTCCGCAATGGGACGCTGCAGGGCGCCTATCTGATCATGGCCGCACGCGCGGTCGGACTCGACACTGGGCCGATGTCGGGCTTCGACAACGACATGGTGGATGAGGTCTTCCTGCGAGGCTATGGCTGGCGATCGAATTTCCTGATCAATCTCGGCCACGGCGACCCAGCCGGCGTTTTCCCCCGTTCACCCCGCCTCGATTTCGATGACGCCTGCCGATTGCTTTGAGCCGGCTTCCGCCGGCTTCGAGGCACCGGGGATGAACAAAGCGGGCGCGATGCACATCCTGACCCTCGATTCGGCACTGCGCGGCTGCGCGGCCGCAATCTTGCGCGATGAGCAAGTGCTTGCCCGGCGAGAGCAGCCGGTCGAGCGTGGCCAAGCAACGATGCTGCCAATCATGGTCGAGGCCGTGTTTGATGAAGCCGCGCTGCTGCCGGCCGAGCTTGACCTGATTGCCGCGACCATCGGCCCGGGCAGCTTCACCGGCATTCGTGCAGCGCTGGCGTTGGCGCACGGTATCGGACTCGCGGCCGGCACGCCGGTCATCGCGGTCACTGTCGGCGAGGCCCTGGCCGAGGCGCTGCCGCATCTTGGCCGTCGCCAGCTCTGGTCTGCCATCGACAATTTGCGCGGAGAGGTGTTCCTGGAGCGAGTCGGGCGTGTCGTGGGCATTGCTCCGGATCACCTGCCCATACCCGATGGGCCGGTCGCGATCGCCGGGGATGCCGCGATTGAGGTGGCTGCCCGGATGGCGGCGCGGAACGTCGATGTGATGCTGACGGACGCAAAGCTGCCGCAGCCCCGCCACATCGCAATGGCCGCGCGTCGACGCCATGCCGGCCGCCTGCCGCCCCGTGCACCGCAGCCGCTCTACGTAGATCCACCGGCAGTGCGGCCGCCCGCCAGCGGGCTGCGTCCGCCACCCATGCCAAGAGGCTACTGATCTCTTGTGCCCGCCGAACGAATGGAGGCTCGCGGGGAAGGTGAGCTTGCACATCTGCCCCTGCGATACTCCATGAGGGCAGCGTGCGTGGCCGATGCCGCTGCCCTTGCGGCAATCCACGGCGCTGCCTTCCCGCCGTCCGAGGCCTGGGCGGAGGAGGCTATCGGATTGCAACTCGGCCTGCCTGGTGTGTTTGGGCTGGTCGATGCGGCAGACGGGATGGTCCTGGCCAGGATCGCCGGTGAAGAGGCGGAAGTGCTGACCTTGGCGGTCGTACCCGCCCGCCGATGCCACGGCCTCGGCGGGGCGCTGCTGGACGCGGCTTTGCGGCAGGCCCGGGATCGCGGCGCACGCGCCGTGTTTCTCGAAGTATCGGAGGCCAACCAGACGGCGCGTGGGCTGTATGCGGCGGCCGGCTTCGTCGAAATTGGGCGGCGGCGGCGCTACTATGCGGACGGCACGGATGCGCTGGTCTTGCGGGCTGCGCTTAGCCTTTGCGCAGCAGTAGCGTGCTGATCCCGTGCGCGTCGGTCTCCAGCGCGAGCACCTGATGACCCTGCTCGCTGGCGCTGCGTGGGACGTTGAGAAGCGGTTCCCTGCCGCGCAGGCGGATGCGCAGGACCTGTCCGGACTTCATGCGATCGAGCGCCAACCGGGTGCGCACGAAAGTCATCGGGCAGGTATCCTGCGTAATGTCCAATTCCTGGTCGGCGAGTTCTGTCTTAGTCATGATACTCGGCTAATTCTTGCGCCAGCGTCGCCCGATAGTAAAGAAGCCCGAAGGTTTGCAAATATCATTGCGAATTGACCGCGGATCCCGTTATATAGGGCAAGTCCTCTGCGTCGAAGGGAATGATGATGGCCGAGCATCCGGCGAATATCACCGTGCTTGGACTGACCGCGCAAATCGTGTCCGCCCATGTGTCCAATAACTCGGTCTCCCCGGATGCGTTGCCATCGCTGATCCAGGAGGTTTACAAGACCCTGGCCGGCGTCGGCAACGAACAGAGCGAACCGGAGCGGCCGCAGCCGGCGGTACCCGTCAAGAAGTCGGTATTTGCCGATCACATCATCTGCCTGGAAGACGGCAAGAAGTTGAAAATGCTAAAGCGGCATCTCAAGACGGCGTACAACATGACGCCTGAGCAGTATCGCGACCGCTGGGGACTGCCAGCCGACTATCCGATGGTGGCGCCGAACTATGCCAGGCACCGTTCATCGCTGGCCAAGAAGATCGGGCTCGGTACTAAGCCGCGCGCCGGGCGAAAGTAGGCCGCCGGTCCCGGGGGCTGGGCGAGGCCGCACCGGAGTTTGCGCCGGTCCCCCTCGGCCCGGTAATCTGCCTTCTGGTCCGTCGGCGGCAGACGCCGAATCGCGTGGCGGACGGGTGGGGCGCCGCTGATCGGCTGGGGGACCACAAGGATCCGGATGGAATCGCGCATCGAGCGCCTCTGCATCGAACGGGGCCTGAAAATGACCGGCCAGCGCCGCGTCGTCGCGCGGGTGCTGTCGGAGTCCCTCGACCACCCCGATGTCGAGGAGCTGTATCGCCGAGCGGCGGCGCTCGACGAGCGAATCTCGATCGCCACTGTCTACCGCACGGTGCGCCTGCTGGAAGAGAAAGGCATCCTGGAGCGGCGGGATTTCGGCGGCGGGCGCGCCCGCTACGAGCCCACCGAACACGGACACCACTACCATCTAATCGACGTGGATTCCGGCAAGGTGATCGAGTTCCAGGATCCGGCGCATGAGCGGCTGATGCAGGTAACCGCCGAACGGTTGGGCTTCGAGCTGGTGTCACTACGGCTTGAACTGTTCGGCAGGCGCATCGCTCAGGACGACAAGCGGCCGACACGATCGCGCGGCAGAGGTGCTGCCGTCGACGGCCCTGAAACCGATCCGCAGCATGACCGAACGCCTCGGTGGGTTCCGCGGTGACGGCCGCATGCCCGCTCGGGACACGGTCCAGCAGCGTGCCTGAGTTCCCGGAGCTGCGTGCGGGAAATCTCGGCGTACGACTGGCGGCCACCCGCGCCGAGCGCGATGCCGTACAAGCACTACGCTACCGCGTCTTCTACGCCGAGATGGGCGCCGCCGCAGACCCGCTCACCGCTGTATCCCGACGCGATCGCGACATCTTCGACGCCGTTGCCGACCATCTTCTGGTGATTGATCATGCGATCGGTCCGGGACCGGAAGGCGTGGTCGGCACCTATCGCCTGATCCAGCGCGAGGCAGCGGCTCAAATTGGCCGGTTCTACTCGGCTGGGGAGTACGACATCGCTCCGCTACTGGGCTTTCCGGGACGCTTGCTGGAACTGGGACGCTCCTGCGTCGACGTCGGCTACCGTAACCGCGCCGCGATGCAGCTTCTCTGGCGCGGCATTGCCGCCTATGTGTTCCAGTATCGGATCGACCTGATGTTTGGCTGTGCCAGCCTACCGGGGACAGATCCCGACGCGCTGGCCGCCGAGCTGACCTATCTCTATTACAACCACCTCGCGCCGCCGGCATTGCGTCCGCGGGCGCTGCCGCATCGCTACGTCGATATGCGGCAGATCCTGCCGGCGTCGATTGATCCGAAACGGACACTCAATCTTTTGCCGCCGCTGATCAAGGGCTATCTCCGCCTTGGCGGCTTCGTCGGCGATGGTGCGGTGATCGACCGCCAGTTCAACACCACGGATGTCGCTGTTGTCGTCAAGACCGACCTCGTCACCGACAAATACTACCGCCATTACGAACGCCAACTCCGCGAGGCGCTCGACTGACCGGCCGGCGTCGGCACGCGGCGGGACGCCGGGATCAGGCATGACCGCTTGGTTGACTGGGCTGCGGGGCTGGCGCGCGGATCTGGCGGCATTCGCACTGGGCATGCTGTCGGCGGCGGCGCTGCCGCCGGTGTTCGCGCTGCCGATTTTGCTGATCGCCGTGCCAGGCTTGCTGCTACTGATCGACGGGGCGGGCGGGCCGGCCGTGGCCGCCCGGCGCGGCTGGTGGTTCGGCTTCGGTCTGCATCTGGTCGGCCTCTATTGGGTGACCGAGGCGATCCTGGTCGAGGCGGCACGGTTCTGGTGGTTCGTGCCGATTGCGGTGCCTGCCCTGTCGGCGACGCTGGCGCTGTTCATCGCCCCGGCGGCGGCGCTGGCGCGTTGTGCCCGGGTTGGTTGGCCGCGCTCACTGGCGCTCGCAGGTGCCTGGGTGCTGGGCGACCTCGCGCGGCAGTTCGTGCTGACCGGCTTTCCCTGGAACCTCTGGGGCAGCGACTGGGAGTTTCCGGGTCGGCTGGGTGACATATTCATCCAGCCCGCAGCGTGGGTCGGCGTCCATGGGCTGACGTTCCTCACCGTCCTGCTCGCCTCCGTCCCGCTCCTGGGATGGCGCTGGCGGGCGGGGGGCGTGGCGCTCGTGGCGGTCTGGGCTGCGGCAGGGCCGCTGCGCCTGGATGAGCTGCCGCCGACACCTCCGCCTGGGCTGAAGGTGGTGCTGGTGCAAGGGGACGTCGCGGAAGGGCAGAAATGGGATCGCGACCTGGCGCTGCGTATATTTCGCCGTTATCTGGAGCTGACGCGCGAGGGCGTCGCGGAAGCGGGCGCTGGGCCGAAAGTTGTGGTCTGGCCCGAGACGGCGAGCCCGTTCCTGCTGGAGCCGGATCCGGCCGCCCGGCAGGCGATTGAGGCGGCTGCCGGCGGCGCGCCGGCGCTGATCGGCGCGGTTCGCTTCGACCGCCAGGGCCGGCCGCGCAATAGCCTTTATGCCCTGCAGGGTGACGGCACGATCGCGGCCGTCTACGACAAGTGGCATCTGGTCCCATTCGGCGAGTACCAGCCGCGCTGGGTGCCAATTCCCGTGCAGGTGGTGCCGGGCGGCGGCTTCGCCCGCGGCAGCGGACCGGCGACGCTGCACGTGCCAAGCCTGCCGTCGGTTGGACCATCGATCTGCTATGAGGATATCTTCCCAGCGGAAATCATCGATGCGGCGGATCGACCTGATTGGATGGTCAACGTCACCAACGACGCCTGGTTCGGTAATTCGACCGGGCCGCGCCAACATTTGGCGGCGGCCCGGATGCGCGCCGTCGAGGAGGGGCTGCCGCTGATGCGGGCGGCCAACACCGGCATATCCGCGGCGTTCGACGCGCATGGACACGAACTGGCGCGACTTGGGCTTGATCGGACAGGGGTCCTGGTTGTGCCGCTGCCGGGAAGGTTGCCGCCTACCCTGTTTTCCCGATTCGGGCTGCTCGTGCCCCTGACGATTGCCGCGGCGGCACTGGCGGTGGGATTGCTGGGCGGGCGCCTGGGTGCTCCTGGGCGTTGGCGGAGGCGCAATTTGTAGAAATAGTGCGACACGCGGCACGAATTTCCTCAATTTAATTCCCCCGTTGACAATTCTCGGTTGTAGGTTTACACATATCTAACACTCCGCTGGATCGTCGGCCGGCTAAGGCAGCGGATCGGCAGTTGTGGAGACCGGGGGGCGCTCATGCTCGACGAGACCAAGGACAGTCCGCCTCAAACACGCGCCGGCCTGGGCGGTGGGGGCGAGAAAGACGGGCGGCCAAGCCCGATCGATGTGCATGTGGGCACGCGGATCCGTTTGCGCCGCACGCTGCTCGCCATGTCGCAGGAGCGACTCGGTGATGCGCTGGGGTTGACCTTTCAACAGGTGCAGAAATACGAGCGGGGAGTGAACCGCGTCGGCGCTTCCCGACTGTTCGACCTGTCGCGTGTGCTGGACGTGCCAATCAGCTTCTTTTTCGACGACATGCCGGAAACTGTGGCCGGTCCGAGTTCGACGGCCAGCCAACGCAGCGTCGGCTTTTCCGATGCTCAGGACCCGTTCGGGGATGACACGATGAGTCGTCGGGAGACGCTTGAACTGGTGCGCGCCTATTATCGGGTCGCCGATCCGGCGCTGCGCAAGAAGGTGTTAGAGCTCATCAAGTCGATGGGACCGACCGAAGGCTGAGCGACAGCGCGGCGACCTCTCCCGCTCCGCGTCGCAGGGCGGGACAGATGATTTAGTTCAGTCGCGTAACTGCGGATTGTCGAAAATCGGGTTGCGTAGCCGGTACAGCGCCTCGCCCAGTGCCGCTGCCAGATCTCGCTTTTCCACCTCCCCCAAGGAGGCGCCGATCTCCCGATGGAGCTCGCGGGCGACCAACAGCAGCCGCGGAACCCGACCCGGCACATCTTCCAGCACTACGTTCAGCCAGCCATGTGGCAGGTCCTCGGTCTGCTTGCGCCCCGATGCGTCTGTGCGGACGAGGCGCAGGCCAGCCTCGGTCAGCAGCACCAGCTCGCTCTGGCGTGCGCGGCGAGCGTTGAGGCGGAGCAACAGGATCGCGAACGCCACTTCGACGACGGTGAAGGCGACGACAGGCCAAGCGTGCAACAGGAGGAAGCGCAGTGTGGTGAATGCGGATGACGCCGCGATCACCGCGATCAGCATGCGCAGCCCGCGTGGCGAGAGGCTACGATGCGGCACGATCATCGCTTCGAACAGGACGGGCGCACCGGCTGGCGGACTGCTGTCCATCGTCACATCGTAGCGCATCGCTGAGGCGAGCGGTGGCTCTTGCCGGCCGCTCACAGAAACGCGACAACGCCGGCATGAAGCCGGCCGCCTATCGCTCGCGCGCTATGACACGCTCCGATGTGCGCCATTTCCTCGAAGCGCTCGCCCGTGCTACGCCGGATCCTAGAAGCGAACTCGACTTCATTGATCCGTACACCCTGCTGATCGCGGTGGTGCTGTCAGCGCAGACCACCGACGCCGCGGTCAATCGGGCAACCGAGACTCTGTTCCAGGAGGCCGCTACGCCGGCGGCCATGGTAAAGCTCGGAGTGGAGGGAGTAGCCCGGCATGTCCGCGCACTCGGCCTGTGGCAGGGCAAGGCACGCAACGTCGTGGAGCTGTCCCGCCAGTTGCTCGAACGGCATGGGGGGGAAGTGCCGCACGACCGCGCAGCGCTGGAGGCTTTGCCGGGCGTCGGGCGCAAGACCGCCAACGTGGTGCTGAATGTCGCTTTCGGTGAGAACACGCTGGCAGTCGATACTCATATCTTCCGATTGGGCAACCGCACCGGGATTGCTCCCGGCAAAACGCCGCTGGAGGTGGAGCTGGCCCTGCTGGAGCGCGTGCCGGCGGAATTCTTGCGCAACGCCCATCACTGGCTCATCTTGCATGGGCGGTATATCTGCAAGGCACGCGTGCCGGAGTGCTGGCGCTGCGTCGGCGCCGAATGGTGCCGGTATCCCCACAAAACACCAGCGCTCGTACCGGGGAGGAAGAAGCAACCCGCATGAACGAAGGCGGCCCGATCGACTGCGACCTTCATCCGACCGTGCCGGCGCTCAAGGCGCTGCTGCCCTATCTCGACGAGCACTGGCGCGAGACCGCAGTGCGCCGCGGCTTCGACGAGCTGGCGCCGATCTCTTACCCGAGCGTCAATCCGCTGACCGCGCGCGCTGACTGGCGCGATGCGCAAGGCAAGGGCGCCGCCGGGCCGGAGCGCCTGGCAGCGGAGGCGTTGGCGCCATTCGGAACCACGCTGGCCATCTGCAATTGCCTCTACGGCGCGCAGGTGCCGTTCAGCGAGGACATCGCCGCGGCCTTCTGCCGGTCAGTGAACGACTGGATGGCGCGCGAGTGGCTGGACCGGGACGAGCGGCTGCGCGCATCGATCGTCGTGCCGATGCTGAGCCCCGAATTGGCGGCCGCCGAGATCGACCGCGTTGCGCCCGACCGGCGCTTCGTCCAGGTGCTGCTGCTGGTCAGCGGCGAACTGCCTCTGGGCCGGCGGCCGAACTGGCCTATCTATGCCGCCGCGGAGCGCCATGGGCTGCCGATCGGCATCCATGCCGGCAGCACCTATCGCCATCCCGTGACCCCGGTTGGCTGGCCGAGCAGCTTCGTCGAGGACTATGTCCACCAAGCGGGCGGATTTCAGTCGCAGCTCACCAGCCTCATTGCCGAGGGGGTGTTCAGCAAATTTCCGGCGCTGACCGTGGTGCTGCTGGAATCCGGGGTAACCTGGCTGCCCGCCTACCTGTGGCGGCTGACCAAGTTCTGGAAGGGGCTGCGCAGCGAGGTGCCCTGGGTGTCCGATCCGCCGTCCAGCATCGTCCGTGAGCGGGTGCGCCTTACGTTGCAACCGTTCGACGCGCCGCCCGAACGAGCTGCGGTGATGCGCGTGATCGAGCATATCGGCTCGGACGAGATGCTGCTTTTCTCCACCGACTACCCGCATTGGCAGTTCGAAGGCGCCGCGGCCGTCCCGGACGGGCTCGATCCGACCCTGGCGCGGAAGATCATGGTAGAGAACCCGCGGCGAACCTATTCTCGGCTACAGGAGACCGTGTCATGAACCTCGATGTCCTGAACCGGCCAGCTCTCCAGCCGGAGACCACACCGAAACTGGCGATCGCCGACTGCGATGTGCATCCCCGCCCACGTGGCTCCGGGATAGGCGGGGTTAGCAAGGCACTGTATCCCTACCTGCCGAAGTACTGGCGGGAGCATGTGGCGACCTTCGGCCTAACCTACCGCCAGCCATGGGAGAAGGGCTCCGCCTATCCCAAGGGCCAGCCTCTGGCCTGCCGCCGCGATGCCTGGCCGGACGGTGACGCGCCGGGCAGCGACCTGGCCTTCATGGCGGCGCAGCATCTCGATCCGAACAACGTGGCACTCGGCATCCTCAATCCCCTGACCAGCGGTCAGGGGGCGCAGAACCCGGATCTGTCGGCCGCCGTTACGCACGCCACCAACGAATGGCAGGTTGCGGAGTGGACCTCGAGGGACAAGCGGCTGCGCGCATCGGTAGTCATCCCATTTGAGGATGCGGCCGCCTCGGTGCGCGAGATCGAACTCCGTACCGGCGATCCCAATTTCGCCCAGGTCCTGTTCCTCAGCCGCACCGCCGATCCGCTTGGACACCGGCGCTACTGGCCGATCTACGAGGCCGCGGCGGCGGCCGGCCTGCCGGTCGGTGTGCACGCTTTCGGCTATGGCGGCTGGCCAATCACTGCCGGTGGCTGGGGGTCCTTCTACATCGAGGAAATGGTAGGCCACGCCCAGGCCCAGCAGGCGCTGCTCGTCAGCATGATCTTCGAGGGGGTGTTCGAGCGGATCCCGACGCTGAAGGTGGTGCTGATCGAGGCCGGCCTAGCCTGGGCGGCGTCGCTGGCTTGGCGGATGGACCGGCAATGGGCGAAGCTGCGGGGCGAGGTGCCGCAGGTGAAACGCCCCCCGTCCGAATACATGCGGACAAATGTGTGGTTCACCACCCAGCCGATCGAAGAGCCGGAGCCCCGCGCGCAGCTTGCCGAGACGATCGAGTGGATTGGTTGGGACCGCGTGCTGTTCGCCACCGACTATCCGCACTGGGATTTCGACGACCCGGCGCATGCGCTGCCCGTGCGGATGACCGAGACGCAGCGGCGGGCAGTGTTCCTGGAGAATGCGAAGGCGGTGTACGGCGTGGTGTAATACCAGGCGCCCTAAACATTGACGCATGCCCAATGCCGATGCGCGATCGTTCTAATTCTGTCCGGATCGTTGACCAGAAAGCACCATGCATCCCGACAGGCGGCGACAATCGCCTCGTAGCTGTTTCACACGCGCCTGCTGAGCTTGTTGCCGCGCAGGTAGTCCCAGATGTTCTCCATCGGGTTGAGCTCTGGTGAGTAGGCCGGCAACGGCAAAAGCGTGATGTTGTCCGGCACACGCAGCCGTTTGCCCCGTTGGTGCCAGCCGGCACTGTCGCAAACCAACACTGCGTGTGCGCCCGGAGAGACCTGAGTGCTGATCTCCGCCAGATGCTCGTTCATCGCCTCGGTGTTGGCCGCCGGCATGATCACTGCCGCGCCGACCGCGCGGGCCTGGCAGACCGCACCGAACAGATAAGCGGAGTCGTGACGATTGTCGCGCACCATGGCAGGACGTGAGCCCACCGGTGCCCAGATGTATTCCAGCGAGCCGTGCTGCCCGACCCTGGCTTCGTCCTTACATGATGGCTTCGCTGTCAATGGCGTTTTTTACGATGGCACCTCCTGTCGCAAACAAATTGAGCTGGGTCCGAGGCAGTCGTGCGTCGCAACAACGGCTGCGTCACCTTACATGCGGTCGGGATTGCAATGGTCCCGCACCATAATGCCTCATGCACGAGGCGTTTGCCTCGGCGAGACGCGACCCACCT
>Ga0335075_10003114_pt1 | contig 26522 bp, 20 predicted proteins | sample Lox_Sample_24_FD_206723 | JGI IMG/M metagenome (GOLD analysis project Ga0335075, IMG submission 206723) | Soil microbial communities from Loxahatchee National Wildlife Refuge, Florida, United States - Lox_Sample_2.4 | ecosystem: Environmental > Terrestrial > Soil > Wetlands | place: USA...
TTCTTTTTACAGTGTCTTCGCTCGGGGCCGACCGGCGAGACGCCGGTCCCACCAAGACAGACCGGCGAGACGCCGGTCCCACCAAGTCGAAGCTGCCCGCCAAGATGCCTATGACGAAGCTCGGCCCCTCGAAGCTGGTCCCCGATCTGTGCCTGGTGCGCTATCGCATCAGCACAACCTCGTCGGAATGCCAGGCATTCTTCGATCAGGGTCTGGGCTATTTGTATTCGTATGTGTGGATGGAAGCAGCCCGCTCGTTCGAGACGGCGCTGCAATACGACGCGGAATGTCCGCTGGCCTGGTGGGGCCTCAGCCGTGCCCTGGAGCTCTGGGGCAAAAAGAACCACACCGAGGCACTATTGAAAGCGAGCAAGCTCCAGGATCGCGCCAGCCATCGCGAGCAGCTGTTGATCCTGGCACGCATGCAGGAAAAGGGCCAGGCGTCTGGTTCCGGCGACAGCGAGGCGCGCAAACGCAAGGCCATTGCCACCCTAGACGATCTCATCGCCCTGTACGACGACGATGAGGAAGCGTGGTGTTACCGGGCGCGGATGGCTGCCGGCGGGGAAATGCACGGCGGCAAAACCGCGTCGGTGCCGTTCTACAAGGCGCTGTTGCGCATCAATCCGCTGCATCCCTCTGCTAATCACGAGCTGCTGCACTATTACGAAAGCTCGCGGCGTCCGGCGCTGGGCTGGATCCACGCCGAGAACTACATCAAATCGTCGCAGGGGCTGCCGCACGCCTTCCACATGCAGGCACACCTGGCCATGCGCATCGGCAAATGGGCGCACACCACCGACCGCTCCGCCCATGCCGTCGAGCTAGAGCGCGCCTATCACAAGGAGATGAACGTCAAGCCCAGAGAGGACTATCAGTACAACCATCACCTGGACATCCTGATGCGCTCGCTGATCCACGATGGCCGATTCGCCGAGGCGCGGGCCATCGAGAAAGAGGAACGCGCCTGCGGTTACAAATCCTGGCTGACGTGGTTCCAGCTGCACCTCGGCGAGCGCGACTGGACGGCGGCAAGCAAGATCGTCGACGAGATGCGCAAGGCCAACAAGAAGGACAAGACGACGGCGGCTTACTATTCCGCTCTGCTTTATCTGAAAAAAGGCGAGCCGGCGCGGGCGCTGCCGGAGATCGAGGTGCTGCAACACGCGCTGCGCGATCATCCCAAGGATAAAAACCTGCCGTTTCGCGTGTGGGAGACGCAGGGCTGGTACATGTGCCAGACCGGCGACGTCGACGCGGGGCTGAAATTGCTCTTCCGAACCGTGGACAAGACCAAGAACGATTACTCGCATCACGCCTGGGGACAGGGCGCCGATTACATGGAGCTGTGGGGTATCGCTGCCTTGAAGTGCGGCCGGGAAAGCGTGGCCGAGGAAGCGTTTCTGGAAGCGCTGGCCCACGACGCCGGCAGCGTCCGCGCCGCCCTGGGCATGCAGGTGTTGTGCGAGCAGCAGGGCCGCGACGAGGAAGCGCGACGCTTTGCCGATCTAGCGCGGCGCTGCTGGAAACAAGCTGGCTCCGAGAGCTTCGAGGCGGAGCTGGCCTCTCTGCGCGGTGAACGCTATGCCAATCGCCGCGTCGAGTCGGCTCCAGGGCGCGTGCCGGTCCTTTCGCGTTAGGCCGGCTCCTTCAAGGGGCAACAACATGATCGAGATCAAATGTCCGCGTTGCGGGGAATACTGGTACCACAATGACAGGCAAGAGGGGCGAGCGCGTCTCTGTTCGCGTTGCGCCGATCACTTTCAGTACAAGCGCCGGAAACGCAGCCTGATCGACATTCCGTTTCTGATCGTCGTGGTGATACTGTTCTACATCCAAGTGAGCCTGATCGCCCTGAGCCTCTTGCTCCCGGTGTTCGCCAAGGTGATGGGGGCCTACGGCTGCCTTCAGTTTGCCGGAGGAATGATCGTGTTGTCGTGGCTCGGCTTCAGCCGGGAACAGGGGCGCGATGCGTATCTCTCTTCGTTCACTTATGACACTGATTGGAAGTATGGCCGCTGGCCGCTGCTGATTGTACTTTCGGGAATGATTTGCATTTTCGCCGCCGGTGCGTTCCTGGGATTTAAGTAAGGGGCGCTAACCGCCTGTGGCGGCACGTTTCCAACGTGCCGGGGTATTCGGCACGTTGGAAACGTGCCGCCACATCTGGTACGGTTTATTTTTGCTCTCCCGACGGTGCGATGCGGCCTTCCATCGGACTCGATGCCTGCGCGTACATTTTACGCGGAATGCGGCCGGCCAGGAACGCCAGGCGGCCAGCGGCGCAGGCGTGGCGCATCGCATGGGCCATCCGCAGTGCATCGCGGGCATGCGCGATGCCGGTGTTCAGCAGCACGCCGTCGCAGCCCAGCTCCATCGCCGCGCTGACATCGCTGGCCGTGCCGACGCCGGCATCGACAATAACAGGATAATCCGGATCGCCATCCTTCAAATACTCCAGAATGATGCGAATGTTGTTGGCGTTGAGGACGCCTTGTCCGCTGCCGATGGGACTGCCGGCCGGCATGACGCTGACCGCACCCGCCGCTTTCAAATGACGCGCCATGATCGGATCGTCGCTGGTGTAGACGAGGACTTGAAAGCCGTCCTTGACAAGCTGCTCCGTGGCCTGGAGCGTGGCCACCGGATCGGGCAGCAGCGTCTTGACATCGCCCAAGCACTCCAGCTTGACCCAGTCGGCTCCGGGATTGCCGAGATTGCTTAATAGCTCGCGGGCCAGGCGAGCATGACGCACGGCGTCCTCGGCGCTGAAGCAGCCGGCCGTGTTCGGCAGGATGGTGTAGCGCTTCAGGTCGAGGTAATCGAGGATGTTGCGGCCCTGCTTGTCCACCAGGCGCTCGCGGCGCACGGCCACCGTCGTCACCTCGCAGCCGCTCGCCGCCAGACAGTCGCGCATCAGCTCGTAACCGGCATACTTGCCGGTGCCGGTGATGAGACGGCTGCGGAAGGAAAACTTGCCGATAACCAGCGGCTTGTCCTCGGGGTCAGACTCCGGCTCGCCGCCGCCGACCAGGGTGACAATCTCGATGTGGTCCGAGGAGGCCAGCGGTTGCTCCGTGTGCCGCGCCGCCGGAATGACCTGGCCGTTGACCTCGACGGCGACGCGGCGGCGATCGTAACCCAGACGCTCCAGTAATTGAGCCACTGTCAGAGGCTCGGGCAGGCTGCGCGCTTCGCCGTTGACCGTGCAGGTAAGCATAAGGCATCTCCTCTCGACGTTGGCCGTTTCCTCGAAATGTGCCTAAATTATACCTATACGAATTGTGCCGCCGAATCGAAGGTATCCCATGATCGTAGCCATGTCCTCGCATTATGTCCCGCATACCAAGGTGCCGACGTTGGTCTTCCCGACCAGCGCCCAGGCGACGCGCCATGTTGCCCTGATGATCGAAAGCCTCATTCGTCAGAACAACTCGGCCGGCCGGCCCACCGTGCTTGGCCTGCCGACCGGCTCCACACCCGTCGGGCTTTACCGCGAGCTGATCCACCTGCACCGCGATGCCGGACTGGACTTCTCCCGCGTCATCACCTTCAACCTCGACGAGTATTTTCCCATGCAGCCGGACGATCCGCAGAGCTACCGGCGCTGGATGCAGGAGACGTTTTTCAATCACGTCAACATTCCGCCGCAAAACATCAATCTCCCCGACGGCACCATCAAGGCGGAGGAGGCCGAGGAATACTGTCATCGCTACGAGCAGAAGATTCGCCGCTCCGGCGGCATCGATTTGATGCTTTTGGGCATCGGCCGAACCGGACACATCGGGTTCAACGAGCCTGGCTCGACGCGGCACAGCCGCACGCGTCTGGCCACGCTCGATCCGGTGACGCGCCGCGACGCTGCCAGCAGCTTCTTCGGCGAGGAGAACGTGCCGCATCAGGCACTGACGATGGGTGTTGGGACCATCCTCGACGCGCGCAAGATCGTGCTGATGGCGTTCGGCGAGCACAAGGCCAAGATCGTGCAACGCGCCGTCGAAGGGCCAGTCACGGATTCGGTGGCCGCCAGCTTCTTGCAGCAGCACCCCGATGCCACCTTCCTGCTCGATCAGGCGGCGGCCGGCGAGCTGGCCGCTTTCGCGCGCCCCTGGGCCATCGGCCCGGTCAACTGGACGCCCACACTCATCCGCAAGGCGGTGATCTGGCTCAGTCTCAAAGTGGATAAAGCCCTGCTTAAGCTGTCTGACGACGATTTCCGCGAGCACGAGCTGTATGAGCTGCTTCGCGAATACGGGCCGGCCAGCGTCCTTGGCCGCCGCGTCTTCGACGATCTGATGGCGACGCTCTGCACCGAGCCGGGAGGCCGGCAGCTCGGCACCGCCCTCATTTTCAGTCCGCATCCCGACGACGACGTTATCAGCATGGGCGGCACGCTGATCCGCCTTGTCGAGCAGCGGCACCGCGTCCACGTCGCCTACATGACCAGCGGCAACATCGCCGTCTTCGATCACGATGCCTGGCGCTTCGTCGATTTCGCGGTCGAGTTCAATCGGTTGTTTCAAATCGACGAGGAGCATACGGAAAAGCTCAAGCAGGGCATGCAGACTTTTCTGCGCTCCAAGAAGCCGGGACAGCCGGATTGCGAAGATTTACTCAAGGTTAAGGGATTGATCCGCGAGACCGAGGCGCGGGCTGCGGCGCTGGCCTGCGGTGTCCCGCCCGAACAGCTCGAATTCATGGATCTGCGCTTCTATCGCACCGGCACCATCGCCAAGGCGCCGATTCATCCGCAGGACATCGCCGACATCATCGCTCTGCTGGAACGCTTGCAGCCGGCCCAGATCTACGTGGCCGGCGAGCTGTCCGATCCGCACGGCACGCACCGCGTTTGCGCCGAGGCGATCTTCGAGGCCGTCCATGCCGCGCGCAAGAAGGGACAGAAATTCGAGGTTTGGCTCTATCGCGGCGCCTGGGAAGAGTGGGAGCCGCATGAGATCGAGCGCGTTGTTCCGCTCAGTCCCGAAGATGTGGAGCGCAAGAAGCAGGCCATTTTCCGGCATCAGTCGCAGAAGGATCGCGCCATGTTTCCCGGCGGCACCGACCGGCGCGAGTTCTGGCAGCGCGCCGAGGACCGCAACCGCCAAACCGCCAAGCTGTACGACAAGCTCGGCCTGCCGGAGTTTTACGCGCTGGAAGGCTTCGTGCAGTGGTGCAACGCGGACCAAGAAACTTAGCCGCTTGCGGCTTCGCGACCGGGCCGCTAAGCGGCAAGCGGCTGATGTGGCGAACCGGGCGAACCCTTCGCATTGCGCCTCTCCGCACCGCGCTCTTTCCCTCCCAGATTGCTTCGTTTCCATTCAGGCCAGCGCCCTTGATCTCCGACCGTAGAATAGGCAGGTGGAAAAAACACACCTGGCTCCATGGCCTAGGGGGAACGATCGATGAACGGTTACACCGAAAACAGGGCGTCTGGGGCGTACGAGCGGCCCGGTCCGCACGATCTGGTGCTCACGTGGGGCGCCAGTCACGCCATGCTGCCCCTGGTCGGACGCATCGTTGCCGACATTATGTACGGCCACGATCGCCTCGCCCAGCTCCGACCCGAGCAAGAATGCCTCGATAGCCGGCGGCACACGCTCGGCTGGCCGCAACGTTCTCGGCGCTATCAAGTTCAGGAAGAAATCGCCGCCGTGGAGAAGGAGCTCCGCCAGGCGTACAGCGAGCTGGAAACGCTGGGCGTCGCCGTCCTGCACGGTCCGTCCGGCCTGGTCGGTTTCCCGACCATCGTGAACGATCGCCGCGCGTTCTTCTCGTGGCGTCCCGGCGAGGACGACGTGGTGTTCTGGAACTTCGCCGGCGATCCGGTGCGTCATGCCGTGCCGGAAACCTGGACCAAGAGTCCGCCCGCGCCGCGCTCGCGCCGCGGCAAGTCGCGCCGTCAGAAATCGTGACGCGGACTTTCCGAGACCCCCGACCCAGGAAGGGCGAGCGGCCATGCTGCTCGCCCTTCTGCATTTCCAACATCTTCTGTAAAGCAAGCTGGAGAAGCTGCGTCATTCAGACAAGAAGCTGCACCTCGCGATTTCTTTGTTCTGGACTTTCATTTTTCTCTCCCGCTATAATCCTCCCAACTTCTCTTTCCGGAGAATGCCCATGAGCTGGCAGGCCGATGACGACGATACTATTCCCTGTCCGTACTGCCGGCGGGTTATCCACGAAGACGCCGTGCGCTGTCCGCACTGCGAGAATTACCTCTCCGAAGAAGACACGCCTTCGCGTCGCTCGTGGTGGTTCCTGATCTGTGCCCTCGTTTGCCTGCTGCTTGCAGTGAGCTGGGCCTTACGAATGTTGTGAACGCCATGGCCGATCCGCTCATCACGCTGACCACCGATTTCGGCAACGGCTCGCACTACGTCGCCGCCACCAAGGGTGTTATTCTCAGTCTCAACCCGGAAGTGCGCATCGTCGATCTCAGTCACGACACCCCGGCCCAGGATCTGCGTCAGGCAGCGTTTTTCCTGGCCTCGGCGCTGCCGTACTTCCCGCCGGAAACGCTGCACGTCGTCGTCGTCGATCCCGGCGTCGGCAGCCGGCGCTCCATCTTGTACGTCGAGGTGGCCTATGTGCGTCTGCTGGTGCCGGACAACGGCTGCTGGACCTGGCTGCTGGAGGGAGAGCGGCGCCGGACGCGCGTCATCCGTCTAACCGAGAAACGCTTCTGGCGCAGCCGCGTCAGCCCCACCTTCCACGGCCGCGACATCTTCGCTCCCGTGGCTGCCAATCTCAGCCTCGGACTCGATCCGCGCGAGCTGGGTCCGATCGTCGCCGACTGGGTGCGCCTGGAGCGCCCGACGCCTCGCCACCTTGACAACGGCATCGCCGGCGAGGTGCTTTTCGTCGATCGTTTCGGCAATCTCATCACCAATATCCCCAGCGAGGCGCTGACACTGGACGATCGGCCCAAGCTTGTCCGCGTCGCCAGCGTCGAGGTGCCGTGCTTTGTCCACACCTATTCCGAGGCCGAGCCGGGCACGCTCCTCGCCCTGGTTTCCAGCACCGAATGGCTCGAAGTGGCCGTCAACCAGGGCGACGCCGCGCGACAGCTGGGAGTGGGCATCGGCACGCCGGTGACAATTGAGTGGCAGTGAGCCCCCGTTCCGCTCGTGCCTTCTCCACAATGCCTTGTTGCCCCTGCTCCCATGCTGGTATTCAGCCGAAAGCCGAGTTACAATGCCATCCTTCTAACCAGCGGCTCCCATTGTGGAGGATGTCAAGATGGCCGATTTGCAAGACGGTGAATCGATCGAGATGCAAGGCTCCGGAAGCAAGCCCTACGTTCTGAAAAACGTGGGCGGCGTCTATTCCTGTTCCTGCCCGGCCTGGCGCAATCAATCCCTGGCAATTGAGCGGCGCACTTGCAAACACCTCCGCAAGCTGCGCGGCGATGCGGCCGAGGAGGCGCGCATCGGCGGGGCCGTGCCCGTGCGGACCAAGAGCAGCGCGACAGGGGAAACCAAAGAGGGCCCTCCGCTCTTGCTCGCCGAGCGATGGGACCGGCTGACCGATCTGTCCGGCTGGTGGATGAGCGAGAAGCTCGACGGTGTTCGGGCGTACTGGGATGGGGAACAATTCCTCTCGCGGCTGGGCAACGTTTATCACGCTCCGGATTGGTTCGTCGAGGGGCTGCCGGAAGTGCCGCTCGACGGCGAGCTGTGGATGCAGCGCAAGATGTTCCAGCGCACCGTCAGTATCGTGCGGCGTCAGGACAAGAACGATCTGTGGCGCGAGGTGCGTTTCCTCGTCTTCGACGCTCCGGCGCAGGGCGGCCCGTTCGAGGAGCGGCTGGAGTTTTTTCAGGAGATCCTCGCGGAGCGCAAGCCGGCCTTCGCGGCGGCGCACCCGCATGAGATGTGCAAGAGCCTCGATCACTTACAGGAGGAGCTGGCTCGCATCGAGGCGCTGGACGGCGAGGGCTTGATGCTTCGGCAGCCGCGCTCGAAGTACGAGATCGGCCGCTCCTGCACGTTGCTGAAAGTGAAGAGCTTTCTGGACGCCGAGGGCCGCGTGATCGGTCACAAAGCGGGGGCGGGAAGGCACAAGGGCCGGCTCGGCGCCTTGCAGGTCGAGCTGGCCGACGGTACGCGCGTCGATGTCGGCACCGGCTTCTCCGACGCGGAGCGCGAAAATCCCCCGCCGATCGGCAGCACCATCACGTTTCGCTATCAGGAGCTTTCGGAAGCCGGTGTGCCGCGCTTCCCTTCGTATGTCAGCGTGCGCGAAGATGTCGAGCTGGCCGCGCCGCCTGTCCCTGGTTCCCCTCGGCTCGCGGCGCCTACTTCCCGGAGATCCGGCGAGCCGAGCCGGAAAACGCGCAAACGACAATCGTGAAAATAGAACGCGGATCACGCGGATCAGACAAAGATTAGATCCGCGTAAATCCGCCGCAGCCGCGTTCTATCGAGTCGCCGTGGCTTGGCGAATTCACTTGCGGCTCTGCTTCGCCACTTCCTCTGCCCGGCGCAGCACGCGCAGCACATTGCCGCCGAGGATCTTCAAGATGTCCTCTTTTCTATATCCGCGATTGAGCAATTCCTGCGTGATGTACGGATAACAGGACACGTCTTCGAGCTGCTTCGGTGTGCTATTGATGCCGTCGAAGTCGGAGCCAAGCCCGACATGCTCGACGCCGGCAACCTTAATGATGTGCTCGATATGATCGACGACGGTGTGTACGCTGCCGGTGGGGATCGGATGCTCCTTGCGCCACTGCTCCAGCGCGGCGCGAAACTCACGCTCATCCGGGTACTTCTTCTGAAGCTCGCGACTAATCTCGAACATGTCGCGTCGCAGCCGCGCTGCTTCCGGCACGATGAAGCCGGAATAGAAATTGACCATAACCACGCCGTCTTTTTTCTTGAGCATCTTTAGCACATCGTCGGGCACGTTGCGGGGATGCTCGGCGAGAGCGTAGGCCGAGGAGTGCGAGGCGATCACCGGCGCACGGGTCACGCGCAAAGCGTGGCGCATCGTCTCGGCGGAGACGTGCGAGATGTCCACGAGCATGCCCAGGCGATTCATCTCGCGCACGACCTGCTCACCGAATGCGGTGAGACCGTGGTGACGCGGCTCGTCGGTCGCGGAGTCGGCCCAGTCGAGCGTCTCCGAATGGGTCAGCGTCATGTAGCGCACGCCCAGGGCGTAGAGCATGCGCAGCACGCCCAGCGAATTGTCGATGGAATGGCCGCCCTCGACGCCGATCAGCGAGGCGATCTTGCCCTTTTTGCGGATGCGCACGATGTCGTCGGCGGTATACGCCATCTCAAAAGTGTCCGGATAGGCGGCGACCATGCGCTTGATAACGTCGATCTGTTCGAGCGTCATGCGAACGGCGGTGCCTTTCTTGGCGGTGTCGGCGGGGACGTAGGCCGACCAGAACTGCGCTCCGACTCCGCCCTGAATCAGACGCGGAATGTCGGTGTGCAGCCCCAACGTTTTCTGGGACCGGCGCAGGTCGATCTTGCGGAAGGAGAGATCCTTGTTCTCGCGGAATTGCCAGGGTAAATCGTTGTGGCCGTCGATCAACAAAGCTTGGCGATGGATGCGCAGCGCTTCTTCGGTCAGTTGCACGGGCGCGCGCGATTTCGGAGATGGGGAGGTGATTTTCTTGTCCTCAGCGAGTGCAGTAGCCAACAATAATGCCGCTACAGGGAAGAAACAGAGGCCGAAGATCCAGGGAGCGATTCGTTTCATCGATGGAAAACCCGACATAAGGGCCAGATGGGCAGAGAATCACGATAAATGCCGCGGGGTAATTCGTTGTCTGCCATCGAGCACGCGAAGAAGCTCGATGCCGCCGTCGATGGGACGATAGAACAAAATATAGTTTCCAATAGTGAACTCGCGCACACCTCCCGGAACGTCTTCGCGCACGGCTCCCAGGCCAGGGAGCTCCGCCAAGCGCTGACAAATCCGATCCACTTCGTCGGCGAAGCGGTCGGAGGCCGCACGGCTATGGCGGCCGAGATGGACCAGGATGTTGATGAGATCAAGCTCGGCCCGATCTGTTCGGATTACTTGCGGCATGGAGCGGCTTCCTGCTCTTGTTCTTGTTGGAGCTGCAGCGCGGCTTTGGCCTTGATGGCTTCGATGTCCAAAGGAGCGACCTCGCCTCTCTCCGCTTGCTGAATGCCGACATCGAGCAAGGCCAGCAGCTCCTCGCGCTTCACCTTGTACAACAGGAAGCGGTCCCGCGCCAGCCACAGAGCTTCGTGAACGATTTCCTCGAAGCTGTGATATGTGCCCGAATCGAGCAGCTCCTTCACCATATCTTTAAGCTCCGGCGGCAAGTGTTCTTGCATGATTTATTCCTCTGCTATGTGAGTCTCCTCAGCAGCCTAACCGAGATGGCTCGCATTGTCCAGCCGCTTGCGGCTGATTGCGTGGGCCGAAGAAGTGATACAGCACCGGCAGCACCAGCAAGGTGAGCAGCGTACTGCTGATGACGCCGCCGATGACCACGGTGGCCAGCGGCCGCTGCACCTCGGCGCCGACTCCGGCGCTCAGTGCCATCGGCACGAAGCCCAGGCTCGCCACCAGCGCCGTCATCAGCACCGGCCGCAGCCGCGTCAACGCCGCCTCCTCGATGGCCAGGTCCAGTGAGAGACCGTGATCGCGGAGCTGGCGGATGAATGTCACCAGCACCATGCTGTTAAGCACCGATACGCCGGACAGAGCAATGAAGCCGACACCGGCCGAGATCGAGAAGGGCATGTCGCGCGCCCACAACGCCAGCACGCCGCCGACACTGGCGAACAACACTCCGGAAAACACAAGGATGACGTCCGCCAGGCGATTGTAGGTGATGTACAGGAGCGTGAAGATCAGTAGCAGCGCGAGAGGCAACACGATCAGCAGGCGATCGCGGCCGCGCTCGAAATGCTCGAATTGTCCGCCCCAGCTGAGCCGATAGCGACCCTGCGGCAATTGCACCTTGGCGTCGATCTGTCGCTTCGCCTCGGCGACGAAGCCCTCGATGTCATGTCCGTCTTCGACGTTGCAAAGCACCGCGATGAAGCGCTGACCCCACTCGCGCGATACCAGTGCCGGCCCCTCGACAAGCTGGATGTCGGCCAGGCGCGACAACGGCACGCGCTCGCCCGCCGGCGTGGTCAGCGTCAGATCGCCGATGGCCTGCGCGCTGTAGCGCAGCCGTTCCGGAAGACGGATCGCGAGCGGAAGGCGGAGCTGTCCTTCCAGGACTTCGCCGAGCGGCTTGCCCCCCAGCGATTCGACCACATCCAGCAGCGATCGCGCCGTGACATTGTAGCGAGCCAATTCGCTCTGCTTCGCTTGAATCTGGAGCACCGGCAGGCCGGTAATGACATCGGCACTGACGTCCTTCGCTCCGTCGATGCCGCGCAGCACATCCGCGATCTCGTTCCCTTTTTGCTGGAGGATAGCGAAATCATCGCCGAACAGCTTGACGGCCACCTGCGCCTTGACACCGGAGGTCATCTCGTCGATTCGCTGCTGAATCGGCTGCGTGATCAGGAAGCGCAGCCCCGGCAATACCTCGAATTGCTCGCGGATCAGCTCCACCAGATGCGCCTGCGTCGTGATGCGATCACCCTTGTCGTTCGTGACCGTCCATTGTTCGCGCGGCCGCAGCGTGATGAACATGTCGGTCTCTTCCGGACCCATCGGATCGGTGGCGACCTCGGCGGTGCCACAGCGGCTCCAAATGCGATCGATTTCGTGGGGAAACTTCTCCAGCAACAGCTTCTCCATCGCCGTGTTGTAGCGGAGCGATTCGTCGAGATGCGTCCCCGGCAGACGCTTGATGTTGACCACCAGGGCACCCTCGGCCAGCTGCGGTAGAAACTCGCCGCCGCGGTCGAGGGCCAGCAGCGCTCCGGCAGCCAGAGCGGCCACGGCCAGGAGCAGCACGGCGAAGCCATGACGGAGAGCAAAACGCAGCACGGGAGCGTAGAGCCAGCGAGCCAGACGCACCAGCAGCGGATCCTTCTCCTTCATACGCCGCGGCAGCATCAGGCTGGCCAGCACCGGCATGACCGTCAGCGACAGCACCAGCGAGCCGACCAGGGCGAAAATCACCGTCAGCGCCATCGGCCGAAACATCTTGCCCTCGACGCCTTGCAGCGTCAGGATCGGCAGATAAACGATCATGATAATCAGCTCGCCGAACATGGTCGGCGTCCGCACCTCGATGGCCGCGTCGCGGACCATTTCCAGCTGGCTGCGCGGGTCGTTCTTGTCGTGCGACAGGTGACGCACGATGTTCTCGACCATGACGACGGAGCTGTCCACCATCAGGCCGAAGTCGATGGCGCCGAGACTGAGAAGACTGCCGGCAATGCCGAAACGCAGCATGCCGCAGAAAGCGAACAGCAGCGACATGGGGATGGCCAGGGCGACAATAAGGCCGGCCCGCAGATTACCGAGAAAGATGAACAGCACGGCGACGACTAGCAGACCGCCCTCGAACAGGTTCTTGTAGACGGTATGAATGACGTGATCGACCAGCTCGGTCCGATCGTAGGCCGTCGTCACGTCGATGTCGGGCGGCAGCGTCTTTTTCACCTCGTCGAGCCGGGTTTTCATGCGCTGGGTGACTTCATGGCTGTTCTCGCCCATGAGCATGAAGCACAGGCCGAGCACCACTTCGCCCTTTCCCTGACTGGTGACGGCGCCGAGACGAATTTCATGGCCGATCTCGACCGTGGCCACGTTGCCGACCAGCACCGGTACACCCGGCCGTGGCGTGGCGACGACGATTTTCTTGATCTGCTCCACGTTGACCGTGCGGGCCAGACCGCGCACCAGATACATGGAGCCTGCCTGCTGGATGTTGCCGCCGCCGACGGCGAGATTGTTCGCCCGCACGGCCTGCACCACTTGGTCGAACGACACTCCATAGTGCAGCAGGCGATCGGAATGAATACGCACTTGATACTGCTTTTCGTAGCCGCCCCAGCCGTTGATCTCGGCCGTGCCCGGCACCGTTCGCATGGCCAGCTTGATGACCCAGTCCTGAGTGGTGCGGAGATCCATCAGCGTTTCAGCAGGCGAGTGGGGCTGCGTCAGCGCCCCGAGCTTGTTCTCTCGGGGTGCTAACGCAGCCCCGCTCGCTACTCGCTTCGGTGTCACAAGGTAATGAAACACCTCGCCGAGTCCGGTGGCGATTGGTCCCATCTTCGGCCGCGGCATGCCTTCAGGAATGGCGGCGATCGTCAGGCGCTCGTTAATCATTTGGCGGGCGAAGTAAATGTCCGTACCGTCGTCGAAGACGACGACCACCTGCGACAAACCGAACTTGGAAATCGACCGCAGCTGCTGCAACTGCGGCAGGCCCGTGATGGCCTGCTCGACATGGATGGTGATTTGCCGCTCGACCTCTTCGGGAGCCAATCCGGGAGCGACGGTGTTGATCTGCACCTGCACCGGCGTGGTGTCGGGAAAGGCATCGATGTCGAGCTGCGCCAGCGACCAGCCTCCCAGAGCGATAAACACCAAAGTCCCGGCCACAACGATGAAGCGATTGTGCAAGGACCAGTTGATAATAGCGTTCAACATGCCGTCTCTCCAGCAGTTGTCACTTGTAAGTTGTGAGTTTTCGGTAAACTGACAACTTACAACTGACAACCGAAAGGGTCGCCGTCGTGTTTATCGAACCTAACGAAACTGCCTACGACCTGCGCTGGCGCATGTTCGGCACGCCGGTGCGCGTCCATCCGCTGTTCTGGCTGATCTCTCTTATTTTAGGATACGATAGCGCCATCCGTGCAGGGGTTGGCTTCGTCCTGGCCTGGGTGGGCTGCGTATTCGTGTCCGTGCTCCTGCACGAGTTCGGCCATGTCTGGATGGGCCGCCTGTTCGGCTCTCACGGCCACATCGTGCTGTACAGCTTTGGCGGGTTGGCCATCGGCAGCAACACGTTGGCCCGGCGTTGGCAGCGCATTCTCGTCACCTTTGCGGGGCCCTTCGTTCAACTGATCCTTCTCGCCTTGCTTTGGCTGGTTAAAGATGCAATGGCCGCTGTTGTTCCCGAAGGCTCGAGGAAATCCGCCGCCTTGGTTTGGCTCATGTTGTTCGAGATCAATTTGCTGTGGCCCTTGTTGAATCTGCTACCGATCTGGCCACTCGACGGAGGACAGATTAGCCGCGAAATCTGTCAGGGGCTGTTGCGCGAACGGGGGACCGCCGTATCGCTGGGGATTTCCCTGGTCGTGTCGGGAGTGCTCGCCGTCCACGAGTTAATGGCTTCGCGCGGCCAGCCGCTCCTTCGCTTGCCTTTTGGGCTCTCCGGTGTTCTCGACATTTCTCTTTTCCGCGGCGAGTTTGTCGTGCGTTTCCCACTGTTGTCGTCCGGCGACATGTTCATGGCGGTCTTTTTCGCCCTGTTCTGCATCAGCAGCTTCGCGGCGTTGCAAGCCGAGAACGAGCGGCGCCGGAAGTGGGACAACGACGAGTGGACATGAGAGGCCACGCCGCTTGCGGCTTAGCGGAGCTATTCTCGCGCTAAGCCGCAAGCGGCTCAATGTCCCGAGCTGGGATCGAGCGGCAAGATGGGCTGCGCAGATGCCGGCATTGCCGCGTTTCCGTTGACCGGCGGCGGCAAGGCAGAAAGTGGCGATTGCGGCATGGTTGCCGGAGCAAAGGAAGGATTCGCCGCTGGCGTCGGTGTAGCAGGCTTCACGGGTATCGGCATCATCGACACCGGATCGTCGGCGGGGCGAGCGGTGCCAAAGGTCGAAGTCGTTCGGTGCATTTTGGACCGTGCCGGAGCAGCCGAGGTCTTGATACCCGGCCCCGCAGCGGGCGCGGCCGGCGGCGCAATGTCGGGCAGCGTGACGCCGGTCGGCAATTTCGGCAATTCCGACTCGGGGAAGATCTGGTTCAGCGGCGTCGCCTCCAGGGGGTTCGGCATCGCGCCATCCTGCTCCGGATTGGCGTTTTCAGCCGCCGGCAATTCACCCACGTCCTTTAGCGGCTGCACGTCTTTATAAATCGACGGCAGGGATTGGGCGTTGATCTGCGGATAGATGTTGATCGGTCCGCTTCTCTCCAGCGGGTTGGCCAGTACACCCGTCGGGGCCGCCCGCTCGCGCAGCACGATCGCCTTGGTCCGCTCGCGGAGGTGCTCGGTGGCTCGCTTCTGGGCGGCGACGGGGATGGGGCCTTCCGAGATAGTCACGTTGTCGTGCTGCAAGATGGTGCCCTTGGCATATTCCCAACCGGCGATGGAGTTGTTGTAGGTGACGATGGACTGATATTCGGTGGCCAGCGCCTCGGCCCAGAACCGCTGCGATTCCAGCAGCAAGTTCAGGGTCACGGGCGCATTGGTGCCCGGCTCGTTGGAGCCGGCGCGATACAGCTCATAGCGAATTTGCAGCTGCGTGGCGAAGGCCTCGCGCTGGGCGCGGGCCGCCTTGATCTGGAAGTACGCCGACGACATGCGGCGATAGTACAGGCCGAGGAAGCGCTCGGCCTTCAGCTCCTGATCCTGCAACACCAGGTAGGCCCGAGCCAGCTGAAGCTGCGATTGACGCAATTGAGCGTGAGCGAAGCGGAAGCCCAGCGGCATGCCCAGGCGCAGGCCGACCGTCCAGTCGTTGTAAGTGTTGGACGCCAGGTTGCGGAAGGCGTTGAGCGGGCCGTTGCCATCCAGGCTGCTGCCGATGGAGTTGCTATCGTAAGCCAGGAAGCTGCGCAGATCGGGCAGCAGGTAGTTCTTGGCCAGCTGCACGTTCAGCTGGGACACCTTCACGTCCTGGCGCGCCATGTACAACTCGGGACGATTCTGCATGGCCTCATACCATCCGGTCTTCCAATCGGGCCGGTACTCGGCCAGCGTCGGGGCGTCGCTGGGCACCAGGCGCGCACCGTCCTCGATTTGCATGCCGAGCATGGCGCGGAGCTGGCGCTCGTTGTCGAGCACGGTGTCGATGGCCTGCAAGCGCTGGCTGCGGAAGAGATTGTACTGGCCCTCGGCCTGAGCCAGGGCGGCGCGGCTGACGCGGCCGACCCGGAACTGCGCCCCGGAGATCTTCCAGGTCTCGTAGGCGAAACGTAGACCCTGCTCGCGGCTGTAGAGCTGGTAGTAGGAGCCGTACAGGTTCCAGTAAGCGTTCTCGACGTTCAGCAACATCTGGTTGACGTTGCGCTCGAACTCGGCACGGTTTTGATTAAAGCGGATGCGGGCGATCAGGATGCCCGGCGGCAAGCCCAGGCCGACGCCGGACAGGTTGTTGAAGTTGTACGGCAAGAAGGTGGCGGCCGGCGGCGCCGTCAGACTGTTGGGCGGGGAGATCGGCAGAATCGAGCCGGGATGGAAGGCGCGCAGCTGGTTGATCTCGACGCCGAAGCCCTGCAACAACGGCTGCTCAAAGGTGAATTGCAAGGACGGTTGATAGTAGTTGGCCAAGCGGGCCGGCAAGTTCGTCGTCGTGTACGGCGCGGTGAAGGTGATGCCGGCCACACCGCCAGTCGGCAACGGCTTGTAGATGCCGCTCTGAAGCTGGGCCTGGTTCTGCACGATGGCGCTCAGACCGGCGGCGGCGCCGCCGGCTTGCAAGTTCTGCAACGCCGACACGATCGGTTGATCCGTCGCCGTATACATCATGCTGGTGCCCATGACGGCGTCGAACTTGGCCAGCGAGGCATCGATGTTGGACGCCGTCGTCGCCGGGTCCATGGCCAGCACGCGGATGGAGTCGGAGCCGGACGGCGCCGATCCCTGCGGGGCCGCGATCAGGTTGTCCAGGCCGATGCCGGGGAACAGCAAGCTGGGCTGGCCGACCGTGCCCTGTTCCAGCGCGATGGAGACCGCTTCGGCCAGGGACAGGTAACGGATCTGGCGATCGAGATTGTACAAGGTTGGCGGCGCGTTGGTGATCGGGATGGTGGGCGTGGTCCCGACGTTGGGGTTCTCCTGCAAATTCGACGGCACTGGACCCTTATAAATGTTGAGCTGGTCCTCCGTAAGGAACACCCGGCCCTTGCAGCCAACGAGGATCGTCAGCAGCAGTGTCAGCCCGCCGAAGAAGGACTTGCAGCCCATAGTCATTTCCCCGTTGAACCCAACCGTCCCGTCAAGGCGAACGGAGCCGCGACCGTAAGGGAGCGGCGTAGCGAAACCGCTCCCTTACGGTCGCGGCTCCGGTGAACGTGGACACAGACAGATATGGCCTATATCGGCAATGACGCTCGTAACATCTAGGTGAGTTTTGCCGGTTGTGCCGAAAAAGTTGGTTGTAGCGGCCGCGCCCCGGCGAGATGGGCGATCTGAGCTGATCCATTCCGCTAGACGGCGCGGGGCGGAGAAGAAAAGAGGCTGACGCAAAGACGTCAAGCAGCGCTCGCAGCGTAAGCGAGGGAACGGCCGCCTTCCTCGCTTACGCTGCGGGCGCTGAAAAGATGACGGATCAAAGGCGGTTGGGATCCTCGGGATTCCAGCGCGGCGCGATGCCGATGTAAGGCAGCCCCAGCAAACGTTTGACGGCCGCCCATTCGCCGACATCGTTGCCCTCGGCGAGATGGCCGATCCACTGCAACAGATAGCCGAGAACGATAGCGCCGACGCCCCAGTACCAGGGCTGGAAGAACAACAGCATCACGCCGCTGACGGCCAAGGGGATGCCGATCAGGTGGATGTAGAAGTTGAACGGCAGGCGATGGCGCTCGCGCCAGTTGAGGAGGCGGCGACGGAGAAAACGCAGGATGGGCCAGCGGCGCCGCGGCGCCGAGGGAGGATTGTCCGTTTGCAGCTTCGCGTCCGTCATCACATTCGCTCCACGGTGCGGATGCCGAGCAGATCGAGGCCGCGCTGAATCACCCGCGCCGTCAGGTCGCAGAGCAACAACCGGCTTTGCCGAAGCTCCGCCGTCTCCGCCTTGAGGACCGGGCAATTCTGGAAGAAGCCGCTGTACGTTTTGGCCAGGTCCCAGAGATAGGCGGTAATGAGGCTCGGCTTGTACTCCGCGGCCGCTGCCGTCAGGGCATCCTGAAAACGCAGCAGCTGTAACGCCAGCGCTCGCTCCTCCGGCGTCGGGAGCATCACCGGCGGCGGATTCTGCCGCAAGGATAGCACATCGACGTTGCCTTTGCGGAAGATTCCTCGATTACGCACGTAGGCATACTGCATGTAAGTTGCGGTGTTGCCCTCGGTAGACAGCATCTTGTCCCAGCTGAAAATGTAATCCGATTCCCGGTTCTGAGACAGATCCGCGTACTTGACCGCTCCATATCCGACCGCCTGATAAATCTGGTCCAGCTCTTCCGGTGTCAAGTCCGGAACTTCCTCGCCTCGTTCCAGTCGTTCCCGCCGCGTTTCTTGATAGCGGTGCGTCGCATGAGCAATCGCTTCATGGAGCAACGCGCACAACTCGACGGCGCCTCCTTCGCGCGTTTTGATCGGCTTGCGATCCGATCCCAGAACAGAGCCGAAGGAGATGTGAGCCAGCTTGGTTTTGTCATATTTCCAGCGCCGAGCCGCATCGAAGAGGATCTTGAAGTGCAACGCCTGCCGGAAATCCACGACATACAGGATTTCATCCGGCTGCCAGCCCTGGATACGCTCGCGGATCGTGGCCAGATCCGTGGTCAGATACGTGAAAGCGCCATCTTTCTTACGGACCAGCGGCGGATGATCCTCGGCGAAAGGCGAAGGGATTGCCACCATCCCATTCAGCTCCTGGGCGACGCCTTTCTGAATGAGGTCGCCGACCACATCCGGGAGGACGGGATTGTAGTAACTTTCGCCGTGTGTTTGATCGAAGCGAACATCGAGCTGCCGATAAATCGGCTCAATTTCGGCGAGACACCACGGCATGAAGCGTTGCCAGAGCTGCACGTTCTCGGAATCGCCAGCGTGGAGCTTGGCCGTTTCTTGCCGGACGGCTTCCAGCACGGTGCGGCTCTCGACCAGCACCTGCGGCGCGTAGCTTTTCGCATGTTCCGGCTCATCCTCAACATCCTCGGCAGGAGCGATTAATTTCCTCACCTCGACGTAGAGGCGCACCATCTCTCGAACCGGATTGTCGGCGAGCGCAGCCTCCTTGCGGAAATGCTTGTATCCATACAGCAGCATGCCGAACTGCGTGCCCCAGTCGCCGAGATGGTTATCGGTGACGACCTTGTGTCCCAGGAATCGCAGCAAACGGGCCAGCGCATCGCCAATAATGGTGCTGCGCAAATGGCCGACATGCATCGGCTTGGCGACGTTGGGAGAGGAAAAATCGACGACAAAAGTGTGTGGCGCCTCGACCGGCGCGACGCCGAGCCGGTCGCTGCTCGCCATGTCTCGCACTTGCCGCGCGAGCCAATCGTTTTGCAGCGTCAGATTGATGAACCCCGGCCCCGCAATTGCTGGAGGGGCCAGCATGTCCTCGAGCTGCAATCGCTCCACGATCGCCTTGGCGATCTCCGGCGGCTTCTTGTCGAGCCGCTTGGCCAGCGGCATCGCACAGTTGGCCTGATAGTCGCCGAAGCGCACGTCCTGCGCCGGCTTGAGCATGGCGGCGTAGGGAGCGGAATCATCTACCAGGCCGGTCAGCGCGTCCTGGAGCTTTCTCTGCAACAGCGCAAGGACATTCATGGTTCGCAATCAACCTTGATCGCTTGCGGCTTCCCGATGCCGGAACGCCAAACCGCAAGCGGCTAATAATATCGCTGCCAATCGACGTGGGGGGCGTCGGCCCACAGCTCCTCGATGGCATAGTATTGCCGCGTGGCGTCGTCGAACACATGAACGACCACGTCGCCGTAATCCTGCACGACCCACTTGCTCGACTCGTAGCCCTCGACGGACAGGCGCTTGTCGCCGTGCTCGTGCATGGCGTCGTCGATTTCTTCGGTGATCGTGTGAATTTGCCGCCGGCTGGCGCCGGTGGCGAGAACGAAGAAGTCATACAGCGGAGTGATCCCCCGCATATCCAGAACCAAAACGTCGCGAGCCTTGTTTTCCGCAGCGACGTGTGCGGCCAAGCTAGCACGTTCCAGAGAGGTCGATGGTAAAAGCTGTTTCGTTCGTTGGGTGACGAGTTTCAAGAGACCTCCTTCCGGTTTTGCGATCCGAGAGAGGAGGCCGGCCAATTGCGGAATGGAGATGTTCGATGGATCACCGCCACCTCCCCCTGGTCACCTCCGGATCGGATCAAGCCAGTCCCATGCGGAAACACACAATGAGGAGCTACCGACTCCTCCCGGATGCCGAGCCACCGTCGGGTCGGACCATCCCACCTCCCTTATCATCTCGTGTGTCGCCACTAACGTCAAGCATCTTCTGCCCAAGTTTTTGGGTCCGAAGGTGCCTGTTGGGACGATTGCATCAATTAGATAGACCCAGAGCACGTCGATGGCGTCCTCCGAGTTCTTTTTCCTCCTTTCAACCGGGGTTTGCTTTTTTTGGAGTGCGGCGCTTTTCCGCCGTTTTTTTCTTGTTTTGTTGAAAAGCGAAAGAAAAAAAGCGGCGGAAAAGCGCCGCACTCCAAAAAAACGCAACCTCTGTCAACCAGACAAGGAAAATGCCGGTAGGTTCACCAGCTGTCTAGGTTTTGGAGGAGATTCAAAACGGATGATCGGGTTAGCCGCCCGTTTGGACAGTCAGAAGAGACAATGCGGCGATTGTGGCACGGGTTGCCGATTCGATGCGTGCTTCCCAGCGTGGCTCATCGGGCGGGTACGCAAACAGAATGCCGCGCGAGCTGTTGACAATGCCGCCGAGACCGTCTGCGCGGAAAGCGGCGGCGACATCGTCCGCCTTGCCGCCCTGAGCACCGAAGCCGGGCACAAGAAAATTTACCTCCGGGAGCAGCTGTCGCAGCGTCGCCAGCTCGGCGGGATACGTCGCGCCAACCACGGCGCCCACGTCGCCCAGGCCGCAGGCGCCGAGCTTTTGGCGCGCCCACGCCGCCACCGCTTCGCCGACGTGCTCATACAACGGACGCGGCGGCATTGCACCATCCGAGACCAGCAGATCCTGAAACTGCCCTGCGCCCCGATTGCTCGTGCGCACCAGCACAAACAGCCCCGCGCCAACGCGACGCGCGCTTTCCAGAAACGGCTCAACAGCATCGGCGCCGAGGTAGGGATTGATCGTCAGGGCGTCGGCCTCCCATACGGGGAAGGTGTGGCCGGCCAGGCGTGTGCCGCCGAAAGCGGCGTCGGCATAGGCGGACGCCGTCGAGGCGATGTCATTGCGTTTGCTGTCGAGGATGGCGATAAGGTTTCGGTCGCGGGCTTTTCGCAGCAAGCGTTGCATCGCTGCTATGCCTTCCGGCCCGCACGCCTCGAAGAAAGCGCTCTGTGGTTTGACCACCGGCACGAGGGGAGCCACGATGTCGAGCACGCGGCTGCAAAACTCCTCATAGGCGGCGGCGACGGACGCAAGCGTCGCCGCGCCGTGCCGTTGGCGCAGCTCGGCCGGCAGAAGCTCCCAGCGCGGATCAAGACCAACGCATACGGCGTTGCCCTTGGCACGCACGGCGGCGGCGAGACGATCGGCGAAGTGCTGCATGCGCGGAACCTTCTGGGGCCGCTTGAGGCTTAGCGCGAGGACAATGCTAAGCCACAAGCGGCCGACTGATTGTACCATTCGAGAGAGAGGCGAAGGCCCTCGCGGACGCCGACGCGCGGCTGCCAGCCGAGCTGTTGCCGCGCCTTGGCGATGCTGAAGCGCGTCGAGCGGCCAATCAGGGCCACCGCATATCTCGTCAGATGCGGTGGGCGGCGCATACGAATCAGGCGGCCGATCGCCTCCGAAAAGAGGCCGCCCCAGTAGGCGAACGTATAGGAGACGTGGCCGCGGATGCGCGGGCGACCCAGCTCATCGGCCAGCAGATCCAGAAAATCGTGCTGCGTGATCTCGCCCTCGCTGCTGAGGTTGTAAGCCTGGCCCCTGGCCTCGGGGTGGTTAGCTGCCAGGATGGCGCCCTCGGCCACGTCGCCGGCGTAGACGACGTTCAGCAGGTTGTCGCCGCGACCGATGATCGCCACCCGGCCGGCGTCCAGCGCCTTGAGCACTCGCGGCAGCGTTGTGCGATCGCGCGGACCGTAGATCCAGCTCGGCCGAACGATCGTCAGATCGCCAGGATATTGCCGGCACAGCTGCTCGGCCCGCACCTTGGCCTGGCAGTAGAAATCCCACAGCCACAGGTTCTGACCGAGCGGCTCGTCCTCGCTGTACTGGGCGTCGCAAATGTGCGGATGGCCGTAGACGATGATCGAGCTAACGTGCAGCACACGGCCGACGCCTACGGTACGACAGGCATCGAGCAAGTTGGCCGTGGCGTCGATGATCTCGCGCTGAAAGACGCGCCACGGTCCCCAATCGCCGACACGGGCCGCGCAGTGATATACCACGTCGGCGCCGGCGAGGGCGCGGCGAAGGCTGTCCGGCTCATTCAGGTCGCCGACGGCCCGCTCGACGCCGAGCTGTTGCAGGAAAGTTGTGTCGCTGGTGGGTCGCACGAGAGCGCGAACGCGTTCGCCGCGTGCGCACAGTTGTTCGGCAATGTGACTACCCAGCAGGCCCGTAGCTCCCGTCACCACGTTCAAGCGATCGGTCAATCCATGTCCTCCGCTCAAAGCCCGACGCGGAAGCGAGGGAACCTCTGCCCTCGTTGCCGATTCGGGCTTTGATAAACGCTATCATAGCAATGTTGGTCGTTCGGGCGTAGCCATCCGGAGGGTCGATCAGTGCAGCAGGAGAATCAGGCCGAGTACGGCCAAGAGCGCGACGCCGGCCGCCACACTCCACCACATTGTCCGCCGATGCTGGGCAGCCCGGCGGCGATGGAACGAGGAGGCAGAGTCTGCCGCGGAGGGGGCCTCCACGATGGAGGACCAGCCCGCGTCGGTTTCCTTCATCGCCTGTGGCGTCGGCGTGGCTCGCGCCGGCGCCCGCGAGACGAGCGGCGAGGCCGTGGGCCTCTGGGGCACGGGAGCCCCGCTCAGGACGGCAGCCAGGACCGCCGCCGTTTCCGCCGGCGTCTGGTAGCGATGCTCCGGCCGCTTGGCCAGCAAGCGCTCCAGCACCGCTGCTAAGGAGGGAGGCACATCCGGCCGAAACCGCGCGACCGGAGGCGGGGGATCGATCTGATGCTTGAGCAATCTCTCGGTCGGCGTACCGCCATGGAAGGGCGGCCTGCCCGCCAGCAGAAAGAACAGAGTACAGCCAAGGCTATACAAGTCGGCGCGCGTGTCGGCGAGGTGCGCATTCCGCGCCTGCTCCGGCGCGATGTAGTCGAGCGTGCCCATGACGACGCCCTCACGCGTCATGGTGCCGGATTCCAGGGGGTCGCCTCCGTGGTCCAGCCGGGCCAGTCCCATGTCGAGGATCTTGATAAGCGTCTGGCCGTCGCTGCTTCGCGTCATGAGCAGGTTGTGCGGCTTGATATCGCGATGGACCAGCCCACGCTCAACGGCGTGCTGCAAGCCCAGCGCCGCCTGGCGAATGCAATCGCAGGCCTGCTCGATCGGCAAGGGGCCATCGCGGCGGACCAGCCGGGCCAGGTCGATGCCCTCGACGTACTCCATGACATAGAAATGGCGGTCGCCGCACTCGCCGGAATCGTAGGCGTGGACGACGTTGGGATGATTGAGCTGGGCGGAGGCGCGGACCTCGCGCTGAAAGCGGCGGATGGCCTCGGCATCGCCCAGGCGATCCTTGCGAACGACCTTCAAGGCGACCAGCCGATCCAGCTTCCAGTTGCGCGCCTTGAACACCTGGCCCATGCCGCCCTCACCCAGCCGCTCCAGCAGCACATACGAATCAAGCAGCAAATCGCCTTCGCGGTCCTGGAAAATCTGGTTGACCTGATACGGCGTCAGCCAGCCGCGGCGGATCAGCTCGCCGGCCAGGCTCTTGGGGTTGGGAAAGCGGTTCTGGAGGGAGCTAGCGACTTCCGCGATCTGGGACCGCTCCAGCAAGTGAGTGCGCAGCAGGATCGTGGTGAGCGTGCTGATGGAGTCCACAACCATGGGGGCGTCCTCCGGCTCATGACAGCGGAGAGCTGTAGGTGCAATATGGAGATTGTAACCACCGCGACGGCAGATGTCACGCTTTGGTTTCGCAAAATGGCCAGCTGCCGGCGCGACGCGACCAGCCCAGGAATGCGACAGCGCCGGCCAGCAGAGTCAGCAGGCTCGCCAGGACGAAGGGCCGGCCCGAGGCGGCGAAGACGTACAACCACCCGGCCAGCGCCAGGCCGCACGGCAGCGGAGCGAGCCAGACACGGAACGGTCGCGGTCGATCCGGCTGAAGGCGGCGCAGCAGAAAAAGACCGAAGATTTGAGCCACGAACTGGACGAGAATCCGCGTCGTCATGAGGGCCTTGATGACGTTCTCCAGATCGAAGAAGCTCCACAGCAGCGTCAGTCCACCGACAAGCAACAGCGAGACGTGCGGAATGAGGTGGCGAGGATGGATGTGCGCGACGGCCTGGAAAAAATGTCCCGCTCGCGCCGCGCCGTAAGGGATGCGCGAGTAGCCCAGCAGGCCGGCGAAGGCGGAGCCGAAACAGCTGCCCATCAGCAGCACGGTGATGAGCCGCACCGCCCACGGTCCGTGGATGCGCCCCATAAATTCCGCCGGCAAGCTGCGCTGGTTTTTGTTGGCCAATGCCTCTTGCCACGGCACGGTGCCCAGCATCGCCAGGTGCAGGGCGACGAACAGCACGCATACCAGCACGGCACTGAGCACGATGGCACGCGGGATCGTCCGCCCCGAATCGCGCACTTCTTCGCCGACATAACAGATGTTGTAATATCCTAAATAAGAATAGAGCGCCAGGATCATCGTTTCGCCGAGCGCCCGGCCCATGTTGTCGGGATTGGCGGCATGCAGGTCGAAAGCTCGGGCCGCGTCGAAGTGCAGGAAGCCTTCGATACAGATCCAGAAAATCACACCCAAGATGCCCAGCCACATGAGCACGGTCAATCGGCCCAGCACAGTAACGCGGCGATACAGCAGGACGAGGATGAACACTCCAATCGCCAGGCATCCCAGCCGAGAGGGGCTGATCGTCAGGTCCATCGAATCGCCCGGCTGTTTGCCTGGCCACAGCACGAGCTTGAGGGTGTGGTCGTGGTTGTATTTCTGAAAGGCGGGGCTGAGGGATTGCGAGAACGAATCCATGGCGATGAGGGCGGACGCGATTTCCAGCGGGCCGCTGAGAAGAAACTGCCAGATGAACAGAAAGGCCAGCAAGCGGCCCCAGCGCTCGCGGCCATAGCATTCCAGCAGATACAGATAGGAGCCGCCCGATCCGGGCAGCGTCGCGCCCAGCTCGCTCCAGACCAGGCTATCGAGAAGAATGAGGACGCCGGCAACCAGCCAGCCGAGGATCGCGTAGGGACCGGGCAGCTTTTCCAGCAGCAGCGGGATGGTGATGAAGACACCCGCGCCGACGATCATTGTCACGTTGAGGGCCGTCGCCTGCAACAGACCGAACTGACGCTGCAAGCTCCTGTCGCCGTCGTCCACACAGGATCTCCGGAAAGGATGAAGGATGAATCAAGAAGCATCGGATTCATCCTTCATCCTTCATCCTTTACTGCAGCGGCCCCGGACCAAATTCGTTCAATCCGCCGTCGCTCTTGCGATATTCCATCGTATCCACGCTCGGATTGCACGGACATTCCTTCTTGTCCTTGCGAGCCTTGCCGTGCCGCGGCTTCTTGCCGTGCTGCGGCGGCTCCTCGCTGCTCTCTTCCTTGCCCGCTTGCTTCGGCGGCTCGCAGACGGGATAGCTCTTGCCCGTGTAAGGACAGGTGACGCGCGGACAGCCGGGATAATGCTCCTGGAGATGGCTGTCTTCCTGGCACTTCGGCTCGGTCTGCGACTCTTCCTCTTCGGTGGGGGCCGGCAGCTCCTCCGCGGCGGGAGACTTGTCCTTTTTGCCTGCCTCCTCGAAGAGCTTCATCCACTCCTTGAAATTCTGGTCCTCCGAGTCTTCGCTGGAATCGTCGGCCTTCTCCTCTTTCACGCAGATCGGCTTGTCGTCGCCGTCGGCGTGCGGCATGATCGGCGGCGTGTTCGGCGGCTCGCCGTCATCCTGACAATAAGGCATGACGATCGGGCAGCCGTTGGCCACTCCTTGCATGAGAGGGATTTCGATCGCCGCAGGAATGGGCTGCGGCACCGGGTCACACGGCATCGGCTCTTCCTCGGCGATGACGATTGGCGCTGCCTCCGCCGGAGCTTCGTTCGCCGGCTCTAACTGGATATCCGACACGATGAACTCTTTGTTGGGTTCCGGCGCGATCGGCTGCGGATCGTTGGGAATGCACTCCTCGTCGGAGCCAACCGCCGCCTGCTCTGATGTGTTGGTCTGGTTGGCGTGCATGGCCATGGAAGCGAGACCGCTCAACGGCTGCATGGCCAGCGACGCCTCGGCGACCACCTGCATGGAGCGGCCCACCATCGAGTCCGGACAGCGGCACGCGTAATAAGCGAGCGACAAGAAGCTGCCCGCAGCCAGCACTCCCGCGGCCGAACAGCACCAGATCAGTTTGCGCATATTCTCCCTCTGCTCCTGGAA
>Ga0335075_10003115_pt1 | contig 26521 bp, 23 predicted proteins | sample Lox_Sample_24_FD_206723 | JGI IMG/M metagenome (GOLD analysis project Ga0335075, IMG submission 206723) | Soil microbial communities from Loxahatchee National Wildlife Refuge, Florida, United States - Lox_Sample_2.4 | ecosystem: Environmental > Terrestrial > Soil > Wetlands | place: USA...
GAGGAATTCCTCGACGCGGTCCAGGGACTGCCCACGCTGAAGGCGTTCGGCCAGAGCAAATCCTACGGCGCCATGCTGGCTGCCAAGGCGAAAGCGCTATCCGACAGCACCCTCTGGGTCCTCGGTGTCAGCGTGCTGACCCGCTGCTTCACCGATCTGGGCACGGCGCTCGGTGCCGCGCTGGCCATGGTGCTGGGTGCCTGGCGCGTCAGCCACGGCGAGATGTCGCTGACCGCGCTGCTGATCGTGCTGATGGCGGGCACCGAGATCTTCCGCCCGTTGCGCGACCTGCGCACCGTGCTGCACCAGGGGCTGAACGGACAATCGGCGGCGCATGGCATCGTCACATTGCTCGCCGCGCCGGAAACCGCGCCCGCCGCGCCGGCCCGTGCGATTCCCACCATCAATCTGCGCCCGCGCATCGAGTTCCAGGGCGTGCGCTTCGCCTATCCCGGCGGCCGGCGGGCGGCGCACCAGGGCCTGTCCTTCGTGGTGGAACCCGGCGAACGGGTCGGCATCGTCGGCCCCAGCGGCTCCGGCAAATCCTCCATCGTGCGGCTGCTGCTGCGGCTGTACGACCCGCAATCCGGCAGCGTGCGGATCGACGGCCAGGACCTGCGGGCGCTCGATCCCGATGCGCTGCGCCGCATGGTCGCCGTGGTATCGCAGGACACCGTCTTGTTCCACGGCACGATCGACGACAACCTGCGTCTCGGCCGGCCCGATGCGTCCGAGGCCGAGGTCGTCGCCGCCGCCAAGGCCGCCAACGCCCATGAGTTCATCATGGCGCTGCCCGACGACTACGAGACGGTGATCGGCGAACGCGGCGCGCAACTGTCCGGCGGGCAGCGCCAGCGCATCGCCATCGCCCGTGCGCTGCTGTGCGACGCGCCGATCCTGGTCCTCGACGAGGCGCTGTCGTCCGTGGACGCCGAGAACGAGGCGGTGATCCAGCAAGCGCTGGACCGGCTCATGACCGGCCGCACCACGCTGATCCTGGCGCACCGTCTGTCCAGCGTGATTGGCGCCGACCGCATCCTGGTGCTGGAGGACGGCGCGGTGGTCCAGTCCGGCCGCCATAGTGATCTGATCGCTCTGCCCGGCCCGTACCGCGACCTGATGGCGCCGCAGCTCGCGGAACATGAGGACGCGCTGATCGGCGAATTGCCGGCACCGGGTGGCGTTCGCGTGGCAGAAACCGTGGGCACCGCCGCGCCTCTGGTGCGCCCGCTATCGGAAGACGCAGCCGAGGTCGGCTGGGTGGAAACCATCCGCACCTTGCTCGGCTTCGTCGGCCCCTGGCGCGGACAGATTGGCGTGACGGTGCTGTGCGGTATCGGGCGCGTGGTGACGTTCATCGGCGTCGGCGTCTGGAGCGCGCTGCTGCTGGGTGCGGTGCGCGCGCATGCGCCGATCCTGACACTCACGCTCGCTTTGCTGGTGACCGCGCCGATGGCGGGCTTGCTGCATTGGCTGGAATCCTGGCTGGCCCACGCTATGGCCTATCAGCTTCTTGCCCAGATGCGCATCGACCTGTTCCGCAAACTCGACGCGCTGGCGCCGGCCTATCTGCTGCGGCGGCGCTCCGGAGATCTGGTGGCGCTGGCGACGCAGGATGTCGAAACGGTTGAATATTTTTTCGCCCATACGATCGCGCCATCCATTGTTGCCGGCTTGGTGCCGGCCGGCGTGCTGCTGATGCTGGTCTGGATCTGCTGGCCGCTGGCGTTGGTCCTGGCGCCGTTCCTGCTCTACGCTGGCGGCTCACCGGTGTTCGGGCGGCGGCGGATCGATGCGCTGGGCTCGGAAGCGCGGGCCGCATTGGGGGCGCTGGGTGCGTTCGCCGCGGAGACGATCCAGGGCCTGGCAGAACTTGCCGCCTTCGATGCCACCGCGCGCCGGCGTACCGCCTTCATGGCCGCGGTTGGCCGCTACCAGACGCAGCGTCTGACACTGCTTGCGGACCTGACGCGGCAGACCGCCGGGCTGGAGATCGCGACCGGCCTGGGCGGCCTGGCAGTCGCCGCGCTGGGTGCGCCTCTCGTGCTGAAGGGTTGGATTCCCCCCTGGATGCTGCCGCTGCTGGTTCTGGTGTCGATCTCCGCCTTCCTGCCGGTCTCCGAGATCGCCCAAGTAGGGCGTCAGTTGGCCGACACCATCGCCTCCACCCGCCGTCTGCACGTGGTGCACGCCGAGCCGGAGACGATCGTGGATGGACCATTCGAGCCGGCGCCGCAGCCGGGCGGATCGGCGGTGACGTTCGACGATGTGAACTTCACCTATCCGGGTCGGCTGCGCCCGGCGCTGACAGACGTGTCCTTCACGGTGCCGGCGGGGGCGACGGTGGCTCTGGTCGGCCCGTCCGGCGCCGGCAAGAGCACGATCGCCAACCTGCTGCTGCGCTTCTGGGATCCGGATGCGGGCTCGATCCGCCTGGACGGCATGGATCTGCGCGAGCTCACTCTGGACGGACTGCGCAGGCGCGTCGCCCTGGTGGCGCAGGACACCTACCTGTTCAACGACTCGCTGGGCGCAAATGTCCGGCTGGCGCGGCCCGATGCGACGCCGGCGCAGGTGGCGGAGGCTCTGGAACGCGCGGCGCTGGCGGAGTTTGTGGCTGGCCTGCCGGACGGGCTGGAGACGCGTGTGGGCGAACGCGGCGTGCAGTTGTCGGGTGGCCAGCGGCAACGCGTGGCGATCGCACGCGCGTTCCTGAAGGACGCGCCGCTGCTGGTGCTGGACGAAGCCACATCGCATCTTGACACGATCAGCGAGCAGCAGGTGCGCGCTGCGCTGGACGAACTGATGGAAGATCGGACGACGATCGTGGTAGCGCATCGGCTGTCCACGATACGGGCGGCGGATCTGATCCTGGTGTTGCAGGCCGGACGGGTAATCGAAGCCGGTCGGCATGCGGAGTTGTTGGCACGGCGGGGCGTGTACGCGCGACTGGTGGAGCGGCAGATGGCCGGGATGGCGGAGGCGCGAGCGGGGTGACGCGTTATGATGAACGCCCGTGACGCATCCGGATTCGCCAATCATCACTGAAAAGACCCGACAAGGACGAGGGAATTTGTCGCCGTGATTAGTAACCGGCCATATCGGTAAAAAATCCGACGAACGTCGTTTGGTAAATACAAGAATACCGTTCATAGCCGGCACCATCTGTCACCATTGGCCCACGCCGCGATATCGTACAATGACCAACTATTGTTGTAAGCAGCGGCCAGACCAGCAACAACCTGTCTTTGAGCGACAGCGCCGAACCATGCGTCGGTTGCGGCGGTAGCACATTCGACATGACGCTTGGCTGGTGGGGGAGATAATCATCGCCCCGCTGGCGCGAGGTGATCATCCGCCCCTCGCGGACCGAGCTCCTCGATCGTTGTTCCGGGCGGCGATCTTTAAGTGAATGGCGCGGCCAGCACCGTCGCGGTTCACGAAGGCAGTTACGAATTTGTTGAGTCGGCGGCCGGACGGGGGGCAACACAGCCTTCGCTTCCGGCAATGAAGTGGCGGAGGGTGACGGCGCCCCTCGACGGCACGGTGTTCGGCTACCCGACGATCAGCTCCAGCGGCACCGCTACTAACTCGATCGTCGGCCTTTTTCCGCTCTCCAACCGTGGCTTTCGTTGCCCGATTGGCGGCAGCGGCAGCCTGTCCGTATCACATGGAGACCCGGTCTACGCCACCACGGCGAGCCGTAGTCTCAAGGATGCAATTTCGATCGACCAGGTCGGCAATGGCAGGCTGGCAGTCAACCGATCCCGGCTCGCGGGCACGGTGCCGTGGCGATAGACGGGCGGGCCCCTCTCGCGGCGGCCTATACGTCCGATCCTCTCGAAACCTTTTTCGCGGACGTCGGAACGATTATCGGTGCAAACTTCAGAAGGCCTGGGTCGATGCGTTGTGTGGATTTCCCCGCTCGGTCGCGTCCTGCCCCATTGCCTCGGCGTTTCCGCTTATACCAGACCTCCAAATGGCTGACTCGTGGCTGCGCTCCCCATGTCATTGCGAGGAGCGAAGCGACGAAGCAACCTCGGTCGCGCGGCGCACGCTTGTCTGAGCCCCGCTCGACCGAGGTTGCTTCGTCGCTTCGCTCCTCGCAATGACATGGGGAGCGCAGCCGCGTACGTCGGTCATTCAGCGGATTGGTATTATATCTCGTGGTGTGACCAGGATCACTGCGACCGGTCGCCGACACGCCAAGATTCACGCTCGCCTCACGCGGAATCTGATTCCATCAGGGTGTAGGCAATACGGGCGGGAGTCAAAATTATGAAATTGATGCGCTCTTCGTACAGCAACCGATTCCGTGTGCCAGGACGCGGTCGGCTCACCCTTGAAACCAGCGATTGTATCATCATCGCCACGCTGGTCCTGCTGGTCGCAATGGCGGTCCTGACAGCACCGCGAAGCGCCACCCAGATCTATCAGAAGTTACAGGCACTCCTGCTGATAGAGGCGATGCCCGATTGGATCGCGAGCGCGGGCGCAATCGGCCAACCCATTCCGGTGTCACGCTAGTCGCCTGACGATGCATCGAGATTAAGCCGTCGACACTGACGGCACGACAGGTCCGGGCCCTCTCAACAACTGCCAAAGCCAATCGGCGCTGGCGGCAACACAGCAGAGGCAACCCGCTCATGAGCAATATTGCACAGCCTTTTGTCGGCCTATGCCTCGCTCTCGTTCGGGGCCACCGCGGACTGCTGCCACCCGCGGCATCCAGTACGCTCGATACTCTCATCGAGCAGGTGTCTTTGCCCGCCGTCACGCCGCCGCAACTTCGCGGCATGGAGGCGGTGTGATGGCGGCGATCACCCTGCGCTCACTCAGCGCCCAACTCCGTCTGCCCGTCGATGGCTTCATGCTGGCCCTGGTCTCGGTCGTACTGGCGGCGAGCGTCGTGCCCTGCCGCGGCGACAGCGCCCGCGTTTTCGGCGCGCTGGGGCAGCTTGCCATCGCCACACTGTTCTTCTTGCAGGGAGCCAGGCTGTCGCGCGAGGCCATCGTCAACGGCCTGACGCATTGGCGGCTGCACGTCTTCGTCGCCGCTACCACGTTCGTACTGTTCCCCCTGCTCGGTCTTGGCCTGATGGCGGCGTGCCCCGGATTGCTGCCGCGCGCATTGTGGATGGGCGTGTTGTTCTGTTGCGCCCTGCCATCGACGGTACAATCCTCGATCGCGCTGACCTCGATCGCGCGCGGCAATGTCGCCGCAGCCATCTGCTCTGCAAGCATGTCTAACATCGCCGGGATCGTCCTGGCCCCGCTGCTGTTCGGCGCGATGTCGCATCTGCATGGCGGCGGCATCAACGTGGCGGCTATCGGCCAGGTGGCGACGCAACTGCTGCTGCCATTCGTTGCCGGCCACCTTCTGCGACCGTGGCTGGGCGCATGGGCCGCGCGCAACCGCCCCGTGCTCGCCGTCACCGACCGCAGCTCGATCCTGCTGATCGTCTATACCGCGTTCAGCGCCGCTGTCGTGCGCGGCATTTGGCAGTCGATCGCGCCCGCAACGATGATCATGTTAGGTCTTGTCGTCGCCGTGCTGCTGTTCACCGCGCTGGCGGCAATGCTGCTGGGCAGCCGGCTGCTGGGGTTCGATCGTGTGGACGAAGCTGCCATGGTATTCTGCGGATCGCAGAAATCGCTGGTCAGTGGCGTGCCGATCGCGAACGCGTTATTTTCCGTCGGCGCGATCGGCCCGATCCTGCTGCCGATCATGCTGTATCATCCGATGCAGCTCCTGATTTGCACCTGGATCGCGCGGTATTATTCGCGGCGGAACGCGCATCCGGTACTGCCGCCTGTCAAATTTGTAAAATCATAAAATATGCAGAAAGCAATTACGATAATATAATCTATAATTTAACGATTGCCTGTTGTCTTGTGAATTCCGTGGGCCTAGCTTGGCGCCGCTCGCGCGATCCGCTGCTTCGACGGAAGCGGAAGGTCATCGTTTGAGCTGTCCTTCGGGGAACGTGTCTTCGCTGCTGCCTGGGGCGGCTATTGCCGACCCGATTGGGGTCCTGTGGGCGTTTCAAACACCCGGCAGACCCGATCCTATGCCTCCCCGGCCCAACGACGCGCAGGTTCCTTAAAACAACGGATTGTCGAACGGCAGTACCGCCTGCCTGGGGAGCAAGTCGCCATGGAACGCCCGGAACCAACGCCCGCGTCGATCGAATCCGACGCAGCCAGCACCGCCTCGCCGGCATTAAAGCTGCCGATCAGTCGCCGCGGCCTGATCGCTGCAACCGCGGCGACCGGCCTGGTCGCCGTCGCCAGTCCGCCGATCATCAGCGCCCGCGGCGAGACGACGGTGAAAGTCGGATGGATCGATCCGCTAAGCGGGACCTATGCCGCGCTCGGCAAGTCCCAGGTGGACGGCGCCCACATGGCGCTCGCCGAAATCAACAAGAACGGCGGTATCCTCGGTCATCAGGTTGAGATCCTGGTGCAGGACGGCGCCGCCGAAGTCGGCCAATCCGTCGATAAGCTGAACGGGCTGGTCGATAAAGACCACGTCAACTTTACCGCCGGCAGCGTGTCCTCGGCCGTGGCGCAGGCCTGCAGCCATGCCGCCAACCTCAAAAATATCCTTTATGTCGCGGTCGGCGGCCATGTCGATACCGTCACCGGCGTGGATTGCTACTGGAACACGTTCAAGACCTGCTCCGATACCTGGATGCTGGCCAAGGCCCTGTCCAGCGTGCTACTGAACAAGTTCGGCAAGCGCTGGTACTTTTCGACGCCCGACTACTCCTGGGGGCATTTCCTGTACAAGGGCTTTTCGGAAATCCTGGCAAAGGCCGGCGGCACCAACCTGGGTAATGCCTTGATGCCGCTCGGCTCGACGGATTTCAGCTCGGTGCTGATCAAGGTCGAACAAGCCAAGCCGGACGTATTCATCGTGTTGCAGGGCGGCGACGACTTCGTCAACCTGATGAAGCAGGCAACGCAGTTCGGCATGACGAAGAAGATGGCGTTCGGCTACGGCCTGGTCGAGTTGGAGCCGCTGGCGGCGCTGCCGCCGGAAGCGCGGCTCGGATGGGGCGTGATGGAGTGGTGGTGGGACCAGCCCAATCAGCCCCATGTGAAGACGTTCGTGGCGGAATACCGCAAGCAGTACAACCTCACCCCCAGCGCACGAAGCTGGCTCGGCTATGCCAGTATGCACAGCATCGCGCTGGCCGCCAACAAGGCAAAGAGCTTGCAGTCTATCAAGGTTTCGCACGCTCTGGCCGGCCTGCACATGCCGCCAAACGTCGCGCTGGAACCGAACAACCCCTATTACCGCGTCGGCGACCACCAGTGCATGCTGACCGAATTCGTCGGTGAGGTGAATCAGAAGGGCAAATACCCCGACCTGTTCACTGTCGCCGATGAAATCCCTGGCGACAAGCTGGCACAGACACCGGCGGAGAAGAGCTGCAAATTGTCCTATCCGACATCGTCATAATGCGCGGAAGCAGCGCCTGGACGGGATCGGCAGCACGCGCAACACGGGCCGCGGCCACCTGTCCAGGCGCCAATGTCATTGCGGCCCGAACGTCATCGCGACCGTGATGTCATTACGGCCCTGATGTCATTGCGAGGAGCGAAGCGGCGAAGCAATCCCGGTCAACCCTGGCCTCGGGCGGACCGCCCGCCCACACGACCGGTATCACTTCGCCGCGACGCTTCTCGCAATGACCATACGTCGCATTACCCACAAGGCTTGAACCAGAGATGGAACTTCTTCTTTTCGACGCATTCAACGGCCTGATCCAGGGTGCATTCTATGCGCTGCTGGCCTTGGGCCTGTCGCTCATCATCAGCCTGAACTCGGTGATCAATTTCGCCCATGGCGGCTTCATGGTCATCGGCGCCTACCTGGCATTCACCCTGGCCCCCTATATCGGCTTCTGGGGCGCGCTGATCGTCGGCCCGGTCCTCGCGGGCGTGTTGGGCCTGATCGTCGAGCGCGGGCTGATCCGCTTCATGTATGCCCGCCCCGACCCGGTCTACAGCCTGCTGATGACATTCGGCCTCGCACTGATCATCGAAGACACCGTGCGCTCGGTCTGGGGCGCGCAGGGACTGCCGTTCCAAATCCCCGCCGCGCTCGATTCCCCGATCAGCGCCACCTACTTCTTTCTTACCGGCTACCGTGTCTTCGTCGTCGGCTCCATTATACTCGCGACAATCGCCCTGTTCGCCTTCCTGCGCCTGTCGAATTTCGGCATCCGCATTCGCGCCGGCATCCATGACCTGGAGACGGTTTCGGCGCTCGGCGTCAACGTTTACCTGCTGCGTTCGGTCAACTTCGCCATCGGCACCATGCTCGCCGGTTTCGCCGGCGTGCTGGCGGCCGGCGTGCTGCAGCTCGTGCCGACCATGGGCAACGACGTCATCATGGCCACCTTCGTCGCAATCGTGATCGGCGGCATCGGCAGCCTGCTGGGCAGCGTGCTGGGCGGCCTGCTGATCGGCCTCGCCGCCGGCGTCACCACCGCCTTCTATCCCGACGCCAGCGACGTGGTGATCTACGTCATCATGGCCCTGGTCTTGATCGTCCGGCCGCGCGGCTTGCTCGGCCAGGAGGGTTTGTTCGAATGAAGCGCCGCATCGTCGCCAACGGCATCGTCTGGCTGCTGTTGCTTGCACTGCCTTGGTGGCTGCCGCTGGTCGGCGGCTACACTGCCTTGGGATCGCGCGTGCTGATCTACGCGCTCGGCGCGATGGGGCTCAACATCTTGCTCGGCTTCACCGGTTGCATGTCGTTCGGCGAGGCGGCTTATTTCGGCCTCGGCGGCTACGGCACCGGGCTGCTGCTGATGCACGTCACCAACAACACCTGGGCCGCGGTGATCTTCGGCATGCTGCTGGGCGGCTTTGCCGCGTTCGTCTTCGGTCCGCTGGTGATGCGGCGGCGCGGCATCTACTTCGCCATGATCACTGTGGCCATCGGCCAGATTTTCTATTTCGTGGCAGACCGCTGGAACAATCTGACCGGCGGCGAGGATGGGCTGATGGGATTTTCCCGCCAGCCGCTGCATTTCGGCGCCGCCACCGTGCCGCTGGGCGCGGTTCCCTTCTATTATTTTGTGTTGTTCTTTTTTGCCATTGGCGCCGGCGCCATCGCGCTGCTGCTCTATTCGCCGCTCGGCCACACCTTCGTGGCCATCCGCGAGAACCGCCGCCGCGCGCAGTTCCTGGGCATCCATGTCGAACGCTATGTCTGGGCCTCCTTCGCCATCGCCGGATTGATCGCCGGCCTGGCCGGGGCGCTGAACGCGCTGCAGAACAACTTCATGTCCCCCGCCAACCTGTATTGGGTCGAGTCCGGCAATCTCGTGATCATGGCCGTGCTCGGCGGCATGCGCAGCTTCTGGGGACCGCTGGTCGGTGCCGTCATCTTCATTGCCATTCAGGACTACGTCAGTACCATCTTTCCCAATAACTGGGAGAGCTTCATCGGCATCCTGTTCATTGCCGCGGTGGTGTTCTTCCCCAACGGGATTCTCGGCTTCATCCGCCGTCGCGCCAGGTCCGTCACGACGACACTGTTGCCTCCACACGCTCCAGCACGAGAGACGAATGAGCCTGTTGCAACTGCATAACATATCGCGTCTGTTCGGCCGGCTCATCGCGTTGCAGGACATCGAGCTGGAGATGGAAGAAGGCTCGCTATACGCCGTGATCGGCCCGAACGGCGCCGGCAAGACCACGCTGTTCAACCTGATCAGCGGCTTCTTTCCGGCCTCGACCGGCGAGATCTTGTTCGACGGCCGCAAGATCAATGGCGTGAACGCGGCCGACCGCGTGGCGCTCGGACTGGTGCGCACGTTCCAGATCACCGAAATCTTTCCCGACCTGTCTGTGTTCGAAAACGTCCGCATCGGCGTCGAGGCGCAAGCGCGTTGCAGCGCGCGTCCCTGGCCCAGCCGTGCTCTGCTGCGCCAGATCAACGACCGGGTTGACGAGTTGCTGGCGACCACCGGCCTCACCGCGCAGGCCGACCGCACCGTCAGCGAACTGGCGCACGGCGACCAGCGGGTCGTGGAAGTGACGATGGCGCTCAGCCGCCGCCCGCGGCTGTTGTTGCTCGACGAACCCACCGCCGGCATGGGCAGCGAAGAAACCGAGCACATGGTCAGCCTGATCCGCAGCCTGCACCTGCGGCAGAACCTCAGCATTCTGTTCATCGAGCATGACATGGACCTGGTGTTCGGCATCGCTGACCGCATCACGGTGCTGAACTACGGCAAGGTGCTGGCAACCGGAACGCCGCGGGAGGTCGCGGCCGATCCCGCGGTGCAGGCCGCCTATCTGGGAGAAGGCGAGTGAGCCGCCCGATCCTGCGCGCCGAGAACCTGCAGACCTTCTACGGCAAGAGCCACATCCTGCATGGCGTGTCGCTGGAAATCGGCGAAGGCGAGATCGTCACCCTGCTCGGCCGCAACGGTGCCGGCAAGACCACGACATTGCGTAGCCTGACCGGACTGACGCCCGCGCGCGAGGGGCGGGTGGAGATCTTCGGCCAGGAGACCACCCATTGGCGCGCCTATCGGGTGGCCCGGCTGGGCGTGGGCTATGTGCCGGAAGGGCGCCGCATCTTTCCCAATCTGACGGTGCTGGAAAACCTCGCGGTGCCGATCAAGCGGCCGGGACCCTGGACGGTGCCCCGCATCTTCGAACTTTTCCCCAACCTGGACGCGCGTCGCGATAGCTGGGCGCGACAGCTTTCGGGTGGCGAGCAGGAGATGCTGGCGATCGCAAGGGCGCTGCTGGTGAACCCGAAGCTGCTGCTGCTGGATGAGCCGTCGCAGGGCCTGGCGCCGCTGCTGGTGCGCGACGTGTTCCGCGTGGTGGCGTCGATGCGGGCCGAGGGCATCTCGATCCTGCTGGTGGAGCAGAATGCGCGGTTCGGACTGGAGGTGGCGGACCGCGTCTACGTGCTGAACGACGGCAAGGTTGTGCATGCCGGGCTGGCGCAGGACCTCGCGCGCGACCAGACGCGCGTGCGCGCGCTGGCCGGCGCCGGCGCCAGCGACGATTGAGGGCGCGACGGGCGGCTGACTCGATTTCTTCATGTCGCGCAGCGCCGCCAGCAGCCGGAAGTGCTTGACACGGCGCGGCGTTGTACTGACAGACTGGAAGCGGAACGTGAGGGATTTCCCAGCGCTGCTCCGCTTGACCATGCCAACTTGTGCGAACATTCCTCCTGCCCCCTGTGCCGAGGACTGCCGGCCAGGTCAGGCGGAGCTTGGATGATGACGCTGACGGAGCGCGGCAATACAACCATGACAGGCCGGAAGCGGCTGCACGTGATCACCTGGGGTTGCCAGATGAACGTGTATGACAGCGCGCGGATGGCCGACGTGCTGGCGCCGCTGGGTTACGCGCTAGTCCCGGCGGCCGAGGGCGCCGACATGGTGATCCTGAACACCTGCCATATCCGGGAGAAGGCGGCGGAGAAGGTTTTCTCCGAACTGGGCCGGCTGCGCCGGTTGCAGGAGGCGAAGGCGGCGGCAGGCGGGCGGATGATCCTGGCCGTTGCCGGCTGCGTGGCCCAGGCCGAGGGCGAGGAGATCCTGGCGCGCGCGCCCTACGTGGACATCGTGCTGGGGCCGCAGACCTATCACCGGCTGCCGGAAATGGTGGCGCGGGCGTCTCGTGCCGCCGCTGAGGGCAAAGTCGGGGCGGTGATCGACACCGAATTTCCGGCGGAACAAAAATTCGATCTGCTGCCGGAGGCGGCCGCGCCGCAGGGCGTATGCGCGTTCCTGACCATCCAGGAAGGCTGCGACCGGTTCTGCAGCTTCTGCGTGGTGCCCTACACCCGTGGCGCCGAACAAAGCCGCTCCGCCGCCGCCGTGATCGCCGAGGCGAAGCGCCTGATCACGCAAGGCGCGCGGGAGATCACGCTGCTGGGCCAGAACGTGAATGCCTGGCATGGCGAGGCGCCGAACGGCGGCACCTGGGGCCTGGGCCGTCTGATCCACGAACTCGCCGCGCTGCCGGGCCTGCTGCGGCTGCGCTACGCCACGTCCCATCCGCGCGACATGGGGGAAGAACTGATCGCGGCGCATCGGGATGTGCCTGTCCTGATGCCATTCCTGCATCTGCCGGTGCAATCCGGCTCGGACCGGGTGCTGGCAGCGATGAACCGCAGGCATACGGCAGCAGACTACCTGCGGATCGTGGACAGGCTGCGGGCGGCGCGGCCGGAAATCGCGCTGTCGTCGGACTTCATCGTCGGGCATCCTGGCGAAACGGACGCTGATTTCGCCGCCACACTGGCTCTGGTACGGCAGGTGAGTTTCGCCCAGGCATATAGCTTCCGCTATTCGCCCCGCGCGGGCACGCCGGCGGCGAGCGCCCCCAACCAGGTGCCGGAAGCGGCGAAGGAAGCGCGGCTGGCCGAACTGCAGGCGCTGCTGCGTCAGCAGCAGGCGAGGTTCAACGCGGGATGCGTCGGCCTGACTCTGCCGGTGCTCTTCACCGGACCGGGGCGGCATCCCGGCCAAATCGTCGGCCGTTCACCATTTCTTCAGCCGGTCCATGTAACCGGCCCCTCTGGGCTGGTGGGGACGGAAACGGAGGTGGCGATCGTCGCCGCCCTCCCCAACTCCTTGTCTGCAACCCTGATACAGGAGCGAGCCTGCGCTTGAGCCAAAGCACCCTGATCGCGACGTCCACCCCCCCTGCCTCCAGCGGCAAGGCCGTGACCCTCCAATTCTCCGACAACACGCTGTTGCCACTCCTGCTTGGCGACCATGACCGGCACCTGGTGCGGATCGAGCAAGCACTGGGGGTGCGGCTGTCATGCCGCGGCAACCGGGTGGCGATTGCCGGCGATTCGGCACGCGTCGACGCGGCGCAGAGCATGCTGCAAGGGCTGTGGCGCCGGCTGGAACGCGGGGAAAGCGTGGGCCGGTCCGATGTGGAAACGGCGATCCGGCTCGCCGAGGTGGACAGCGATCCGCGCTTGCCGCTGTCGGACATGCCCGCGATCCGCACGCGGCGCGGCTCGGTGGCGGCGCGCAGCGCGGGGCAGGCGGCGTATATGGAGGCGCTGGCCACGCACGACATGGTGTTCGGCGTCGGCCCGGCCGGCACCGGCAAGACCTATCTGGCGGTCGCGCAGGCGGTGGCGATGCTGCAGGCGGGGCGGGTGGACCGCATCGTGCTGTCCCGCCCGGCCGTCGAGGCGGGCGAACGCCTGGGCTTCCTGCCGGGTGACATGAAAGAGAAAGTCGATCCCTACCTGCGTCCGCTGTATGATGCGCTGCACGACATGCTGCCGGCGGAGCAAGTGATCCGGCGGCTGAGCAATGGCGAGATCGAGGTGGCGCCGCTGGCCTTCATGCGCGGCCGCACGCTGGCGCATTGCTACGCCATCCTGGACGAGGCGCAGAACACCTCCGCGGTGCAGATGAAGATGTGGCTGACGCGGATGGGCGAAGGCACCCGCATGGTGGTGACCGGCGATCTGACCCAGGTCGACCTGCCGCCGGGCGTGACCTCTGGGCTGCGGGACGCTCTGGACACGCTGGAAGGCATTCCCGGTATCGGCGTGGTGCGGTTCGACAAGCGCGACGTGGTGCGCCATCCGCTGGTGGCCCAGATCGTGGACGCCTACGACCAGCGGACGGCGGCGCAGGTGGACAAACGGCGCGAGGCGCGGCGGTCGCGCGATGGCGGAGAGGCGGCGGGGAAATGAGGGCCGGATGAACGGCAAAGAACAGAGAACAGCGGAGACGGTTGTTCGACGTGTATTACCTGTCGCGCTATGGCCGCGCCGTCGCCCTGGAATTGTCGCAGCGTGCGGCACGCATCAACCGGATTGCTTCGCTGCTGACCCTCGCCTGCGTGGCGGCATCATTGCTCGCCGGCGGCGTCGCGTTTCTTGCCGCGGACGCGTTAAAGCCTTATTGGGCCGTGCTGAACGTTGCGTCGGTCGTTGTGGCGATGTGGGCTGCAATCATGTCCTATTCTGAGAAGGAGTTCGAGTACGACTCGCTGGCCAGCAGGTTCCAGGAACTTGCACTTGCGGTAGAGCATTTCAGTCAGTACGCTGTATACAGCGACAAATATTCGCCGGAACAAATTGACGGCAGTGCGACAGAATTCCATCAGCAGTATGGGGCTATTATGAGCCGTACGAAACGCGAGTATAAAAGGTACGACGATCGGCACATGGAAAGGATCAATGCAGAGTTGCGTGGTCGATTGCCGGCCTGGTTTATCCGGGAGCCTGGTGATCCATTGGCAAAGGGGACACCCTGAGCATGACACAAGCGATCCCGTCGCAGCTTTATCCTCCGAAACCGCCTGAGCCGAGTGATCAGTGGCCGCCCCCGCCACGACGGCATGAACGTCAGGACAATGGAACCTGGAAGTAGATGCCCCGCGCAAGCGGGGAACCAGAACGTTGAGGTGATCGTCGCCGAGCCGGCGTGGCGTCGGCTGGTGCCTCGGGCGGCGTCGGTGGCAGCGCGTGCCGCCCGCGCCGCTGGGGTGACCGGCACGGTGGTGCTGGCCGCCGACCGCACCGTTCAGCGGCTGAATGCGCGGCATCGCGGCCGCAACAAGCCTACCAATGTGCTGACCTATGAGCATCCGGCGCCCGAGATGATCCTGGCCCTGGGCGTGGTGCGGCGGGAAGCCGCCGCGGCGTCCCGCCGCCCGGCGCACCACCTGGCGCACCTGGTCGTGCACGGCGCGCTGCATCTGGCCGGCCATGACCATCAGGCCGCGGGCGAGGCCCGGCGCATGGAGCAAGCCGAGGCTCGCATCCTGCACCGGCTGCGCGTGCCCAACCCATGGAAACGGGCATGAGCGGCGCCGCCATCCGTCCCGGCCTGTGGACGCGATTGCTCGCGCTGGTCGGGCGCCGGCACGTCGAGCCCTCGCTGCGCGAGTCGATTGCCGAATTGGTGCAGGAGGCGGCGGACGCTCAGGTGCTGCCTGGCGAACCGCCGGAACTGGACCGGCACGAGCGGCTGCTGATCGCCAACGTGCTGCGCCTGCGGGAAACGTCCGCCGCCGACGTAATGGTGCCGCGCGCCGATATCATCGCGATCGCGGTCGATGCCACGCTGGAGCAGACGATCGAGTTGTTCCGCACCGACGGGCATTCGCGGGTGCCGGTGTATCACGAGCAATTGGACGATGTGGTGGGGATGATCCACCTGAAGGACGTATTCGCCTATGTCGGGCGGGCCGACGCGTTCTCGATCGAGGCGATCATGCGCAAGCCCCTGCTGATCGCGCCACAATTGCCGGTGCTGGACCTGCTGGCGCAGATGCGGCTGCAGCGGATGCACCTGGCACTGGTGGTGGACGAATATGGCGGCATCGACGGGCTGGTGACGATCGAGGACCTGGTGGAGACGATCACCGGCGATATCGCCGACGAGCATGACGATGCCGAGATGCCGATGGTGACCGAGCGGCCGGACGGCTCGCTGGATGTGAACGCGCGGCTGCCAGTGGAGGCGTTCGAGGAGAAGCTGGGGCCGGTGCTGAGCGAGGACGAGCGGGATTCGGATATCCATACGGTGGGCGGGCTGGTGTTCACGCTGGCCGGGCGGGTGCCGGCGAAGGGCGAAGTGGTGAGCCACCCGTCGGGGCTGGAGTTCCGGGTGCTGGACGCGGACCCGCGGCATATCAGGCGGGTGCGGGTGCGGCGGCCTCCGGCGGGCGGCGAGGTGGCGAAGGAGCAGGCGGCGGCGGAGTGAAACCCCTCTCCCGCGACAGTGGGCGAGCATTGGGGTGAGGATGCCGGCAAGCGGTGCCTTTGCCAGCGGACGTCCCAGCCATGATAGCCAGTCCTTTCTCGGCACGGCCCGCTGCGCTTGTTGGCCGGCTAATTGCGTAATGGCTGGCGCTCGTCCGGTTGGGGATGGGCGACGCTCAGCCCGCCCGGAGCATGCGGCCCAAAGCGCATAATAAAGCCGCCTATCATAAGCCATTCGACCTTCGCCCATATTAAAGCCAGCCTTTCATATGGAACCTGACCCCCGCCCATATGAAAGGCACCGTACATACCGTCCGCCCCCCCTTTCGCGAGCGCCTCCACGTCCGTGCCACCTCCATCCTTGCCCCTACCGCCCCTCCACGCGCTATACTCCCCAGTAGCAACCGGCGTCGCAGACAGCCGGCCCACACCCGTCCGGGCCTCCGGCCCGGCCACAGGGGAGGCAATCCATGAACGCTCCGGTCCACGTGGACTCACAGGAAGACGCCTGGTCCGTCCCGCTCGAGAGCATCGACGTCAGTAACCCCCATCTCTATCAGGACGACACGTGGCGCCCGTATTTCGCGCGCCTGCGCCAGCAGGACCCGGTGCATTGGTGCGAGCAGGGGATTTACGGGTCCTATTGGTCCGTGACGCGGTATCGCGACATCATGGCGGTGGACACCAACCAGAAGGCGTTCTCATCAGACGCGCTGATGGGCGGCATCGTGCTGCGCGACCTGCCGATGGATATGCGCCGCCCCAGCTTCATCTCGATGGACCCGCCGAAGCACGACGAGCAACGCAAGACCGTCTCCCCGATCGTTGCACCCGGCAACCTTCAGCGCATGTCCGCCACCATCCGCGAGCGCACCAATCGCGTGCTGGACAGCCTGCCGCGCGGCGAGACCTTCGACTGGGTCGATCGCGTTTCCGTCGAGCTCACCACGCAAATGCTCGCCACCCTGTTCGATTTCCCGTTCGAGGAACGGCGCAAGCTCACCTACTGGTCCAACGTGGCCTCGGCCAACACGCGCGCCGGCACGGAAGTCGATTCCGAAGCCAAGCGCAATGAAATCCTCGACCAGGCGCTGGCGTATTTCAAACAGCTCTGGGAAGAACGGGCGAAGCTCCCGCCGCGCCCTGACCTGATCTCCATGCTGGCGCACGGCGAGGCCACGCGCGACCTGCCGTCCCGCCCGCACGAGTTCATGGGCAACATCCTATTGCTCGTGGTCGGCGGCAACGACACCACGCGCAATTCCATGAGCGGCAGCGTGCTGGCGATGAACGCCTATCCCGAGCAGTACCGCAAGTTGCGCGAGAATCCCGCGCTGGTCGCCAGCATGGTGCCTGAGGTGATCCGCTGGCAGACCCCGGTGATCCACATGCGCCGCACCGCGATGGAGGATACCGAAGTCGCCGGCAAGACCATCCGCAAGGGCGACAAGGTCGCGATGTGGTACATTTCGGGCAACCGCGACGAGGATGCGATCGAGAACGCGGAAGCGTTCATCATCGACCGCCCGCGTCCACGCCAGCATCTGTCGTTCGGTTTCGGCATCCATCGCTGCGTCGGCAACCGCCTGGCGGAGATGCAGTTGACGATCTTGTGGGAGGAAATCCTCAAGCGCGACTGGCCGATGATCGAGACGATGGGCCCGCCGGTGCGGGTGTATTCCAATATCCTGCGCTCGATTGGTTCGTTGCCGGTACGCATTCCCGCCTGAGCCGCCTTCATGTCATTGCGAGAAGCGTAGCGACGACGCAACCTCGGTCACGCATGCGCACGGACGATCGGTCGCGTTCACCGAACGAGGTTGTTTCGTCGCTGCGCTCTTCACAATGACACGGTACACCGCGCGTGTGGCGCTCAGCCCCGCCCCTTGCGCACCTGCCGCACGAACGCACTCACATCGCCCGCGAATTCATCCGGCTTCTCCAACGCGGCGAAATGGCCACCGCGATCGAACTCGGTGAAATGCACCAGGTTATAGGTGCGTTCCAGCAGACTGCGGGGCGGCCGCGGCCGGATGTCGCAGGGAAAACTGGCGAACCCGGTCGGCACATCGATCCGGCTGCCCGGCGGCAACTGCCGCACCGTCTCCGTATGCGCCGCGCGATAGATCCAGGTGGCGGTGGGGAAACGATCCGTCGCAACGTAGAACATCACGTTGGTGAGCAAGGTGTCGGGGCTGTAAACGTCGCGCAGGTCCCTGCCGTCGCGCAGGTCTGACCAAGCGTGGAACTTATCGACGATCCAGGCGGCCTGCGCCACCGGATTATCCGCCATCGCATAGGCAAGCGTCTGCGGCGTGGTGCGATGCGTTTCGGCATAGGCGCGGCCGTCGTGCACGAACGGGCGGCAGCGTTGCTCGAACGCGCGTTCTTCGTCGTTGCTGGGGCCGGTGTCGGCGCGCGTGCCGAGCATGTTGAGATGGATTGCGATGCAACCGCCGCCCTGGCCCGGGCTGTGATCCAGCCCCGCCATGGCCGAGATCATCGAGCCCCAGTCGCCGCCTTGGGCGATGTAACGCTGATACCCCAGCGCCTCGCGCAGCAGCCGGTCCCACAATGCGGCAATGCCGCGCGGCCCGATCGGCGCGGGCGAACGCGATGAAAAGCCGAAGCCAGGCAGCGCGGGAACCACGACATCGATGCCGTCCGCTGCGGCGCCGCCGAAGCGTTCGGGATGGGCAAAGCGGTCAACCAGATGCAGGAATTCGACGATCGAGCCGGGCCAGCCATGCGTCAGCACCAGCGCGATGTCATGCGGGCCGGAGCCGCGTTCGTGCAGGACGTGGATCGTGTGCTCACCAATCGGGACGAGGAACTGGGGGAAGCGATTGATCGCGGCTTCCTGCGCGCGCCAGTCATAGCGGTGCAGCCAATGGCCGCAGAGCTCGCGCATGAACGGCACGCTGGCGCCGGCGGACCACGCGTCGCCATTTTCTTCCAGCGGCGGGACAGCGTCCCAGGCAAAGTCGCGCACGCGCTGGCGGATATGCTCGAGTTTCGCGTCCGGGACGGCGATACGGAAGGGGGTCATTGCACGACCTTACCTCTTCCGAGCCGCGGGCGGGAGAGGTTGGCCGGGTCGCGAAGCGAACCAACCGAAGCGTCGAGGCTGACGATCACCGGGTCGGTACACTGCATTCTCCACGCCTCCGAGCGCATGAGACCTGCGGGCGAACTCCTGCGCCCCGGCCTTCCGGAATTCTACCCACCGGCCCGATCACCCTCACCCTCGCCGCCTGGCGCGTCTCGACCTCTTCCCCTTCGCGGGCGAGGTTACCGAGACGCCCGCATCACCTTTTCCCACGCGTCGATCACCGGCAGGATCCTATCCGCCTTCTCCGATTCCAGGCTGAACACGACGCGTTTCACGCCCAGATCGGCGTAGCGCTTCATGACCTCCGCATCCTGCTTCGGATACCACACTGTGATCTCGATCTCTCCGGGATCGCGCCCGGCCGCCGTCGCCATCTTGCGGAACTCGGGGATCATGTCGGCGATCTCGGCATAGGTCCCACGGGCGGCATGCGGAATCCAGCCGTCGCCATAGCGGATGGCACGTCGCGCGGAATACGGGAACGCGCCGCCGACGATCACCGGCGGATGCGGCTTCTGCACCGGCTTCGGCCACGCCATCATCGGATCGAAATTGACGAACTCGCCGTGATATTCCGGCTTGGTTTGCGTCCAGATTGCCTTCATCGCCTCCACCCGCTCACGCGCCACCTTATGGCGGTCGGCGAACTTCACGCCGTGGTTCTCGATCTCGTCCTGGTTCCAACCGTTTCCGATTCCGAACAGAAACCGGCCGCCGGAGACCTGGTCGATGGAGGCGACCAGCTTGGCGGTCTGGATCGGATCACGCTGCGTCACCAGGCAGATGCCGGTGCCCACCTTCAGGGTCTTGGTCGCCATTGCCGCAACGGTCAGCGTCACGAACGGGTCCATCGTGTCATAGTACTTCTTCGCCAGCTCGCCACCGCCCGAGGGTGCCGTCTTGCGGCTGAGCGGGATGTGCGAATGCTCCGGCGCCCACACGGACTCGAACCCGCGTTGCTCCAGCGCCACCCCAAGCTCATCCGGCCGCATGGAATAGTCGGTGAAGAACATCGAAGCGCCAAATGCCAGCATTGGTTTCCTCCATTCCATTCCGTGGACGGTCCGGACCGGTCGTGGTCGCCCGCACGCCAAGTACTACCGAACCGTAAGAATGCAAACAAGGCTTGACCCTGGGGCGGAGGTCTGTTGCTGTAACCGCGCAGGGATAATTCCTTCACGCGGCGCCCGCTTCGACCGAGGCGCTTTCACAACTGAGACGGGAGACCGCCATGGGCGCGCGCGACCTACAGGGCATGATCGACAGAGTGAAGCAGGGGCGCCTGTCGCGCCGCGGCTTCATACAACGGATGGGGGCCCTGGGCCTGACCGCGCCAATGGCGACGCAATTGCTGGCCATGGGTGGTGTCGCCATGGCGCAGCCGAAATCCGACTACAAGCCCACCAGGCGCGGCGGCGGCGGCACGCTGAAGCTGCTGTGGTGGGAAGCCCCCACCCTGATCAACCCGCATTTTGCCACGGGCACGAAAGATCAGGACGCGTCCTATTTGTTCTATGAGCCGCTGGCCGTGTGGGACGCCGACGCCAACCTGATCCCCAAGCTCGCCGCGGAAATCCCCAGCAAGCAGAACGGCGGCCTGTCCGCCGACGGCAAGTCGGTCACCTGGAAGCTGAAGCAGGACGTCAAGTGGCACGACGGCCAGCCCTTCACCGCGGACGACGTGGTGTTCAACTGGCAATACGCGTCCGATCCGGCCACCGCGGCCGTCACCCTCGGCGTATACAAAGACATGAAGGTGGTGAAGGTCGACGACCACACGGTGCGGATAGACTTCGACCGGCCGACGCCGTTCTGGGCCAGCCCGTTCGTCGGCAACACCGGCATGATCATTCCGAAGCACGTGTTCCAACCCTATATCGGTGCCAAGTCGCGCCAGGCCCCGGCCAACCTCTCACCGATCGGCACCGGCTGCTACAAGTTCAAGGAATTCCACCCGGGCGACATCGTCACCGGCGTGATCAATGCGGATTACCACGAGCCGAACCGTCCGTTCTTCGACGCCGTGGAGATGAAGGGCGGCGGCGAAGCTGCCTCCGCTGCCCGCGCCGTGCTGCAGACCGGCGAATACGACTATGCCTGGAACCTGCAGGTCGCCGACAACGTGCTGAAGCAGTACGAGGCTGGCGGCAAGGGCCGTATCCAGCTCACCAAGGGCGCCAGCGTCGAGCATATCCAGCTCAATACCACCGACCCCAACAAGGAAGTCGACGGCGAGCGGTCCAGCATCAAGACAGTGCATCCCACGTTCAGCGATCCGAATGTGCGCCAGGCGATGAAGCTGCTGATCGACCGCGGCTCGGTACAGAAATACATCTACGGCCGCACCGGCGAGGCGACCGGGAACTACGTCAACGGTCCGGCGCAGTTCGTGTCCAAGAATACGTCGTGGGAATTCAATATTGCCAAGGCGAATGCAATCCTCGACAAGGCCGGCTACAAGCCCGGGCCCGACGGCATCCGCGCGAAAGACGGCAAGCGGCTGGACTACGTGTTCCAGACTTCGATCAATGGGCCGCGCCAGCAGAATCAGGAGATCGTCAAGGCCGACTGCAAGAAGGCCGGCATCAACATCAACATCAAGGCAGTGCTCGCGTCGGTGTTCTTCTCCTCCGACGCCGGCAATCCGGACACCTATCCCAAGTTCTACGCCGATATGCAGATGTACACCACGCAGCCGGGACAGCCCGATCCGGCGATCTGGATGCGGTCCTTCCTGTCGAGCGAAATTGCCGACAAGGCCAACAAGTGGTCCGGCCGCAACGTGACCCGCTATCGCAACCCCGAGTTCGACAAAACCTGGGACGCAGCGCAGGGCGAACTCGATCCGATGAAGCGTGCCGCGCTATTGATCCATTGCAACGACCTGATCGTGAACAACATCGTGGTGATCCCGGAGATATTCCGCTTCGGCGTGTCCGGCGTGGTGAAGAACCTGCATGCGTCGCTGACCGGCTGGGACAACGACGTCTCGAATGTCTCGGACTGGTACAAGGACGAGACGTCCTAGGGTTTGCGGGCTATGCAGCGGCCCCGCGCGTCATGGCCGGGCTTGACCCGGCCAGCGGCGCACGGTCAATCCGGTCAAGGAACGAGAACCGTGCCAGGCCGGCCGGAGAAGATGGCTGGTCTCCCGCGCCGGCTTATCCCAACGCCTATGGAGTCGAGCCCGGCCATGATGGGGGGCCCCGCCGCCGTTCCACGACCCGAATTCCCCTGAATGTCCCGTTCCTATCTGCTCCGTCGCATTACGCTGGCGATCCCCAGCCTGCTGGCGATCAGCGTCATCCTCTACACCATCCTGGCACTCGCGCCGGGCGACCCGCTGGGCGACATCGCCACCAACCCCAACGTCCCACCGGCGGTGCAACTCGCCCTGCGTGCCAAGCTCGGCCTCGATGATCCGATCTGGCAGCGCTACCTGCACTGGCTGGTCGCCATGCTGCAGGGCGACTGGGGCTTCTCCTTCACCAGTCACGAAAATGTCGCGACACTGATCATGCAGCGGCTGCCCGTCAGCCTCGCCTTGTTCGGTTGCTCTGAAGTGCTGGCGGTGCTGGTCGCCGTGCCGGTCGGCGTCCTCGGCGCCGCCCGCCCATATTCCCTGTTCGACATGATCACCAACACCATCGCCTTCTTCGGCTTCTCCTTGCCGACCTTCTTCACCGGCTTGGTGCTGATCCTGGTGTTCAGTATCAAGCTCGGCTGGTTCCCGTTCGTGTTCGAGAGCAACGTGACTGCCCATGGCCTCGCCTGGTGGTGGATCGAGTTCAAGCAAAGCATCATGCCGATCGCGGTGATCGGCTTGTTCCAGGGCGCCTCGCTGGTGCGTTACGTGCGTTCCTCCATGCTGGACGTGATCCGGCTCGACTACGTCACCACGGCGCGTTCCAAGGGGATCGGCAGCCGCCGCGTGCTGATCCGCCACGTGGTGCGAAACGGGCTGATCCCGGTCGTGACCCTGGTGGCCGTGCAGTTGCCGCAGATTTTCGGTGCCACCATCATCACCGAGCAAATCTTCCGCGTGCCGGGGATCGGCTCGCTGCTGATCTCCTCAATCCTTGCCGCCGACACGCCGGTGGTGATGGCGGTGACCTTCGTGTACGCCTGCCTTGTGGTATTGCTCAACCTGATCGCCGATATGCTGTATGTCTGGCTCGATCCCCGCATCGCCCTCCGTTGAGGCCATTGGCCCGGCGGCTGCCACGGCGCCTCGCGCCACCGCGCCGCTGTCGCCGAGCCGGGAGGCGTGGCGCCGGTTCCGCAAGCACCGGCTCGCGGTCATCAGCCTGGTCGTGCTGGCACTGATCGTGCTGGGCGTGCTGGCGGGACCATTGCTGTGGCCCACCCCGATCGACGCGATCGACTTCACCTCGATGCTGCAAGGCCCTTCCTGGGCGCATCCGTGCGGCACCGATGCGATCGGCCAGGACCTGCTGGCGCGGCTGATGTACGGGGGGAAAATATCGCTTGCGGTCGGCGTGGCAGCGATGCTCGTCGCCGTGTTCGTCGGCATGCTGATCGGCGCGATCTCCGGAATGGCGAGCGGCCGGCTCGACGCAGCGCTGATGTGGGTCACCGACATGTTCTTGTCGCTGCCGCAGCTCCCGCTGCTGCTTCTGCTGATCTATTTGTTCCGGCCGGCACTGCAAAGCGTGCTGGGCGAGCAAGGCGGGATCTTCGTCCTGATCGTCGTGGTGATCGGCGGGTTGCGCTGGATGCCGCTGGCCCGCCTGGTGCGCGCGCAGTTCCTGTCGCTGCGTGAGAAGGAGTTCGTCGAGGCGGCCCGCGCGCTGGGGGCATCGAAGCTGCGCTTGGTGGTGCGGCACATCATGCCGAACGCCATGGGGCCGGCCATCGTCGCCGGCACCATCGAAGTGGCCAACGCCATCATCGCCGAATCGACGCTGTCGTTCCTGGGCGTGGGGTTTCCCCCGGATGTGCCAAGCTGGGGACGAATGCTGTACGATTCGCAGGACTATCTGCAGATTGCGCCGCACTGGGCGCTTTTCCCGGGCTCTGCGATTTTCCTGGCAGTGCTGTCGATCAACTTCATCGGCGACGGACTGCGGGACGCATTCGATCCGCGGCGGGTGATTTAGATGAGCGGGAGCGTCGCCGCGACAGCACCGTCATTCTCGGGGCCGCGCGCGTCCGTCCCGCACCAGGTCGGGGGCGGGATCTCTCCCGTCGAAGGCGGTAGAGGTTCTGACGTGCTCCTCGACATCCGTAATCTGAAGACCTGGTTCAAGACGGATGACGGCATGATCCGCGCCGTGGACGGCGTCGATTTGTCCGTGCATCGCGGCGAGACCCTGGCCGTGGTCGGCGAATCCGGCTCCGGCAAGACCGTCACCGCGCGCAGCGTGCTGAAGCTGATCGACATGCCGCCCGGCCGGTTCGAATCCGGCGAGATCTTTTGGCGCGGCCGCGATCTGATCCCGCTGCCCCCGGACCAGATGGATGACGTCCGCGCCCGCGAAATCGCCATGGTATTTCAGGAGCCCATGACGTCGCTCAACCCGGTCTACACCATCGGCGACCAGATCGGCGAATCGCTGCGCATCCACCAGAAGATGTCGCGCAAGGCAGCGCTGGAAACCGCGGTGGAAATGCTGCGCCTGGTGCAGATTCCCAACCCGCAGCGGCGCGTCCACGATTACCCGCACCATTTCTCCGGCGGCATGCGTCAGCGCGCGATGATCGCCATGGCGCTGGCCTGCAAGCCGCAGCTTCTGATCGCCGATGAACCCACCACCGCGCTCGACGTCACCATCCAGGCGCAAATTCTTGAATTGCTGCTGGACATGAAGTCGCGCCTCGGCATGTCAGTCATGCTGATCACCCACGCCATGGGCGTGGTCGCGGAGAACGCACAGCGCGTGGCCGTGATGTACGCCGGCAAGGTGGTGGAGCAAGCGTCGGTGGAGGAACTGTTTGCCCATCCGCACCACCCCTATACGCAGGGCCTGATCCGTTCGATTCCGCGCGTTGATCGGGGCGCGGCCGGGCGGACACGCCTCGTGCAGATTCCCGGCACGGTCCCCAGCCTGCTGAACCCGCCGAAGGGATGCCGCTTCGCCGACCGTTGCACCTTCGTGCGCGACATCTGCCGCGCGGAGCAACCGCCTTTCCGCGAGATCGCCCCAGGTCACCGCTCGGCGTGCGTGTTATGAGCAACGTAACCCCATTGCTGTCGGTGACTGCGCTGCGGAAGGATTTTCCGCTGAAGGCCGCTATGTTCGCGAAGGATGCCCCCACGGTGCATGCGGTGGACAGCGTCAGCTTCGACATCGCTCCCGGCGAAACGCTCGGCTTGGTGGGCGAATCCGGTTGCGGCAAATCCACCACCGGTCGCTGCATCCTGCGCCTGATCGAACCAAGCTCCGGGCAGATCGTGTTCCACGGCCGCGAGGTCACCGATCTGCAAGGCGAGGAACTGCGCGGCCTGCGCCGCGACATGCAGATCATTTTCCAGGACCCGTTCGCGTCCTTGAACCCGCGCCACACCGTGCGCGGCATCATCGGCGAGGCCCTGGTGATCCACCGCCTTGCGGCAAACCGCAAGGATCTCGACGACCGCGTGGTGGACCTGCTGGAAACGGTGGGCCTGCAATCAGGCCACCTGCACCGCTTCCCGCACGAATTTTCCGGCGGCCAGCGACAGCGCATTGGCATCGCCCGCGCCCTCGCGGTACAACCCAAGATGATCGTGTGCGACGAACCTGTCTCCGCCCTGGACGTTTCGATCCAGGCTCAGGTCATCAACCTGCTCGAGGACCTGCAAGACAAATTCGGCCTGACCTATCTATTCATTGCCCACGACCTGTCGGTGGTGGAGCATATCAGCGACCGCGTCGCGGTAATGTATCTCGGCCGCGTGGTGGAAATCGCGCCATCCGACTCGCTGTATGACAACCCCCGCCACCCCTATACCGAAGCGCTGCTGTCGGCGGTGCCGATTCCCGATCCCCAGGTGAAACGCAAACGCATGGTGCTGCAAGGCGAGGTGCCGAATCCGATCCACCCGCCAACCGGCTGCCATTTCCATCCTCGCTGCCCGCTTGCCGAAGAACGATGCAAGCGCGAGGTGCCGCTGCTGCGCGAAAGCACGCCCGGACATTGGACGGCCTGTCACGTTCGGGGATGAGCGCCGCCGGCGGACAGGAATGGAACCGCTGATGCAGTGCGGCGCGCGCTCAGTTTAGTACGGCGGGCAGTATAGCAAGGCAGCGGACACAGAGTTCCACCGAGTGTGCCACAGAGTTCCACCGAGAGTGGAATAAAGGCACCCCGTGCCGCGCCGTCCCGGCTCCCAGCCTCGACGATCTACCTTCTAGCTCTCGCAACGGCCAATCCAGATCTATTTGCAGTGCTAGCCCGGGCGCTCAAGTCGGTCCCCAAGGATGCAGGGCTGGCCGAACTTAAGGCTGCGTTGCCTGCATGGTCCGCTGAGCGTCCCCATCCGTGCGTGGCAGCGCTCGAATGCGTCGAGTCCTCGCTGGCCGAAGAGGGACTGGGCGCGCTCAGAGTCCGACTCGAATCTCACCCCGAACGAGCCAGTCTGCGTGCCAGCAGCATGGCGGAGGCGGCGTAAAGGAAGGCGGTGGCGGAGGGGATGGTGCTTTCGAAGTCCTTTGCCAGACGGCGATTGC
>Ga0335075_10003116_pt1 | contig 26520 bp, 32 predicted proteins | sample Lox_Sample_24_FD_206723 | JGI IMG/M metagenome (GOLD analysis project Ga0335075, IMG submission 206723) | Soil microbial communities from Loxahatchee National Wildlife Refuge, Florida, United States - Lox_Sample_2.4 | ecosystem: Environmental > Terrestrial > Soil > Wetlands | place: USA...
GCTGGAGCTCAGTGCAGCAGCCCGATCCAGACGTAGTAGCCGCCGATCGCCGTGAAGATCACGGCGTCGAGCCGGTCCAACGCGCCGCCATGCGCCCCGAACAGGGTGCCCGCATCCTTCGCCCCGGCGTCGCGCTTGACCACCGACTCGAACAGATCGCCGATCGGCCCCAGCACTGCGACGGTGACCCCGAGCAGCAGCGAGTCGCCCTCGGTCAGCCAGGTCTGCTGAAACCGTCCGGCGATGAACACCGTGAGGACGGCGGTGAACATGCCGAGGAACAGCCCCTCGACGGTCTTGTTCGGTGAGATGGACGGCGCGAGCGGGCGGTGACCGAACATCCGCCCGCCGACATATGCCCCCGTGTCGGCCAGGAACGTGCCGAGCATCACGTCGATCACGATCGAATCCCCGTGAGGCAGCTGGCGCAACAGCTCGGCATGGGCGAAGCCGAGTCCGATCCAGAAGATGCCGAGCACCGTGCCGGCGATCGCCACGGTCGGCATGTTCTGGCGTCCCTCGAGGGTGACCGCCAGGAACGTGACCGGCAGGCTCGCCATCGCCACCTCGAGGACGGTTCGATCTCCCCCGTAGCGCGCCGCGATCACCAACGCCACCGCGGTCGCGTACCCGACGAACGCGGCGGGCCGCCAACGGTCGAGCATCCGATACAGCTCCAGCAGGCAGAGCACCGAGACCACGGCCATCAGACCCATCCAGGCGGCGCCGCCGATGTCGACGAACACGATCGCGATGAACGCGAGCGGCACCGCCACCACCACCCGCGCGAACAGGTCAGAGCCCTGCGAGCGCTTCCGAGGGCGCTCCGCGCCCCTCTCGCGGCCGTGCCCGTCCCGGGAGCCCTGCGGCGGCTCCGACGGCTCCGACCCCCCGGCCGCCTCCGGAGACGCGCTCCGAGCCCGCCGCTGCGCGCGCGCCTCGCGCTCCTCGGCGCGGATGCGATCGGCGCGCTCGGCGGACATCAACGGCCTCCGAACCGTCGCCGGCGCTCGGCGAACTGGTCAAGCGCGCCCGCGAAGACCTCGCGCGAGAAGTCCGGCCACATCTCGTCGCAGAACACGAGCTCGGAGTACGCGGTCTGCCAGATCAGGTAGTTGGACACCCGCTGCTCGCCGCTGGTCCGGATCAGGAGGTCGGGGTCGTGCATGTCGGGCGCATAGAGATGGGCGGCGAACTCGGCTTCGGTCGTCCCAGTGAAGGTTCGCGCTGCGTCGATGATCTCCGCCCTGCCGCCGTAGTTGAATGCGATGAACAGTGTGATCCGGGTGTTCTGGGCGGTGAGCTGCTCGGCCCACTCGATCCGTTCCACGAGGCTGGCCGGCACCGGATCGGAGCGGCGCCCGATGAAACGGATGCGGACCCCCTCCTCGTGCATCTCCTGCGCCTCGTAGGTGATCCGCCGCTCGAACAGCGCCATCAGCCCGGAGACCTCCTCGTCCGAGCGCGACCAGTTCTCGGTCGAGAACGAGTAGACGGTGAGCTGCTCGATGCCGAAGTCGGCGGCGCTGCGCAGCGTGGCCTTCACCGTATCGGTGCCCGCCTCGTGTCCCGCGAGCGTCGGCAGGCCGCGGCGCTTCGCCCAACGACCGTTGCCATCGGTGATGATCGCGACGTACCGGGGCCACCCCTCTCTGCGGTCGGCGCCGAACGGGGTGGGGTGCAGCGCGGTCATCCGCTCCATGCTCGAGGTCGTGGGCACACCCCACTAGACCTCGAGGATGTCGTCTTCCTTGTGCTTCAGCGCGTCGTCGAGCTCCGACACGCGCGCGTCGGTCACCTTCTGCAGCTCGGTCTCGGCGCGGTGCTCGTCGTCGGAGCCGACCTCTCCCTCCTCCTTGAGCTCGCGCAGATCGTGCATCACGTCGCGCCGGATGTTGCGGATCGCGACCCGCCCCTCCTCGGCGATGTGGCGGACCACCTTGACGAGTTCCCGGCGCCGCTCCTCGGTGAGCTCCGGGACCGAGAGGCGGATGATGTTGCCGTCGTTGCCGGGCGTCAGGCCGACGTCGGAGTCGATGATCGCCTTCTCTATCGCCTTGATCGAGCTCTTGTCAAAGGGCTGGACGGTGAGGAGACGTGGCTCAGGCGCGGTGACCTGGGCGAGCTGTCGCAGTGGCGTCACCGCGCCGTAGTAGTCGACGCTGACGCGATCCAGCAGCGCCGGTGAGGCGCGGCCGGTCCGCACTGAGCCGAACTGGTCGCGGGTGGACTCGACCGACTTGGCCATGCGGTCGCGCGCGTCGGCCAGCAGCTCGTCGATCATCTCCGAATCGCTCATCGCCTCTCCTCGCTCTCCGACGGGCGGTCAGTCGCCGACCGTGAACTTCGAGAACCGGCGAATGACGATGTTCTCGCGCATCTCGGAGGAGAGTGCCGCTCGCATCTCCTCGATCGTCTTGCCGCCGTGCTTGTCCTCGTTGACGTGCTTCTGGCGTAGCAGCACGACCTCGTCGAGCCACTTGTCGAGCTTGCCCTGGACGATCCGCTCACGGACGTTCTCCGGCCGGTCGGCGGCCTGCTCCACGGCAATCCGCTGTTCACGGTCGCGGTCCTCGGCGGGAACCTCGTCCTCGGTGATCGCCACCACCGGCGAGGCGGCGACGTGGAGTGCGACATCCCGCGCGAACTCGACGAACTTGTCGTTGCGCGCCACGAAGTCGGTCTGGCAGTCGACCTCGACGATCGCCCCGATCTTGTTGTTGGCGTGGATGTAGCTCTGGATCGCGCCTTCGGTGGTCGCGGCGCCGGCCCGCTTGGCCGCCGACGCCTCGCCCTTGGCGCGCAGCAGCTCGACGGCCTTGTCGAGATCTCCGTCCGTCTCCGCAAGCGCGTCGCGGCAGGCCATCATGCCCGCCCCGGTGCGGTCGCGCAGCTCCTTGACGTCCTTGGCGGCGATGGCACTCACGATGCGTTCTCCTGGTCTGGCGTGTTGGTCGTGTCGGGGGTCTCCGCGGTCTCCGCGGGTGCGTCGGCGGTCTCCGCGGGGGCGTCCTCTTCCACGGCGGCCGTCGTTGCCGGGGTCACGGGCGCCTCCGCCTCACCGGCGGGAGCCTCGGGCGTATCGGGCTGGGGATCGGCCGCCGCCGGAGCATCAGCTGGCTCGGCGGGGGTCGCCTCGGCCTGCGCATCGGCGGGCGCGGCGTCAGTGTCGGCGGGCGTGGCCTCGGCCTGGGCGGGCGCGGCGTCAGTCTCGGCGGGCGCGGCGTCGGCCTGGGCCGGCGTGGTGTCAGCCGCCGGCGTGGCGGACTGCTGGGCGGCTGCCGCCGCGGCCGCCTCCTGTCGTGCCCGTTCCTCGGCCTCGACGCGGGCCTTCTCCTCGGCCTCCAGGCGAGCCTTCTCCTCGGCCTCCAGGCGAGCCTGCTCCTCGGCCTCGCGGCGAGCCTGCTCCTCGGCCTCGCGCCGCGCACGCTCCTCGGCCTCCTGGCGCTCGCGCTCCAGGCGTGCGCGCTCCTCCTCTTCGCGGAAGAGGTTGTGGCCCTGGGCGACGACGTCGCCGATCGCGCTGGTGATCGCGGCGCAGGACCGGATCGCATCGTCGTTGCCGGGGATCACGTAGTCGATCCCCTCCGGGTCGCAATTCGTATCGACCAGGCCGATGATCGGAATCCGCAGGCGCTGGGCTTCGCGAACCGCGATCGCCTCGGTCTTCAGGTCGATGACGAACACGGCGTCAGGGACGCGCTGCATGTTCTTGACGCCGCCGAGGTTGGCGCGCAGCTTCTCCATGTCGGCCTGCGCCGCCATCCGCTCGCGTGTGGGGAGCAGCTGCAGCTGACCCTCAGCCTCGTAGCGCTCGAGATCGTGCAGACGCTTGATCCGCAGCGAGATCGTCTGGAAGTTCGTAAGCAACCCGCCGAGCCAGCGATGGTTGACGTACGGCATGCCGGCAGCGGTCGCGGTGTCCTTGATCGCGTCCCGCGCCTGCTTCTTGGTGCCGACGAACAGCACCGTCCCACCCCGGCGCGCGATGTTGTCGGCGAACGCACGGGCCTGGAGCAGAAGCTCCTCGGTCTGCAGCAGATCGATGATGTAGATGCCGTCGCGCTCACCGAAGATGAAGCGGCGCATCTTGGGGTTCCACCGTCGAGTCTGGTGGCCGAAGTGCACGCCGGCCTCCAGCAGCTCTTTGATCCCGATCTCGGGCATGGTCCTGCTCCCTTGTGATTGTGGGTACGTCGGATGCCCGTCTCTGCCGAAGACGCGGACCTCGGCACTGATTGCCGAGGCAGGGTCCGCACCTCCGACCCATCGAGGCGGGGTCGGATGTCATTGACGCTGTCCAGTCTACGCCAGTTCTACGGGACGTCCGCGTTGTCTGGGGTAGCGGGTCACCGCTCCCCTCATCGAAGGCGGCGGCACGCACGCGATCCGGTCCCCTTCCCCCCTACCCCCGGGTGGACCGGTTCGGACGGCGTGGCGGGGCGGCACGGACGGGTCGCCCCGCCGCGTGCCGGTCACATCGAGCGGGGGTTGCGCGAATACTTGGCGGATGGAGGCCGAACGTGAGTTGCGGGAGGACTTCGAGCGCTTCTACCGCGCCAACCTCAAGGTGGTGCTCTCGTACTGCGTCGCCCGCACCCGCGATCCGGAGCTTGCCGCGGATCTCGCGGCGGAGACCTTCGCCGCTGCACTGACCGCACGGGACGGCTATGCGCCGGCGCAGGGGTCGGCGCGTCGATGGCTGCTGGGGATCGCGGCACACAAGACCAGCGACGCGCTCCGCCGCGGCCATGTGCAACGTCGCGCGCAGCGACAGCTCGGCATGGCGGAGATCACCTGGTCCGAGGACGACCTGGCATACGTCACGAGCATCGAGCCGGGATCGCTCGACCTCGTCCTGGCCGAGCTCCCCGAGGATCAACGCCGCGCCGTCCAGGCCCACGTCGTCGACGAACTCGGTTACGGCGAGATCGCCCAGGTGACGGGCGTCTCGGAGCAGACGGTGCGAAAACGCGTCAGTCGCGGCCTCGCCGCGCTGCGCCGTCAACTCGACCAGGAGCCACGATGACACACGGATTCGACCAACTGGCCCGCGAGCTGAGCGGAGCGGAGCGACGGCTCGAGGTCGGCGCGCGGCGTCCTCACACTCTCCATGGTCTCCGGGCACTGGTGCTGCCCCTCGCTACCTCAGCCGTCGCCGCCGCGGTTCTCGCCGTGGTCCTGTTGACCGGGGCGGGCGGCCGCCGGGCGACAACGCACCTGCGGAACTCCGGTCCGTCGAGTTCCTCGGCTCCGCCCGCCGCTCCGCGACAGCACGGCTGGATGCTGCCGTGCGGCCAGAGCGTCGGAACGCAGCCGCCGCCGCGGGCGATTCATGTGCTGCTCGGCGCCCTCGCGCTGCCCGGCCGGCCGGACGAGTCCCGCGCGTTGCAGACCGGCCGCGATGGGGCGCGGCTGTTCGCCAAGTCCGGTCTCTGGGTGCGCTCCGGGGTCCGGTTCCAGCTGATCGTCCCTCCGGCGGTCCGCGAGCGGCTGACGATGACATGGGGCAACGCCGGCGAGGCAAACCACGGAAACGTCATGATCGATCCCGCCTGCCGGGCAGCGAGCGCGCGCTGGGTGAACTTCGTCGGGGGATACTGGGTGCGCCATCCGATGTGCGCCACGCTGATCGTCGTCAGCGACGGGCGCCGTCGTCGGATCCGGATCGGCATCGGCACCGGTTGCCCGGGCCAGCCCGGGCCCGCCGCTCCGTCGCAGCGATAAGCCCAGGCGTCAGCCCGCCGCTCGCTCCAGCGCGTCGCGCAGGTCAGGCGGGAGCTCTGAAACGACATCGATCGGCCCGCCGGTCACGGGATGGGTGAACGCAAGCCGCGTGGCGTGCAGGAACTGGCGCTCCAGGCCGAACGCCCCGGCGCGGCCGTACTGGGGGTCGCCGGCCACCGGAAGCCCGATCGCGGCCAGGTGGACGCGGATCTGGTGGGTGCGGCCGGTGTCCAGCACGATCCGCAGCAGCGCTGCCTCGCCGAGCATCCGCTCGATCTCGAAGTGCGTACGCGCATCACGTCCCGCGTCGCTGTCGATCGACATCATCAGGCGATCGCGCCGGTCCCGGCCGATCGGGGCCTCGATCGTGCCGGTGCGCGCCTGCGGCATGCCCTCCACGAGCGCGAGGTACTCGCGACGCAGCTCGCGCCGGGCCAGTTGCGCCTTGAGCGCGCGGTGAACCGCGTCAGAGCGGGCGACCACCAGCAGCCCCGACGTGTCGCGATCGAGCCGGTGCACGATCCCCGCCCGGCTCGGATCCTCGCCGCCGCCCGCGCCTCGCGCCGCGAGCGCCTGCGAGAGCGTGCCCGTTCGATGCCCGCGGGCGGGGTGCACGACCACCCCCGCGGGCTTGTCGACCACCATCAGATGCTCATCCTCGAAGGCGACGGTGAACAGTGTTCCCTCCCCCTCCAGGGGCCCGGCGGGAGCCGGCGGCTCCTCGGGGAGCTCGACGAGCACCGTCTCCCCTGCCGCCAGCACGTGGCGCTTGGCGACCGCCCGCCCGTCGACCGTCACCGCGCCGGCCTCGATCTGCGCCTGGGCGCGAGCCCGCGATCCCAGCGGCTCGGCGAGGAACCGATCGAGCCGGGTGCCGGCGTCCTCGGCGCCGACCGCCAGACGGAGCTCGCTCACCGTCGCGCCGAGCGCCCGGACAACTCGACCACGATCAGCAGCGTGATCACGCCGAGCGTGATCGAGATGTCAGCGACGTTGAACGCCGGCCAGTGCGGGAACTTGATGAAGTCGGTCACCGAGCCGTTGAGCAGGCGGTCGAGCAGGTTGCCGAGCGCGCCGCCGACGAGCAGCCCGGTGGGGATCCACAGGCCACGGCGGGTGGGGTGGCGCGCGAAGTAGACGATCAGCGCGAGCAGCGCCAGGCCTTCGACGACGATGACGACGGGTCCCGCTCCGGAGAGGAAGTCGAAGGCCACGCCGGTGTTGGTGTAGTGCACCAGGCGCAACACGCCCGGGATCACCGTCCGCGACTGCAGGTAGCCGATGTGGCCGCGGACGATGTGCTTGGTGATCCGGTCGACCGCGATCACCAGGGCGGCCAGCAGCGCGGCCTTGAGAACCTGCTTCACGCTCGCGAACTCCGCGTCGGCCGCTCAGCCGCTGATCAGCGACACGAGGAGGATGCGGATCACATAGAGCACGATGATCCCGACCATCGGGGAGAGGTCGAACGCGCCGATCTGCGGGATGAACCGCCTGAACAGCCGCAGGTACGGCTCGCAGACGTCGCGCAGGAAGTTGAGCACCGCGTCGGTCCAGCGCGCATATGGCATCCGCATCCCGAACGAGAAGAGCATCGACAGCAGGATGTGGATGAAGATGAGGACGATGTAGACGAAGATCAGCGCGCCGACGTAGTTGGCGACGTCGTCGCGCGTGATCGCCGCGACCAGCGTCATCGCTGCGTCCGATCGACCGCGTCCATCGCATCCGCGAATGCGGTGCGCAGACCGGCGCGCTCCAGCGCGTCGAGGCCGCGGGCAGTGGAACCGCCGGGTGAGGTGACCTCACGGCGGACCGCCAGCGTGTCACCGTCGCGGATCGCCAGCAGATCGGCGGTGCCGGCCATCGTCGCGATGGTCAGCCCGGACGCGACTTCGGGGCTCAGCCCATGACGGATCGCGGCGTCGGACCATGCCTCAGCGAGGAGCGCGAGGTACGCGGGGCCGACGGCGCTCACCGCCGCCGCTGCACCCAGCAGCCGCTCCGGCACGTGGGCGACCCAGCCGATCTGCTCGAACAGCGCGAGCACCTCCTCGTAGAGGAATTGCTCGTCCAGCGCCTCCTTGGCGTCGGCCGCCGCCTGCTCGGCCTCCTCAGTCGTCACGGGGTCAGCCGCCGCCGAGCCGGCCACCACGCGGTTTCCACGTGCTGTGGCCGCCGATGCCGCCGCTGTGGCCGCCGCAGCCGCCGCGTCCATACCCCCATCGGCCCACAGCAGCACCCCGCGTCGGACCTCGACCGGCGTGTTGGGTTCGATCCGGAACACGGGGACGCCGGGATACGCCTGCCGGAGATCGCGCAGCGTCGTCGCGCCCAGGATCGAGACCACCGCCTTCGCCTCTCCCGCGATCTCGGCCGCGACGGCTTTCAGCTGATAGGGCTTGTGGCAGAGCACGACGAGATCTGCCTCGCGTGCCACCTCGAGGTTGCTCGCCGCTCGTCCGCCGAGCTCAAGGGCGAGCGCCTGCGCGCGGCCCGAGCCCGAGTCGGAGCACAGCACCGGCTCGCCCCAGCCGCGGGCGAGCGCCCGCGCCATGTTCCCGGAGCCGATCAGTCCGACCTTCATCGGCACGGAATGTACCGGCGCGAGCGGGTGGGACGAGACGGGCCGCCCTCGACCGCCCGGTCTCAGGACTGGTTGAAGAAACCCTTCTCGACGAGGCGCGCCCGCTCCTCGGCGGAGACCTCGACGTTGTGGGGCGTGAGCAGGAACACCTTGTCGGCGATGCGCTGCATGCCGCCGTCGAGTGCGTAGGTGAGTCCACTGGAGAAGTCGATCAGCCGCTTGGCGAGATCGGTATCGGTCCCCTGGAGGTTGATGATGACGGGGATCGAGTCCTTGAACTTGTCGGCGACGTCCTGCACGTCGTTGAACGACTTCGGGGCGACGAAGTGCACGCGCACGTCCCCACCCCCGCGGCCGTTACCGCTCGGTCGCGGGCTCGCCACCGGGCGCAATGACGAGGTCCGCGGCGCGACGGGGTCGTCGGCGAAGATGTCGTCGATCTCGTCCCGGCGCCGGCGCGCGGAGGGCATCCGGCGGACGTTCGGCCGGTCCGCATAGCTCTCGCGGATCTCCTCCTCGGGCTCGGGATACGGCTCGTCGTCGTATTCGTCGTAGTCGTCATCCTCGGCGAGACCGAAGTAGACGAGCGTGCGGTGCCATGTGTCGCGAATCGGCATAGCGATGAATCAGGTTCGCCTGCGAGGCGGGAAACCCTGCACTGGATTATGCCGCGCTCTCGTACAGGATCGTGCCCAGGCGCACGATTGTCGCGCCCTCCTGGGCGGCGACCGCGTAATCCTGACTGGTTCCCATCGACAGCTCACGCAGCCCGTTTTCGGCTGCGAGCTCGGCGAGTCGGGCGAAGTGCGGGCGGCTCTGCTCCGCCGAGGACGCCTGCGGGGGCATCGTCATCAGACCGACCACTCGCACCGGGCAGCGCTCCAGGAATCCGGCGAGGTTGGGGACCGCCACGCCGCTCTTGCCCGCCTCGCCCGCGACGTTGACCTCGACGAGCACCTCGCAGCCTGGCGGGGCATGGCGCTCCAGCTGGGCGAGCGCCGAATCGCTGGCGACCGAGTGGATCCACCGCACCCGTCCCACGAGGTCCTTGACCTTGCGGCTCTGGAGCGCGCCGATGAAGTCCCAGGTGAATCGCTCGCCGGCCACTTCCTGCTTGGCGATGAGCTGCTGCGCGCGGTTCTCGCCGACCAGCCTGACGCCGCCGTCGGCGAGCGCGGCCAGGCACTCGGTGGGCAGGTACTTGATCGCCGCCAGGATCTGCACCGTGTCCGGGTCGCGCCCCCGATCCGCGATCGCCTCCCGCACGCGACGGAGATTGGCCGCGACCGTGTCCGGGGCGAGCTGCTCGATCAGGTCAACCATGCTAGTCCCGCCTGACGGCCGGTGATGCCGCGGTCGCGGCGGTGAGAGAAGAACAGCTCCGGATGGCACATCGTGCACAGGCCGATTGCATGGACCGCGTCCGCGCCCGCCTCGTCGAGCAGCGCCGTGGCGATCGCGCTCAGGTCGAGGTTGTCCCCGTCTCGCGCCTGCGGGCGGTCCGCGAAGACGGCGTGCACCTCTGGGCCGACCTCGTAGCAGCACGGGCCCGCGCCCGGGCCGATCGCAGCATGGATCTCCGCCCCGTCATCGGCGAGCGCACGGACGCGGTCGACGGTCCGGCCGAGCACCCCGGCGGCGAGCCCTCGCCAGCCGGCGTGGGCGATCGCCACCGCCCCGCCGCCCGCAACCGCGACGGTGAGACAGTCGGCGCCGAGCGCGCCGAGCGCGACACCGGTCAGCCGGGTGGCGCGACCGTCGATCTCGGGCCGTTCGACGAGGGCGGCGTGGTCCTCGAGCACGTCGACCCGGTCGCCGTGGACCTGGTACATCCAGCCGGCCGGGGGAGCGCCGACCAGCTCAGCCAGCCGAGCGCGGTTTGCCTGCTGGTGTCCCGGATCGTCCGCGGTCGCAAAGCCGAGGTTCAGCGAGGCGTACGCACCCCCCGAGACCCCGCCTCGGCGGGTGGTGAACGCGGCACGAGCGCCGGGGAGGTCGATCGTGAACTGTCCGTTGCACTCGTGAAAGGGTTCGGGCACCGGCATCCACGCCGAGGCTACTCGTCGCCCTGGGCGGCGCTGAGCGCGACCGCGAGCTGCTGCTCGCGAGTCAGGGCCCTCCCGTCGAGCCGGGCGCTGAGCGCGGCCCGCAGGCCCACGGAGACCGCCGGACCCCGGCGAACGCCGGCGCCAACCAGGTCGCTGCCGTCGATGTCCAGGCGCACCAGTGAATACTCCGCGAACCATCGCCCGAGCGCGGCCGCCACCTCCGGGGACCCGAGTCCCGCCGCCAGCGCGATCGTCGCCGGCTGATCTGCGGGGAGGGCGTCGACCAGCGCCGAGGGCGGACCGTCCGTCGGCACTCGCGTGGCCAGCTCGGGTGCGCCCGCCGCCGCTGCGAGCGTCTCTCGCCGGGTGTGGCCATCGAACCCGAGCCGGTCGAGCAGCGGCCGCCGCTCCGGCTCAGGGACCCCGAGCAGCGCTGCGCCAAGCACGACATGCGCCCGATTCACCGGCGGCCCGCTCCACGGACTGACCTCGAGCGCGCGCCGCGCCGCGTCGGGGTCCTCGAGGCCGAAGCCGGGGGCGATCGCCGCGTCGATCCCGAGCGAGCGCATCACCTCGAACCCCGCGACGGGGTCGTCCTCCGCGGCGAGCAGCTGCAGCTCGGTACCGACCCGGACGCCGCTCACGGTCGCCGGCGCGCCCGCGGCCACGGCCTCTCGGGCGAGTTCCGCCGTCGACCGCTCGACCGCGAAGCCGAGCCGCCCGGCATAGCGCGCAAGACGCAGGAGCCGGGTCGGGTCGTCACGGAAGCTCGCGTCGTGCAGCACCCGCAGCCGACCGCGCTCGAGGTCGTCGATCGAATCCGGGACGGTGAGCAGGCTCCCGGCATCCGGTCCGCTGAGCCCGAGTGCGAGCGCGTTGACCGTGAAGTCCCGGCGCGTGAGGTCCTCGCGGATCCCCGCCGGCGCGACCACGGGCAGCGCGCCCGGTCGCGGATAGGTTTCCGCGCGCGTCGTGGCGAGGTCGTAGCGCACACCCTGAGGCCCCCCAACCGTCGCCGTCCCGAACCGCCCGTGGGTGCGGATCGGCCCCTCCCCGTCCGCCAAGCGCGCGGCCAGAGGGGCCGCATCCCCGACGACGACCAGATCGATGTCGGCCGGCGCCGCCCCCAGTGCGAGGTCGCGTACGGCCCCTCCGACGAGGTAGACCTGCTCGGGGCCGGCCCCGATCGCGGCGAGCGCATGGGGGCCGCCAGGCAGCGCGGTGAGCCGCTCGGCGAGCTCCTGGGGGCCGGACACGACCATCCACCCATGATCGCGCGCCCGGCCGATGGGCGCGGTGCGTGTCGCTGGTCGCCCTGCGGACGATCCTGCGCGTGCCCTCAGGGTGACTTTCTAGGATGGCCCGCCATGAGGTTCCTACCGCGGCGTCCGCTGTGGCGAGCGGTCCTGGGGCTCGGTGTCGTCGTTCTCGGCGTGGTGATCGCCGGGGTCGTGGTGGTTGTCAGCCGGCCCCGCAACGTCTCGCATCCGAACGTCCAGTTCACCGCGCCGCAGACCACAACGACGTCGACGACGACCAAGCGCCGCACCCGCAGGCCGCCGGCCTTCTCCTGGCCGTGGTACGGCTACAGCGCGGCGCGAACCCGTGACTTTGCCGCGCCGGCCGACCTGCATCCGCCCCTGCACACCGGCTGGGCGTACCACTCAGGCGCGCTGCTTGAGTTCCCGCCGTCGATCCACGGACATCAGATGTTCTTCCTCGATGACAGCGGCTACGCGAGGGAGATCAACACGCAGACCGGAAAGATCGGCTGGACCCGCCAGGTCGGCAGGCTGGCGGCGGCCACGCCCGCGATCGACGCCAAGGCCGGCGTGGTGCTGATGCCGGTGCTCTCCGATCACACCCAGACGCCCGGCAACGGCCGGTTCGTCGCGCTCTCGATGGCGACCGGGCGCGTGAAATGGTCAAAGCCGCTGCAAGCCGGCAGTGAGTCCTCGGCGATCGTCGACGGGCGCACCGTGTACTTCGGGGACAGCGGCGGCACCCTGTACGCGCTGAACGTCGCCAACGGCCACGTGCGCTGGACCTACAAGGCGTCCGGTGCGATCAAGGGCGGTCCGGCGCTGTGGCACGGCGATCTGTTCTTCGGCGACTATGCCGGTCGCGCCTACGCGGTCCGAGCCTCCAACGGCCATCAGGTGTGGGCGGTCTCGACCGAAGGGGCGCACTTCGGGTTTGGCTCCGGCCAGTTCTACACCACTCCGGCGGTGGCCTACGGCCGTGTCTACATGGGCAACACCGACGGTCGCATGTATTCCTTCGGTGCGCGCAACGGTGCTCTGGCGTGGGCCACCACCACGGGCGGATATGTCTATTCATCGGCGGCCGTCGCCGACCCGAAACACCTCGGTCCGACGGTCTACGCCGGCTCCTACGACGGGTACCTGTACGCGTTCAATGCTCGATCGGGGGCCGTGCGCTGGCGTCACTGGGCGGGCGGCAAGATCTCCGGGTCGGCGACGGTGATCGGCAACAACGTCTACTACTCCGATCTGGCGACCCACACCAGCACCGGGCTGAACGCGACGACCGGCTCTCGGGTGTTCAAGTTCAACGACGGCGCGTTCACGCCCGTCGTGGCCGATGAGCAGGCGATCTTCCTGATCGGGCACGGCTCGATCTACGAGTTGCTCCCCACCCACCGCACGCACCACCGCAAGTCGCGCGCGAAGTCGACGCAGCGCAGTCACCGCAGGCGAGCGCACCACACCAGCCGCAAGCGTACGCGGCACCACGCCGCCCACCACCGCAAGAAGCGCTCCTGACCGGTTGGCCGAGGCGTCGGAAACCCTTGCCACGCAGGGGATATCGACAGCGATGCTATTCTGCGTCGTCTATGCGTTGTCGTAGTGGAAGTCACTGTCAGCAGCCGGCCGAGAACGGACGCCGGTTCTGCGCGGAGCACGCGGCGGAGCTCGATCGCATGCGCGAGGAGCTCAAGGATGCCGCGGCTGCCCGAATCGGACGTGGCCGGCCCAAGCGGTCGTCCACCTGCTGCCGGCCCGGCTGCTACGAGCCGCGCGTCCCGCCTGCCGCGTATTGCGACGCATGCGCAGCGGCCGGGTACGTGGAAGAAGCCGCTTAGCGCGGCCGGCTCGACAGCTCCGGAACCCCCACCCATCTTTCAGACGTCCCTTCGCCACGGCGAGCGCGCCGCGTCAGCCTGTGGCGCGCACGGGCAGGCCCGCATCGGCGAGAGACGCCTTGATCTCGCCCACCGTGAGCGCGCCGTAGTGCAGGATCGACGCGCACAGCACGGCGTCGGCGCCCGCCTGCAGCGCCGCGCGCAGATCCTGCACGCCGCCCGCGCCGCCTGAGGCGATCACCGGGACGTCGACCGCCTCGGCGACCGCGGCGGTGAGCGCGAGGTCATAGCCAGCGCTTGTGCCGTCCCGGTCCATCGAGGTCAGGAGGATCTCGCCGGCCCCCCGGGCGGCTCCCTCCGCTGCCCAGGCGACCGCGTCACGGCCCGTCGGGGTTCGTCCGCCGGCCAGGAAGGCCTCCCACTCCGGTGGGGTGGTGCCCGAGCGCTGCTTGGCGTCGATCGCGAGCACGACGCACTGCACCCCGAAGCGCGCCGCGAGCTCGTCCAGCAGCTCGGGCCGGCGCAGCGCCGCCGAGTTCACCGACACCTTGTCGGCGCCCGCGTCGAGCACCGCCTGGGCGTCGGCCACCGAGCGGATGCCGCCACCGATCGTGAACGGGATGAACAGCTCATCCGCCACTCTGCGAGCGAGCTCGACGACCGTCTCACGCGTGTCGGAGGTCGCCGTGATGTCCAGCAGCACGAGCTCGTCCGCTCCCGCCGCGTCATACCGGGCGGCGAGCTCCACCGGGTCGCCGGCATCGCGGAGATCGACGAAGCCGGTGCCCTTGACGACCCGCCCTCCATCGACGTCGAGGCACGGGATGATCCGCTTGTAGTGCACCGTCGGCCAGGCTATCCCGCGGTCGCGCCTGCGAGGACCCTCTGCCCCTCGCCCACGGCGATTCTGCCCTCGAACAGCGCGGTGCCGACGATCACCCCGCGCAGCGGCCCGAGCGCGGCCGCGCGCAGCGCAATCAGGTCCTCCAGGCTCGACACGCCCCCGGAGTAGACGACCTCGTCGCCCGGCCCGACGACCTCGCAGGCCCCGCGCAGGGCTGCCAGATCCGGCCCGGCGAGCATCCCGTCGCGCTCGATGCAGGAGAACACGAAACGCGTGACGCCGCGCTCACGCAGCGCGACGAGCGCCGCTGCGCCGGTGATGTCCGTCTGCTCGATCCAACCCGCCGCGGCGACCCGGCCTCCGCGCACATCGACCGAGACCACGATGCGCTCGGTGCCGTGGGCGGACACCATCGCCTGCGCGAAAGCGGGATCGCGCAAGGCCGCGGTACCCAGGATCGCCCGGTCCGCCCCGGCCATGAGGACCTGCTGCACCGCGTCGGCGTCACGCAGGCCGCCGCCCACCTCGACGGGGACCTCCACCGCGGTCGCGATCCGAGCGACGTGCTCGAGGTTGACCGGAGCGCCTGCTCGGGCGCCGTCGAGGTCGACGACGTGCAGCGCTTGCGCGCCTTCTGCGATCCAGCGCAGTGCCGCATCGCGTGGATCGGCGTCGTAGACGGTCTCACGGTCGAAATCGCCGCCCGCCAGGCGCACCGCCCGGCCCCCGCGGATGTCGACCGCGGGCCACAGCACGATCGGCGGGCTCACGCGTGGACGGGATGGGGGGCGTCGGAGACGAGTGCGCAGAACGCAGCCAGCAGGCTCAGCCCGTGGGCCGAGGACTTCTCGGGGTGGAACTGGGTGCCCATCACCGAGCCGCGCGCCACGATCGTGGCGAACGTCTCGCCGTAGGTCGTCGTCGGGGCGGCGAGCGGGGGGTCGGCCGGCCGCACCGCGTAGGAATGGACGTGGTAAAAGGCAGCGCCCCGCGCGGGCAGCCCCGCGGTGAGTGGCGCGGGTCGCACCGGCCGAACCTCGTTCCAGCCGATGTGCGGAATCCTCAGCGCGGCCGCGCCGGTCTGCAGTCGCGTGACCTCTCCCGAAAGCAGCCCGAGGCCGGCGGTCTCGCCGAGCTCGAAGGAGCGTTCGAACAGCAGTTGCATCCCCAGGCAGATTCCGAGCACCGGCCGACCGCCCTCGGCCGCGTCGCGGATCGGCGCGATCAGATCGAGCTCCGACAACGCGGTCATCGCCGCGGCGAACGCGCCGACGCCCGGGACGATGAGGGCATCGGCGGCGGCCAGCCGGCGTGGGTCGCGGGTGACCTCGACGTGTGCGCCGACGTGCTCCAGCGCCTTCTGGACCGACCGGCGGTTGCCCATCCCGTAATCGACCACCGCGACCATGACCCTCGGCCGGATGGGCGCACGCCTCGCACTCACACGAGCGACCCCTTGGTCGACGGGATCCCGGTCTCGCCCGGATCGATCGCCACCGCGTCACGCAGCGCCCGCGCGGTCGCCTTGAATGCAGCCTCGATCATGTGGTGCACGTTGGTCCCCGCCTCGATCGTGAGATGCAGGGTGATCCGGGCATGCATCGCGAGGGCGCGCAGGAACTCCTCGCACAGCTCGTAGTCGAACTCTCCGATCGACCCATGAGGCAGCGTTGCCTCGAACGCGCACAAACCGCGCCCGGAGATGTCGATCGCGCACGCCGCCCGCGCCTCGTCCATCGGCACCGTCGCCTGTCCGTAGCGCGCGATCCCCGAGCGGTCGCCGAGGGCGACGTGCAGCGCCTCGCCGAGACAGATGCCGACGTCCTCCACGGTGTGGTGCCCCCCGGTGTGGAGGTCGCCCGACGCCCGAACGGTCAGGTCGAGCCGGCCGTGCCTGGCGAGAAGGTCGAGCATGTGGTCGAAGAACCCGATTCCGGTCGTCCGCTCTCCGGCACCGGTTCCCTCGAGGGCGAGGGTCAGCGAGATCTCGGTCTCGCCGGTGCGTCGCTGCAGCTCGGCTCGGCGCCTCTCAGCCATCGGAGCGGGCCTCCATCGAACGGGCATGCAGCTCGAATCCCTCGGCGCGCGCCACCGGCGCCGCAGCGCGCGCCAGCGCGCCCGCGCCCGTGCCGATCCGCACCTCGGAGAAGTGGCGGCGGAAATGTGACGGGGACAGTCCGGACGCGAAGCGCGCCGCGCCGTTGGTCGGCAGGACATGCGTGGATCCGGCCACGTAGTCCGAGAACGCCGTCCCGGAGCGAGCGCCGATCAGCACGCAGCCGGCGTGGCGGATGTCGGCCGAGAACGCCTCGGCTCCGGCGCCCATCAGCTGCAGATGCTCGGGGGCGAACGTCTCGGCGACCATGAACGCCTGGTGCAGTTCGGTGACGTGGATCAGGCGGACGATCGCCTCGCCCTCCTCGCTGGCCTCGATCTGCTCCTGCACCGCGTCCAGCAGCGCGTCGGAGTCAGAGAGCAGGATCACGATCGAGCCCGGACCGTGTTCGGCCTGGGCGAGCAGATCAAGGGCGAGCGGCCCGGGCTCGACCTCGGGGTCCTCCCCGTCGGCGATCACCACGAGGTCGCTCGGACCGGCGAACCCGTCGATCGAGACCTGACCGAACACCTGGCGCTTCGCCTCCTGCACGTACAGGTTGCCAGGGCCGACGATCACGTCGACCGGTGCCACCGACTCGGTGCCGTAGGCCAGCGCGGCGATCGCCTGCGCTCCGCCCATCCGGTAGGCGACGGTCGCGCCGGCCAGCCGCCAGGCGGCGAGCAGCACCGGGTCGACGTCACCGGTCTCGCCCGGCGGCGAGCAGACGGCGATCTCCCCCACGCCCGCGACGCGCGCGGCGATGACGCCCATCACCACGGTGCTCGGGTAGGGCGTCCGCCCCGCCGGGACGTAGACGCCGCCGGAGGCCAGCGGAACCTCGCGTACGCGCACCTCATGCCCGTCGAAGCTGACGGTGCGGTTGACCGAGAGCTGCGCCTCGGCGACGCGGGTGACGTTCGCGATCGCGAGCTCGAGCCCGGCGCGGATCTCATCATCCAGCCGCTCGAGCGCGGTGTCGAGCTCTGCCTCGGGGACGACCAGCGAGGACGGAGTCGCGCCGCGGGTGTCGAGCTCCCGCGTGTAGTACCGCAGGGCGTCATCGCCGGAGGTCCGCACGCGCGCGATGATCTCGGCGACCGTCTCCGCCACCGACTCGGGCGCGGGGACGAGATCACGCAGTTCGCGCGCGAGGGTGGACGCGTCGCCGGAGAGTGCCTGGCGCTCACATTGCACGGATCTGCTCCGTCAACGCGTCGATCTCGGCGGCCCTCAGCTTGTGTGCAACCGGATTGGCGATCAGCCGGGCCGTGGTGACGGCGATCTGCTCGCGGATCACCAGACCATTCTCGCGAAGCGTCGTCCCGGTCGCGGTGAGGTCGACGATCGCCTCCACCAGGCCGGTGAGCGGAGCGAGCTCGACCGACCCCTTCACCTCGACGATCTCGGCCTGGCGACCGGTCGACGCGAAGTACCGGGTCGCGGTCCGCGGGTACTTGGTGGCGATCCGTACCACTCCGAGCCGGCGCAGCGCCTCGGCGCTGCGGTCCTCGCCCGCCTCGGAGGCGAGCACCATCTCGCAACGGCCATAGCCGAGGTCCATGAGCTCGTAGACCTCCCGCTCGGACTGCTCCATCAGCACGTCCTTGCCGGTGATGCCGAGGTCCGCGGCGCCGGCCTCGACGTAGATCGGGACGTCGGTCGGGCGCATGGTGATGATCCCGACGTCGGAGAACAGCAGGCGTCGGTCGTTGGAGCGCACCTCCGCGGTGTCGATGCCGAGCCGGTCGAGGATCTCGAGCGTCTCGCCGAACAGGGCGCCGCGAGGGACCGCGATTCTCAATGCGCTCATCGACCCAGACGCTCCTCGCTGGTGAGGGCGATGTGCAGCCGCTCGACGTTGAGCGCGAAGCCGACCGCTGGCAGCGGGTGCCCGAAGGTCGCCAGCAGATCGTCGTAGCGCCCGCCGCGCCCGATCGGCATGCCGAACGCCGGGTCATAGATCTGGAAGACCGCGCCGGTGTAGTAGCCGAGGCTCCGCACCAGGCCGAGGTCGAAGATGACGCGCTCGGCGACGCCGGCGGAGAGCAGCGCGTGAACCTCGCGCAACGGCGCCAGCGCATCGTGCAGTGCACCCTCGAGCCCCTCGAGTACCTCCGCTCCGCCCCGGGCGCGCGCAAGGCGGAGCAGCAGCTCCGTCTGCTCGGCGGGCAAACCGAGCGAACCGATCTCCCGCTCGACCCCGACGAAATCGCCGCGCGCCAGCTCGGACAGGATCAGCTCGCGCTCGTCGGCGTCGACCCCGACCGCCTCCAGCAGGGAGGGATACAGCGACGCGTCACCGAGACCGATCCGGTAGCTGTCGAGGCCCGCCGCGTCGAGCGCGGCGCAGAGCACGGTGAGCACCTCCGCGGTGCCGGCGGCTCCGCCGGCCCCCAGCAGCTCCACCCCTGCCTGCAGCACCTCCCGTGACTGCCCGCGTCCGGCGGCCACCCCCCGCCACGCCGAGGCCAGGTAGCAGAACCGCAGCGGCCCCTCGGCGTGCGGGTATCGCGTTGCCACCATCCGCGCGATCGGGACCGTCATGTCAGGCCGCAGCACCAGCACGTCGCCCTGCCCGTCGAACACCCTGTACGCGCTCGCGGAGACGGGCAGATTCGCGCGCGCAAACGTCTGCTCGTGCTCGAGCGCAGGGGTCGAGACCTCGCCGTATCCGGCGGCCGCGAACACGTCGCGGATCCGATCGGTCATCGCCCGCAGCTCCCGCATCTCGTCGGGCAGCACGTCGCGCGTCCCGCTCGGGATGCGATCGGAGCCGGATCGGGTGGCGGCGTCCCGATCTGGAGGGCGGCTCGCCGCGTTCACATCACGACGCGGTGACGGGCGCGTCTTCCAGCCGGGTGAGGCGCGCGCCGAGCCCGCGCAGGCGCTCGTCGATCCGCTCGTAGCCACGGTCGATCTGGCGGATGTTGCCGATCTCGGTGCGGCCATCGGCGCACAGTGCCGCCACCAGCATCGCCATACCGGCCCGGATGTCCGGGGACTCGACCCGTCCGCCGCGTAGCCGGCGCGCTCCGTTGACGATCACGCGGTGCGGGTCGCAGATGATGATCTCCGCGCCCATCGACACCAGCTTGTCGGTGAAGAACAGGCGATTCTCGAACATCCACTCGTGGATGATCACCGAGCCGCGGCACTGGGTGGCGAGTGCGACCGCGATCGAGGTGAGATCGGCCGGGAAGGCCGGCCAGATCCCGTCCTGGACGGTGGGCATGTGATCTCCGCGGTCGTTGCGGATCACCAGGTCCTGGTTTCCCGGCACGATCAGGTCGCGGTCCTGCTCCTCGGAGCGCAGGCCGAGGCGCTCGAACACGAGCCGGATCATGCGTAGGTCGGCCGGGCGGGTGTCCTTGATCCGCAGCTCGCCGCCGGTGACGCCGGCCAGCGCCATGAACGAGCCGATCTCGATGTGGTCAGGCGCGATCTCGTGCGTGCAGCCGCGCAGGGTCGCCTGGCCATGGACGGTCATCACGTTGGAGCCGATCCCGTCGATCGGGGCGCCCATCGCGGCGAGCATCCGCGCGAGGTCCTGGACGTGGGGCTCGGAAGCCGCGTTGCGGATGACGGTGGTGCCACGGGTGAGCGCGGCCGCCATCAGCGCGTTCTCGGTCGCCATCACCGACGCCTCGTCCATCAGGAAGTCACAGGGCCGCAGGCCGAGCGCCGGGGCGCTGAGGTCGACCTCGTTCCAGCGGTCGTCGACCTCCGCGCCGAGCGCGCGGAACGCGTCGAGGTGCGGGTCCAGGCGGCGGCGTCCGATCACGTCGCCCCCGGGCGGCGGCATGTGCGCGGAGCCGAAGCGTGCCAGCAGCGGCCCGGCGAGCAGGAACGAGGCGCGGATCCGCTCCGCCATCGCCGGATCGACGTAGGTGGAGTCCACCGCCGAGGCGTCGACGCGCAGTTCTGAGTCGGTGACCCAGTCGGCGCTCGCACCGAGCATCTCGAGCAGTTGCACCATCGCCTCGACGTCGGCGATCCGCGGGACGTTGCGCAGGACGACGGGATCCTCGGTGAGAAGCGTCGCGGCGAGGATCGGCAGTGCGCTGTTCTTGTTACCTGCGGGCGTGAACGTGCCGGACAGCGGCACGCCGCCTTCAATCACGAACTTCTCCAGGGGAATCGACCTCGATCCGTGGACGGGGGCGTGAGCTAGGGTACCGAGCATCGTGGTGGAGGATTCGCGCGCCCATGCCTGGAACCTTCTTTGCGAGTGGACGCAGAGCGACTCGCTGCGCCGTCATGCGCTCGCGGTCGAGACGGCGATGCGCGCCTATGCTCCGCGGTTCGACGGGGATGCCGAGCTCTGGGGGCTGACCGGTCTGCTCCACGACCTCGATTACGAGCGGTTCCCGGACATGGACACCGACGACGGCCACCCTCGCACGGCGCTGCGTGAGCTCGAGGCGCGAGGCTACCCGCCCGAGCTGGTGCGCGCAGTCGCCTCACACGCCTCGTTTCTGGGGGTCAGCCGCGACACGCCGATGGAGAGGACGCTGTTCGCGGTGGACGAGCTGTCGGGTTTCCTGCTCGCCTGCGCCTACGTCCGCCCCGAGGGGCTCGTCGGCATGACGCCCAAGTCGGTCAAGAAGAAGATGAAGTCGCCGGCGTTCGCCGCCGCGGTGAGCCGAGAGGACCTCACCGGCGGCGCCGCGGAGCTCGGCGTCGACTTCGACGAGCACGTTGCGTTCGTGATCGCTGCGCTCGGCGAGCGTCGCGACGAGCTGATGCCGGCCGCCACGGGATCCGCCGGCTGATGTCGAACCCCGGCGCGGTGCGGATCGTCGTCCTGGAGGGCGACGAGACCGGTCAGGAGCTGCTCGAGCAGTCGCTGCGCGTGCTCGACGGCGATCTGCTGGGTCTCCCCGCGCTCGAGCTCGAGCGCTTCGATCTGTCGCTCCAGACGCGGCGTGAGACCGCCAACGGGATCGTCGATCAGGCTGCGGAGGCGATGCGCGAGGCGGGGCTCGGCCTCAAGGCGGCGACGATCACGCCCGAGGGACGGGACGACGTCGGCTCGCCGAACGCGATCCTGCGCGAGAAGGTCGACGGCAAGGTGATCGTCCGCACCGGTCGCCGGCTGCCCGGCGTGGCGCCGATCGCCGGAGTCCACCATCCGATCTCGGTCGTCCGGATGGCCGTCGACGACGCCTACGGCGCCGAGGAGCGCCGGTCCGGAGAGCCGGGCGCGGCCGGGGAGATGGCCTTCCGCACCGAGAAGATCACCCGCTCGACCTGCCATGCGGTCGCCGAGTACTCGTTCCAGGCCGCGGCGAAGATGGGCGCGCGCGTCTACGGCGGCCCGAAGTGGACGGTGTCGCCGACCTACGAGGGGATGCTCAAGGAGGAGCTGGACGCGGCCGCCGAGCGCCACCCGGACATCCGCTACCAGCCGGTGCTGATCGACGCCACCTACGCCGGGCTGCTCTCCGGCGCCACCGACGCTCCGCTCGTCATCCCGGCGCTCAACCGCGACGGCGACTGCCTGTCGGACCTGGTGCTGCCGATGTTCGGCTCCATCGCCGGCGCCGAGTCGGTGCTGCTCTCCTTCGAGGGCGACGAGACCACGGTCGCGATGGCCGAGGCTCCCCACGGCACCGCACCGGCTCTGCTCGGCAAGGATCTGGCCAATCCGCTGGCGATGATCCTCGCCTGCGGCGCGCTGCTGCGCCACGCGGCCGACCGGCATGGTCCTGACTTCGAACGCGCCTCACGCGCCATCTACGAGGGAACGCTCGAGACGATCGCCGACGGCGTCAAGACGCCCGACCTCGGGGGGCACGCCGGAACCACCGAGTTCACCGACGCCGTGGTGCAGCGGATCGCCACCAAGCTCGACGTCTGGTCCTCGCTCGGCTCCTGAGCGTCGTCTGCGGATCCCGTGGCCTCGCTCCCCGTCTCGGTCGTCATCCCCGCCTACAACCGCGCCGACCTGATCGCGCGCGCGGTGAGAAGCGCGCAGGGCCAGCGGCCGGATCCTCCGGCCGAGGTGATCGTCGTCGACGACTGCTCCTCGGACGACACCGGCGCGGTCGCGCAGCGGCTCGGGGCGACTGTGATCCGTCACGAGGTCAACCGCGGCGAGGCCGGGGCGCGCAACACCGGTATGGCGCACGCATCGCACGCGTGGGTCGCGTTCCTGGACTCCGACGATGAATGGCTGCCCGACCATCTTGCGCGGATCTGGCCGCGCCGCGCGGGCCACGTGGTCGTCGCCTCGAGCGCGATCGCGACCGGTCCGGACGGGATCTCCCTGCTCGGTCATCCGCGCGGGACGTTCACGATCACCCGGCATCGCGATCTGCTGGTGCCGCAGAACCCGGTTCCGCTCAGCGGCTCGATCGCGGAGCGCGCGGCGTTGCTCGAGGTCGGCGGTTTCCGCCCGTGGAAGACCGGGGCCGACCTCGACATGTGGATCCGCGCCCTCCCTCGGGGATCGATCATGCTCTGTCCCGAGCCCGGGTTCCTCTACCACGTCCACGCCGGGCAGGTCTCGGGCGACACGGCACTGATGCGCCGCAACCTGCTGGCCATGATCGACGACCACCGCGCGGAGCCGTGGTGGAGCGAGCAGTTGCGGGAGTCGGTCGAGGTGACCACGCGCTGGGACGCGCTGCGTTCGGCGCAGTGGGCCGGCGACCGCGCCGGGGTCCGCCGCAACGCCCGTTGGCTGCTCGACCGGCCCCGGCGGGTGCGCGATCTGGTCTCCCTCTGGGCCTGGCGGCGCCGGGTCGTGCGCCGGCTGGCCGCGGTCGCTCCTGAGGACGTCGCGGCGGCTCGCGAGCGGGCGGGATCCGGGGCCTAGCGGCCGCGGGAGTCCCGCAACCGCTGCGCGCGTGTCCGTGCCGAGGCGAGCAGCGCGGTGCCGAGGGTCTGCGCCGCCTTGCGCACCGGCGGGTTGTCGATGAAGGACCGCTGGTACTCGAAGAACCGCGGGCTGACCAGGTCGAGCGGCCAGCCGGTGGGCGGGACCGGCTCCTTGCGGAACTGCGCGTCTGCGCTCGCGTAGAGCAGTGCGTTCTGGGCGTAGAACGGGGTGACGTCTTTGTCGTCCCACACCTGCGGGCGCACGACGTCGATCGCCCGGTAGCCCTCCTGTGCGAACAGGCCCTGCCAGTAGCTCTGCCAGCGCTCGTTGCGGTGATCGACGCCGCCCTGGAGTGGGATCGCGGCCGAGAACAGCACCACCGGGGCGAGTCGCACGAGCTCCTTGACGAAGGCGTGGGAGCTGCTCGGTGGCAGGTGCTCCGCGACCTCGACCGAGATGGCGAGGTCGAAGCGCTCCTCGACCCCGAGCGGCTGCGTCAGGTTACGGGCCAGAAACCGATCCTGCGGGATGAGCAGCGCGCTGCGATCCACGTAGTCCCCGTCGATGCAGAGTCCCCGCTCGACTCCGGCATCGAGGAAGGCGCGCACCCACGGCCCGACGCCTCCGCCGACGTCGACGACCGAGTGGACGTCCAGCAGTTCCAGGATCAGCGGTGTGACCTTCTGCGCGGAGCGCAGGCTCTCGTTCGACTGCGCGGCATAGAAATCTGTGTCGTAGAGCCGGGTGGTGGTGTCAGGCATGGCGGCGGATCGTACCGGGCCCACCTGTCTTGTCCGCGCAGACGCATACGATCCTGCCCACCGTCCGCTTCGGTCCGGGATCTGCGACGCTTCGAGATGCGGTGCAAGATTCCTCTCAGAACATACGTTCCGTCCGAGCCCACGCGTAGGCTCGAACATATGTTCCAGGCAACGAAGAAGCGGCTGCAGCTTCTGCTCGACGTCGTTGACGACATGCTCGTCGGGGCGCCGGAGGAGGACATGGAGATCGCCGCACCCCACCCCCATGCGCGCACGGTCCAGCTGCGGATCGAGCGTCGCGCCGGCAGCGTCGCGCCGCGGGCGGCGCACTGTCTGTCGCCGATCCGGCGACCGGTCGCGGCCCGCGGCCGGGAAACGGTTCGCTAGGCGCCGGCAGACGTACCGCCCGGGTGCTTCAGCGGCCCGGGACGGTATCGACCGAGGTCCTGAGACGCGCGGCGGCGAGCGCGCCCAGGTCGCCGACCTGATACGCCATCACGTGCCACGCGAGGTCGCGTTCGGCACGCGGCGTTCTGCTCAGCCGCTCCCCCACCTCCGCGCAATGCGCCACCTCGGGCGACAGGCCTCCGAGACCACGGCCCGGGCCCGACGAACGTCCTGAATCGCGAGTCATCGCTCACGCTCCTTTGAGGTTGCAGCGGTGTGAATAGCGTCCTCCGAGCGGAAGCTCGTGTCAAGCGTCACGAACGACGTTCAGACCACGGCGGCGGCGAACGGGCCACAATCAACCGGTGACCGAGCTGCGCACTCCTCGTCTCCGGCTTCGCCAGTGGCGGCCCGAGGATCGCGATCCGTTTGCGGCGATGAACGCCGACTCCGAGGTGATGCGCCACTTCCCCGCGGCGCTTTCCCGCGGGGGAAGCGATGCCCTGGTCGATCGGGCCCAGGCGGCGATCGCCGAGCGCGGCTGGGGTCTGTGGGCCGTCGAGGTCCTCGGCGGCGGCGACTCGTCCGCCACCGGGTTCGCCGGCTTCATCGGCCTGGCACCGGTCTCCTTCGACGCCCATTTCACGCCGGCGGTCGAGATCGGCTGGCGCCTGGCGCAGCCGTTCTGGGGCCGTGGCTACGCGACAGAGGGCGCTCGGGCGGCGCTCACCTACGCGTTCGTCGAATTGGAGCTGGAGGCGGTGGTCTCGTTCACCGCGGTCGCCAACGACCGCTCAAGGCGCGTGATGGAGCGACTCTCGATGACCCACGATCCCGGCGAGGACTTCAACCACCCGAAGCTGCCCGGGAGTCCGGTCGAGCGCCACGCTCTCTATCGGCTGCGAGCCGAGGACTTCGCGCCGGGCGGTGCCGAGGGTTAGACGAGGCGCTCTATCTTGAGCTTGCGCACGCCGCGGGGCGTCTCCAGCTCGACGGTCTCACCCACCGGCTGACCGAGCAGCGCCTTGGCGACCGGCGACTCGGCGGAGAGCTTCCCGGCGCCGCGATCGGCCTCGGCCGCTCCGACGATCGTCCAGCGATGGACCTCGTCGGTCCCCAGGTCTCGGACGTCCGCCTCGACCGCGAAGTCCATCGTGTTTCCACCGCCGCCCACCGACTCGACGACGACCGCGTTGCGCAATCGCTGTCGCAGCCGCTGAATGCGGGTCTCCAGATGCCCCTGATCCTCCTTGGCGGCGTGGTACTCAGCGTTCTCGCTCAGGTCCCCATGCCCCCGCGCCTCGAGGATCCGCGCGGCGATATCCCGCCGCGCCACGGTCTCGAGCTCGGAGATCTCCGCCTTCAGAGCCGCCAACCCCTCCTCGGTGATCGGCTCCCCTGCGTCATTCGATGTACTCATCACCAAATTGTCCCACCTCCCGGATAACAGCGCAGTCACACCACAACCAAGCCACGCCGCCTGTCAGCACGAGCGCTCCGCAGGAGACCCGCCCACGGACGCCAACGACGGCCTCGTCAGCAGAGCGCGAGGCACTCATTCTTGGGGCCAGCAGGACCCACGCCGTCACCCCACCACCCCAGAACGACAAAAGCCCCGCCAGCCAAGGCTGACGGGGCTCATGTACAGAAAAACCGGCGGCGACCTACTCTCCCAGGCCCTTGCGGGCCAAGTACCATCGGCGCTGAGGGGCTTAACGGCTCTGTTCGGAAAGGGAAGAGGTGTTTCCCCCTCGCCATAGCCACCGGAAACTTGTCAGGAGCGTCTGCCCGAATGGGTGCCGGAAGCGACATCCCCGCGGGCACTCCAACGAAGGTGGAGACCGCTCTTCACGGGCCTTCAAAACCACACAACAGCCAATGAAACGGGCATCGAGAAGATAAAAAATATCCGTCAAGCCCTCGACTCATTAGTACCAGTCTCCTACGAGTGTCACCACTCTTCCAGATCTGGCCTATCAACCTGGTGGTCTACCAGGAGTCTTACTCCCTCAAGGGGATGGGAGAGCTCATCTTGAGGCCGGCTTCCCGCTTAGATGCTTTCAGCGGTTATCCGATCCGCACGTAGCTAACCTGCGGTGCCCTTGGCAGGACAACAGATACACCAGAGGTGCGTTCATC
>Ga0335075_10003117_pt1 | contig 26517 bp, 24 predicted proteins | sample Lox_Sample_24_FD_206723 | JGI IMG/M metagenome (GOLD analysis project Ga0335075, IMG submission 206723) | Soil microbial communities from Loxahatchee National Wildlife Refuge, Florida, United States - Lox_Sample_2.4 | ecosystem: Environmental > Terrestrial > Soil > Wetlands | place: USA...
CACTCGCGCGATCAACGACCGGTGCCGGTTGTTGCGGCCTTACGCCGAATTATTGGTCGACGGTTTCGGCATCCCCGAGCCGCTGCGCTACGCCGAGATGCTGCATCCGGAGAATCTGCCGGGCTGAGGTCGCCGTTCACCCGGCGGCGACCGTTAAAATCACGGCAAGTCGTGCCTGGACCTCCAGCGGGACGGGCTTCGGCGGGAGGCCGAGGCGGGCAGCGGGATATGCTGAATTGCACTGCGGTTTGTTGACGAGGATTGCGACGAAGGGTTAGTCACCATGAATCCCAACCCGGACTACGACGCCAGCGACGAGCTGGAGTACGGCATCGCGGCCTACGCATGGCTGCTGCGGGGTGTCTACCCTCCGCCCGCGTATGCACCGGACCTGGGTAACGCCAGCAACCCTTAATTCGTGACCCGCTACGGTGGCGGTACGTAGCTCCCTGCGGAATTGCGCAGCTGCCACAGCTGCGCCGGGCAATAGATATTGACCGCATTTGAAATCAGATAGTTCGCCGAATACTCGTCGTTGGGCAGCACATCGCGCTTCACGTCGCCGATGACCTGGGCGTAGCTGGCCCCGCCGGTGATCTTGTCGCAAATGCCGTGGGCGTAGCTGATCGCCTCGGTCGTGTTCGCGAAACTGTACTGCTTGCGCACGGTGGTGTCGTAGATGAACTCAATGTCGGGCGCCGGAACGGCATTGGCCGAAGGCGCGAAAGACCCCGCGCCGCCGCAGAATATCGCGGCGACGATCAGGCCTACCAGCCATATCCCGCGCTTCATCGCGGCCCCGCTCATGCTGGTTGCCCGTATACGGCCACGAGGACACTTCGGTCCAAGCTGTTCTCTGACCACACCCCGATTTGGGTGTTGGCGCAATTCGAAATGATCGCCATGTAGTCGGGCCGGTAGTACCAATTCCCCATGACGTCAAGGTCATTGATGGTCAACGACTGGTTGATCGCCACGGTCTCGGCGACAGTACCGGTGTAGCCGGCGCCGCGGGCGCGGTCTTGCACCGTTGATCCGTCCGACCCGATGTCAGCGTCGAGGCCGCGGTTGTTGAGGACGTCGACCGTGTGGCGCTGCGCGGCGGATTCCAATTGCGGATTTTTCTTCAGGTTGGTTCTACAGCCGGCCTGCCTCTTGATGGTGTCCACGTTGGTGACGATGCCGTTGTTGAGCCGGTCGTTGTTGCCGGGAACGCCGGGGGCGGCCGATGCGGCGGCCCCATTCGGGACGACGAGCCCGGCAGCGACCGCGAACGGTATCGAGATGATCTGTGCACGTTTGCGAATGTGCTTGTCGGTCATGTCATCTCATCTCTTCGAATCACTAGCGGATGTTCGCGGCGAGGTCGCCGGACATTGCACTGAGCTGTTGGGCCCAGGTCGGCCAGTCGTTGCCGCCGCCACGGCCCAGGTCGAAGTGGCCGTTCTTGCCCCCGACGTCGCGGTAGTGGGAGTAGAACTGCGCGTTCGTGCCCTGGGAGATATCCCCATAGCCGGCCATTGCGCCCTGATCAGTCGGCGCACCGCTTCCCGGACTGAAAATCCAGAGCCGGGCGTCATTGTCGACGAGTTGTTGAATGTTCTGGTTGGGCGAGTGCCATTTCCAGCGACCCAGTTGGGGCAGGCCCCACATATGGTCGCTGTCGGCGCCGCCCTGCCTGAGCGCCGCGGTGATCGTTCCGTCCACCCCGGCGCGTTCGGGGGTGAGGAATCCCGATAGCGACCCGGCATAGCGGAACCGATCAGGATGGAACGTGACCAGCGCGGCCGCCGCGTATCCGCCTTGGGAGACACCGACAACGCCGTGCCCGCCGGGCGCCAAGCCCTTGTTGGCTGCGAGCCAGTCTGGCAACTCGGTGGATAAGAACGTGTCCCACTGCTTGCTGCCGTCCTGCTCCCAATTGGTGTACATGCTGTAGGCACCGCCGGCCGGTGCCACCACCGAAATCCCTCTGCCGGCAAGGGCGCCGAACCCGTTACCCGCCGTCACCCAGTTGCTGACATCTGGCCCGGCGTTGAACCCGTCCAGCAGGTACGCCGCGTGCGGGCCGCCGGCCAGGAAGGCCACCGGGATGTCACGACCCATAGCCGGTGACGGCACCATCAGGCTCTCGAATGCGGCCGCCCTAGTGGTGCCAGTCGAGCCCGAAATGATGCTTGCTGCAAGGCATCCGATCGTCAGCGCAATGGCACCAACTCGCCGAAAACTCAACGACACACTTTTCATCCTTGCCTCACTTGTCCACCGCTCACACCGGGTCGAACTGCGAAATGAGCCATCGGCCGTCGATTTTCTCGAGACTGACGCGCACACTCGATGTGGTCTGAGTGGGTGCGTCGTTGCCGATGGTGGTGGTCTGGTCGACGAAAACCAATACCACCGCGTGCTTTCCGGTCGCCGACACCGAGGCCGCCGCAGGAACGGTAGCCACCGCGGTGATGTGCTGCTGCTTTGCCCCGGGAGCGACGACGTCGTTGACAAGCTGGGCGTACTGCTGCTGGAAGCCGGCCGTCAGCCGTTGGGCGGCGGCCTTCAAGTCGCGGTCCACCGTTTCTGGCTTGTACGACAGAATCGCAACGGTGGTTTCGGAGGCCGCCCGCACCGATGCATCTGCGGCCGCACGCGATTCCCGCGCGGTGCCGTCGAGCCATTTCAGATAACCGACGCCCAGGGCGATGATCAACGCCAGCGCCGGTAGTCCCACAGCCAGCAGACGCGTCCAGGCGAACCGGCTGCCCCGCTCGACCGACGCTTCGGCAGCGTCGTCGTCATTGGCGTCAGTTTCGTCAGCGTCGACCAAGTCCGCCTCGTCAGCCGCCTCCGCCTCATCGGCCAGGTCATCGCGCTCGGTGAGGTCGTCGCGCGGAGACTCGTCGGCGACCGGGTCAGTGTCATCGGACACCGCGGAGTCCTCCTCCTGCCCTGTTAGTGCAGTACGACTAGTCACGGTACAAACTCCACCTTCGACACTTTGGCGCTATCCCCTGTTTTGTCGACGGTGAGGCGCATCCGCCATCTGCGCGGCTCGGGGTCTGTCGGTGCCGCGGCCATCGATGTCTTCACTGCGATCGCGACGAGCACCTGGGCCTGGTCCTTCGTATAGGAGAGCAGACCCGCCTCGGAGATGGTGCCTTCCGATTTGGACTGCACTTTCTTGATGACCTCGACGAAGGGTTGCGACCGGCTCTGGAATTCGTCGTGAAAGGCGCCGGTGGCCGAATCCAGGACCCGCTTGATGTCGGCGTCGACCCGGGTGTAGTCGATCGTGGTGAGGTTGATCGCGGTCTGCCGCGCGACTTGCAGGTACAGGTTGCGTTGCGCCTGCACCTGATGGTCTTGGTGGACGCGGAATCCCAGCCAGCCGCCCAACCCGACCAGCGCCACGATGATGGCGACACTGAGGGAGATCGGTCCCGGGATGCTCGAAAACCAGCTTTGCACAAGGCTTCTCGCGCCCAGCTCGGCGTCAGCCTCGGGCTCTTCAGCCTTGTAATCCTCGACATCAGTGTCTTCAGCGTCGATGTCTTCGGCGTCCACGAGCTCCGGGGCCTCTGAGGTCTCTACGAGGTCGGTTTCTTCGGCGGCATCATCATGTCCTGCCATGTCTTACCTTTCGGCGTAAAAGCCAGGTCGGGCTCGCTGTAGGCGCGTCCGTCCGGGCCCACGTAATTTCCGGTCGCCGGATCGTAGGGAATGGCGACCGGCGGTCGTACCGGCGACTCGGGTGGCGGGTGCCAGTCCCGGCCGGGTGACGGTGGCGGTCCCCCCTTCGGGAACTGGGGCACACTTTGCCCGCTCAATGTCGCGTTGGGATCGCCCTTCCAGAACAGACCGTCGTTGAGTGGCACATACTGTTCGTCGCTTTCGCACATCTCGACCGTCGGGGCGCGCTTGTCCGGCTTTGTCTCGCAGGGTGTGTTGCGGACGCCGCGAACGTTCATGTCGGAGTTCTGCGGGATGCGGCAGTACAACTCTCCATCGGTGCGGTCCGGATAGTCCTGCCGGACCGGAATCCGCTGCTGCTGTACTGGAAGAAAGCCGGTGTTGCATGGCGGCGGCAGGTTGAGGTTCAAGTTGAAGTCAAGATAGATGCCTTTGTAGTCCTGCTTAGCAACCCGGTCCGGCACGATGATCGACGACATCACCGCTGTCCCCTGCGGGAAGAGCACCAGCAACTCCTCGAGGTCGTTGCGGTAGGTCACGGCGATGTTGCCCAGGCTGACCAGATTGGCCAGCAACACCGGCAGCGTGGGCGCCAGCCGGTCGAACAGCGCGGTGCCTTCGTCAAGCGCGGGGCCGGCGGTGTTGAGCAGGTCGGCGAACGAATTGTCTTGCGCCTTTAGTTGACTGGTGATGGAGTTCACCCGACGGGCCCAGGTTGCGATCGAATCCGACGTCCGGACCTGAGAGCCGGCTACCGGCGGGAACTCGTCGATCAGCCGCGAGAACGTGTCGCTGGTCTTGCCGGCGTCGATCGCCAGCGAGGTGCCACCGTCGACAAGCCGGGACAGCTCCGGGCCCAGACCGGCGATGGCCTTCGAGGCCTCCTCGACGACGGTGTGCAGGTTGTCCTGCGGAATCGCCTGGAGGGCCTTGTTGGTGGTATCGAGCAAAGATCCGATGTCAACGGGGATCTGCGTCTTGCCGACTGCGATGACGTCGCCGTCGCGCAACGCTGGACCAGTGTCGGAATGCGGTGTCAGTTCCAGGAACTGCTCACCGATGGCCGAGCGACTGTGCACCGCGGCGGTCACGTTCGAAGGAATTTTGATGTCGGATTTCAGCGAAAGGACGGCGCGGACTCCGTTCTCGGTGACGTCGACCGACTTGACGCTGCCGACCTCACTGCCGCGATAGTTCACCACCGACGTCGGGTACAGCCCGCCGGACGCGGGCAGATCGACCTTCACCGTGTACCTGCCAACCCCCAGCAGCGCAGGCACTTTGACGAAGCCGAACGCCATGACCACGACGGAGAGGACGGTGACCGACGCAAGGATCGTCAACTGTGTCCACACCCGGCGGGACAGGCGCAACGAGCTGGTACGCGACATGCTAGTAACCCCCCCAGTGATACGGCGCGATCAACGGGTTGGCCGCGGTATACGGACTGGGCATCTGGCCGATGGTGCGGCCCCACTGCAGTTCGAGTTCGGTGAGGTTTCCCTCCCACTTCGACCCGGTGAAGAAACCGCTGTCCAGGCGGCTCAAGGTCAGGTCGACCACGAGTGAGATGTTGGCGAAGTCCCCCCGAAACCAGTTGGGCACAGTGCTTTTCACCCACGGCAGGGTGGAGAGAAAGTCCAGACCCCTGGTCAACGCTGGCCCGGCGTTGGCCAACTCCCGCAAGGCCGGCGCGAGGTTGCGGAAATTGTCGGTCAGCGATTTCTTGCTCTGATTGATCGTCGAGGCAGCGACGGCGCTGAACTGGCCCACCGAATCGATGGCGTTCACCAACGTCTTTCTGGTATCCGACAGGACGGCCAGCGCCTGCGGGATCGTCGTGAGCGCTCTGTCGACCGTCTGATCTTTCTCCGCCACCTGGCCGGCCAACGAGTTCAGACTCTCGATGGCGGTGATGATGTCGTCGGTCTGGGCTTTGGTCTCCGTGACGAAAACGTCCAGTTGGGTCAACAGGCTGCGCATCTCTTTTTCGCGACCGGTCAACGCTGTGGCGAAAGTCCGGGTGATCTCCTGAAGATCCCCCAGTCCCCCACCGTTGAGCAGAATCGCCACCGACGCGAGGGTCTGCTCGGTGGTCGGGTAGGTCGCGGCTCGAGACAGCGGGATCACCGAACCATTCTTGAGCTCACCTCTCGGTGGCTCGTCAGTCGGGGGCGCCAACTCGATGTGCATCGAACCCAACAGGCTGGTCTGCCCGACCTTAGCGGTGCTGTTCGCCGGCAGATGCACATCACCGTTGATCCGCATGGTCACCAGCGCATGCCAGTCCTGCACCTCGATCTTGGTGACGTTGCCGATGTTGACGTCCGCGACACGTACCCGGGTGTTCGGCTGAATGACGACGACGTCGGGCAGCTGCGCCTGAATGGTGTATGCGCCCTCGCCGACACCCTGCGTCCCCGGCAGCCGAAGGGTGTTGAGGCCCTTCCACCCACAGCCCGTGAGCAGGCAGAGGCACGAAAGGACAAGACCCGCAATCACTGTCCGTCTCATGGCGTGCCTTTCGGCGGTACGGGTGCGGCCGCAGGCACCATCAGGCCGGGCAGCCCGGCGTCAGGGTCGGTCGACCGGACCGCGGCCGGCGCCGGCGGCACGGCACCGCCCGGCAAAGCTTGCGGCGACGTCGGCGGTGGGCCCGCCGCGTCGGCCGGCGGGGCTGCCGGGGCTCCCGGTGGCGGGATGTGCGGATTGAGCTTGTCTTCGCTGTAGGTGATCTCGTTGGGCCGGGCGGCCGCCCCCACAAACGGATTGAGACCGATTGGCGGGAAGTTGTACTGACGGTTCTTCATGATCGGAGACAAATACTGCTCGCACAGTCGCGCTGACTGTTTCGCCCCGACACGGCCCGCGGATTCGATTGCACCGCAGAGGAACTGAACGGTATCAGCGAAGTTCACCGGCGCCAGGATGCCGGTCACCGCGCTCTGCGCCGGTTGATAGATGTTCAAGAAGTTCTGGAACGTGTCGGGCGCGACGTGCAGGGTTTGCTTGATGTCGCGGCGGCTGTCGTTCAACGCGGTGGTGATGGCGTTGAGGTGGTCGAAGGTCGTACCGATCGCTTCGCGATTCTCGGCAACAAAGGGACGCAGATCGTTGACCGCACCGTCCAATCCCGCTATCGCCTGGCCCCACTCGTTCGGGGTATTCGTCATGACGGTCGTGATGTTGGCCAGGTTTTTGTTGAAGGAAGCCAGCAGCTCGCTGCTCGATGTCAGCGCGGAGACGAACGTCTCCAGGTTGCGCACGGTGCTGAAGATGTCGGTGCTGTGGTCACCGAGCGCTGAAACCGCCTGGGAGAGCTTGATGATCGTGTCACGCGCGGTGTCACCTTCGCCACGCAGGTTCGCAGCTGTGCTGTTGACGAATTGCCCCAACGCGCTTGTCCCGCCCTCGGTGGTGGGCTGCAGGGACTCGGTCAGCTTCTCCAACTGCTTGCGCAGGTCGTCCCACTCCACCGGGACCGCCGTCCGCTCCTCCGGAATAGTCGCGCCGTCAGCCAGTTTCGGGCCACCGGAATAGACCGGGACGAGCTGGATCGCCCGTGAGGTCACCAGCGACGGCGACAGGATCGCCGCACGCACATCGGCGGGCACCGCATACTGCGAGTCGACGGTGAATGTGACCTTGGCCGCGTTGGGCTGGGGGTCGATCTTCTCGATGGTTCCCACCGCGACACCGAGAATGCGGACTTCGTCGCCGGTGTAGATGCCGTTGGTGTTCGGGAAGTAGGCGACATAGGTGTTGCGCGTCACCTGTTTCCACCACGGCGTGACCATCATGCTGATCCCGATGAACAAGAGCAGGACCAGGCTGATCGCTGTGCCAACCTGCGTGGCGCGCCGATGCTTCAGAAGCCAAGCGGCGGCTTGGTCCAGTCGATCGCGGGCCTTCGCGAACGCCATCAGCGACCCCCATTCGCTGGCACTTCATTGGGTGCCGGCAAGTAAACCGGCGTCTGCGTGGGCGGCGGCTTGAGGTCCGCCGGTGGTCCTGGCGGAGGGCCGCCGGGCGGCGGCGCCGGTGGCGGCGGCCGGTACGGATAGCAACCGGGGCCAGGCAGCGGAACTCCGGCCGGACCGCACTGTTGCTGATCCGGGTTGCCAGTGATCGCATCCGGAATCGACCGGCGCGGTTCGCCGCCTTGCCCGGTGCGCGGGTACGGCAACGGCAATAGTGGCAGACCTGGCTGGCCACTACCCGGGTCGGTGAGTTGCGACGGCAGCAGCACGTTGGGGTCGAGACCCAAGTCTGAGAACGCCGCATCGGTGAACGGCTGCACGAACTGTCCCGGTACCAGGTTGACCAGTGAAGCCTTGAAGAACGGCCCGGACCCCAGCACCTCACCGAACGTCACCGCATACTTCGGAATGAGATACAACGTGCGCTGCAATTCCTTCTTGCGGTCGTCGAGAATCGACAACACACCGTTGAGCTTGTCCAGTGCCGGCTTGAGCTGCGTCCGGTTGTCGGCGACGACGGCTGATATTTGCCGGGCAGCCGCCCCGATGTTGGTCATCAGCGCGTCGACGGAATTACGTTGCGTCAGAAGCTCGGCCAGCAACGCATTGGCGTTGATGACGAGGTTGGCGATCTGGTCGCTGCGCTTGGCCAACACCGAGGTCACCTTGTTCGCATTGGCCAGTAGGCTGCGCAGCTTCGCGTCGCGGTTGTCCAGCGTGCTGGAGAACTGCGCCACCCCCTCCAGTGCGGCTTTCAAATCCGGCGGCGTGTCCTTGAAGGTGTCCGCCAGCGTGGTGAGCGCCGACGACAGCTTTGTGGTGTCCAAAGCGCTGATAGTGCTGGTCAAGTCGCCCAGCGCATCCGGTAGGTCATACGGCGCGCGAGTACGCTCGATCGGGATGGGGCCTCGGAGCTTGCCGTCCCCGCGCGGAGTGATCTCGAGCATCTTTGTGCCAAGGATGGTTTCGGTCTTGATCGATGCTTCGGTGCGGTCGCCCAGTGCGACATCGTCGTCGACGGTGAACCTGACCAGTACCTTCGTCCCGTCCAGTTTGACGTTGGACACCCGACCGACCGACAGCCCGGACACTCGCACGTCACTGTCCGGCTTGATTCCACCCGCCTCGCTGAAATACGCGGAATAGCCAGTTTTACCGGTGAGGAAGGGGATCTTCTCATAGGAGAAGACCGCAACCACCAAGGCAACCACGATGCCGATCCCGACCAAGCCGACCGTGATCCGGTTGCGCTCGGCCAGCGGCTTGATGTTGCGCCGCTTGAACTTTTCCTTCAAAGTGCTGATGATCGTGGTCATTTTTTCGGCGTGCACCGCCCGGTAACCTGACTCACCAGCTTGACGAACGTGGGCTGTCCGTTTCTGCCGTTGAGCTTGATGATCACGTCACAGATATAGAAGCCGAAGTAGTCGCCGTACAGGCCGTTGCGCGAGAGCACCTGGTAAACGTCGGGAAGGGTTTTGACGAGGTCGTCGACGTAGTTGTGATCGGACTCGATTTGCCCTGACACCCGGTCGGTTTGGACGACGGTGTCTTTGATCGGTTGCCGTGCCGCCGTCAACAAGTCGGCAACCGATCCCGTCGCGGCGTTGATGTAGGCGACGTCTTTGGTGATATCAGCCTTGCGCTCAGACAGTGCCGCGACAAGCTGGGACAGCTTGTCCAAGCCTTGTGAGAATTCTTTGTCCCGAGCGCCGAAGGTGTGCAGCACCGTGTTGAGGTTGGTGATCACCTCGCCGATGAGCTTGTCGCGGTTGGCCAGCGTCGTTGTCAGCGCGGATGTTTCGCCGAGCACCGACGAGATGGTGGCACCCTCCCCTTGGAACACCCTGAGCAGTTGGCCGGACAGCGCATTCACCTGGTCGGGATCCAGCGCCCGGAACAGCGGCCGGAAACCACCAATGAGAGCGTCCACGTCGAGAGCCGGAGACGTCCGCGCCAACGGAATCGTCGCCCTCGGAGGCAATCTGCGCGGCGGACCGGGGCCGTCCTCGAGAGCAAGATACCGGTCGCCGATCAGGTTTTCGTAGCGTACCGACGCTTTGGTGCCCTCGGTGAGCCTCAGACCTTTGTCGATAGCGAAGTCGACGTGGACGGTCCCGTCCTTGTTCAGTTTGAGATCACTGACTTTACCCACTTCGACACCGGCGATGCGCACAAAGTTCCCGCCCTTGAGGCCGGAAACATTGGAAAAGACCGCGCTATAGGAAGTGCGGGTGTCAAACCGGAACTGGCCGAACACCGTCACCAGAATGAACACGAACGCAAGGGAGACAACGGTGAACGCCACCACACGCGCGATAGCGCCTGCGTTGGTTCTCATTGCTGTTCCTTACTTTTCGTCGCGGTTCACGGTGCCGGCGGCGGCGCGGGCGGAAGCGGTGGCGTGGCGGCGCCGGCGTAATCAGGTGCACCTGATGGCGGCTGTCCGGGGTAGGCGGGTGCCAGGCCCGGCGCCGGACCGCCAGGGTAGCGGATCAGCGGCGGCTGCGGTGTTCCCTTGGTGACCGGGAAGTAGTTGTTGTAGCCGGGGAAGCCGATCCCGGGGTTGGGCCGAATGTCCAGCCCGGTACCGAATCCTGTGTCGGTGACCAGGTACTTGACCGGGAAGTTCGCGCTGGCGTCGGGCAGCGAGCCACAACTGGGCTTGCCGCCGGGGCCGCCCTTGGCCTGCACGATAGGCAAGTTGTCGGGATAGCGATAGGGGTCGTCGCCGAAGAGCAGCCCACCATCGATATTCAATGACTTGCCGTTGCCCCCCATTGCAGCCCGACCGCCGTTCTCCAGGTACCACACCGCGCCCTCGAAGGTGCACTTGTAGGTCGGTGAGTATTTGTTCAGCAGCTCGAAGGTCGGCGCCACCAGATTGATCGCGCTGATCAGGCTCTGCTCATTGCGGCCGATCGTGTTGATCCCCGCGTTTGAGAAGCCGATTGCATCCAGCAGCACCTCGTTGAGCGCCTTCTTTTGTTTAGTGATCGTCACGCTGGTTGTCGAGAATGCGTCCAGTGTCGACAGGATGTCCTGCGCCGCAACTGAATAGGCTTCGGCAGTCTTACCGAACAACTGCCAGTCCTTCCGAATCGTCTGCTGTTTCGGGTTTACGGCCAGCAGCGCCCTGTTTCCTTCTGTGATCGCCTGACCTATGCGCTCGCCCTTGCCGCGAAAAGCGTCGGACAACGCCGAGAGCACGCCGTTCAGCTTTGCCGGGTCGATCGCACGGACTATCGACTCCAAGTTCTCGAAGACGGTGTTGACCTCAACCGTCACGTTGCGACTGCGTAGCACAGCACCTTTGGCCAGTTGTCGATGGGTGGCCGCCCCGTCAGGGACGATGAGGTCTACGTACTTTGCGCCGAACGCGGTGCTGGACTTGATCTCCGCCTCGGTATTGCTTGGCAGATAGCGGAATTCGTTCGGGTAGATTTTCAGCTTCAGCTTCGAAAGGTTCGTGCCCGCCGCATCGGCATAGGATTCAACGTGGTCTACTTCACCGATCTGGACGCCGCGCAGCTTCACTTTCGCGTCGTCTTCCATGACCAGACCGGCCCGATCGGAAATCACGGTGAGCGGAACGGTTGTCTTCAGCGTTCCCTCGAACGCCATCGCGGTCAGCGTGCTGATCGCCACGATCACCAGAACGAGTACCGGTGTCCACCAGATTGGATCAATTCCCCGGCGCCGCCGGGTCTCTTGGCTCATCCCGTCACCCCGACAAGTGGAAGTTGCCGGACTGCCCGTACACCGACAGCGTAATGGTCAGCAGGATGAAAACTCCGGCGGTGATCGAGGTCCGCACCGCGCGACCGACCGCCTCGCCGACACCCGCCGGTCCGCCGGTGGCGGTGTAGCCGTAGTACGTGTGAATTGCCATCACCGCCGCTGCCATCGATAGCGCCTCGAGGAACGACCAGAGCAGGTCGGTGGGATGCAGAAACGACGAGAAGTAGTGGTCGTACACGCCACGGGACTGCCCGTAGACGATCGTCGTGCCGAATCGGGTGGCCAGAAACGACATCAGCACGGCGACGGTGTAGATCGGGATGACCGCAAGAACCCCGGCGACAATGCGTGTGGATGCAAGGTACGTGATCGGCCGGATGGCCATCGACTCCAGCGCGTCGATCTCTTCGTTGATCCGCATGGCCCCGAGTTGCGCCGTTGCGCCGGCACCTATGGTGGCGGCCAGCGCCACGCCCGCGGTCGCCGGCGCAATGAACCGGACGTTGAGGAAAGCTCCCAAAAACCCTGTGAGAGCTTCGATTCCGACGTTGGACAACGTGTTGTAGCCCTGCACAGCGATCAGCGCACCGGTGGTCAGGGTCAAGAAGCCGATGATGACCACGGTGCCGCCGATGACGGCGAGTGCGCCGGTGCCCATGCCCAGGACGGCGATCAACCGCAGTACTTCACCCGGGTAGCGCCGAACCGCGTCGACGGTACCGGCGAGCGCGCTGCCGATGAACGCCGTTTGCTCGCCCACACTGCGGACCGAGTCGACCAGCCGCCTCAGCAGCTCGGCGCCGGGTATGTACCTCTCGTCGTCGGGTTCTGCTCTGCGGCCGGCCCTGGAGGCGAACTTGCCCATGGCGGCACTTCCGGCCTCGGATTTGGCATTGCCCGCCCGTTTCCGCCGCTGCTTACCGGTTCGCTTTGCTTCGGTGGTGCTCATGGCGACACCTTCACGCCGAAAGCGGTGGCCAAGATGTTGATCAGGAACAGCGCCATGAACGCAAAGACCACCGTTTCGTTGACGGCGTTGCCCACCGCGATCGGGCCGCCGCCAACGGATAAGCCCTTGTAGCAGGCGATCAGACCCGCCGAAAGCCCGAAGAGCAATGCCTTGACCAGGGACACGATGACCTGCGGAAGGCCGGTCAGCAATGTCATCCCGAAGATGAACGCCCCCGGGGTGACGTGTTGCACGTAGACGACGAAGAAGTAGCTGCCGGTGAGACCGACCACCGCGACCGCCGAATACAGCAGCAGCGCAACGAATGTCGCGGCAATCACCCGAGGTACCACCAGTGCCTGGATGGGGTTGACGCCGATGACCTTCATCGCGTCGATCTCCTCGCGAATCGTCCGGGCGCCGAGGTCCGCGCACATCGCGGTGGAGCCCGCGCCCGACACCACGATCGCGGTCACCACCGGCCCTACCTGGGTGACCGAAGCTAGCGCAGCACCAGCACCCGACAAGTCACCGGCGCCGACCTCGATCAGGACGATGTTCAGCGTGAAGACGATGAGGACGGTGTAGGGAATCGACAGCACCAGCGTCGGCACGATCGACACCCTCGCGACGAACCAGATCTGATCGATCAGCTCCCGCAGCGCGAACGGCCGCCGGAAGGCGGCGGCGAATGTCTCGCCCGCCATAACGACGAAGTCGCCGACGCCAGCAGCGGGTTTCGACCAATCAATCCCGGCTACGGTCGGCCCTGGAGTCCTTTGCGGCAAGGGCCTATCCGCTCCGCCGAGAGAAGTGATCGTGTGATGGAAACCACGATTCTATAGGTTGCCCAGTTTGCTCGACGGACTCATACCAACCCTCCAGACGGACCGTCCGAGCAGTCGGATTCATAGCGTCAAACAGGAGAGACTCACGGAAAATCGTCAAAATTCTGGCGATGACGGCGGCGTTCATAGAGTTTGCTCGTTCTGCCGATAATCGATACGGCTCATCGCGCTCCTCTTCCTAAGGGGAAAGCTTTGGGTCACCCGGCTATCTGCAGGCATGGACGCATGTGGCACCGCGGCGAGAACGCTGCTAGTTCGCTACACACACAGACCACGCCGGAAACTTACGGAATCGAAGCTTCGGGCGCGACGGTTGGAATCAACTAGAACAAATCCGACCTGCGGAATTTCACCCAGCGATCAGCCCGAGCGTTTCAGGCAATCCTTTTACGCAGGGTGAGCCGAATCCGGCCCGCTACCAGGGAGTTCGCCAGGCTCAGCCGACGTTGGTGCCGCCCTCGGCAATCCGGCGTACCGCGTTGAGGAAGACGTCGATCTCCTCGAACGTGTTGTAGAACGCGAACGACGGGCGAACGGTCGCCTCCAGTCCCAGACGCCGCAGCGCCGGCTGGGCGCAATGGTGGCCCGCCCGCACCGCAATGCCTTCGGCGTTGAGCGCCTTGCCCACCTCGAGCGGCTCATGACCGGCCAGCACGAACGACAGCACGCTGGCCTTCTCCGTCGCGGTGCCTACCAGTCGCACACCCGGAATGTCGGCCAGTCGCGGTGTCGCGTATTCGAGCAACGAATGCTCATAGGCCGCGATCCGCTCGATGCCCAACCGCTCCACATAACGCAGCGCTTCGGCAAGCCCGACGGCGTCGGCGATGTTGCCGGTGCCTGCCTCGAACTTCGTTGGCGGGCCTTGATACAGCGAACGTTCCGTCGTGACGTCGGCGATCATATGGCCACCGCCCTGCCACGGTGGCGTCTCGGTCAGCGCTTCCTCGGTGCCATAGAGTACGCCAATTCCGGTGGGGCCGTAGATCTTATGTCCGGAGAACACGAAGAAATCGGCGCCGAGTTCGGCAACGTCGACCGGTACGTGCTGGATCGACTGGGCGCCGTCGATCAGCACCCGCGCGCCGTACCGGTGACCCAACTCAACGATCTTGTCCACCGGAACCACCGTGCCCAGCGCATTGGAGACTTGGCTGGCGGCTACGAGCTTGGTCCGCGGGCCCAGCAGTTCCTCGAACTCCGACAGCAGCAGGTTGCCCGCATCGTCGATCGGCGCCCACTTCAGGATCGCTCCTGTTTTCTGTGAGATCAGTTGCCAGGGAACGATATTGGCGTGGTGCTCCAGGTGGGTGATGACGATCTCGTCGCCGGGTTGCAGATGCTTGCCGCCCCAGGCGTGCGCCACCAGGTTGATCGCCTCGGTGGTGCCACGCAAGAACACGATGTCGTCGGCCGTTGGCGCGCCGATGAATTCGGCTACGGTGTCGCGGGCCTCCTCGTAGGCATCGGTGGCCCGGGCCGCCAATTCGTGCGCGGCACGGTGGATGTTGGAATTCTCGTGGGCATAGAAGTGCGACAGCCGGTCGATCACAACTTGCGGCTTCTGGGTGGTCGCCGCGTTGTCGAACCAGATCAGCGGCTTGCCGTTGACGGTCTCCTTCAGGATCGGGAAGTCCGCCCGAATGGCGTTGACGTCGAACACTTCGTGCGCCCCATTTTCAAGGGGTAGCGCGGCTACCGGGTCGGCCGCGGTCAGGAAGTGGTAGTTGTGTTCGTCTCCGGCAGGCGCGTCCGGCAGTCCCCCAGACCAGCCGAGCTCGGGAACCGACGGCGCCCCGGCGAGCCACGACGGCGCCGAGCCGCGGGGTGCTACCGGAGCGGTCGGGACCGTCCCGGCCAACACACCGGGCACCGTCGGGACGATGCCCCCGGTCGGCACCGCGAATGCGCTGAGGTCGCCGATGCCCGGCGGCAGGTACGGATCGCTGACGCTGCCGGCGGTCTCGGTCGCCGACGGCGCTGCCGTCGTATCGGGCACGTTGCCGCGCGGCGCGACCGGCACAGCCTGCGGCGGGAGTTCGGGTTCGGGAGAAGTCGGAGCCGGGAGATAGATGTCCCCGGTGCCCACCAGCGGGACCGGCGTGGGGTACAGGTCGGCGCTGCCCGCCGCGCTCTGCCCGGCCGCCGTGGCGGCCGTCGTGTCCGGCACGCTGCCACGCGGGGCGACCGGCGCCGACTGCGGCGGGCTGTCGAATCCCGGGCGGACGCTGGCCGCATACAGCTGGCTGGCCAGTGCGGCGAGTTCTGCCGCGCTGATGGGCAGGTCGCTTTCGCCGTCTAGCGCGCGGTACTCACTTCTTGTAGGCATGGAACTGGTCCACGGCGACGTCGTCGAGCACGGCCAGCGCGTCGTCGGTCAGTACTGCCAAGGACGTGTACAGCGTGACCAGGTATCTCGCGATCGCCGATTCGTTGATGCCGGTGAACCGCACCGACAGCCCCGGCGCCTGCTCGCCGACCAGACCCGGCTGGAACAGCCCGACGACGCCTTGACGCTCCTCGCCGGTGCGCACCAGGATGAACTTGGTCTTGCCCTTCTCCACCGGCACCTTGTCCGACGGGATGATCGGAATGCCGCGCCAGGTGATGAACTGCGCGCCGAACAGGCTCACGACCACCGGAGGCACGCCGCGGAAGGTGGCCTCCCGCCCGAACGCGGCGACGCCTTGCGGGTGGGTGAGGAAGAAACTGGGCGTCTTCCAGACCTTGGTGATCAGCGCGTCAAGGTCGTCCGGGGTCGGGGCACCGCCCAGGGTTTTGATGGTCTGCTCGGGAGTCGCCTGCGCCAGCAGCCCATATTCGGGACTGTTGACCAGTTCGAATTCCTGGCGCTCCTTGATCGTCTCGATCGTCAGCCGCAGCTGCTGGGCGATCTGATCATGCGGGCTGGAATACAGGTCGGAAACCCGGGTGTGGATATCGAGCAAGGTCGAGATCGTCCGCAGCGTGTACTCGCGCGGGCTGGTCTCGTAGTCGACGTAGGTCTCCGGCAACGGCTCTTCGGTACTGCCACCGCCTTCTTCGGCATGAATCGCGACTCGCTCGGGGTTGACCACCCGGTTGACCCGGTAAATACCGGCTTCCACCGGCACCCAGCTGAGCAGGTGAAGCAGCCACCGCGGGGTGATCGTCGAGAGTTGGGGAACAGTCTTTGTGGCGTTGGCGAGTTGCCGGGCAGCAAGATCGCCGAGTGCCTGGGACTCATTCTGAGCAGACGTCATGGAGGTCCTTCCGTGCTTGGCCGAATTCTGCAGCGGTGGCAGGCCAGATCCATCGTTGCCCACCGGGAGCGCGTCCGCGCGCCGAGCCTAGGCAAGTCTAGGACCCGGGCAAAAGATTTACATCGGCGCTGAGCCAAACCTGGGGGCAACGGCGATGCCCTATAGTGGGGCTATGCAACACCCCGCACAGCTGCGCCTTGTCCCGTCGCGCTGCCTCGTCGTGCACTGTTGTTGCTGTTGTTGTTGTTGATTTCCTGACGCTCTCTGACGCTCTGTAGAAATCCCCGCGCCACCCGTATGGGTGATCCTGCCGGTCCGCCCGGCGGTGACTCGCGCACTACTTGAAAAGTCTTCAGGAAGATCAACCACCCATGACTGTGTTGTCGATATTCACCGGTGCCACGGCACCGGTAACGAGCCGTCCACGCATCGTGGCCCGGCCGGCCACCGAGCTCAACCAGCTGACCCGCTATCGCGGCGGCACCTATTCACACACCGTGGACAAGATCGTCTTCACCGACGGCAGCTGGGCACGCACGGATCTGATCAGGCTCAATCCCAACGTGCCCGCCTACTCGCTGGATTTCACCGGCATCGCGCCGCACCGCCCGTCGCGCTATCAGCCCGGGAGCTGGTCGGAACTGCCGCATCTGCTGGCGTCCGGTCACGAGGCCGAGGTGGACTGGATCCTGCGGAATTCCTTCCCGATGCGCCCCGCCGCCGAGCTGAGCCGACGGGTGCGCGCGGCCGGGTACCCGATCGGACCGGCGAACATCGGCGAGCACGAAGCGATCGCCGCGACGCAGGCCGCGATCTGGCATCTCACCAATGGGCTGGCCCTGGACACCCGGCCGCTCAACGTTCCGGTCGCCGTGCATCGTGCCGCCGGACCGGTGATCACCTTCGAGTTCGACGGCGAACCCCAGCTGGGCGGCTACTCGGTGTGCACGGCCGCTGGCACCGCCGCCGAGGTGAGGCTGCAGAAATCAGCCAATGGCCTTGTCTGGCAAGATGTTTCCGGATCTCTCCTGACCACCCAAGCCAGCGAGGGCCGCTACCAACGCACCCTCGGCGAGGGCAGCACACTTTCGGCCAGCAGCCATGGCCGCGGCGGCCGCGGCTACCGCTACTACCGGCTGATCGCATCGGCGGAGGCCGGCACACCCAAAATCGAGCACGTCAACTTCTGGCTGACCGGCGCTCGGCATTACCGCAACGCCGACAAAGTCGTGCACCTGTACAACTATCTGCTTGCCGGGGCACGCGGAGCCTTGCGGGATGCCGAAGAACCACTGCTGGTCGACGCCTACGCGACCGCGGAATCCGAGCTCGTTGGCCCCTTCCGGGTCCGAGTTCCGTTGACGCTCAACACCACTGACGGTCATAGTTTGGTCGACGCGGACGGATTTTCCATCGCCGCGACGGTCGAGCCGGGGACGGACTTTTACCTGCGCGTGGCGCCGGGGACGACGGCCGCGACGTTGACCGCGACGGCTGCCGAACATCTGCCCGGGCGCGTGCTGACCGGGGTGGCGCTGGATGAGCCGTCGCACCGGTTCACCCCGGTTGCGCTAGCCATCCCCACCGAGATGGCCATAGAGTTCGAACTAAGTTGGGAAGTCCACGAGCCCTGGTCCGACATCGTTGGAGAAGGAAGTAAGTGAGTATTGCCGAGGACGTCACGCAACTGATCGGGAACACCCCCCTGGTCCGGCTGAACCGGGTTACCGACGGCGCAGGCGCCGATGTGGTCGCGAAGCTGGAATCTTTCAATCCGGCCAACAGTGTGAAGGACCGCCTTGGGGTGGCCCTGATCGACGCCGCCGAAGAGGCGGGCCTGATCAAGGACGACACCGTCATCCTCGAGCCGACGAGTGGCAACACCGGCATTGCGCTGGCAATGGTGGCCGCAGCGCGCGGGTATCGGATCACGCTGACGATGCCCGAGACGATGAGCGTCGAGCGGCGCAAGCTGCTGCACGCCCTTGGCGCCGAGCTCGTCCTGACGCCGGGTCCGGAGGGCATGCCGGGCGCCATCGCCAAGGCCGAGGAACTGGCCAAAAGCGACGACCGGTATTTCATCCCACAGCAGTTCGAGAACCCGGCGAACCCGGCGATCCATCGCAAAACCACCGCTGAAGAGGTGTGGCGCGACACCGACGGCAAGATCGACTTTTTCGTCTCCGGGGTCGGCACCGGCGGCACCCTCACGGGCGTCGCACAGGTCATCAAGGAACGCAAACCCTCGGTGCAGTTCGTCGCTGTCGAGCCGGCCGCGTCACCGGTGCTGTCCGGCGGCCAGAAGGGCCCCCACCCGATTCAGGGCATCGGCGCCGGGTTCATCCCGCCGGTGTTGGACATGGATCTGGTCGACGAGGTGATCACTGTCGGCAACGACGACTCGATCAACCTAGCCCGCCGCCTTGCCCGGGAAGAGGGGCTGCTGGTCGGCGTCTCATCGGGTGCGGCGGTGGTGGCCGCGCTGCAGGTGGCCCGTCGCCCCGAGAACGCCGGCAAACTCATCGTCGTGGTGCTACCCGACTTCGGCGAGCGGTATCTGAGCACCCCGCTGTTCGCCGACGTCACCGACTAGCCATGCTCGCGGCGATTCGCCAGGACATCCAGGCGGCCAGGCAGCGAGATCCGGCCAACCCGACCACGCTCGAGGTGATCTTCGCCTACCCGGGCGTGCACGCGATCTGGGGCCACCGGATCAGCCACTGGCTGTGGAGTCGCGGCGCACGGGTGGCCGCGCGCACGCTCGCGGAACTCACCCGGATTCTCACCGGGGTCGACATCCACCCGGGCGCGACGCTGGGCCCCGGCCTGTTCATCGATCATGCGACGGGCGTGGTGATCGGAGAAACGGCGGAAGTGGGCGAGGACGTGATGATTTATCACGGCGTCACGCTCGGCGGTAGTGGAAGGGACACCGGCAAACGGCATCCGACGATCGGCGACCGGGTGATCATCGGCGCCGGAGCCAAGGTGCTCGGCGCGATCAAAATCGGCGACGACACCCGGATCGGTGCCAACGCCGTCGTCGTCAAGGAAGTGCCATCCAGTTCGGTGGTGGTCGGCGTTCCCGGACAGATCATCAGCCGGGCCAAGCCTGGCACCGGGGATGACTCGATGATGCCCGACCTGGTGGGCGTGAGCCTGCAGTCGTTGCTCACTCGGGTCGCCAAGCTGGAGGCTCAGAACGATGGCAACGCTGCGCCTGGGCGCGTCATCCGGCCGCCCGAAGCCGGCGTGTGGCACGGCGAGGACTTCTCCATCTGAGCAGCTCGACAGGACAACCGCGCCGATCTGGACGATGATGGATCGATGCGACTGCCTCTTATGCTTGCCACCGTCGCCGCCGCCACCGGCCTGGCCCTGGCAGTACCGGCGCTGGCCGACCCCCCTCCAGGGCCCGTCCCCGACGATCCTGCTGCCGATGCACACTTCCTTGACACGCTGACCCAAGCGGGCATGACCTTTCGCAACGGCGCGGACGCCGTCGCGGCCGGGAGGATGGCCTGCAACATGATGATCTCGGGGCGATCAGAAAAGGATGTCGTCGACGAGCTGTCGATGCGCAACCCCGGGTTGAACAGTGGCGGTGCCATGAGGTTCGCGGCGCTTGCATCGAGCACATACTGCCCGGACTACCTGAGCAAATCGAGCGTGCACACCACCCAGCCACTGATCCCTGGCCTGGGCGGCAACCGCTAAGGCGGTCAGCCCCCTTTTGGGCAGATATGCCTACCGATGTCGAGTTGCCCGCATTTAGGGCATCGCTTGGGACTGGCCTGCCGCTCGTGGTAGCTGCTGTGGGTTTCTTCGTTCCCGACGATGGCGCCGCACGTCAGGCATTCACGGAACTCCGCCCGGTCGATGAGGAAAGTTTTGTACAACGGGGGGTTCATAAGCCCGCAGGCTACGCCTGACCGCGAATGTCCAAAGTCGGTTTGAAATCCCACTGAGAAACGCTTGCTCCCCCGCCTGGACTCGAACCAGGAACCCTTCGGTTAACAGCCGAATGCTCTGCCAATTGAGCTACGGAGGACTGCCCTTTTCCGCACGCCTGGTGGGCGCGGATCGAGGGATGACTCTAGCGTACTGGTGTCCTGAGACCCAACAGATTGGTGGCCCTCCGAGCGGCGCGTGCTTACGAAGATGGGGCAGGATGGACCTATCGCCCCAACGTCGTCTGGAGGGACCGCTTTGATCCGGTATGCCGTCGTGCTGGGACTGGGCTATGTGCTGGGCGCAAAAGCCGGACGACGCCGCTATGAGCAGCTCATCGGTACCTACCGCGCCCTGACCAGCAGTCCCGCCGCCAAGTCGGTGATCGAAGGGGGACGGCGCAAGATCGCGAACCGGGTCTCGCCCGACACCCGGATGGTGACGTTGACCGAGATCGACAACGACACCAGCGTCGTCGAGCCGCAACGACCGGGGCGTGCTTAGGCGGTGAGATCGTCGCCGCTGGCCTGCTGCAGCAGGCTGCGCCGGTATGCCTCCATCGCAACCAGGTCGCCGAACAGCGCGTGGTATTCGTCGCCCTGCTCGACCGGTGACATCCGCTGCAGTTTCGACTTGACCTCGGCGATCTGCCGGCCGACCCAGACCTCTTGCAGGCGGGCCAGCACGCTGGCGATGTAGCGCGGCAGCTTGTCGTCGTCGTTGACCCGGATGGTCTCGACGCCGAGCTCGTTGATCAGCCCGCCGGCCGCCGGCGACGGCGCGTTGCGGCGCACCGCATCGAGCCACTCGGCCCCGCCGACACCGGTCGCGGTGCCGCCGGCGGCCAGGATCGCCATGCACACCGCGGCGTAGCCGGGATGGGTGAAACTTTCCACGGTCAGCGTGTCGAACACCGGCCCGGCCAGCGCCGGGTACTGCAACGCCGACTTGAGCGCCTCACGCTGCGGCCACAGCGTGGGGTCGCGCGGGTCGGGGCGAAGGGCAGTGAATTCGCCCGCGCCGGAGTCGGCTTCAGCCGCCGTGGCACGGCGAGGCTTGGCACGGCTCTGGGTCGTCGGGCTCTTGGCCTCCTCACGCACCCGGCCGAGGACCTGCGCCACATCCGACCAGCCGACCCAGCCCGCCAGTTGGCGCGCGTACTCGTCGCGCAGCGTCGGATCTTTGATCTGCGCGACCATCGGTACACAGCGGCGCAGCGCGTCCACCCGGCCCTCGGCGCTGTCCAAGTCGATCTCGCCCAGGGCCGCGCGAATCGCGAACTCGAACAACGGAGTTCGCCGCGCCACCAGATCCCGCAGCACGCCGTCACCGGACGCCAGCCTTAGATCACAGGGATCCATGCCGTCGGGGGCGACCGCGACGAACGATTGGCCCGCCAGGTGCTGCTCGCCGCCGAAAGCCTTGAGCGCCGCCGCCTTGCCCGCCTCGTCACCGTCGAAGACGTAGATCAGTTCACCGCGAAAGAAGCTGTCATCCATCATGAGTCGGCGCAGCATCGCCAGATGCTCGTCGCCGAACGCGGTGCCGCATGACGCGACGGCGGTGGTGACCCCGGCCAGGTGCATGGCCATCACATCGGTGTAGCCCTCGACGACGACGGCCTGATGACCCTTGGCGATGTCACGCTTGGCCAGGTCGATGCCGAACATCACCGAGGACTTCTTGTAGAGCGGCGTCTCGGGGGTGTTGATGTACTTGGCTTCCATCGGGTCGTCGTCGAATAACCGCCGCGCGCCGAACCCGATCACCTCGCCGGCCGATGTCCTGATCGGCCACAGCAGCCGGCGGTGGAAGCGGTCCATCGGACCACGGCGCCCCTGCCGGGACAGGCCCGCGGTCTCCAATTCCTTGAACTCAAACCCTTTGCGCTGCAGATGTTTTGTCAGCGAGTCCCAGCCCGACGGGGCGAATCCGCAACCGAAACGGCGCGCAGCCTCGCCGTCGAAGTTCCGCTCGGTCAGGTACTTACGGGCCGGCGCCGCCTCGTCGGACTCCAGCGCGTGGGCGTAAAACGCCGCAGCCTCGGCGTTGGCCGCGATGAGCCTGCTGCGGCTGCCGCGGTCACGTTGCACATTGGTGGCCGCCGCGCCGGTGTAGGTGATGGTGTGACCGACCCGGTCGGCCAGCAGTTCGACCGCCTCGACGAAGCCGACGTGCTCGATCTTCTGGATGAACGCGTACACGTCGCCGCCCTCGGCGCAGCCGAAGCAGTGGAACTGGCCGTGATTAGGGCGGACATGAAACGACGGCGACTTCTCGTCGTGAAATGGACACAGGCCTTTCAGCGAGTCGGCGCCGGCGCGCTTGAGTTGTACGTAGTCGCCGACGACGTCCTCGATGCGGGCCTTTTCGCGGATGGCGGCGATGTCACGATCGGAGATCCGGCCAGCCATCGGCACAGTCTAGAACGCCAGCCCGTCACCGAGGACGTGTTAACCGGTGCCGATCACGCCGCATGCGATGCGCTTCTCGGCGTCGGGGCCGTACTCTCCGCCGTGCACCATCAGCGCTGTCTTGTTGCCCGCCAACAGGTCGTCCCTGGTGAACGCGTCGGTGGTAGTAACCAGATAGGCGGCGCCGTCGTTGCGCACTTCCAGCGTCGAGAGGTCACCGCTGGGCGGCTCCCCGGTGTGCCCCGGTGCTTGGTAGTGCATGCCAGCCGACATGAAGTCGCCGGGGGCACCACCCATCGGGTCGGCCGAGTTGGGCTCGCATTTGCCGATCTCGTGGATGTGCATGCCGTGCAGTCCCGGGGCCAAGATGCCGTTCGCGGTTGTCTTCACCGTGACAGTGGCGTAGCCGTTGGCGAATTCGAAGGTGGCCGTGGCCACCGAGCGACCGTCGGCGGTGTGCAGTTCGGCGCTAAGAGTTTGACCGCTTGGTGGGGCGCTGGTTGACGAGGCGGTACTCGATTGCTGATGGGAGCTGCAGGCGCTGAGGACGACGACAGACAACGTGGCGACAACAACATTGGTGTGCTTGGACATAACCACAGCCTAGTGCGGCTGGGTGGTTTCAATGCGTTCCAGGCGTCCCTCGGTGAACGAGGCGATCTGGTCGACGACAACCCGCAGCCGCTCGCCGTCGTCGGCCGCGGTGTTGAAGGCCGGCGCGAACATCGGGTCGAGCGTTCGGGGCGCCCCGGCCAGTAGCCACTGTGCCACGCGATGGATACGTTCGCGCTGCGAGCGCTGACGCTCCTGATGACGCGGATCGGACATGATGAACTGCAACGCCAGGGTCTTGAGCAACACAACTTCAGCGCGCACCACTTCGGGCACCTGCAAGTCGGTTTGATAGCGGGCGAGTTGTCCGGGGCTGGCGGCCGTCTGGGTGGCGGCGATCGCCGCGGAGGCGAACCGGCCCACCAGTTCGCTGGTCAACTGTTTGAGCGCGACCGAGGCCGCCAGCGTGGCGTCGTACTTACCGACCGCGGCGACCACCGGTAGCCGAGACAGCCGTTGAGCGGCCGCGACCAGATCGTCCGCGGTGATCATGCGACCGAAGTCGCGTTCCCCCAGTTTCGCCAGAGCGGCGGACTCGTCGTCGTCGGCGAGCACCCGCAAGTCGATCCGGCCGGCGACGACGCCGTCCTCCACGTCGTGCACCGAATACGCGACGTCGTCAGCCCAGTCCATCACTTGGGCTTCCAGACAGGCCCGTTCTGCCGGCGCGTTTTCCCGCACCCAGGCGGCGGCGTCGCGGTCGAAGTCATAGAAGCCGTACTTGCGTCGATCTTGACCCCGCGTCCAGGGATACTTTGTGACGGCATCCAACCCCGCCCGGGTCAAGTTCAGCCCCACGCTATGCCCTTGCTGGTCAAGGACTTTGGGCTCCAGACTAGTCAGGATCCGGAAGTTTTGCGCGTTGCCCTCAAAGCCGCCGTACGCCGCCGCGAACTCATCGAGCGCCTGCTCGCCGTTGTGCCCGTACGGCGGATGTCCGATGTCGTGGGCCAAGCCGGCCATGTCGACAAGGTCGGGATCGCAGCCCAGCCCGATCGCCATCCCCCGCCCGATCTGAGCGACCTCCAGCGAATGGGTCAGTCGGGTACGTGGCGTCTCGCTGTCGCGCGGCCCAACGACCTGTGTCTTGTCGGCGAGGCGGCGCAGCGCGGCGCTGTGCAGCACCCTGGCGCGATCCCGGGCGAAGTCGCTGCGGTGCTGGCCTTCGGTGCCCGGCAAGCCCGCGGCCTTCGGCGCTTCCGGAACCACCCGCTGGCGGTCGAAATCGTCATAGGGATCTTGCTGACTCATCGAGGAACAGTCTGCCAGCACGACCTAAAACCGGATTAGATTGTCGTCCATGAGCAAAGTCCGCTCGCTCGCCCTGTTTGTGGCGACGCTGATCATCGCACTCTTGGTGGCACCGTCCGCCGCGGCGCAGCCGCCGTTGCGGCTGGCGACTTACGTCACCGACGCCGCCGCGGTATTGGACGGCGCGGGTCGCGCCGCGATCCAATCGGCCACCGGCAAGCTCTACGCCGATCGCCACGTGCAGCTGTGGGTGGTGTTCGTCGACGACTTCTCCGGGCAGCCGGCGGTGAGCTGGGCGCAGAACACCCGTGCCACCAGCGACTTGGGCGACTTCGACGCGCTGCTCGCCGTCGCCACCGTCGACCGTTCCTACGCGTTCCTGGTGCCCAACCGGGTGCGCACGATCAGCTCGAGCCAGGTCGACGATCTGCGGCGAAACCAGATCGAACCGGCGCTGCGCCGCGGCGACTGGAGCGGTGCGGTGGTCGCGGCCGCCAACGGCCTCGACCGCGGACAGCCGCCGACGAGCTCGGCGCCGCTGCTGATCGGGTTGGCCGTGATCCTCGTCGCGGTGCTCGTTTTGTACGTAGTGGTGCGTTACCGACGGCGTCGACGGCGCGCCGCCGAGCTTGCCGCCGCCCGCAAGGTCGATGCCACCGACCCCGACGCACTGGCGGCGCTGTCGCTGGGGGCGCTCGACGACCTGTCGCGATGGAAAGTCGTCGACGTCGACAACGCGGTTCGCACCAGCGCCAACGAGCTGGCGCTGACGGTCGAGGAATTCGGCGAGCAGCGAACCCAGCCCTTCACCCGTGCCGTCGACAACGCCAAAACCGCTCTGGCACAGGCGTTCACCGTGCGTCAGAAACTCGACGATGCGATACCGGAGACGCGCGCGCAGCGGCGGGAGCTGTTGACGCAGGTGATCGTGTCGGCGGCGCGGGCCGACCGTGAACTGGAATCACAGCGCGAGGCCTTCGAGAAAATGCGCGACCTGGTCATCAACGCACCGGCGCGGCTCGACGGCCTGACTCAGCAGATGGTCGAGCTGACGGCGCGTATCGAGCCGGCCGAACAGCGAATGACCGAGCTGCGCAGCGAGTTCGATCCCACAGCGCTGACATCGGTAGCGACCAACGTCACGACCGCCAAGGATCGGCTGGCATTCGCCGACCAAAACCTTAGCCGCGCACGTGATCTGGCCGCTAAGCCGGTCAGCGGCGAACAAAGCCCCCTGGTCGACGCCGTGCAGGCCGCGGAATCGGCGCTGGGACAAGCCCAGTCGTTGCTCGACGCGGTGGACAGCGCCGCCAACGACATTCGCCACGCGGTCGCCACCCTGCCGTCACTGATCGAAGACATCCAGAGCGGTATCGGGCATGCCGACACGCAACTGCAGAGCGCGCTGAAAACCAAAACGGCGCACAGCCGCGAATTGGCCAGCGCCCGGGACGCCGCCAGCCGAGCCCTCGACGCCGCCCGCGCGAATGGTTCGGCCGATCCGCTCGGCGCGTTCACCCAACTGACCAAGGCCGACGTCGATTTGAACCGGCTGCTGGCCACCGTCGCCGAGGAGCAGGCGACGGCCGAGCGACTCAACCGTGCTTTCGAGCAAGCTCTGTTCACGGCGCAGTCGCGAATCCACGCCGTCTCCGAATACATCGACACCCGTCGCGGAAGCATCGGACCCGAGGCGCGGACCCGTCTCGCCGAGGCGAGCCGCCAACTGCAAGCCGCACACGACAAGCGCGAGGTCGACATCAGCGAGGCGATCACCCGTGCCAACACCGCGGCGACGCTGGCCGATCAGGCGCAGTCATTGGCCGACGACGATGTCCGGTCGGC
>Ga0335075_10003118_pt1 | contig 26508 bp, 34 predicted proteins | sample Lox_Sample_24_FD_206723 | JGI IMG/M metagenome (GOLD analysis project Ga0335075, IMG submission 206723) | Soil microbial communities from Loxahatchee National Wildlife Refuge, Florida, United States - Lox_Sample_2.4 | ecosystem: Environmental > Terrestrial > Soil > Wetlands | place: USA...
GACTCTGATCTTCCCCGGCAAACACATTGGCACCTATCAGGTTGGACGGGGCAGAGTCGGGGACGGGCCGCGTATTTTCACCTGAAAGCTAGCCTGGCAGATTACACATCGGAATCGTTCGGTCTGCGCATGAAATGATGAAACTGAGGGTAGATCCAACGGACGGATGATTCATTCTGTTTAATGAGATCGATCATCCAACCTGCATCGTTTTGCTTCCCGTCATATAGGCCTTGAGTAATTATCCAGCCTTGGGATCCAAGGATATTCAGACCTTGGAGCCGATAGTTTGCACCACCGAGTACCCGATTCCCAGACGCGTCCACTACCAAGATGAATGTCTTCAGAGCTCCGACGTCTCCCATGTACGCATTTACGTCCCACATATACCCGTATTCCCATTTTTGCATGTTCAATTCCCGGCTTTCGAAAGTTCCCACACCGACATACGATTCCTTCTAGTATCAGATTACTGTCCGAAATGTCAAGCCGAGGTTGGCACCGGAATGACGGTGGCACTGCGCCCTATGCGAGGAGCTGCCCGTCCGCCGAAGCATCCGCGTGCCCGCTGCGTGCCCGATAGAGCGAGCAGGGGCGGGCAAAAGGCGGACACTCGCGTGTTACTGGTTTGGGGCAGTTGGTCCTGATAATCGAGGTAGCCAGGGCGCGACAGGCCAGTTCCCAAGCTGATGCTTGCACGGCGTCGGAGCGCAGCAACCTATCTTCGCTGAGCGTCGGCCCAGCCACACTCAACGTTTGGCGTACGCAGCGCCACCGGCACGCCATGGGCGGGCACAGCCCGCGCGAAGTGCCGGAGAGGAATGCGTGCAGGAGTGCGAGCATGACCACCTGGTCCTCAGCGGGGAATGGCGGGGGCCAGTTCGCGCCCTGGGCGTCGGCTGACCGCGCCCTCTCGCGCGGGGGGCGCTGACGGGCGCTGCGGCCGACGCCGGGCAGCTGGCCCCGCTTCCCGGAGTATGTGGTTGCTCGCCGTTACGCGGTCTCCGGCACCGCGCTAAGTCAGATCGGTGTACGTGGCCCGTCCAACGGTGCCGGCGATTGTTTTACCGGCTCAAGATCACAGTCAAGGGCGCGCCTGCGGCGCGTCGGTGGTGCGCACCGCAGACCCTTGAGCAGTGATCGTTAGCCGGTAAACGTTACCGTCCGCGAGCGTTAGAGACTTAGAAGTTGACATGTACAAGAGGGGGCAGTGGCCCCCTTAATCCATCCCCGACAGTTCGAGCATCGGACATGCGCATAGAGTTCTAGTACGGACTTGGCGAAATCTGTCGCCTCTGCCGACGAGAGAGTCAATGATATCGCCTCGGCATGAGCGCTAACATTTCTAAGTCCACGTTGCGTAGCCAGGCTGCGTATACTTCTGTCTGCGCGCGTTCCCAATAGACGTTGATGCACGACAGGCCAAAGATTGCCCAAGGTGTAGCGATCGTCGCGGTTTCGTACTATCGGAATACCAATCCGCCATGTGAGCTGGTTGCATATTTCTTCAAGTAGCTTTCCGGCAAGCAGGCCTATGCTGATAGGTTCGGCGCTACTAATTGCCAGACGAAGATCCGCCGTCATCGCATCGGAGTCGTATGCGGCTAGCGCGGGCCCTTCCGAAAAGCTCCATCCTCTGATATTTATCTCTGAGAATTCGTGCTCATACCCGGAGAGCAGATCACGCAACCTGTCACGCCAAAACCTGTCGTGAACAGTGAATATTAGTTGCCAGTCAGAAAAGTCGCTCAGAAGATAGCTTACGAAAGAGTGTCGAATGCTCGCATCAACACTTTGCAGGATATCATCCATTATCAGCACACGTGCCTGTTCCCTCTGTGACGCTGCCTTGGCGACCGACGTGAAAAACAAAAGGGCGATCAAGTCTTGGTACGCTTCGGAGAACAGTTGCTGCGGGAAGCAGTTCGTTCCATCGTGGAGGCGTACAACCATATCGAGCGAAAGTGGACCCGATGCCGCGAAAACCACGTCCAGCGAGGTGACCGGGTACTCGGTTCCGATCTTTAGGAACGCGGAAGAGAGTTGATTCCCAACATCGACCAACACGTTTTCTAGGATCCTAGTTTGCCTCTTATGCAGAACAGGATTAAAAGGGTTACCGAGCTCATTGTACCGTTTCATTGCCGAATTCAGATGCGCGAATGTCTCGTAAAGCTGTCGCACTAGGCTTCTTATCTCTGAATCGACATCCTTCCAACCATCGCTCTCTTCGAAATCTCTTGCTGTCATCCCGTGCATGATCTGCTGCCGCACTACGCCCTCGAATTTTTGCCTGGATTCAAGAAGATCCTCTTCAACTCCAAGCAGTGGGGCAAGGAGTGCCGACAAACCCGAGCGCCTTATGCGAAGTTCTGCAATCTCGCCCTTTACCGTGTGTGCCTGATCCTCTGGACGCGTCGCTAGGACGCCAGCCTCGGCAGGAAAGTAGTCGAGTAGGATAGTCCCTCTTTCAAGGGCGTCAGTGTCGAGAAAGCGCAATATATCAGACCTTTTTATGGTCATTGGCGCCAAACGAAATCCCGGCCGCACCTCGGATGGCATCGCAACCAGGTGATCGGAAGTAGATAGCTCCAGACGTCGTTCGATAGTTGTACCGTCAGATAGTATCAGCCGAGACGAAGGAGTCATCTCCTTCGTCGGAAGAGAACGGAGCGAAGGGGAGAGGGGGGAGTCAAAGTTGGATGAACGTCCCACGCGGCCTTGGGCAGCGAACTCGACCGCGTCTACAATGGTAGATTTTCCGGTGCCGTTCTCGCCGAATATAATCGCTGACACTGCTTTGCCGCGATTGGTAAAATCAACGGTAATCTCATTTGGTGATCCACGAAACCCTTCTGTGCTCACGCTAGTGAGGCGGATGTCCTGATCTGTCAAATCGTAGACTGTCTCCGCCTCGTCATCCGTCCGGATCTGCCGAAGGGCTGCCTTGGCCAAGAAATCTGCGGCAGATAGTTCCCTATCTCCAGTTGAAGGAGCTATCGATATTGGCCGCTGAGAGGCTGCTGCTTTTCTAACTAGACTAAGCAGTTCAACAAAGGAGTGCTCTCCATCAGGCAGGCTTATTATATTTTTCCAATCAGGAACGATAGTATCGTCCGCCACCTCTGCATACATCCGCTCAACCTCATCGTTGAGGCTCTTAGGAGTTCTTGCTCCTTCGGCGACCAGTCGCGCCATGAGCAGCGCAGCCTTCTGCGAAGCAGACCTTCGGCGCTTTGATTGGGCAAGATATACTGCACCTATGAATAGTCGGCTAAAGGAAACCCGAAGAATGCTTGGATCTTCTCTGGGGGCGGCATCGAGGGCAAGGCGATCAACATGATAAAAAGTTAGATGAATTTTATCATGACGCGATAGGTTGCTGTTCCTTGTCGCGCGTTCGATTTCTTCGTCGGTCGCAGCCCGCCAAAGATCAATAATGCGTTCGGGTATGGGGCTCACCCTCTGCCGGGCTGCCACAATGTCACGCAGAGCGCGCACTCCAGCTTCAAGCGTAGCACTTGGGCGGATAGCATCATTGCCAACCATAGCGACTTATTCTAGATGATGTACGTCCGATACTGGACACTATTCCAGAGATGCTCGGTGGGAACTCGGTCATCGGGGCCCCTGCTGAGCCGTAGGCCACCTCCCAAGCTGACCGTCTTGGTGTCTTGGGCGTGCCAGTGGTGTGCCAGAACGAGGCGAGAACCACGAACATCTAGCGGCACCCAGACGACGAGCAGGCCGCTTCCCGCCAGGAAATCGGCAGTTGGCCGAGGCGGTGAAACGTCTTTGCAAGCAGAAGGTCGCAGGGAACCTGACCGCTGCCACAGTGGCGGGGAAACTTGCTGGTGAGCAAGATACGACACCCCAGTTCCCAACGTGTCTGCATCATAGTTTGTAGCGAATCAGATCCGCAAAGGCGGCAGCCACGACTGGTGAGATGATCACTACCGCCCAAATGAGACAGAGCCGGAACGTGCGCGCGTTGCTGTCGAGCGCGTACTGAATCGTCTCCCACCGGCCACCGTGGCATGACCGTCTCTTCGTGGGTACCCTCATGATTGAGGCCCGCCTTTCCACAGACAGGGTCTTGAGGCAAATGGCGACTCCCTGTTGGCGCAGGGGGTCGCCGTCCCTTTTCCGGGACGGTCTCCCAAGCCGCTGACACTAGCGTATCTGTGGTTACGGACATTAAGGCGTGATAACATAGCAGCCTGGTTGCTGCAGCTAGAAGGAATCTTTCGTGCAGATATTCCAATCAAAAAGCCTAACAAAAATTGACCTATTAGTTTCACCGTGAAACCTTCGAATCTAAATTCTAATTAATTCTTTATATACGAACGCACGCCTGTCTGTCGGCGAACAGTAGTTTCGGTCATGCTTGACCACTACACCTGACCACAACGGGGCCCGACGATAGCCGACCACGGCAGATGCGGAGGAGGCTAAATCCCAAGCCAGCGATCGTAACCGACAACGTGCATGTACTTTGCAAGCAGAGGGTCGCCGCGCGATTGTTGGTCCTGATGGCCGAGGTGACCCCGGCCGGGAATTCAGCGCTGATCAGATCACGCCTCGGCCGAGGCGGACAGCTCGGCGATGGGGCGTTGCAGTACAGCAGCGGAGTACAGCAACCGCGTACATGCGGGCGGACGCATGCGGACGCATGACCTGCTGAAACAGCTGATCAGAAAGCGCTTGCCAGTAACTACGGATCACATGCCGCACCGGCTGACCAGCGCGCAGTCAGCAGCGTGAAGCCGCCAGGGCGGCCATCGTCGCCCGCACCGAGCGACTGCCGCTCTCGCAGGCGCCGCAACGGAGCCAGCCGAGGATCGGTTGGATGACTCTTGGCGGCGATCACCAGCATGTCCTCGTCGGACTGACCGCAATGGAGCCAGCCCAGGATGGGCTGGATGACCATGCACAAGGTGATGACCGGCGTCACCGATGACGTGCCGCAATGGAGCCAGCCGGGGATCGGCTGGATGACAACTTTTTCTTCAACCGGACGAAGAAGCAGTGGCACCCGCAACGGGGCCGGCCGGGGATCGGCTGGATGACTTGATCAGGCCCTGCACGATGTTGACGCCGTAGCCGTGACCGCAAGGGAGCCAGCCCAGGATGGGCTGGATGACCGAAGACGACCAGGCGTACGCGGCGGAGCACCTGTTGCCGCAATGGAGCCAGCCGAGGATGGGCTGGATGACCAGCGCGAGCATGATGCCGAACGTGTCACCCTTGGCGCCGCAATGGAGCCAGCCCAGGATGGGCTGGATGACAGGGCGGCTCGTGGCAAGTCACCGAGCGGGACGAGCAGCCGCAATGGAGCCAGCCCAGGATGGGCTGGATGACAGCTCGCGCAGTTTAAGCCGCCTGCCTGCGCAAACGGAATGCTTTGCGAGGGGTCTGTTCTGCTGCGGCTGAACGTTAGCCTCTATGGAGTTGTCAAGGTGCCAAAACATCGCTTAACGTGCGTGCGATCGCCACCCGGGGTTCGACTTATCACTTCGGCGCTCGCAAGCCGACCACCGGGGAGCGAACTCACACTGTCGCCGTGTTCTGCGCACGCAGCAGATTACCGCTGACTGCGGGCGCACCGACAGTGAAGTCGCTGCCGCGGCGATCACCGGCACGGTCAGGCCTGGGCGCATGGTGCTCCGGTCATCGCAGGTCGGGCACGAAGTTCCCGTACCCGAAGTGGCTGAGCTGCGGGAGCAGCGGGAGCCGCTCGGCTGGCTCGGCGAACTCTAGCCGAAGGGCGGTTCTCGGCCGGGACCGGACCCGCCGCGTTTTCCCGGACCAACGGTTCACAGGTACGGCCGTCGGAACCCTCTGGCCTACCTGTCAGTCATCGCGGACCCGGTTCGAGACCCCTGGCCGGACGCCGGGTGGTCCTTGTACAGCCGCTCGGTGGCAAGACCTGCGCGAGGTTTGAGGTGGCCATCGCAGCTGCGGCCGGGTATGCGCGCAGGCACTCCGCGACCGCGACGAGCTCATCGCAGCCGAGGGAACGCGGGGGCGGCGCGCTCGCGGCGCACTATCCGGTCGGCCTCTCAGCGGACGAGAGGTAGGGGTAATCGCGATGCTGGAAGCGTCGCGCAAGGCGGTTGGCCGCTTTGCGCAGGTGCCTTAACGAACCTGTCCTACGAGCCAGTGACCATCAGGCCGCGCTGCCGGAACTCTTGCCGATCGCCAGCTCCGCAGGTGCTGATGGGCCATTGAGTGATGGCTTGAGGCGGTGGCGGGATTCCACGCCCAGGTTGATCCATTTCCGGAGGTGTTTGTCGTGAGGGAGCTGAATGTCGCACCTGTATGTCATGCTGCGGTCTGCCGAATTCAACCAATGTAGGGGGAGCAATGACTGATGGCGTGGCGGATCGTCTGCTGGCGGCGGTAATGCCTTCGCGTGAGCACACCGCGGTCGTGGTGCGGGCGGCCTATCAGCCGGTGGGAGGGGCGGGGCGCACGGTGATGCCGCCGACCTATCCGGTGAACAATGGGGACCGCGACCCGAACGCGAGATATCTGATGGACAGCCGCCTGGTGGACGGGGAGCAGCGGCGGACCGTGGTCATCGACCAGGAGCCGTCGCAGGCCAACCGGGTGGAGGAGGCGCTGCGTGATGCCCGGGACGCCGGGCTGGTACAACTGCCCTTGTTCGAGCTTTGCGCGGGACAGCTGCGGCTTACATCGCTGGACTTCCCGCACCGCTACGCCGACGCGTACGTGCGGGACAGCCTCGTGGACGGGGTCCGGTTCGACCAGAGCCCGGTCGGCCTGCGGCTGCGGACGGCGACGGTGGCTGACGTGCGCCCGTTGTTTGAGCGGGAACCGGGCTCGCTGATCTTCGGTGCGTGGGACTCTCACCGCGAGGGCCGGTGGCCGAAGTTCGCCCGGCTGTACACGGCGGCCATGTATGGGCTTGACCCGGTGGCGGGGCGGCGGATGGGCGGCCGCCTGGACCCGGTGAACCTGACGGGGCTGGTGGACGACAAGGCCAGGGCCGAGGCTGACTGGCGGTTCATCGCGGAAGGCGAGAAGGCGAAAGGCAACAGGCTGAGCGAGATCGGGCACGGCAACATCGCGCCGAACCCGGTGCCGGGCGGGGTGACCGTGTCGGAGATCCGCCGGGTCGCATCGATTTCGCTGGCCGGGCTTGAACGGCTCCGGTTCGGCGACGCGCCGGCCGGGGCTGCCGCGCTGGCCCGTGCGGCACTGGCGGCGCTTGCCCTGGCCGGTGACCGGCTCGCCTTCGGGCGGGCGTCGGTGTGGCTGCGGTCCGGCTGCGACCTGGCCAAGGTCACGGAAGTCGTCGGGCTTGAGCGGCCCGGCGGCGCGATTGACGAACTCCCGGTTACGGCCGAGACCGCGTTGGATGCCTTCCACGAGCTGCGCGACCGGGCGGCCGCGGCAGGCATCGCCATGGACAGCGACACGGTCGCGCTCACGCCGATCCCTGCTCTTGCCGAGGCGATCAGGTTCGCGGTTACCAGCGGCACGCAGGGCGACGAGGGCTGACCATGCCGATCAGCATCATCGTGCGGCTGCGGCACGGCCGTTACGACGCCGGCGGCGACCGGCCCAGCGACGCCGAATGGCCCCCGCATCCCGCCCGCGTCTTCTGCGCACTGGCCGCGGCCGCGGACGGGGAACCGGCCTGGGCGGCGCTGCGCTGGCTGGAAGCACAGCCCGCACCGGAGATATGGGCTGACCCTGCCGGCCGGGTACGGACCGGGACCGCGGCGGCGTGGGTCGTGAAGAACGCCACCGACCCGAAGGGCGGAGGAAACCTGACCTGGCCCGGACGCGACAACGGCCTGCGGACCCGGGCCTTCACGGTGCCAGCCAGCGCCGCGTTCGCCGTGGTCTGGCCGCAGGCTGATCCGCCGGCCGCTGTCCTTGCCGGGCTCGGCGAGCTTGCCCGCCTAGTCCCGTATGTGGGCCGGTCAACCAGCCTGGCTGAGGTGAGCGTCTGCGGCAGCGTGCCCGAAGACCTCGGCGGTCTGGCCGTCTACGAGCCGGCACTGCTGGGCGATCCGCGGGCCGGCTACCAGGTCCGGGTTCCCCACCCGGGGTACGCGGACGAACTGCAGGCGGCTTACCTTGACGGCCGCCGCTCCTGGGAGGTGGCGCGGACAGTGCTGTACGCGGTCAGGCCGCACCGGGCCGTTCCCGCAGATGGCACGAGCGGTCTGGCCGGGCCCGGCGCGGAGGGCCCGTTTGAGGACCTGATGGTCTGGACGCTGACACGGCCGGTCGCGAGGATCAGCGGCGACCAGGCGGTGGCGCTGGCCGCGGCGCTGCGCAATGCGGTCATGTCCCGGGTCCCCGACCCGATTCCGGACCAGGTCAGCGGGCACGGCGCGCCGGGACGGCAGCATGTGGGCTTCCTGGCGCTGCCCGACGTGGGCCACGATCACGCCGACGGCCATATCCTCGGCCTGGCCCTAGCCATCCCGCGCGACCTGCCCCCGGCCGACCTGGGCACGCTGGTCCGGGCGGTCCTCATCAACCCGCTCACCCGGTTGCGCCTGCCCGGCGGCCGGTCGGTGGCACTGCAGTACGGTGCCGACCGCACCGGTCTGCAGCCGTCCCGGTGGGCGGCCCGTTCCCGCGGTGGTTCCCGCGAGTGGGTGACGGCGACACCGCTGATGCTGGACGGGCACGTGCGCCCGGGCCGGGACGAGGCCAGTGAGGTCGCGCGCTCGCTGACCATCGCCGGATACCCCAAGCCTGCGCATGTCGAGGTATCCGCGGCCCCGCTGGCAGCGGGCGGGGTATGGCGCCCGCGGCCCGGCACCCTGCCCGCCGGGCGGCCGCACCGCCGTCTGGTTCATGCCCGGGTCGCGTTCGCCGAGGCCGTGACCGGCCCCGTGCTGGCCGGGTCGATGCGCTACCTCGGGCTGGGCCTGTTCCTGCCGGTCACGCCGGCGGCGGTCCCGCGCCGCGGCCAGACACCAGACAGACACCAAAGGACCGGCGGCCAGCCCGGCAGCCCGGCCGGGCTGCCGCAGCGAACGGAGGCGGCGCGATGACACTGGACATCACCAGTCCGGTGACCACCCTGACTGAGGAGGACTTCCCCGCGTTCTTCGAGGCCGTCCACGGCTGGGAGCCGTTCCCGTGGCAGCAGGCGCTGCTGCACCGGGTCCTGGAGCAAGGCTGGCCCGCGCTCATCGACGTGCCCACCGGGCTCGGCAAGACCGCGGTCCTGGACGTCGCCGTGTTCGCCAGCGCGCTGCGCAGCGCTGGCGCCCGCCGCCGGGTCTTCCTGGTCGTTGACCGGCGGCTGATCGTCGACCAGGCCTACGCCCATGCCGCCCGCATCCAGCAGGCGCTGGCCGACGCGGCCCCGGGAACCGTGTGCGGCACCGTTGCCGCACTGCTGGCCGCCGACGGCGACGACGGGCCGGTGCTGGATGTGACCCGGATGCGCGGCGGGGTTAACTGGTCCTGGCTGTGGCTGGAGCGCCCCGACCGGCACGCGGTCATCACCGGAACGGTCGACCAGGTCGGCAGCAGGCTGCTGTTCCGCGGCTACGGCACCAGCCAGCGCCTGTGGCCGGTCGACGCGGCGCTCGCCGGCACCGACAGCCTGATCATCATCGACGAGGCACACCTGTCCGACCCGTTCCTGACCACGCTCCGCGACCTCGCCCAGCTCGAGCAGGCCGGCACGGGCCCGGCCCCGGCGGTCGTCGCGATGTCGGCCAGCCCCGGTGAGTACAGCCCGGACGCGCACCGCATCAGCAGTGCCGACGAGCAGCACCCGCTCGCCTGGCAGCGACTGACCGCCCCCAAGACGCTTCACCTGGTTACCGTCCCGGCCAGCAAGGACACGGCCCATGACGCGGTCGCCGACGCCCTGGCGTACTGGGCGCTGCAGATCGGCGGCCCGGGCCGGGCGACCGCGGTAGTGGCCAACACTATTGCCATGGCCCGGGCGGTGTTCACCCGGCTGCAGGCCGAGGCCCCCGAGCCAGCGCAGTGCGTCCTGCTTACCGGCCGGATCCGGCCGGTAGACCGCGAGTACCTGCTGCACGAGTGGTACCCGCGCATCCTGGCCGGGGCCGGCCGCCGCCCTGGCGAGCAACTGTACGTGGTGGCCACCCAGACCATCGAGGTGGGCGCCGACATCGACCTGGACGGGCTGGTTACCGAGTCGGCGGCGCTTCCCGCGCTGATCCAGCGGCTGGGCCGCGTCAACCGGCGCGGGGACCGCAGCCGCGCGGTGACGGTCGCCGCGCACGCCGACGCGCTCGATGACAAGGTGTACGGCACCGCCCGGCAGCAGACCTGGCGGTGGCTCGCCGGGCTCACCGACCCGCTGCGGCACCGCACCGGACGGGCAGCCGCCGACCTCGGCCCCGGAATCGGCGCGTCCCCGGCCGAATTGCGCCGCCGGCTGCAGGACATCGCGGCCGCCGACCTGGAGGCGATGCAGGGGCAGCGCCCGTACACGCCGGCGCTGTCTGCCGTCACGCTGGACACCTGGGCGCGTACCTCGCCCGTCCCGCACCCCGACATCCCGGTGGCCCCCTACCTGCACGGCATCGCGGCCGGCGAGCCGGCTGTGTCGATCGTGTGGCGCGCCGACGCCCGCGGCGATGACCCCCGGCAGTGGCGCGCCGGCGTGGAACGGCTGCCGCCGAGCGCCGACGAGGCGATCGAGGTCCCGGTCAGCGCCGCGCGGCGGTGGCTGACCAGCCCGCCGGCCGGCGGCCCGCAGGGCAGGCACGACGCTCCCGGGCAGCCGGCGGCCGCCGAGACGCTCAGCGACGCCGAATCACGGGCCGCCGCCGAGGACCAACGCCCGGACACCGGTACCGGGGCTGCCGGCCCCGGCCGCAGGGCACTGCGTTACGGGGGCCCCGGCACAGGCGAGCCGGTCACGGCAGGCCAGATCCGGGCCGGTGACCTGCTCATCGTCCCCGCGGCCTGGGGCGGCTGCGACCGCTACGGATGGAACCCCGCCGCCACCGCCCCGGTAACCGACCTGGCCGACCTCGCCGGCGGGAGCCGCGGCACCGCCGCCGCGGTCCGTATCGGCCCCACCCTGGCGCAGGCGGTCGCCGCCGTGGCGCCCGCCCTGACTGAACCGATTCGCCAGCTGATCAGCCAGATCACCGCCGACCTGGACGACGACACCCCGGACGTCACCCTGTACCGGGGCATGCTCGGCCGGATGCTGACCGCGCAGCCGGACGGCGAGGACGGCGAGCCGCTGCCGCACCAGCGGGTGCTGGAGCGGCTCGCCCGCGCCGGCCGGCTGGCAGACCCCGACCCTGGCACCGCCGAGGGCCAGGCGGTGCCCCTGCTCACCGATACCGGCGCCGCGTGGAACGACGACGCCAGCGCCGCCGGAACGTCGGCAAGCGCTGACGCCCGGCCGATCACGCTGGCCGCGCACCAGGCCGCGGTGCGGGACCGGGCCGGCCAGTTCGCCCGCAACCTGGACCTGCCGGCACCGGTGATCCGCGCGGTGATGCTGGCAGCCGCCCACCACGACGAAGGCAAGAGGGACCCGCGGTTTCAGCTCATGCTGCACGCCGGGGACCGCTGGCAGCATGCCGCAGTTACTGTCCCGCTCGCCAAGTCGGGCATGGACCCGGCCGACAGGGCCGCGTTCCAGCGCGCCCAGCAGCTAGCCGGCTACCCGGCCGGGATGCGGCACGAAGCCCTGTCCGCGCGTATCACCGCCATGCTGCTGGCACAGGCCGCAGACCCGGCCGATACCGACCCGGACCTTGTCATCCACCTCGTCGCAAGCCATCACGGCTACGGCCGTCCCCTGCTGCCACCTGTCGCCGACCCGGCCCCGGTCGACATCGAGGTGCCCGGCGACGGCAGCGCGCCAGGCACGCTGAACTCCGCGGTGACCGTCGACTGGGACAGTCCCGCCCGGTTCGCCCGGCTGTGCCAGCGTCATGGCCGCTGGGGCCTGGCCCTGCTGGAGGCCATCGTCCGCCTCGCTGACATCTGGTGCTCGGCGCGTTCGGAGGAATCATGATCCACGCCTTGGAAATTCCCGCCCTCGACGGACGCAGCCCGTTCGGATTCCTGGCCGCCCTCGGCTTGCTGAATCTCCTGGACGGGGTAACCGCTGAGCCGGCCCGCCTGTCGTTCAGCCCGGACAGCGGCACAGCGGTCCTGCACTCATCCCTAGCCACACTGGAGGAGGTAGCCCGGCAACTGAGCGCGATCGCCGCCACCGCCGCAGACGATACCGCCGTCACCGGGATCGACCCGCGGTTCCCGCTGCGGGCCGGAGCAGGCGCGGACCCGATGAGACGACGACGCGACAGCTATCGGCAGCTTGCCGCGGAAATACGGCAGATCGACGCCCGAGCCGCGGGCTACTGGCTCCCGCACCTGCTGACAGACCTGGCAGTCGACGGCAGCGGGCGCGCCGACCTCACCCCCTACACCGCGCCCAGCGGCAAGCAGAACCTGAGGACCTTCTTCTCCAAGCCGCTGCAGGAAGTGCGCGCTAGCCCCGGCCGGATACACGAAGCGCTAGGAGGCTGGCGGCGCGTCGAGGGATTCACCGGCGAGTACCTCGACCACCACGTCCTCAACGCAGCCGCCGATGACCCGGCCGGCCGTGCCGGAGCCGAAAGCGGCGTACCGGGAGCCACCTGGCTGGCAACAATGGCCCTGCCGCTGCTGCGCATCACCGGCGACGGCCGCAACGTCGCCGCCACGCTCTGGCACCGCGCAGAACGACGGCAGGTGATGATCTGGCCGCTGTGGTACCAGCAACTAGACCGGCCCGCGGTTCAGGCGCTACTCGAGCACCCCTGCCTGATCCCTGCCGACCCGGCTCCCACCGTCCGCCGCACCGCCTGGCCGGCACTCGGCATCTTCGCCGTCTACGGCGCAGAACGACAACAGATCCCCCGCCGAAAATTCCCCGGCGTCCTCGCACCCATCCGGGTATCGGCAATCAGCTAGCGTCACCGCAAAGACACCACCGTCTTCCGGCAGCTCAACGCCGAACCTCGTAGCCGTCAGATCAGGTCTGCAGTGTCTGTCCTGCCGCCTGCACGGACGTGGTAGTCGCGTGCCGCTGTCTTGGCGGTATCCCGGTCCCGCGAGCGCTGAGGTGGCGAGTCAAACCCGGGGAAGCGCTCGTGCGCAGGTCACGGCATGTTTTTGGCAGCTTGACAACTCCATAGAGGCTAATCTCGGGGCGCCACAGAACGGACCGCTCGCGAAGCGGTCCGTTCGCGCACATCATCCGGCTCAAATTTCGCGAGCCGTCATCCAGCTGGTCTCCGGCTGGCTCCATTGCGGCAGCGACCCCCGCACCTTCCTGTCCCTGGACGGCTTCGGGTCATCCAGCTGGTCTCCGGCTGGCTCCATTGCGGCAACTGCTGCGACTGCGGGTTAGGGTCCTTGGCGAGTCATCCAGCTGGTCTCCGGCTGGCTCCATTGCGGCCACATCGCCACGTTGCCGTTGGCGTCGGCCTCGTAGTCATCCAGCTGGTCTCCGGCTGGCTCCATTGCGGCCACATCGCCACGTTGCCGTTGGCGTCGGCCTCGTAGTCATCCAGCTGGTCTCCGGCTGGCTCCATTGCGGCGTCCCAGCCCAGCTGGTCCATTCCGGCTCGTTCGACGGTCATCCAGCTGGTCTCCGGCTGGCTCCATTGCGGCTTCCTCGAGGCCGACGAGACGCTCGGGATCACGGAGTCATCCAGCTGGTCTCCGGCTGGCTGCATTGCGGCTGCACCGTGCCAACCGCGCTGCTCACGGCCCTGAAGTCATCCAGCTGGTCTCCGGCTGGCTCCATTGCGGCATGTTCGGCGGGGTGGTCTGGACCTGCATCCCGTTGGTCATCCAGCTGGTCTCCGGCTGGCTCCATTGCGGCCACACGCCCTTCAGCTGGCAGGTCAGGTCGACCGGGTCGTCCAGCTGGTCTCCGGCTGGCTCCATTGCGGCCGACAGGCGTGACGTACTTCGGCATCCTGCTGGCCCGTCATCCTAGGCGGTCTCCGGCTGCTCCACTGTGGCATGTACCTGTTCGGGTACCCAGTCGCCTGCGTCCGGGCCATCCAGCGGATCCGGCGCCTGCGAGGAATGACAGAATTGTAGGCAGACGGATCAGTTGGCAGCCAATATCTCAGGCAGAGGCGGGAGCCCTGCAAGTTCGTCATAGCGTTTTGCGTTAGAGTAAGCCATCGCCTGGCCGAGCGGAGTCACTTGAATCGTGCCCGGCAGTGCGTCCCACCAAGCTCGAAGACGCTGGAGAGCCGGGCAATTAGCTTCGACGTACTTGGTCATTGCCTCGCTCGCCTCAGCGTTAACCGTATCCACCTGCGCCTCCCCGAGGAGGGCGCGAAGCGCTTCAGTATCACCCAAATTATCACCGTCAGGTATCACCTCGTTTGCGATAAGCTGCTGGACCGCTTGCGGATTTGATCGGACCGCTCGCATCAGAGCCAGCTGACCCTCAAACGCCTTCATGGCTTCTTCCGACTTACCAACGTTTAGTCGATAGAACCCAGATCGGAACACATGATCGACAATCATATTTGAAAGGCCCAGCAAAACTCCATTAAGCCTGAAAGACAGGTCATCCTTCGTGTCCGGAGATATTCCGGCACAAACATAACCAGGACGGATGTTCGCCAGGATCTGGTGCCACTTCAACATAGACTGCATGCTTGACGGACTGTAGTTGATGCAGTTCAAGAGGTCGAGGCGCTGGAGCCAGCCAGAACCACCCGGAGGCTCGCCCTCACAGAACTTGCTTGCAAGACTGTCTAGAACCCCCAGCCCTTGCTTGGGGTCGCCGGAGCTAGGGACGATTCCGGTCACGAGCCATATCAAAGTCATTCCGACCAGAGCATCGTCATCAATCTGCTCAACTACTTCCACAGCCCTCGAGACGACCATGTGCATCGGTTTACTTTTATGCTGCGCCCGTTCAGCTAGAAGTTTCGTTAGCAGCTCGTGGTCCGTGTCCTCTTCCGTGGCCGCCGCATGCAGCTGGGCTTTTCGAAACAGAGTCTGAAATGCTGGATCACGAAACGCCTCAAGAAGACCCCGTTCGGAAAATTCATGAACTACTTTTTCATCGAATCGGCCGATGCGCTCGCTACCTATTTCTATTGCATCAGCGGTAAACGCTTCAACCGCAGTCATCGCCTTGAGCGCTTTCGCAATTTCGACCGCAGCGTCCGGAGTTATGATGACCATCTGGCCGGTATTCTGAATTTGCTGCGAGTTCGGACCGGCCTCTTGGCTTTGGCGGCTAATTTCCATCAGACGGCCGGTTGAAGTCGCGCCCAACCTGCATCTGGTTTGCAAAGTGCCCAGCCTGCTGACTCTGCGAATGCCGACTCTTCTTCGAAAACTTAATAAGCAGCCTGTCGCCACCAGCTCCAAGGAGCAGTCCCACTAGGAAGGTACCTAGGCCATCGAAGAACCAGCTCATAAGGGAGCCTCCGAGTACGAACCGCCCGTGCGATCCACGTGCGATACAGCGAGGTGACCTACAGCCGCTAGCGGCCACACGACGATCAACATCTACGACTGCGGAAACGACCAAATCCAAGTTTGCGCAGCTCAACCAGGGCTTACCGCAAGTGAAGCTGGTGATCAGGGGCGGGGTCGAACCGCCGACCTCCCGCTTTTCAGGAGGGCAGGTAGCCGCGGTCTCGCTTCTGACCCACAGATGAGTGTAGTGCCTCTGCCTGTTGTCCACTCAGCATTCAGGCACAACGATCCGGCTCTGATCATCCGCAACTCCCGCCCCCTGTCACCCGACTGGGGGCACTGGTTGAGGGTTGAGGCATGCACGACACTGCTGAACGAGGGCGGCGGCGATGCTGCTTAACGGGTTGCGCGAGAAGACAAGACCCAACTCACGAGCCGGGCGGCCGGAAGTCGCGCTGTGCCGAATGCGTGCCGAAGCATCTCCTGTCACTGGCTGCGGTACAGGTCAAGGCATATTTGCGGGCGGTCTGTAAAGCCGCTCCCTGAGTCGGGTCTGAGTCGGCCAGAACGCGAGCAGCATGCGACTTCTGCCGGATTGGCGCCCAGATTGGCGTACCGGTCCACGTCGTTGCAGGTCACAGCATGGTTGGTCGGTTCCATGGCAGGGAGAAGCCCACTGGCAGCGCCTGCGCTCGGATGGCAACTGTGCCGAATGCGTGCCGAAACATGCTACGCAGCGCCGGCGGCGCAGGCCACGGTATGTTCGGGGGCGGTCTGTGGAACCGTCGTCACTTGGCCGCGTTAAGGCGGCTGAAGGTGGAACGAACGTGGACCGTGTGGAACGTGACCGGTGACAATTTTCTCTACGGTTTTCAAGGGCGCGCCTTCGGCACGCCGTGCGCGGGCCGAGCCCGCGCATGGGGGATCGAGCTGGGGACGCGAAGTGCCGGAGAGGAATGCGTGACTGAGGCGAGCGTGACCACCTGGTCCTCAGCGGGAAATGGCGGGGGCCGGTTTGCGCCCGGGGCGTCGGCTAAGCCGCGCCCTCTCGCGCGGGGGCGCTGACGGGCGCGGCGGCCGACGCCGGGCGACTAGCCCCGCTTCCCTGAGTATGTGGTTGCTCGCCGTTACGCGGTCTCCGGCACCGCGCACGGTCGATCAGCGCGGGTGACCCGTCCTCCGGTGCCGGACATTGTTTCGTCGGTCAAGATCACCGTCAAGAGCGCTCCCTCCGGTCGCGTCCTTCGGACGGCGCGAGCGCCGCTCTTGAGCAGTGATCTTGACCGAGGAAGACCCGGCACCTGTGCCGTTGGACGGGGCAGAGCGAGGCACTTTTAAACCTCCAACATTGATGCACGCTCAAGTGATAACATGTCAGGAAAATTCTGGAGAGATGGATATTGAGGGATGCCAGATCAAATTGAGAGCAGTAATGAGAATTCCATCTTTCGAAATATTACAAAAGATGACGTCAAGCTTTTCATAATCACCATATTGGCCACAGTTGCCGCTAACATAATCACTGTTATCATCGTGGCTCTAGCCGTTATAGTAGCACGAGGCGCTCGGCCAACGCCACCTACGCCCGGAAATTATGCTATCAACTTCGCGTTGTCGCTGGGACCTATGATCCTCTTGTGGTCAGCCGTGTTCCCAGGTCTCCGCATCCTAGCTACGCATAAGATGCCCGACCTCTTTGCCAAAGTATTTAAGTGGCTCATCGTAGCCCTACTGGTGGCAGAGGGAATTATTACAATGATATACATTCTAATGTGGATCGGGTTTGCGGTGGGAATTCATTAGATCGAGAGGAATACGCTCCGGTTCCAAAGCTGACGGTCAAGGCAGCCTTGACACCGCCGCCGAGACGAGGTTGACATCGATTCGATGCTCCGCGCAGTCCGCGTGTGCGGAGCTGGCCGGGCCAGCTACGGGCCAGAACAGACGATCTGACTGTGGTAAGCCAGGGCAACCGAGGACAAGGGAAGGACTCGCTACCAGCATGCTTGTCCGCCCAGGTCAAGCCAGAGATGGTCATGACCGTTCTTCCAAGCTGGACTCGATTTAGGCCAAAATAGTGTCACCTGGTCCCTGCACCTACTGTTATGGTTCGGATCGGAAAGTCATGAGTCTTGCCATCAATGTGGATGATGTCGTCGCTGTCCTGTTGACAGATGGTTGGCACGAAGTGTACGGTCGCAGCTTTGACATCGACGCGTACGAATACATGGGCGGACGGGAGCGGCTCATCTCATTCGACCCCGAGAGTGGCGTTGGCCTCACTTGTATGGGGTTCATCTTCACGAGTTCTGACGGGGATCGGGTGGCGGGTCCTATGACCGCAATTCTGGCGGTAAGAGTGCGAGAGTCATCCTAATAGGCGGTAGCCATTGTCGATAGCGAGATATGCTATCCAATCATTAACGAGCCGTTCCTGTTCAATAGGGCTGAAGAGGCTATGATCCGGCTGGACTGTGGGAAGCGAGGTCCAAGAACTGGGTGTATTACCTGGGATAAGTTGACCGGGGTCGAACGATATGTAATGACTGAGGTAAGAACCCGAGGACAAACTTTCCTGAACAGTGGAAACTGTTAGGGATAGTGTCGCAGGCGGCCCGAGGGGCAGACCGAGGACGCTGATACTAGCCGTGTCACCAAGCGATCCCCAGAGGGTTGCAAGGATGGCTAGCATGAGCTGACGCACTTCACTGATATCCAAGTGGTCGGCTAGCCAGGCGGACTTGGGGTGTTTGAGTGTGATGTCGGCAATGACGAGTAGGCTGTCACCTTGGCTCGGACTCTGTGTCAGGACCATTGTGAGGCGAGCCTGACATATGCGTTGGTCGTTGGGGCCGGTTGCATACCACCGGAGGTTGACCATGTGGGTACTGGCTCGTCCCTCTAGCTTCCATCCCCCTGACTGCCACGTGCCGTCGGTCCAGATGTGCATGATGTGGGACAGGGCGGAGTGAGCGCCAGTGAGCAGCGAATCTTCGTTGCTTAGAGCGGCCATTACATCTGCGCGGCTGGATTCGGTGACGTAGAGCGGTCGACCCCGTGGCCCAGCTAGTAGCAGCCGACCCCGGATGCATAGCGCGGGCAGCGGGAAGTCGTCCGGATCGGCGGTGTAGGGGCCGTGGTCGGCTGGCAGGGCTAGGCGGGTTACGCTCGCAGGTTGCTCGGTGAAGAGGTCTCTGAGCCTGTACCAGTCAGCCGGGACGTTGTGACCTTCGATGCGGACTGGGATCTTATTGCCCTGAGTTAGCATCACTGGACGACGAATATAGTCTGGGCTGATTATGACTACAAGGACGATTCGGTTTCCGTTGGCAAGCTTGATGGGAACGATCTCAGGATTGAAGGGAGGGACTAGCTTGTCCCAGCACATGCGCGAGAGCCGGTCCCGGTCGCTTGCCTCGACCCCAGTAAGACGATCGACACCTTGTTTAGTTTCATCGACGCCAATGAGGACGATTCCTCCGAAAGTATTTGATAGTGCCGCGATGGCTTCTAGCGTCTGGTTTCCGTTGCCGAGTTCTCGCTTGTATTCGATCCGCCCTCCCTCGAGATCGTGCTGACTTACGAGTTGACGGAGACGATCAAGGTTCCACTCGCCTGAACTCACTGGAATCGTCACCCTCCTAGTCTTACCGCACGCTAGTGTCCCGAGTCGTTAATTCGGCTACAGTAGGCGGCGAGGGTTTCGAGAATCTCATCGGCCGTCTTAGTCCATACGAACGGCTTCGGGTCCTTGTTCCACTCGTTGATCCACTTGCGGATGTCTGTTTCGAGCTCGGTGACGCTGCGGTGCGCTGACCTGCGCAGTTTCCGGTTGGTGAGCTCAGCGAACCAGCGCTCGACCAGGTTGAGCCAGCTGGAGCTGGTCGGGGTGAAGTGCAGGTGGAACCGCGGGTGCCTGATCAGCCAGTCCTTAATGGCCGGGGTCTTGTGCGTGGCATAGTTGTCCAGGACCAGGTGCAGGTCCAGGTCCTTCGGCACGGCGCGCTCGATCAGCTTCAGGAACCGGAGGAACTCCTGGTGGCGGTGCCGCCGGCAGGGCTGGGCGAGCACCGAGCCGCTGGCCAGGTCGAACGCCGCGAACAGGCTGGTGGTGCCGTTGCGGACGTAATCACGGGTCATCCGCGCCGGGGTCGTCGGGAGCATCGGCAGGCACGGGGCGGTCCGGTCCAGCGCCTGGATCTGGGACTTCTCGTCCACGCACAGCACCAGGGCGTTCTCCAGCGGGCTCATGTACAGGCCGACGACATCGCGGACCTTCTCGATGAACTGCGGGTCCGTGCTCAGCTTCCACGTCTCGACCAGGTGCGGCTTGAGGCCGAAGGCCCGCCAGATCCGGGAGACCGCCGACTGCGACATGCCCTGCGACCTGGCCATCGACCGCGTCGACCAGTGCGCCGCACCTTCACCAGACCGTGACGAATCCGTCACAAGCAGGATGGAATCAGCTCACTGATCACACTCACCTGACACCCCTTTCTTCGGGCAGTGGTGGCAGGCGCGTTGAAGTCGCCGCCATCGGTGTGTGTCTTCGTTAGCTGATCGTGCTATGGGGTTACCAGAATGGAGTAGATCGGGCTGACGCTGCCATGCCAAGTGTCTAGATGGGGGATCGTTATAGCGAGGCCGGAGCAGCCGTAGCCCTTGTAGAGGAGGGCCTCAGCACCACTGGTCTGGCTGTTAAGGATATACCGGGTACCGAACTCGTTATACAGATTGTAGCAGCCGTAAGAGTAGTATTTATGTTCGGGCGTGCTGTTGATGAGGCCATCGACCGTGTACATGCAGACATAGCCCGCCGGGCATCCTTTCCCCGGCAGTCGCGGTTGACTTGGACTGGCCTTTAGGAAGAAAGCCACGCATCCTCCCGCCACCGCGAAGGCGGCCAGAGCCTTAATCAATCTTGGGATGGGATACTCGGAAACAAACTTTCGGCCAGCTGGCGTGCGGACCGCTTCAGCATCCTCAGTCTCCGCTATCAGCTCGAGAAGGGAAGTCCGGTCGGTTACCTGCACCTCATTGTCAATTGCCAGCTCCCAAGCCGGCTCAGTCAGGAACGCCGTCGTTACAAGCCAGGGCTTCCGCCCGTAATGCTCAGACGCCACCGTTCCAAGGAGCTCGCGAATAACGGGTCTACTGACGTTTGCCGTATGCCGTTTGCACTGGACTGCCCACCGTGTCCCGTCTGGGGAGGTTGCCAGTATGTCCGCGCCGCCGTCGCCGCGGCCTCCATTGCGTCGCTCGATGCAGTAGCCGCGTTGCGAAAGAATCTCTGCAAAGTATTCCTCGAACCCCTGACCGGTCATCGCATCGATATCGATCATTATCTATCCTGGATAGGCTGCGCCGGGAGGCGGCGATGAGTGCTGCTTGTTGTGCCTTGCGGATGGCCGAGGCTGCTGCTGGTGCAGCATGGAAGGCTGCCAAATGTTACCGCTAACCCTGAATTCATCCAAATAAGGCGCTTATGGTGGACTTATGAAGAAATCGTTGACGGGTCCTGATGGTCCTGAGCAGCCAGACGGCACCCCATAGCCGGGCACAGCCAGCCCTGCGATACCTCTTAAGCGATGAGTGACTGCAGCAGCTCGATGATCACGTACACCGCCTCAACGGTGGCCGCGCGGATGCGATCCCACTGCTGGCCCGGCAATTCGCCTGGTGGAACCCCGAGGCGCCGGAGCGATTCCGACCAGTTGGTGGCATCGGTGTGCAGCCGCCCGTTCCTAATCGTGTTGATATCTCGCAGCTGCTCAATCGCCGACCGTGCCTTGTCCTGCTCGGGCACGGACGAGAGCCGACCGACCAGGCCCTCACGGAAGGCGTTGAGTGAGCCGCCCTTCGGCGCCTTGCCATCCGCGGCGCGCATGAACAAGTCAAAGACGTCGCCCAGCGCACCGAGTCGCCCCGTCAGCTCGTCGCCGCTGCCGACCGGCTCGACCAGGCTGGCACTAGCGGCCAACCCCCGCGGATAAAACAGTCGTTGCCCAGTCAGCGCTTTCCAGACCACGTTCAGGTGGTCGAGCGCCCGGGGCAGGGCGTCAGGACTGACCGGAACGTATGGGCGCTCCGCCTGAGCCCCGAGCAGGGTATCGAGCTTGGCGAGGAGCTCCCGCCCGTCCGACGAGACAAACGGGCGCAGCGGCCGGTGTCGGGTGAGGTCCCACGTCCAGACGTCGGATTCATGAACGCCACCGCCCGTGGTTAGCGGTTCCCCGGACAGTAGGAGCCCCAGATCTGCGCCCTTAAGGTTTGTCGCCACCCGATAATTCACAACCTTAACCAGGTGGTCGCCTTCGACGGTGATCGGCGTCGCCTTGTACGGGGTGAGTGTCGCACCGTCCTGCTGCTCCGCGCCGAGCTCGACGGCCTTACGGAAAACACGGAGCAGCGGATGCTCTACATCCGGGCTGGCCTGGAACAGCCCGTGAACCGTGAGCACCGTGCGTGCCTCAATATCCGGAACCGAGTTGCCCGGTGCCGCCGGGACCGTCCGGACGGCCTGGTAGCTGCTGATGCCGACTCCAGGCCACTGCGGCAAATTGCGGAGCGCCGCCATGGCATTGATGCCGCGCCACTTGAACGCCTTCTGCGCCACGTACTGCCAAACCGGCCACCGGCCGGTCATGGCATATGCATCAGCTACGACGTCGACGAGCTGCTGCCCTTCCTCGGGCAACGGATCCAGGAGACTGGGCACGCCTGATGATATGACGCGCAATGTCATCATCGTGTGTTGCATGCCAGACGCGTCTGGAGCGCACCCCATCGCAGCATGTACCAGGGTCGGGCCGCGAATATAAAGTACGAACAGTCAGGCGGGTACGGTTATCTCATAACGCCGGAGCGCGGGAAGGAGGTGCACCGGAGTGCCAACAGAACAAGACGAGGGACAGTTTGTGGAGCCCGACTGCTGGCTAACCGAGCTGTATGCCCGCATCGTGCGGACCGTGCAGCTCGAAGTCCGCATCGCCGCGCTCGAGCCGGTGCGCCCAGAGCCCACCCGCTACACACAGCTCGCCGCAACGTACACCACGGAAGCGGACTCAATCCGCGCCCGCAGCGTGTCGGCGATCGCCGCCGTCCCATCCAGCGCCTGCTTCTTGTCCGACAATGCGGGTCGCGAATGGAGGAGGTTTCGGGAGGCTGCGCTAAGGAGGCGTAGAAGCCAGACCTCGGCCACCACCTACTTCTCGTACGACAGTTACGCGGACATCGACGCCGGCCGTGCGGATCTCGAATGGATGTACTGTCAGGAGGCTGTCGGGGCAGGGCGCAAGGCCCGGGACTGGAACATCGAACCGCTCGACCTGACACCCTTGTCGTCGTATGCCTGGTGGTGGCCATCGCTTCAGATTGCACCCGGAATGGTATTGCTGGCTCTAGCTCGCGTCGAGCAGCCGCGTGTCGCATCGGTCGTCCTGTCGTCTGGCTCTGATGCCGTTCTTCCCATCGAGTTGTACCGCCCCGTCAGCGGGTTGCTGCCGCTTGCGCCGCCCGTCGAGGCTGCACCGCGCGTTCCCAGCGTAATCACGCTTGACCAGTCCGATGAGGTGCGGCGCGACCAGCTCCGTCTGGTCGACGGCATCCGCGCGGCGTTCCGTAGTGCGCTGACCTTGCCTCAGGCCGCCTTCGCCGGACGGCCGGACACACACCGCATCCTCTTGATCTTGCTCGTCGCCTGCTGTCACTACGGCCACGGGGGCGCACCGGACGGCTACTCGCTCCGTGTTCGCGTGCCGATATCGGTCGTCCGCGGGGAGTTGGTCCTGGCCTGTTAGAGCTACGGGCGCTCTCCGCCGTCAAAGCGCAGGGAGTGCTTCGTGTTGCAGGATCTGCTCCGCGTTCTGGCGGAGTTTGGGCCGGGAGCTACGTGGTTCCTGGTGTTTATCGCGGCCGTCGTGGCCGTGTTCGTCCTCTATATCGGGATCGCGCTGTTCGCCACGCTGCGCGCTAGTGACGAGCAGCAACGGACCATCCGCTATCAGGTCTTCCGTGACCTGCTGGGACTATTCCGCCGCGGCGGCGGCTCATGAGTACGGTGCTTCCCGAACGCCGGGAGCGGGGGAGGCCGCCCTGTTACCCGGCGGAGCTGGCCGCCCGGATCATCCGCTTGCGCACCAACGGCATGAGCTACGAGGGCATCAGCGACGTGCTGAACGCCGAGGGGATCCCGATGCCCGGCGGCGGCTCGCGCTGGCTCAAGTCATCTATCGACCGCATCCTGCATACGAAGTACGCGCAGCGTCTTGCCGCGGAGCTGTCGGCAGTACCTCCAACAGGAGAGGCTTTCTCTCCCGGAAGTGAGTGCGGGAGCGACGGAATTGGAGGAGCGGCGCTCTCGGACAGTCCGACTGGGACGCCGAACTCGCACGGCCGCACGAATGCCTGTTGCAGAGTCGACCGCATGGGGAAGGGATGACTCACTGCCCTCGGGCCATCATCCGGGCCTGATAATGCTCTGACTTGCTCGTCCTCAGATACCCGGTGATGCTTCGCATCATCCTTGAAAGCGGCCGCTACTGCCCTGCGGCCGCGCGGTACTGCTCGATGACATCCGCCGGAACCCTACCGCGCTCTTTGATTTTAATCCCTTGCTCCTTCGCCCACGTCCGAACGGCGTGCGTGTCGATGGCGCTCGCGGCCCGGCCACCGCCACGAGTTGCCCGGCGGGTGCTGCCAACCCTACGGGCGTGCTCGATGAAGGGTTTCAAGGCGGCGTTCAGTTCTTCGCGGTGGGTCGCGCTCAAGTCGATCTCGTACTCAGTACCGTCGAGAGCGAAGCGGACGCCGCCCTCGGCCTCGCCGCCGTCAATGTCGTCGATACGGACGGTTTGTATTTGCCGGGCCATGCAATTGCTCCGTTCGCGGGAGTGGGTTGCGGGTAATCCTAATCGGTCGCTGCCTTTGCAGTGCGCCGACATGCCGCAACAATCGTAAGCTGGACTCACTTGACCGAGGATATGGTCTGTCCATACTATCGACGTCTGGCCTGGCGGTTGAAAAAGGGTGGGATGTATGGGCAGTCGTCGCTGGCGGGTACGGCGATCTTTCGGGCACTCTGACCGACTGGTCGTCCTCCCCGAGGACGGCTCGCCAAGTCCTGAACGTCAATCGCCCGATTACGACGATTATGTTCGGAAGACGCCGGCCACGCCGCAGCCGATGGGCCTGCTGCCACCGGCAGCGCCAGGCCCCCAGTGGGAGAAACGAACCTGCGGGACCTGCGGCCGAAAGGTCCGGTACAACCTAAGCCACGGCTACTACTACTCCCATACGCGTCCAGCGTCGACGACGACGTGCCCGCAGTCAGGGCGTCCGTAGCACGGGCCGCATGAGCCGTGTGGCAACTTTGCCCAAGGGCGGCGGCTACCCGTGCTTAGGGAGACAGCTAAGCCGCCTGCATGATGATAAGGTCCAAACCTCATCGGCCAGCGGTGCGTTATTCAGGGACTCGCGCCTCGTTCGCCAGTCGGGCAGCAGTGAGTCCATGAGTTGTCCGAAAAGCTCGCCGTGATTCCGTTCCAGAAGGTGCGCCATCTCGTGCACCACGACGTACTCAAGGCATAGCGGGTGCTTCTTGGCGAGTTCAAGGTTGATCCAGACGCGGCCTGACTCGCGGTTACATGACCCCCATTTGGTCTTCATCCGCTTGATGCCCCAGGCTGACACGCTGCGCCCGACCTCTGGCTCCTATTTGCTGATCAGGGCGGGCACTTCCCGGCGCAATTCCTCACGCTGCCAGCGCTGCAGCACCTTCGCGCGCTCCTCCCGGTCGGACCCCTCCGGCATGTACAGCAGCAGCCGGTTGTGGTCGACTTCGACGTGTGCGCGCCCTGGCCGTTCGACGACCCTCAGCCGCAGGCGGGCCCCCCAGACATAGTGGGACTCGCCGGAGACCATCTCCCGCCGGTATTCAAGCCGGGGTATCGGGAGTTCGGCCAGCTGGATGACTTCCCGACGGGTCATGTTCGCCACTTACGCGAAGCATCGAACAAACGTGCAGGTAGATGATCTGGATTTACAGTCCGCCGAGGACTACCACCAGCAGCCAGTACAGCAAGACCAAGTACATCAGCCACGCAGCACCGCAGTCCGAGACATGGAGCCGGCACCCGAGCAGGACCAGCAAACCCAGGTCAGACACCCGATCTGTAAACCGATCCGTAAACGGGACACGGTGAGACGGGCCGAGACGTGGGAGACAAGCGCCACCGCGGATGACGACCGGCCATACCGCCACCGAGGTCAGACCGCGTATTAGAGACGAGCTGAGACGCCGGAGACACATGTCTGATGGCTCATAACCCAGCGACAACAGGTGGCCACCCTTTTGCGGCCGGTGCCGGCGAGCGCCGGTCGGCACGGCGGGCACTAGCCGCAGCGGCGATCAAGGCCGTGGAGTGCAGGGGCGCGGAACGGATCGCCTGGAAAACGCTTGGTTTGGGTGCAGGCGGTGGCACTTTCGTGTGGCATCGGTGCAGGTCGACATGGGATCCCCGGGTTGACCTGTGATCCTCACGTATTGTCACGGCGACTGCCTTTTGTGGAAGGCTCGGCGTGGACCGGGACGTGGACCGCCACCCTTGAAAATCCCAGTGCCATGTGTGCATTCGTGGCACCGACGCGAGGCGTTGATGCAGGCCAGGCGCGTGCTGCGGCTGAGCGTGCCTCTCGTAATGCGTAGGTCTGGGGTTCGATTCCCCAAGGCCGCTCAACATATCTGCAGCTCAGCACAGGTATTTGATGCGTCCGCAGGATCGCGGATGTCGGCCGTGGAACGAGTAACCCGTTCCACGAACGGCGCATATCACCCCTGGGGACGGTTTCAAGGTGATCTTTTCCGGATCGGCGGCCGAGGACGACCGCTCGTGACCGGCTCACCCAGTCCAGGCAACAGGGCCGAGGGCCAGTCCAGCGCGGCCCGGCGAAATCGGTGCCGGATGCCGTGCGGTTACGGGGCATGATCGGCATAACGCCTTGCGGTCTCCGGCAGCCCTGTTTGCACAAATCATCCCCTGGCCGGGAAAGCACGCGGCC
>Ga0335075_10003119_pt1 | contig 26507 bp, 28 predicted proteins | sample Lox_Sample_24_FD_206723 | JGI IMG/M metagenome (GOLD analysis project Ga0335075, IMG submission 206723) | Soil microbial communities from Loxahatchee National Wildlife Refuge, Florida, United States - Lox_Sample_2.4 | ecosystem: Environmental > Terrestrial > Soil > Wetlands | place: USA...
CGACCTGTACGACTTCTTCCTCCGGGAGCTGCCCGGGTACGACCAGGTCGGCTTCCGCGAAACAAACCTCGTCAACTGGGGCTCGTTCGACGACCCCGACTACGTTGACTACGACTACCGCAACATGACCAACTGGGGCCGCAAGCGCTACATCACGCCGGGCGTGGCGATCGGCGGCGAGCTGATCTCGACCGACCTGGTCGAGATCAACCTGATGATCCGGATCCTGCTCGGCTCCTCCTACTTCGACTCGTGGGAGAACGAGCCGACGTTCGTCACCCACGATCCACTCGGCAACCCCGTCGACAAGAATCACCCCTGGAACAAGGTCACGCTACCGCGCCCGCAGAAGCGCGACTTCACCGACAAGTACACCTGGGTGGTGTCGCCTCGTATCTATGACAAGCGAACCGACACCCACGTGTGCTGTGACACCGGCGGTGGCCCGTTCGCCCGACAGTGGTGCACGGCCAAGGCCGGGCTGGTCGACTTCGGCTACGCCAAGGCGACGGGGCACTCGATCCAGATGGTCCTCCCCCGCTCCCCCAACATGCCCGAGATGGAGCTCGAGTGGAACGTGCCGGAGAAATCCAACGCCGTCGAACGCGATCGCGCCCGCACGTATCACCAGGCCTACAGCGCGCTGATCGCGCTGCACAACCTCGAGCGCGCGCTGAAGGAGGTCCGCGCCGGGCGCACCAAGAGCTGGAACAGTTTCAAGGTCCCCGAGACTGCCGTCAGCTGCGGCTTCCACGAGGCGGCCCGCGGGGTGCTCTCGCACCACATGGTGATCCAGGAAGGGAAGATCGCCAACTACCAGCCGTACCCGCCGACGCCGTGGAACGCGAGCCCGCGCGACGTGTTCGGCACGCCCGGTCCCTACGAGGACGCGGTCCAGAACACGCCGATCTTCGAGGAGAACGGCCCCGAGAACTTCAAGGGCGTCGACATCATGCGGGCGGTGCGGTCGTTCGATCCGTGCCTGCCGTGCGGCGTGCACATGTACACCGGCGCGGGGAAGGTGCGCAAGGTGATGCACACCCCGACGGCCCTGGCCTAGGCAATGGACATCCAGCAGCTGGTCGAGCGCGTCCAGGATCTCCAGGCGCAGCTCGACTCCACCCCCGACTCGGCCACGCGCGAGGTGGCCGAGGAGCTCGTCTCCGCGGTCGTGCAGATGTACGGCGCCGGCCTCGAGCGGATCGTTGAATCGCTGCAGCAAGGCGGCAGCGCCGGCGGCCAGATCGCAGCATCGCTCGCCGAAGACCCGTTGGTGGCGACGCTGCTCCTGATCCACGACCTGCACCCGGTCCCGCTCGAGCAGCGGGTGCAGGGCGCGCTCGATTCCGTCCGCCCGTATATGGAGTCGCACGGTGGCAACGTCGAGCTGCTCTCACTCCAGGATGGCATCGCCCGGATCCATCTGCGGGGGAGCTGCTCGGACTGCTCGGCGTCGTCGGTCACGCTCGAGCTGGCGATCAAACAGGCGCTCGAGGAGGCCGCACCCGATCTCGAAGGCCTCGAGGTCGAGGGGGTGAACGCCGGAACCGCCGAGGGTTCCGAACAATCGGTGTGGATCGACATCGAGGCCGTCTCGGACCTGGCCGACGGATCGCTGGCGGCGGTCGACGTCGCCGGTCGCGAGTTGCTCGTCGCCAACGTCGACGGCGCCCTACTCGCCTACCGCGACCGCTGTGCCAGCTGCGGCGCGCCGTTGCACGGCGGGCTGCTGTTGGCGGGCGCTCTGTCGTGCCCGGAGTGCGCGCGGTCGTTCTTCCTACCCCGCGCCGGCCGCTCTATGGACGACGAACGGATGCAGCTGGAGCCCGTGCCGCTGCTGCGCGAGGACGGGCGGGTCAAGGTGGCGCTGGCGCAATGACCGACACCCGCCGCCTGCTCGACGAGGCCATCGCGGCACGCCGTCGCGCCGGGGTCGTGTCCGGGCTGCGCGGCCTGGCCCGCCAGGACCCTCGACCGCTCGGAGCCCAGACACCGACCGCCGCCACCGACGAGGCGTGTGAGCTGTGCGGCATCGGCATCCCCGAGGACCACCGGCATCTGCTCGCGCTCGCCGAGCGTCGCATCGTGTGCGCGTGCGAGGCCTGCTGGGCGATGCGCTCGGGCGAGGGCGACTATCGCCCGACGGGCAACCGAACGCTGTGGCTACCCGGGCTCGAGGTGCCCGACGATCTGTGGGCGAGCTTCCAGATCCCGATCGGGCTGGCGTTCTTCATGGAGTCGACGGTCACGGCCTGTGTGGTCGCGATGTACCCGAGCCCCGGCGGCGCGACCGAGTCCGAGCTCCACTTCGAATCGTGGACGCGGATGCGCTCGCTCAACCCAGTGCTCGACAACCTCGAGCCGGACATCGAGGGCCTGATCGCCAACCGCCTGGCCGACCCGCCGATGTACGTGATCGCGCCGATCGATCGCTGCTACGCGCTCACCGGCACGATCAAGGCCCACTGGGAGGGAATCTCCGGTGGCCCGGGTGTCCACGATGCGGTGGCGCGGTTCTTCGAAGCCCTCCGCGCGGAGGCCACCGCCCGTTGAGCGCCCTCGTCGATGTCGACCTCGATTTCGAGGTGCTCGGCGCCCGCCCGGTCAGGTACGCCGCCGCCCCGATGCTGAACCTCGACCTTCAGATCTCAGAGACCGGCGGCCGCGAGGTGTACATGGTCGCGCTGAGCATCCAGTTGATGATCGAACCGGCCCGCCGAAGCTACGACGACGCGACACGCGAGCGCCTGGTCGAGCTCTTCGGCGCGCCCGAGCGATGGGCGGTCACGACCCGCAGCCTGGTGTGGTCAAAGCTCGACGTACTCGTGCCCGCGTTCACCGGGACGACCACGGTCACGGTCCCGATCACCTGCCACTACGACCTTGAGCTGGCCGCGGCCAAGTATCTGCACTCGCTTTCTGCCGGTGAGGCGCCGCTCGCCCTGCACTTCAACGGGATGATCTATTACCCCGCGGAGGACGGCGGCCTGCAGATGGTGCTGATCCCATGGTCGAAGTCGATCGACTTCCGCATGCCGGTGTCGGTGTGGCGGGATACGATCGAGCACTACTACCCCGGCACCGCGTGGGTTGCCGTGCGCGCGGACACCTTCGAGGCGCTCCAACGCGAGAAGCTCGCGCGCGGCCTGGCCACCCTCGATGCGTGTGTCACCGCACTACTGAACCGTGACTGACCACCTGGAGGAGCTCGTCACATCGCTGTTGTGGGAGGGCCACGCGCTGTACCCGTACACCCCGGGCGCGATCAAGAACACCACCCCTACGCCATTCGGGATCGTCTATCCGGCGGCATACGCCGCCGAGTGCTCCGGGGCGTTCGATCACGCACGTCTGGAGTGCGTCGCCGATCCGATGCCGAACGGGACGTTGACGGCAACGCTTCGCTACCTCGCCTCCGATGAGGAGCGTCGCGTCGAACTCGGGCCCGTGCCGGTCGGTGGACGCGTGACCACGGAATTCGACGGCGGACGGTTCACGCTCCGCTCGGAGCAGCGCGCCGACGGATCGGCACTCGTGCGTTGCTGTGTGCACAACACGCGCGCGGCGCCGGCTGGACTCGACCGCGCCGGCGCCCTGGCCCGGTCGCTCATCTCGACCCAACTGCTCGTGCGCATCTCGGACGGGCGCTTCCTCTCGCCGCTCGACGGCGCCCCCACGAGTGTCAACACCTACCCGGTGCTCGCCACCGACACCGACGATGCCGTGCTGGGCACGTCGTACGTGCTTCCCGACCACCCGCAGATCGCGCCCGAGAGCCGAGGCGGGCTGTTCGACTCGACCGAGATCGAGGAGGCGCTGCTGCTCCACGTCCAGGTGCTCTCAGACGCCGAGCGAGCCGAGATCGAACGCGCCGACCCGGCCGTGCGCGAGATGATCGAGCGTGCCGCCGCCGCGACCCCGGAGGACATCATCGCGCTGCACGGGCGAGTCGAGCTCCGCGACCGCGAGACGCTCGAGCCACCCACCGAGCCGCCCAACCTGCCCGACCCCGCCGCCGGCCAGCCTTACGCAATCGTCGACGGCGTGCGCTTCGCCCGGGGGGACCGGGTGGTGATCCACCCCGGCCCCGAGGCCGACTTCCACGCCCGGATGCTCGACGGCCGCACCGCGACGATCGAGCGGATCCTCACCGACTACGACGGCAAGACCCATCTGGGCGTGACCATCGACGACGACCCGGGGCAGGACCTGATGCGCGAGACCGGACGCTTTCTGTACTTCTTCGTCCCGGAGGTGGAGGTGATCGACACATGAGCGAAGAGCGACTGCGGAGCATCCTGGTCGCCGGCGTCGGCAACGCGTGGCTGCGCGACGACGGATTCGGCGGCGAGGTCGCCAGGCGCCTGAGCGAGCGTGAGCTGCCCCCCGGCGTCGAGGTGATGGACGCCGGAACCGGCGGGCTTGACTTGGCCTACGAGGTCATGCGCGGCTTCGACGCGCTGGTGATCCTCGACGTCTCCAAGCAGGGCGGCGAGCCGGGGACGCTCTACGTGATGGAGCCCGACGAGGAGTCGGTGCCGGGCGCGATCGAGGACGGCGAGACGATCAACCCGCACGCGATGGACCCGCAGACCGTGCTGCGGTTCGTGAAGTCGGTCGGAGCGTGGCCGGGCCGGGTCGTCGTGATCGCCTGCGAGCCCGCTGATATTGAGGAAATGGGTTGGGGTTTGTCGGAGCCCGTCCGGGACGCCATCGAGCGGGCTGTGGATCTGGTCGTCGAGACGGTCGCGGAGTTGCGCGCCGGTGCACGAGCTCTCTCTTAGCAGCGCGATCGTCAACACGGTCGTGAAGCACGCTCGCGACCGGCGCGTCACGGTGGTCAGCCTGCGCGTGGGGGCGCTGCGGCAGGTCGTTCCCGACACGCTCGAGTTCTACTTCGAGTTCGTCGCGCGCGGATCCGTGTGCGAGGGAGCGGTGCTAGAGCAGGAGCTGGTCGCCGCCGTCCTGCGCTGCCAGGGGTGCGAGCACGAGTGGGCGATCGAGATCCCCGCCTTCCGCTGCCCCGAGTGCGGCGGCAGCGACGTCGCGATTGCCGCCGGCAACGAGTTCGAGGTCGAGTCAATCGAGGTTGAGGAGGCAGAGTGCATCGGACAAAGGTGAGGATCGTCGAGGACGCGCTCGACGCCAACAACACAATCGCGGGCGCCAACCGGGTCGACTTCGACCGCGCCGGCGTCACCGTGATCAACTTCATGAGCGCCCCGGGCGCGGGCAAGACGACCCTCCTCGAGCGCGTCGTCACCGATCTTCCGGGCGTGCGGGTGGGCGTGCTCGAAGGCGACGTCGAGGGCTCGATGGACGCCGACCGCCTCGCGGCCCTGCATATCCCGGTCACCCAGCTCAACACCAACGCGGGGTTCGGTGGCGAGTGTCACCTCGACGCCAATATGGTCCGCTCGGCGATCCCGTCACTCGCGCTTGACGAAATCGATCTCCTCCTGGTCGAGAACGTCGGCAACCTGGTATGCCCGGCCGAGTTCCGGATCGGCGAGGACGCCCGCGTGATGGTCACCGCGATCACCGAGGGTGAGGACAAGCCGCTCAAATACCCGTTGATGTTCCGCGCCTGCGAGCTGGTGATCGTGAACAAGATCGACCTTCTCCCCCACCTCGACTTCGACCTCGAGAAGCTGCTCTACAACATCGACGCGGTTCACCCCGACGTCGAGACGATCGTGTTGAGCGCGCGCACCGGCCAGGGCCTCGAGCCCTGGCGCGAGTGGCTAATGGGGACCGCCGCCCGCACCAACCAGGAGGCGATTGCTTGACCGTCGCCGCGCTGCTATCCGAGCGGACGGAGTCGAGCGCGCGGTTCTTCGAGACGTCGGCCGACGGGCTGGCGCGGGTGTGTCACCGGATGGCCGAGCGGTTCGCCCGCGGTGGTCGTCTGATCGCATTCGGCCGGACCCCGGCCGCGCGTTCGGACGCACGCCACGTCGCCGTCGAGTTCGTACATCCGGTGATCGTCGGCAAGCGGGCGCTGCCGGCGATCGCGCTCGTCGACCAGATCGGTTTGCTCGCGGCTCCAGACGACATCGCAATGGGCTTCGGCGCTGACTGTGACGACGCGATCGCGATGGCCCATGAGCGCGGCTGCCTGACGATCGCGTTCGCCCCGGTGGGCGCCGAATGGGAGTTCGAACCGCCGACGTCTGACCCGTACGTCCGTCAAGAGTTGGTCGAGACGCTCTACCACGTGCTGTGGGAGCTGGTCCACGTGTTCTTCGAGCATCGCGGGCTGCTCGAGGGCCGCACCGAGCGCCGGGTCCACGACGCCGGCGCGTCGAGCTTCCTGTACCCGTTTCTGGACGAGCGCGAAGACGATCTCGAAGCCGTGTTGCAAGACGTCCGACGCTCGATACTGATGAAGGCGGCCGAGGTTGCGGCGCTCCGCGAGCAGACCCTGACCGACAATGCGGATGTGCTGGTGGGGGCCGCCGACGCGCTGCGGAGAAGCTTCGCGGAAGGGGGCAAGCTGCTCGCGCTAGGCAACGGCGGATCGGCGACCGACGCGATGGACGTCGTGGCCGACTTCCACGCGGCCGGGCGGCCGGCGATCGACCTGACCGAGGACCCGGGGATCCTGACTGCGATCGCCAACGACATCGGCGTCGAGGCGATCTTCTCCCGGCAGGTGATCGCCTACGGGGCCGCCGGGGACGTGGTGCTTGCGCTGTCTACCTCGGGCAATTCGGGCAATGTGATCCACGCGCTGGCCGAGGCCCGGCGGCGCGGTCTGGAGTCGATCGCGATGGTCGGCTACGACGGCGGCCGGGTCGCCGGCGAGGCACTGGCCGACCACGTCGTGATCACGCGCTCGGAGCACATCCCGCGCATCCAGGAGGCCCAGGCGAGCGCCTACCACGCGCTCGTGGAGCTGGTGGGATGAATGTCGTGGCCCGGCGCGCCCGGGTGCGCGTGACCGGCACCGTGCAGGGCGTCGGCTTCCGCCCTTACGTCTACCGGCTGGCCGGCGAGCTTTCGCTCGGCGGGTACGTGCTCAACGACGCACATGGTGTGCTGCTCGAGGTCGAGGGGGTGTCCGCCGCGGTCGACGAGTTCCTGGCGCGGCTCGGCCCCGATGCGCCCCCGCTGGCCGTGCTCGAGCGGGTGGTGGCGGAGGAGCTCGAACCCGGTGGCCAGCGCACCTTTACCATCCGGGAGAGCCCGCGGGGCGAGATCCCCGACGCCCCCGTCGCGCCCGACACTGCGACCTGCCCGGACTGTCTGCGCGAGCTGTTCGATCCCGTCGACCGCCGCTTCCGCTACCCGTTCATCAACTGCACGAACTGCGGCCCGCGCTTCACGATCGTGCGCGGGGTTCCCTACGACCGCCCGTCGACCACGATGGCCGGGTTCACGATGTGCGCGGCATGCCGGGCCGAGTACGAGGATCCGTCGGACCGGCGCTTCCACGCGCAGCCGAACGCGTGCCCCGTCTGCGGGCCCTCGCTCCCGTTGCTCGACGCCGCCGTAACCGCACTTCGCCACGGCGCAATCGTGGCGGTCAAGGGAATCGGCGGGTACCACCTCGCCTGCCGTGCCGACGACGAACGCGCGGTGTCGTCGCTGCGGGCGCGCAAGCACCGTGAGGACAAACCATTCGCGCTGATGGCTCCCTCCATGGCCGTGGCCGAATCGCTGGTCGTCCTCGATGACCGCGGACGCGAACTGATCAGCAGCCCGGCCCGGCCGATCCTGCTCGCTCCGCGCCGTCCCGGCGCCCCGGTCGCCGGGTCGGTCGCGCCGGGCGCGCCCGAGCTCGGCGTGATGCTTCCCTACTCGCCGCTTCACCACCTGCTGCTCGCGGACGTCGGCGAGACGCTCGTGATGACCAGCGCCAACGTGTCCGACGAGCCGATCGCCTACCGCGACGACGAGGCCCTGGAGCGCCTGAAGGACATCGCCGACCTGTTCCTCGTCCACGACCGGCCGATCGAGACGCGTACCGACGACTCTGTCGTACGCGCCGCTCGACGCCCGATGGTGCTCCGACGCTCGCGCGGATACGTCCCCGCCTCCGTGCCACTGCCGGGCGGAACGCCGTTGCCGTTACTCGCCTGCGGCGCCGAGCTCAAGAACACGTTCTGCCTGGCTCGCGGCACCCGCGCGTGGGTGAGTCACCACATCGGCGATCTACAGAACTACGAGACGCTGCGGTCCTTCACCGAGGGAATCGAGCACTTCGCCCGGCTGTTCGCGGTCGAGCCCGAGGTCGTCGCCCACGATCTGCACCCGGAGTATCTGTCGACCAAGTACGCGTCCGACCTCGACGGGATCGAGCTCGTCGGCGTCCAGCACCACCATGCCCACCTCGCGGCGTGCCTCGCCGAGCACGGCGAGGCCGGCCCTGCGCTTGGCGCGATCTTCGACGGGACGGGCTACGGCGTCGACGGGACGGTGTGGGGCGGCGAGCTCCTGGTGGGCACGCTCCGAGACTTCACCCGGGTCGGGCATCTGCTGCCCGTCCGGCTACCCGGGGGAGACCGGGCCGTGCGCGAACCCTGGCGGATGGCGTGCTCCTGGCTGGTGGCCAGTGGAATCGAGCCGCCGGCGGCCTGGCGGCAGATCGCCGAGCTGGCCCGCTCCGGCCTCTCCTCGCCACGGACGACGAGCATGGGGCGCCTGTTCGACGCCGTCTCGGCGCTGGCCGGCATCCGTACCGAGGTCAACTATGAGGGGCAGGCGGCGATCGAGCTCGAGGCCGCCTGCGATCCGAGCGAGCGCGGCTCGTATCCGATCGAGCTGACCGGCGCCCCCCTCGTGATCGATCCGCGTGAGACGATCCGCGCGGTGGCCGCGGACGTCCGGGCCGGCCGGACTCCGGGCGTGATCGCGCGCCGCTTTCACCGGACGATCGCGCGCGCAACCGTCGAGGCCTGCGTGCGGCTCGCCGACACCCATGACATCGGCCTCGTGGTTCTGTCCGGCGGCGTGTTCCAGAGCCGCCTGCTGCTCGACTCCGTCTGGAGCGGGCTGGCCGGCGCCGGCCTGCGCGTGCTCGTGCCCGAGCGGCTGCCGGTCAACGACGGCGGGATCAGCTACGGCCAGGCGGCGATTGCGGCGGCGACGCTGTGACCGAGGCCGGGGGGGCGGGTTCGGACGTCAAGCGCGTGCTCGACCAGGAGGTGTTCATCCGAGGTGCGAACCGCCCGTTCGGCGAGCTCACTCGCGACGACGCGGCGTCGCGAGCCGACGAGCTGCGCGCGGCGGTCGGCTGGGGCCCGACGGCGCGTGTCGCGCCCGTGGCGCAGGCCTGGCGCGAGCTCACAATGGCGCTGGATCGTACGGGCGCGGCGACCGTGGGCGGCCTCGACCCGGAGACGCTGCTCACGCTCGCTCCGCGGCTGTGGGTGACCCTGCCGGGCTGAGAGGCACGCGCGTGCGATACGCCAGCGGAGATCGGAACGGTCGGCACGGTCGGCACGGTCGCCACCACCGGCGCCGCCGAGAGCAGGATCGCACTCGAGATCTTGGCCGCCAGCGCACCACTTCCGGCGAGGGTCAGCGTCCGGGCTGAGCCCGTGCCCGCAGCGACCTCGGTCCAGCGCAGCACGAGCTCGACCGGGATCAGCGCGCCCAGCCGCTCACGGATCGACGTCCGGGCCCGGTTCAGCAGCTGGCGCACCGCTCCGTTGCTCGTCTCTAGCCGCGCCGCGATCTCCTCGTAGCTGCGACCCTCGAGCTCGCGCATGACGATCGCCTGGCGCTGGCGCTCGGGCAGCGAGGCAAGCGCTGCCACGAGTCCGTCCAGCCGTTCCCGGTGCTCGTCGGGTGCGGGGACCGCGACCGTGCAACCCGGTTCGGCGTCCTCCCGATACTCGACCGCTGGGCGATGGTGGCGCAGCAGCTCGAGCGACGAGTTGCGTGCGATCGCGTGCAGCCACGCGCCCAGGCTCTGCACCGAGACGCCCCGGGACAGCGCGCGGTGCGCCCTCAGGAGCGCGATCTGAACCGCCTCGTCCGCGTCCGCCTCGCCCACCAACCGGGCGCAATGGCGCACGAGCCCGGCCCGATAGCGGTGGACGATCGCCTCGAACGCCGCCTCGGAACCCCACCCCACGAGCTCGGCCAACCGCTCGTCGGGCTGCACACGCAACGAGACCCGGGCCAGCCGGGAGGGCAAAACGAGACGAGGGTTCACCGCTGTCGCCGCACGATCCGCCCTTCGCGTGAGACGGGCGTCGGGAGTTTGTAAGACGAACGGAGGAGGGGCCCCTCGGGTGAGAGGCCCCTCCCCGCTCCATCACGCGCGGCTGGAATGGCGGTCTCGCCGCGAGTGGTGACGGGACGCACGGCGCAACGCCGCGGTCGACGCGCTCGTGGTCGTACCGGTGCTCGCTGCCGTCGTGGTTCCCGTCGTTCCGGTGGTGCCTGTGGTGCTGGTTGTCCCGGTCGTGCCGTTCCAGCCGGGATCGCCGGGACCCGTGCAGGCCCACGCCACTCCGCCGCCGCCGGCCAGGCATACGACGCTCGTGGCGATCGCCACCGCATTGCGCTGCTTCCTCGTCATCGAGGCCTCCTTTGGTCTGGTGCCGTGTAGATCGGGCGCCAGGACCAGGCCTCACGCTCAGTGGCCTAAGAAATTCGTAAGCGAGCCGTGGCGTAGCGCCGCACACGAGCCACAACCGGCTCGCGTGTCTCGCCGTCCCGACGCGCCGGCGCGGTGCTCATCGCGATTCCCACCAGCACCGCGAGCGCTCCGGCGATCTGCGCAGCGGTCGCGGCCTCGCCGAGCGCGAGCCAGCCCGTCGCGGCTCCGACGACCGGCTCGAGGTTCAGGAAGGCACCGGCCAGCTCGGCCGAAACCCGCGCCTGGCCGAAAGCAAATAGCCAGAACGGCAGCGGAGTCCCGGCCAGCGCGAGCGCAGCGAGCGCCACGACCGAGGTCGGAGCTGCCGGTCCGTGCGGCAGGCCCTCGGTCAGCAGTGCCATCGGCACCGCGACCAGCGCGCCGCCGGCGAACTGGACCGCGGTGACCGCTGCGGCATCGCGGCCCGCGAGCAGACGGGGCTGGACAACGATGAACCCTGCCGACAGAGCCGCGGAGCCCAGGACGATCAGATCGCCATGAGTGCTCGCTCCACCGCCGGCCGATCCGGCGACCAGCGCGATGCCGACAAGCGCGACCGCGTATCCGGCCCAGGTGAGCGGGCGAGTGGCGGTCTGCCCCAGGCCCGCCCCGATCAGGGCCACCAGGACCGGAATCGCGCCGATGACGACCGCGGCATGGCTGACGCTCGTGTGCTCGATTCCGACGTTCTGGAGGAGGATCACCGCTCCGAACCCGATCGCGCCCGAGGCCACGATTGGCCCGGTCAGCGCCTCGCGCAGGCCGCGCCGGCCGACCAGGGCCAGCACGGGCGCGGCCACGGCGAAGCGGGCCACCGTCACCCAGCCGGGTCCAAGCCACGCGAGCGCGAGCTTGGTCAGTGGCACGTTCAACCCCCACAGGATGGCTGCGGCGGCGAGGCAGATGATCGCGGTGCGGTTCTGAGACTTCACGTAAATGAGCATCGTCAAAACGGCCCGGAACTCCAGTTAGATTTGACATTTCGCCGTAAACACGATGGAATATTTTGTGAGATGGCCGTTTCGCTTGATTTGATTGACCTGAGCCTGCTCGAGGAGCTCCAGACCGACGCGGACCGCCCGAACGTCGAGCTGGCCCGCCTCGTCGGCCTTTCCCCGGCCGCCACGCTGCACCGGGTTCGCCGTCTGAAGGAGTCCGGCATCGTGCGTGGCGTGGTCGCCCGGCTCGACCCCACCGCCGCCGGATTCCCGCTCCAGGTCTACGTCGCGGTGACCCTTCAACACCACGGCGAGGCCGCCCATCGGCGCTTCCGGCAGGCACTGCACGAGATCCCCGAGGTGATCTCAGCCGACTGGGTCACCGGCGAGACCGACGCGATGCTTCTCATCGTCGCCCGCGAGGTCGCCCAGCTCCAGCGCGTGCTCGTGCGCCTGTCCACCCGGGGCGGCGCGGCCCGGGTGATGACCCTGCTCCGCCTGGAGGAGCTCAAGCCCGCCTCGCCGCTGCCGCTCGAGCCGGCCCAGGCCACGACCACGGCCGATCGCTGAGGAACCGGCCGCGGGCCAAGGCGCCGCCGTCAGGCGCCGCCGACCATCCCCAGCTACCGTAGGCCGCATGTCGCGCGCCTCGACGCTGATGGAGAGCCTGACCGACGAGCCGGTGAGCACCTCGGATCTCTACGACCGGGTCGGCTACCCGACTCTCGCCCACCTGGGGCTCATCCCGTACCACGCGTTCCGGGCCGAGTTAGCGGCGCTCGCCGCGCTCGGGGCGCTCGAGAGCGACACGGCGGCCAACGGATCCACCACATGGCGCCGCACGCGTGACTGAGGCGCTGCGCTGGTGGCGTAGCGCGATCGTCTACCAGATCTACATCCGCAGCTTCGCGGACGGCAACGGCGATGGCATCGGGGACATCGCCGGTCTGCGCAATCGCCTTCCGTATCTGCGGCGCCTCGGCGTCGATGCGCTGTGGATCAACCCCTGGTACCGCTCGCCGATGCGCGACGGCGGCTACGACGTCGCGGACTTTCGCGCGATCGATCCCAGCTTCGGCACGCTGTCCGAGGCCGAGGCCTTGATCCGGGAGTCCCACGAGTTGGGCCTGCGGGTCCTTCTGGACCTCGTCCCCAACCATCTTTCCGACCAGCACGCGAGGTTTCTGCAAGCGCTGTCCGCCGGGCCCGGCTCACCCGCGCGAGCTTGGTTCATCTTCCGCGACGGACGCGGTCAGGCGGGCGCCGAGCCCCCGAATGACTGGCGCAGCAATTTCGGCGGACCCGCGTGGACCCGCGTGACCGAGCGCGATGGCCGTCCCGGCCAGTGGTATCTGCATCTGTTCGCACCCGAACAGCCCGATCTGGACTGGACGAACCCGCGCGTCCGGAACGAGTTCTCGGAGACCATGCGGTTCTGGTTCGAGCTCGGGGTCGACGGCTTCCGAATCGACGTTGCCCACGGCCTGGCTAAGGCGGAGGGCCTGCCCGACGTGGGCGGGATCGTGTGGCCGCCGGTCGCCGGCGCGTGGGTCGAGCATCCGCACTGGGACCGCGACGAGGTCCACGAGATCTACCGGGAGTGGCGCGCCCTGGCCGACGAGTACGAGGATCCGCGCGTGTTCGTCGCCGAGGCCTGGGTGCACGATTCCGAGCGGCTGGCCCGCTACGTCCGGGCCGACGAGCTCCACGCCGCGTTCAACTTCGACTTCCTGCTCGCGCCCTGGGAGGCGGAGGCGATGCGCCGGTCGATCGAGGCCACGCTGCGGAGCCACGCTGCCGTCGACGCGGTTCCCACGTGGGTGCTGTCGAACCACGACACGGTCCGGGAAGTCTCGCGCTACGCCCGGGAACCTGACCCCGCCCGCCCCGGGCCGCTGCTCAAACTCGACGACGTCCTCGCCCTTCCGGCCGATCCCGCGCTCGGGCTCCGGCGGGCCCGCGCGGCGGCGCTGCTGATGCTCGCGCTTCCGGGTGGCGCCTACATCTACCAGGGCGAGGAGCTCGGACTGCCCGAGGTGGAGGACCTGCCCGATGAGGCGCTCCAGGATCCGGGCTGGGAACTGTCAGGCCACTCCGAGCGCGGCCGCGACGGCTGCCGAGTTCCGATCCCGTGGTCGGGAACGGCGGCGCCGTTCGGCTTCAGCCCGCGCGATACGAACGCCGAACCATGGTTGCCGCAGCCGGCGGCGTGGCGCGAGTTGACCGTCGCGGCGCAGGACGCCGAGGAAGGCTCGACGCTCGAGCTCTATCGCCGGGCGCTGGCGATCCGCCGCGAGCACCCCGCGCTCGGCGACGGCGAGCTCACCTGGCTGCCGGCGCCAGCGGGAGCGCTGGCCTTCACCCGCGAACCCGGCTTCGCCTGCATCGTGAACATGTCCGCTGATGACCCGGTCCCGATCCCGCGGGGCGCGGTGCCACTGATCGCCAGCGACCCGCTGACCCACGACCACCGGGTACCCCCCGACACGGCCGTCTGGGTCACGACCGCTCGGGAAGAAAGTCGGAAATAGTCCGACTTTCTTCCCACGCCCTGCCGCGCGGGGCGAGGTGAGCCTTAGTAGCCCTGCTGACCCGGGCCGTAGCCCTGGCTGCTCGTGCTCGTGGTCCCGCCGCCGCCGCTGCTGCTCCCACCGCTCGGGCTCGGGGCCACGACGACTGGGGCCGGAGCGCTCGTCGTCGTCACCGGCGGCGTGGAATGAGTGGTCACCGGCGGTGCCTGCGTCGTGGTCGCGGTGCTCGTCACCGGCTTCGGCTTTTGCGCCGCCTTGTGGTGCGCCGTCTTCTTGGGCTTGGTGGCAGAATCAGTGGTCGTGGTCTGAGACGTCGTTGCGGTGGTCGCCGGCGTCGACGCGGCCGGCGTCGACGTGGTCTTGGGAGTCGTCCCGCCGCCGCAGCCGGCCACTGCCAGCGCGAGGGCAATCGTGCTCAGAACCATTCGTTTCATAAATCCCGCTCCGATACTCGCTTCCAAAAGCGTGGGTCTTCAGGGTACAAGACACCCCCGGCGTATGTTTGTTCCGGTAGGTGACCCACCGAACTGACACTCGCTTTATTCGGCGCGAACGCATTTTTCCCCGCAGTAACCGGGGATTCTGGAACCGCCTACCCCTTTGACGGCCATCCGACAACCTCCCCGCTAAGGTATCCCTCGTTCATGGAGGGATCGGGAATCCCGTCTGTCCCACGGGACGATGACAACACTGACAGGGATGGCCCGCCCACCCACGGCGCGCCCACCCACACCATCACGGCTGCCGCCGGCACGGCGGCTCCGGCCGCGCTGACCGCCGAGCCGCCGCCCGTCGAGGACGCTCCGGAATCGACCCGGCGCAGCGCGCGCGGCTTCCGCTTCCCGGCCAGCTCCCGGTCGGGCTTGATCCTGACCGTCTGCTGCGTGGCGCAGTTCATGGTGATTCTCGATCTGAGCATCGTCAACGTCGCCCTGCCCTCGATCCAGTCGAGCCTCAGTTTCACCTCGGCCGACCTGCAATGGGTCGTGGACGCGTACGCCATCGCGTTCGCCGGCTTCCTCATGCTGGGCGGCCGCGCCGCCGATCAGCTCGGGCAACGCCGGGTGTTCGTCGCCGCACTGATCCTGTTCTCGATCACCTCACTGGTCGGCGGCGCGGCGGTCAACCGCCAGATGCTGATCGTGGCCCGCGGCGTCCAGGGCTTCAGCTGCGCGTTCATGGCCGCTTCCTCGCTGGCCATCATCACCTCCTCCTTCCCCCCTGGCCCGCAGCTCCACCGCGCGATCGGGCTGTGGGCGGCGATGAACGGCGCCGGCGGCGCCGCCGGGACGCTGTTCGGGGGGATCATCACCCAGGAGCTCAGCTGGCGCTGGGTCCTGCTGATCAATCCGCCGATCGGGATCGCCACCGCGGTCATCGCCTGGGCCGTGGTCGCGGACCGCCGCCGCGGGGACGCACACCAGAGCTTCGACGTCGCGGGCGCGGTGACCCTGACCCTGGGTCAGATGGTGCTCGTCTACGGCGTCGTCGAGGCCGGGCTTCGCGGCCCCGGCGCCGGGCTTGCGCTCGGCCCGATCCTCGCCGGGCTCGTGCTGCTCGCCGGGTTCTGCGTGATCGAGATCCGGTTCGCCTCGCGACCGCTGATCCCGTTCAAGGACCTGACCAAGTCGCTCCAGGTCGCCAACATGATCGTGCTGCTGTTCAGCGCGGCGCTGTTCCCGATGTGGTACCTGAGCTCGCTCTACCTGCAGCAGGTGCTCGGGCTCTCCCCCCTGCACGCCGGCCTGTGCTTCCTCCCGATGGCGCTGACGATCATGGTCGTCGCGCGCAGCGCCGGGAAGCTCGTCAGCCGCTTCGGCGTGCGCGCGGTGCTGAGCGGCGGCCTGCTGATGATGACTGCGGGCATGCTCCTGTTCACCAAGATCGCCGCCAGCGGCAGCGCGATCGTGTACGTGGTCGTCCCGGGGATATTGGTGGCGGCCGGGATCGGAATGTCGATCGTGCCCTCGACGATCGCCGCCACCCAGGGCGCCAAGCAGGGGCAGGCGGGCCTGGCCTCCGGGCTGGTCAACACCTCGCGCCAGGTCGGCGGCGGGCTCGGCATCGCGGTGCTGATCACGCTCGCCACCTCCCTCTCGAGCCACCTCATCGGCGCCGGCCACGGCGAGCTCCAGTCGCTCACCGACGGCTTCCGGCTCGGCTACTTCATCGGCGCCGGCCTGTGTGCGGCGGCCGCCGTGCTCACGCTGACGCTCGTGCCCCGCGCGGCCCCGGCTCACGCCGGGCACGCCCCGGCTGCACCGGGGCCGCCGGCGCCGGTTCACTTGAGCCGCCGGGCCCCGATCGCCGTCGCCGTGGCGCTGGTGATCGTGGCGTTCATCGCGCTCGACTTCGCGGTCGGTGGATCCCACGGGGCGCCGATCGGCTCCTACGTCACCAACAACACCTACAGCTACGTCTCGGCCCCGAACCTCCGGCCGCCCGTGATCCGCACCGACACGCCGACCGACACGAGCAAGCTCGCCCCCGGCTACATCTTCATGACGAACTTCTACGACCTGAACTATCCGCCGATGGAGGGCCAGAGCGGGCCGCTGATCCTTGACAACCAACTTCAGCCGGTGTGGTTCAAGCCGGTGCCGACCAACGTCGTGGCCGGCAACCTCAGCCTCCAGGTCTACAACGGCAAGCCCGTCCTCGCCTGGTGGCAGGGCACCATCACCAGCACGGGCTCGACCGAGAGCGGCGAGGACGTGATCGTCAACCAGCACTACCAGCCCATCGCCACCCTGAAGGGCGCGGATGGATGGGTTCTAACGCTGCACGAGCTGGTGATCCGCGGGCACTACGCCTGGGTGACCGCGAACAAGGACATCCCGAAGAACCTGTCGCGGTGGGGCGGCGCGTACAACGGCGCGCTGACCGACTCGGCGGTCCAGGAGTACGACCTGAACACCGGCAAGCTCGTCTACAGCTGGGACGCGCTCGACCACATCCCGCTGAGTGACTCCCGCGCCTCATTGCCCACCAACGGTTTCCCCTGGGACGCCTACCACGTCAACTCGATCAATCTCCCCGGCGACGGGACCTTCGTGGTGTCGATGCGCAACGTCTGGGCCATCTACAAGGTGAACATGGCCACCGGGGCGATCGAGTGGACCCTCGGCGGTCCGCACTCGAGCTTCAAACTGGGCTCGGGGGCGAACTTTGAGTGGCAGCACGACGTGGTCACGTATCCGGGCGCGTCGGGTGGGCTCCTGATGACCATGTTCGACGACCACTGCTGCCAGATCACGGGCGGCGGCACCTACGTCTCGCCCACCGCCCCCTCCCGGGCGCTCGTCCTCAAGCTCAACCTCAGCAACCACACCGCCACGTTCGCCGGCGATTACAGCCACGGCAACAACTTCGACGCCGACTACATGGGTAGCGTCGAGCCGCTGGCGAACGGCAACGAGTTCGTCGGCTGGGGATCCGCGCCCTGGTTCACCGAATACAGCTCATCCGGCCAGATGCTCCTCGACGCCCGCCTTCCTGGTTCCGACATCACCTACCGCGCGACCGTCGAGCCGTGGGTCGGGCTGCCGCTCTACCCGCCCGCCGGCGCGGCGCGCACGAACAACGGGCGGACGACCGTCTACGCCAGCTGGAACGGCGCCACGGAGCTCGCGAGCTGGCGGGTGCTCGGGGTCAGCAGCTCCGGCACGACCAGCACGCTGGCCTCAGCTCCGAAGTCGGGATTCGAGACCGCGATCCCGGCCGCGCGCGGCTACACGCGATTCGAGGTGCAGGCGGTCAACTCCGCTGGCCGGGTGATCGGCACCTCGCAACAATTCAGCGCCACCGGCTAAGGCGCAGCCGCCGCCGACCATCCCGTAAGGCACGCCCGGCGCGGGCTAAGGTGCTCGCCCCGTCAGCTCGCACCTTTCGCCCGATGACAGAGCCGTGGCTTAGCCGCAAAATCGAGACAGTCGAACCTGAGAGGACCGTCTCGATGACACCGCAACAGAAACCAGTTCTCGCCCTACGCGTCGCACACGACGACGAGGATGACGTCGTTCGCCGGATCGCCGATCTGGACAATGCGAGGACGCTGAACGGCGAGGTTCTCCTCGCGCTCGTCGACGGGGAGCCGGTGGCAGCCCGGTCGCTGCGTGACGGGCGCGTGGTGGCCAACCCGTTCGTCCGCACCGCCGACGCGGTTGCACTGCTTGACTTCCGCGCCGCGCAGCTCACGGCCACGAGCCGCCGGCGGCGGCTTGGGCGCGTCGCGCGCCGCGCCGCCGCGTGAGCCCGGGTCGGCGATCGTTCAGGCCACTTCGGACAGTGCCGCCAGGTGCAGCTCGTCGACCGTCGCGGTGGCCTCGCTGACGCAGTCGCGAATGATCACGTAGGCGAGTTCGCCGCGCATGAGCCCGAAGTTCTGCACCGTGCGCCGAGCAACGATTTCGTAGAGATGAGTACCGTCGGTGAGGTATCGCATTGGAGGGGTTGGCTCCGGTCCCGTGGATAGCGAAGCTACACCGGCGTAGCTTCTGGACCGTGGATAGGTACCCGCTGCGTCGGCCCTTTAGACCATCAGCGGTTGGAAAACAACCCCCGCTGGACGAAAAGCCGACCTACGCCTCTACGGGAGGGGGCGTCTCGACCCCTCGGGCGATGGCCAGCCGGCGCCGAGAAAGCACCACGCTCTCCTCGCGGATCTCCGGCGACACCACGTCTCCCCACAGTGCCGCCGCATCCGCGGCACGTTCGACCACCTCGGTGAGGATGTCCGGACGCTGGCCCACGGTCAGGCAGCGCAGGCCGAAGCCGACGTGCCAGCGCTCATCGCGTTCGACGCGCCCCACGCCCTCGAGGATCCCCGGCAACGCGCCGTCAGCCAGTTCCTCGAGCAGCGCACGCTGGCCGGCGCCGAAGACCACCCCCTCGAGCACCATGTGGTAGAGGCCGACCCCGTCTAGAACCTCCGCCCGGCCGGCCGACAGCTCGGCCGCGAGCGCGGGGAGCCGGACCTCGAACAACTCGAGAAACCCTTCGGGCACGAGCGCTCGCGCCGCCTCGCGCCGCTCCGCGGGCGTGTCTCCCGGCAGGCGCAGCACCTCGGCCGCGATCCGGTCGAACAGCTGCGCGTGGCGGTCCTCGTCACGGCGCTGCAAGAAGAACAGCCACATCACCATCGTGTCCTCGTGCTCAGCCCGGTCGGCGAATGGTGTGAGGTGCTGGGCGACCGCGTCCTCGGCCACGCGAAAGCCGGCGAGCAGTGTGGTCAGCCGGCGGCGGCGCTCGTCCGGGAGCTCGGGCCACGCACGGGCATCGGGCGCGAGGTCGATGGCCATCGCGTCCCATTGGAGCTTCGCGACGATCTGCGAGTACGAAGCGAGCCTCGGGAACATCATGAGCTCGGCGCGGTCGGCGAGGGGGACGCTGAGACCGCCTGCACCGGCGGGGATGTACGGGTCTTGCACCATCAGAACTAGTGTGGCAGTCGTGCCTTCGCCGGCCGCTTCATCGTGCGATAGACGAACGTCTCCGTTTGCGCCGACTCGCGCGCGGCGAGGAGCGCCCGGTGGCTCGGCGAGAACTGACACACCGGATCGGCGGCGGTCGCATCCCCGGTGAGCCGAAGCGCCTGGCAGCGACACCCGCCCCAATCCTCCTCCTGGCGGCCGAGCGGACATGAGCGGCACGGTTCCTGCATCCACTCCGTGCCACGGAAGCGCGTGAACGCGTCCGACTCGTCCCAGATCCAGTCGAGCGCGTGGTCGCGCACATTGGCGAACTCGAGCCCCGGGATCGTCGACGCGGCCTGGCAGGGCAACACGTCACCGTTCGGAGCGACCACCAGCGCCGTCCGGCCCCAGCCTCCCATGCACGACTTGGGCAGATCCTCGTAGTAATCGGGGAGCACCCACAGGACATCGACGGCCGGGCCGACACGGTCACGGAAGCGCTTGACGGCCTCCTCCCCGCGCTGAAGCTGGTCCCATGTCGGCATGAGCGCCTGCTGGTTGAGCACGGCCCAGCCGTAGTACTGCGTGTTGGCCAGCTCGAGTCGCTGAGCCCCGAGCTCGAGCGTCAGCTCGAGCAACTCCTCGATGTGGTCGAGGTTCTGCCGGTGCAGTACGCAGTTGATGGTCAGCGGAAAGTCGAACTCCCGGGCCAGGTGAGCGGCGGCGATCTTCTTCTCGAACGACCGGTTGCCGGCGATGCGATCGTTCTCCTCCTGGATCGGACTCTGGATCGAGACCTGCACGTGGTCGAGCCCCGCCGCCTTCAGAGCCTGGGCGCGCTCGCGCGTGAAGAGCGTCGCGGCGGTGATCAGCGACGAGTACAGGCCAGCCTCGCGCGCGCCCGCGCACAGCTGCACCAGATCGCGGCGGAGCATCGGCTCCCCGCCGGTGAGCGCCAGCTGGATGACGCCGAGCTCGCGCGCCTGCCGGAAGGTGCGCAGCCAATCCTCGGTCTCGAGCTCGCGCCGGTACTTCGCGTCGTCAATGTCCACCGGGTTGGAGCAGTACGGGCAGTGCAGCGGGCACTGGTAGGAGAGCTCGGCGATCAGGGTGAACGGTCTAGGCGCCGGCATCGACCAGCAGCCCTCTCTCGGCCATCCCATCGACCAGTTCGCGGACGTCATCGCCGATATCCGCCCCCTCGTATCGCGCGCTCAAGACGCCGACGATGTCGTCGATCGACCGCTCCCCGTCGCACAGCTCGAGCACCTCGGCCGCGGTCGGATTGAGCCGCACGGCACCCTCGGGCACGAGCAGCAGGTGCTCCTCGCGGACCTCGTCGTAGCGCAGTCGCGCGCCGGTGACAAGCCGCGGGCGGGTCATGACTCCGATCCCGCCCGCCCCTGCGTGTCGCCCCGCTCGATGGCGTCCAGCTGGGCCCAGAGCACCTCCGTCTTAAATCTCAAAGCCGACACCGCCGCGTCCTGCTGCTCGGGTGTTCGGCAGCGCGCCACCACGAGCTCGAGCGCGTAGTCCGCGTCGCGCGGCGCCTTGACCAGCCGGGTCCGGAAGTACTCGAGCCCCGCCGGATCGATCCACGCATAGTGACGCTCGAGTGCCTCGAGCCGCACCCGGATCGCGGCTGGCCCGAACAGCTCGGTCAGTGACGAGGCGACGGCCTCGATCCACGGCCGTTGGCGCGCGAAGTTGACGTAGGCGTCGACGGCGTAACGGACCCCCGGGATGACGCCGCGCTCAGATTGCAGTTCCGCCCGGGACACCCCGAGCGCCTCGCCCAGTCGCAGCCACGACTCGATCCCGCCCCCTCCCTCGACCGTGCCGTCGTGATCGATGATCCGCTGGATCCAGTTGCGGCGCACCTCCACCTCCGGGCAGTTGGACATGATCGCCGCGTCCTTGAGCGGAATGCACTTCTGGTAATAGAACCGGTTCGCGACCCAGCGGCGCAGCTCCTCGCGAGTCAGCTCGCCCGCGTCCATCCTCACGTGGAAGGGGTGCAGGTTGTGGTAACGCGTGCCCTGGGCGCGCAGCTCGCTGATGAACTCGTCACTCACAGTTCGACCTCGAGTCCATCGTATGCCACCTCAACACCCGCTCGGGTGACCTGTTCACGCTCAGGTGAGTCCTCGAGCAGGATCGGGTTGGTGTTGTTGATGTGCACCAGCGCCTTGCGCGGTCGCTCGAGTCGCGCCAGCGCCTCGAGCGTCCCTCCGGGCCCCGACAGCGGCAGGTGACCCATGTCGCGCGCGCTGCGGTCCGAGATACCGAGCTGGGCGAGCTCGTCGTCGCTCCAGAAGGTGCCATCCACCAGCACCAGATCGCTGGCGGCAAACCGAGCCAGCACCTCTTCGTCCAGGCGCGCCAGACCCGGGGCATAGGTGACTACACCGCCGCTCGCGGGGTCGCTGAAGACAAAGCCGCTCGCGGTCAACTCGACCCCCGATCCATCGAGGTAGCGCGGCGCGTCACCACCCACGTCGAACGGCTCCACGCTGAGACTCGATCCTTCCAGCGTAGTCGCCCGCCCCACCTCGAGCGCTCGCCACTGCGCACCGGAGTAACGCTCGAGAATCGGCAGCACGGGGTAACCCTGCGTGAGCGCGCGCTGCACCCCGGCGTCGCCGTAGACGCGTACCGGTGTCGCCGACTCGCGCAGGAGCAGCAGCCCGGCCGTGTGATCGATCTCGGCGTCGGTGAGCAGGACGCCCGCGATCGGCGCAGCCCGCAGACCTTCGGCCCGCCCAAGCTCTATCCCCTCGATCTGCTGGCGCAGGTCGGGCGACGCGTTGACCAGAAACCACGGCCCCTCGCCACCGCGAATCGCCAGCGAGGACTGCGTCCGCGGGCGCGCCCGCCTGCCCCCGCGGGCTGCCTCACACGTCGGGCAACGACAGTTCCATTGCGGAAACCCGCCGCCGGCGGCCGAGCCGAGAATTCGAACGCGCACGCGGCGGAGGAAGCCTTGCGTAGCCCCGCATCCCGTGCGAGGCCACGCCAGCTTCCGGTCCTACCTGTGGTAGAGGTAGGAAGTGACCTCCGAGCACATCTCGATGAACTCAAACTTCGGCTTGCTCCAAGTCATGGGCTCTCCCTCTTTAGAGTTCAACGTCCGGGGCCATCTTAGCGGAAGAGTGCAAGTGCCAGAAATCGCTGTCAGACGATGAACATCGAGGTAACCCCGGCCGATTGTGACTCGGTCAGCGCCGATCTCGTCGCCGTCGCCGTGGGCTGGCAAGCGTCCGAACTCGGCGCGCCGGCGGGCGCGCAAGCCCACGCCGACCCGGTCGCGATCGTCTACCGCGACCCGGGTGCGGCACTCGCGGTGATCGCGCTCGACCCCAGCGTGGAGGGACTGCGCACGGCGGCTGCACGGGCCGTACGCGCCTGCCGCGAGGGCGGAATTGTCGCGTGGTCGCTGGATCCAACGCTGCCGGTGGCGGTCGAGGAGCAGGTGCGCGCGCTGAGTGAGGGAGCCGTCATCGGCGGCTACGACGGCCGCCGCTGGCAAAGCTCGCCGCCCACTCCAGGCGTCGAGCGCTTCGTGATCTGCGGCGCCGGCGAGGGCCTTGCGTCCGTGGCCAACCGCGCGGCTGTGATCGCCCACTGGACGAACGCGGCGCGGGAACTCGTCGACGCGCCCCCTAACTTGATGTCACCGTCTGAACTATCCGATCGGGCAGTAAAGATTGCCCACCTGGGTAGTGAGATTATCTACCCGGGAGGCGAGCTTGGACTGGGTGCACTCGCCGCTGTGGGTGGCAGCAGCCCAATCCCGCCGCGGCTCATCGTCCTTCGTCACACCCCGGGACATGCGCCGGACACGCCGCGACTAGCGCTCGTCGGCAAGGCCGTTACCTTCGATACCGGCGGTTACTTCCTCAAGCCCCAACCCGACATCGTCCGCCAGAAGGCGGACATGGCCGGCGGCGCCGCGGTCATCGCGGCGCTCGGTGCGATCGCTGAACTCGAGCTCCCGCTGTCTGTCACCGGCGTAGTGCCCGCGTGCGAGAACATGCTGAGCGGCTCGGCGATCCGCCCCACCGACGTCATCACGACGGCCGCCGGCCTCACGGTCGAGGTGAACAACCCCGACGCCGAGGGGCGCCTGATCCTGGCCGACGCGCTCTGGTACGCCCGCCGCGACGGGGCGACGCACATCGTCGACCTGGCCACGCTCACCGGTGCGATGCGCGCCGGCATGGGCGACGTGTACGCCGGCGTCTTCGGAGGCGACGAGGCGTGGCGCGACGCCGTCGTGGAGGCCGGCAACGCGAGCGGCGACCTTGCCTGGCCGTGGCCGCTGCACGACCGGTATCGGCCGCTGATCGACTCGACCGTCGCGGACCTGCGCAACACCGCGGGGAAGAGCTTCGGCTTCCCGATCGTCGCCGCGACCTTCCTCGCCCAGTTCGCTGGCGAGGGGCCGTGGGCGCATGTCGACATGCTCGGCCCGGCGCTGCTCGACGAGGATCGCGGCGACGCGTTCGGCCCCGGCGCCTCCGGATACGGCGTGCGGATGCTCGTCGAGCTTGCGCACCGTCTGAGCGTTACGCTGGAATCATGAACGTCGTCCGCCGCGACCTCCAGGGCGCGCTTCCTGACACCCCGGCGCGGGTCGTCGACTCCTCCAAGCTCGACGTCCCCGCCGCGGAAAAAGCCGCGCTCGACCTGCTCCGCGCGCTCGGAGCGGATCTCGACTACCCGGGCCTGCTCGAGACGCCGCGCCGTGTCGCCGCCTCGTTCGCCGAGCTGCTGACGCCGGCCGAGTTCGACGCGACCCTGTTCCGCAACGAGGGCTACGACGAGCTGGTGCTCGTCCGCGACATCCCGTTTCAGTCGCTGTGCATGCATCACCTGCTGCCCTTCCACGGCGTGGCGCACGTCGCGTACCTGCCGGACGAGTGCATCATCGGCATCTCGAAGCTCGCCCGCGTGGTCGAGGCGTTCTCCCGGGACCTCCAGCTTCAGGAGCGCATGACCGTGCAGATCGCCGACTGGCTCGAACAAGAGCTCTCTCCGCGCGGCGTGGGCGTGGTGCTGTGCGCCGAGCACATGTGCATGACGATCCGGGGCGTCCGCAAGCCGGGCGCGAAGACCGTCACGTCGGCGGTGCGGGGCCTGCTCCGAGTCGACGCGCGCACGCGCCAGGAGTTCTTCAGCCTTGTCGACGAGCACCAGTGAGCGGACGCCGCTGATCGAGACCGTCGTGACCACCACCGGGAGTGACGGGGTGGTCAACTGCGCGGCCATGGGGGTCCGGTGGGGCGAGGAGGAGCTCGTCTTCTGGCCGTTCGATGGCACGCGGACCCTGAAGAACCTGCGCTTTCGCGGCGAGGCGGTCGTGCATCTAACCGACGACGTGCTCCTGTTCGTCCAGGCCGCGCTGGGCCATCCCCAGCCGCCGATGTGCCCGGCGAGCGTGATCGCCGGCTCGGTGATCGAGGAGGCGTATTCCTGGCGCGAGGTGGTCGTGACCGAGATCGCGCCGGACTCTGCAGAGCGCTCTCGGGTACGCGCCCGGGTCGTCGCCACCGGTACCGGCACTCGACAGCCGCTCGGCCTGTGCCGCGCCCGTCACGCGGCCGTCGAGGCGTCGATCCTCGCCTCGCGCCTGCGGTGGCTGGGGGCCGAGCATGTCCTGGCCGAGCTGGCGCGGCTTCAGGAGCTGGTGGACAAGACCGCCGGACCATGCGAGCGTGCCGCGATGGATTACGTGCGGGGCTACGTCGCCGAGCGAACGTGACCGAGGTTGTCGTCACCGCACCGGCCCGGCTTCACTTCGGCATGCTCGACCCGGCCGGGATCGGCGCGCGCCGATACGGCGGGTTTGGCGTGGGGATCGAATATCCCCGGGTGGTCGTCGGGCTCCGGCTGCGCTCGGACGGGGAGGTGGTCGGTTCGGGGCCACAGGCGCAGCGCGCGGCGGAGTTCGCGCGGCGGGCCCGGGCGGCGTTCGCTTTTGACGCCGGCGTCGAGGTGAACGTCTACGAGGCGATCCCGACCCACGCCGGCCTCGGGTCGGGGACCAAGCTCGGGCTCGCCGTCGGCCGCGGGGTGGCCGAGCTGGCCGGGATCTCGGCCGGGCCTGAGCGCCTGGCTGCGGCGGTTGGCCGCGGGTCGCGCTCGAGCGTCGGCTCCTGGACGTTCGCCGCCCCCGGCCTGGTGGTCGAGGCGGGCGTGCGTGAGGGTGACACGATCAGCCCGCTCGTGGCGCGCCACCCCATGCCGACTTCGTGGCGCTGCGTGCTCGCGCTGCCGCTGGGGGCCGAGGGCCTCTCGGGTACGGCTGAGGAGAGATTTTTCGCTGGCCTTGAGCACGACCGGTCCGCCATCGAGCCAGGCGTGTCGCGGCTGCTCCTGACGGATCTCCTCCCGGGGCTGCTCGCAAGCGACCTCGACGAGTTCGGTGTCGCGCTCCACCAGATCCAGTGCGAGATCGGGGCGATGTTCGCGCCCCAGCAGGGCGGAACGTTCCATCCGAGGGCGGCTCCGTTGGTCGAGTCGCTGCTGTCGTTCGGGCTCGGTGCGGTGGGCCAGAGTTCGTGGGGTCCCACCGTGTACGGGATCGTCGAGTCGCCCGAGCGCGCCGCCGAGGTAGCCGACCGCCTGGGCACCGCGACGGGCGACGGCACCGACGTCCGGGTGGTCGATTTCGACCGGCGCGGTGCGTTCGTTGCGCGGGACGGCTCGTCGGGAGCGGCCGCGGCATGACCCAGCTGCTGGTCAGCGTCGTCTCCGCCGAGGAAGCGCGGGCCGCGTTGGCGGGTGGCGCGGACATCATCGACGTCAAGGATCCGCGCGAAGGCGCGCTCGGCGCGCCGTCGCCCCGCGTCCTGTCAGAGGTGGTCGAGGCCGTGGGCGACGCCGCCGCGGTGAGCGTGGCGCTCGGCGATGACCCGGGCCGGCCGCATACCGCGGCACTGGCGGCGCGCGGGGCCTCACTGTCCGGGGCGTCTTTCGTCAAGGTCGGGCTCCTGGGCGTCCGCGAGCTCGACGCCGCGGTGGCGCT
>Ga0335075_10003120_pt1 | contig 26502 bp, 18 predicted proteins | sample Lox_Sample_24_FD_206723 | JGI IMG/M metagenome (GOLD analysis project Ga0335075, IMG submission 206723) | Soil microbial communities from Loxahatchee National Wildlife Refuge, Florida, United States - Lox_Sample_2.4 | ecosystem: Environmental > Terrestrial > Soil > Wetlands | place: USA...
AGCGCCAACCTCCAGGCGCGCGATGGCGCGCGAAGCGGGAACGTAATCTCGACGCTAGCCGGGATGGCGCTGTTCACCGCCGCGCGACGTCGGTTCCCCGATGGCTGGACGAACGCTGACGTGGTCCGGCTGGTCGCCCAGGCGCGCGTCCGCTTCGGTGACGTTACTGGCGACATCGATACACAGGTTGCCGAAGGCACGTTGCGCGGCGCACTCGGCGACGCGGCGGCGGCCGAAAACCTTGACGAGGCCGCCATGTCCATCGCCGTCCCCGCTCTCCTTTCCGTGCTCCTGGACCAGCAGGGCATCTCCGGCGCTACCGAGATTGACGCCTTCCTCGCCGATGCCCGGCCCTTGGCCGACGCGTGGCTCGCCCGCCAGCAATAGCGAGCGTGCCCATGCTGCGATATCCGATCAGTGCGCCCGGGCTTGTGGTTGCTGCCTTGCGGGTCCCAGCCCGCTATCTTGCCGATTGCGACATCCGGCTCGGGGAAATCCGGGGCATGATCCCAAGTTGTGACGAATGGCCAGATTCGGCTGAACGTGTGTCGGGGCATATGTGATCGAGATCGAACTGGCGATTGGCCCAGGCGAGGCCCTCGGGGTGTACCGCGTAGAGGTAACGCGGTCTCCTGCGGGTGAGGCCTCCGCAATGGTCCCGTTGGACGTCGATGGTTTGCTGGCGCGTCGCGAACAGTTGCAGAATGCTGTGCTCGCCTCAGCATCGGCGAGTCGCTCGGTGCTGACTGCCGCCGAGCGGCCTGTCCGGGAGGCCGGGCTGGCGCTGTTCTCGGCCCTGCTGGGGTTCGGTGAAGTTGCCGGACGATATCGGGCGAGCGCGGCGCTTGCAGCTAGTTCCGGTCAAGGTCTGAGGGTAGCCCTGCGAATCGGCACCCCGGCACTGGCGGGGCTGCCCTGGGAGGCGATGTACGACGAGGCGGCGGGCGCGTATGTGTGCCGACGAGATCATCTGGTACGGACCGTGCCTGTGGCCTCGGTGGCAGCCTCACTCACGGTGCGCCCGCCGCTGCGGGTCCTCGGCGTCGTCTCGTCCCCGCAGGGACTGGCGACCTTGGATGTGGAGAAGGAACAGGATCATCTGGCTCGTGCTCTGTCGGGATTGTCCAGTGAGGGCCTGGTCGAGGTGCACTGGACGTCTGAGTCAACGTGGGCGAATCTGCACGAGATGCTGCTCGGTGGTGAATGGCACGTGGTGCATTTCATCGGGCATGGGGACTTCGACGCCGAGCAGGACGAGGGGATTTTGGCTTTGACCGGTGAGAACGGGCGCGCCGAGTGGGTTGAGGCGGATCGGCTCCTGGACCTGCTGCGGCAGGCCCGCCCGGTGCCTCGGCTGGTCGTGCTGAACTCTTGCTACGGCGCGACCACCGGGGTGCAGGACCTGTTCGCGGGGACCGCTGCGGCCTTGGTGCGTGGCGGTGTCACCGCTGTAGCTGCCATGCAGTACGCGATCTCTGACTCGGCGGCATCGGCATTTGCTCGAGGCTTCTATGCAGCTATCGCTCGCGGCCGTGGTGTGGATGATGCCGTCTCCAGCGGTCGCGTTGCCATCCTGGGTACCCGCGCCCGGACCATGGAATGGGTCACGCCCGTGATGTACTTGCGGGGCAATGATCCACACCTCTTCGTCGTACCTCCCCGGCCGCCATCTGCCGATGAACTCCGGCAAGGGCTAGCGGGAAATAGGTCAATGGCGCCCGTATCCCGTTACGAGACAAGCGGCCCGCGACACGACATAACGGATGAGATCGTTCATCAGAGTCGCCCGCCGGAGTCACCGCAGTGGACTGCCGACGAGCCGACGGCAATCCAGCGGCGGGTGGCTGAGGCAGAGTTCCGGACGGAGGCGGCCCGGTGGCGGGTTACCGAGCTAGAACGACTCATCCATGACCGGTCGCGTACCCTGTCCTCGTACAGGCACCGGGTCGAAGACATTTTCATAACCGAAGGTGCGGACGCGTTCGTCGCCGCCCTCCAGCGGGCGCTTGCCACTTCCATCTACCCTGATGGCCTGCATAGCTCCTTCCGGGCCGCATACCGGCCAGATGCCCGCGAGTTGGTAATGGAGTATGACCTGCCGCGCCCGGACGTGCTACCCGAGGTGGCGGAGTACCGGTTCGTGGCGGAGAAGGACCTCATCCAGGAGCAGCCACGCCCGGAAGCTGAGGTCAGGAAACTGTACGCGCAGCTGATCGCTCGCATGACCCTCCGGGCACTAGCTGAAGCCTTCGACGTGGCACCGGTCGCGCTGGTCCGCAAGATCCTCTTCAGCGGCCATGTCGCTGCCATGGCCCCTGCGACCGGCGCGCCGGTCCGACCGTGCCTGATCAGCGTCCACGCCTCCCGGGCCGCCTTCGCTGATATCAGGCTGGATGAGTCCGGACTCGATGCTATGGCCTGCCTGCATCAGTACCTCAGCGCGGTAGTCTCGCCACGCGGCTACGACCTGGAACCGGTCCGTCCGGTCGTGGAGTTCGACCTCTCCGGGGCCAGGTCCGTGGAGATAGACCTCGTCGCGCGCCTAGGCCGCAGTCCCGACCTGTTTGCCCTTGAGCCCGTCGAGTTCGAGCATCTCATCCGGCGCCTTTTTGAGGCGATGGGGCTGACGTCATGGGTCACTCAGACGACCCGTGGCGGAGGTGTCGAGGGCGTCGCTGTCAATAGCGATGCGGTCTTCGGAGGACTTTGCATCATTCAAGCTAGACGGGCCAGCAAAATGCTCGGCGTGGACGAGGTGCGCGCACTGGCCGATGTCGTGGAGGACAAGCGCGCAGTCAAAGGCGTCCTTGTGACCACCTCTTGGGTCAGCGTATCCAGCAGGGACTTCGCTACCCGCCACGGGCGAATCGAGATCATCGAAGGCGCGCGCCTGAAATCACTGCTCAGGGAACATCTCGGGCTGGATGCACGCATTAGTCTGCCGAGGCCCAACCCGGCTCAGAATTGATTCAACCCTAAGATGGCACCCCAAGCTTAGGAGTTCTAACGGCTGCGGAGGCCGCGCATATCGGCGGATCAAGTGCGTGTTGCAATAGCCGACCCTGACACGTGCCTGCGCTTGAGGTGACGGGCCGCGCCCTTATCTCTGCTCTCGGGCATTTAGCGCAGCGTCGATCTCTTGGCGGTGGGCGGCGACGAACTCTTCGATAGCTGGGCGGTAGCGTCCGGCGGCCTCTTTGCCGCGCAGGAGTGCCCTGACCGCCATCGGAGTGAAGACATCCGCCGCGCCGGGCACCTTGTCGCGGATGGCCAGGACGAGCCGCAAGTCCTCAGCGAGCGGCGGCTCTGATCCGGCATCGAGCGCCGCCTTCGCGGCAGGGGGAATTGCCGGGCCGAGCAGAACCATGAGCGCGACGATGCCGGCGTAGTCAGCCGGAGTCAAGCTCGCCAGAAGCCGGTCCATCACCCGGAAGGCTGCTCCACCTTTGCCGTAGAGCCATGCCAGCGGTGCCAGCAAATCGCCCAGCGTCGCCAGGAGGAAACGGGCGCGCTCGCGGGCGAGGATCAAGTCCGCATCCGTCGTGTGCGCCAGCATGTCCGCTGACGGTATTCCCGTTATCCGGTCCGCGACCAGCTGGCCGATCGAATCAGCCATGTGGTCCAGGGTCGGTGGCCAGGGGGCATCCCAGGCATTCGGTCTGCTCGAGTCGGCGGGCGGGCGCTGTGCCGCCGCCGTCATGGCCGCGATACGGCGCTGGCCAAAGGTCCGGCGCATGACAGCATCGATGCCGCGGGTGCGGCGCGGCGAATCGTCAGATGACTCCTGTAGGTCCGCTTCTATCGACCGCAGAGCCGCCTGCAGTTGCTCGCGAATAACCGCCAGGTCCACGGTGAAACCTGCCCACCACAGCCGGAAGGCGACTCGGTCGAGTCGCCGTTCATCGTCCCTGATCTGGCACAGGGCAACGACCTGAGCGGCGGTGCCAAGCGGATACGTCGTCATGGTTCCGCGGCCGCGGCCAAGCGGCCGTTGACTGGGCCGGGGCAGTAGGCCGGCGCGATGCCAGCGGACCAATTGGGTCGGCGTCACGTGATGGCCGAGGCCCGACGCGTAGGCGATGACGTACTCGCGAGACTCTTTGTCATCGGCCACAGTCACGGTCTGATGTTACAGCCCTTCGCCGAACCCGGCGTCGGCGTGCTGTTTGCGTGAGGCTGCAAGGCCCAGCACACTTGATCATGACGCCCGAAGGCGATCGGGTGCGACTTCGAAGGACTTGCTATGTATATCGATCCGTGGCACCACGAGCCTGCCATGACCAACCTTCTGAGAGCTTGGCTGCGCTCCAATTCCGGCTGGTACCTGCGACAGGACCAGCCGGGGGAGAACGACACCCAGTTCGCGAGCTTCTGGACGATGCCTGCCTTGCGCCAGGCGTCGGTAGACGAGATTGCCGGAGACATCGTGAATGACCCGGGGTTGCGTCAGGCCCTGGGCTTTCTGGCATCAGGAGAGGGGCAAGCCATCGAGGACGTGGTGATGCAGTTGTGGCTGCCCGACTGGCAGGCTCAGCTGCTGACCGCCGCGTTGACTCGCGCTTGGCAGATAGTTCTTGACCAGAATCGTCCGATCTGGCAGCGGACTGAGGTACTGGTCGGCGCCGGTATTGGTGCGGTTGCGCTTCTCCTCTGGGCCAACCGTGGGAAGTTAGCCTGACGCCGCAGAGCTCGGCCCTATGTCGAGGGCGTAGATACGGCATGCGTCTGAGATCGAGGATCTGCTTCCCCAGGTCCTTGTCGCAAAGTTCAGAACGGTTCCTGCCGGTGGCAGTCTGTCAGCCGGGGCCGAGTTGCGGGCTTGCTGGCGCTGGCGTGTGGCGGATCGGAACTTCCGGTCCCGGCTGCTGGGCCGGTTCGGCTGCCGTCGGCGCTGTGCGCCGCGGCTTGGAACTGCGCCTACGGCGGGCGAGGTCAGCTTCGAGGGGACGCCGGTGGTGCTCGGGCTGGACTCGGGCTGTGCCCACTGCGGTCGTCATGAGCCTGCGCCTGGTCAGAGCGGCGATCAGGGCGTCGGCATATCCGGGCTGGATGGCTGCGTGCTCGTCTGGCCCAGCGGGATCGCCGAGCCACATGGTTCCCGATGTGGCGGCGATCGCGGTGGCGATGGCCTCCCGCTCGTTGCCGGGGAGGGCACGGTAGATGTCGGCCGCGAGCTGTGCCAGGGTACGGCCGTCCTGGCTTACCGCAGTGCCGGCGGGCTCAAGGCCGGCCAGGCGGCGGGCAGCCAGCACCGATTCGGCGGCGTGCCAGTACGCGTCGTGCCCGGCGTGACTGGGCTCGGCATACGGGCCCAGGACCTGCCGTGGGTCCTCACCGATGACCTTGTGCTGATCACGGTAGGCGGCGATCACGCCGATGTGTCGCAGCCATTCGCGTGCACGGACGGGGTCATCAGGCTGGATTCCGAGCAGGTTCATCCAGGGCGGGCGGTGCCGCGCAGCGGCGTCGGCTAGCGCGCTGACACGGGCGGCGATGAGCGCGGCGGCGTCGTTAGGTACCTGCCCAGCGCAGCATTTCCGTCGGCCTCTGGTGCTGGCGGGGGGCTCGCTACCCAGGGCAATGGATCAGGGGGCACCGAAGTCGCAGGGGCAGAAGCCACAGCCGCAGTTTCAACTGGATCGGCCGGGCGATCGGGGCGAGAGGTAGGGGCGAGTTGGCGTCCGATGCGCCAGGCGAGGACTTCGCTGATGCTGCGCGTGGTGCGCAGTTCGCGGGCGGCTGTGACCGACGACAGCACCACGGCGGAGTCGCAGCCTGAGTTTTCAGCGCGGCGCAGTGCCGCGAGGAGCGCAGGCCACGCGGTTTCGGTCATGGCGCGTTCTGCGAGCCGTGGGCCGAGCGTGCCGACGGCTATCGCGGCCAGCCGTTGCCGCGCGGCCGCCGCGGTTTCGTAGGGCGGGCCGGGCGTTTCCGGTCTGGCGCCGGCAGATTCCTCCGCTGTCAGTGCCCTGGGCACAGCGACCGGACCGGGCGCTGGCGGCTCGGGGTTGGCGTCTAGGAGGCCGTCGATGCGCCAGGCGATGACCTCGGCGACGCTGTCGGCGGAGTGCAGTTCGCGCTGGGCGGCGACGGTGGCCAGCAACCGGGCGGGTTCCCAGCCGTTGGTTTCCGCGTCGAACAGGCGGCGGACGACCGCCCCCCAAGCCGAGTCGGAGACGATGCGGCGCCCGTCGTTCTCGCCGAAGACTTCGGCCGCGGCGGCACGGTATCGGGTGTCGGCGTCGAGGTGGGCAGCGTGCAGGTAGCGGGGCACGAGCGTGGCCAGCGATCCGGCCTCTTCCTGCGCCGTGGAGATCGTCTCGGTGGCGGACAGCACGGTGCCTTCGGTGCTCAGGATGCTAAGCAGGATTTCGCGGGCAGCGTACTGGCGCGGGTCGTAGCGGACCTGGTTGACGCGGTCGTCTTCGTCGAAGGGCAGGTCGTGGGTGGCGACGTAGAAGACGGTGCTTTCGCGCGCCCGGGTGGCCAGCACGTACAGGGCCTCGCGAGTCATCCCGGCCGTGATCAGCGGGTGGGCGGTGTCCACCGTGGTGCCCTCCGAGCGGTGCGCGGTGGTCGCGTACAGCAGTTGCACCTGGTCGCGGACGTAGGCGGCCGGGAGGGTGACGCGCCCGCCGTGGCCGATGCCCCGGACTGTCAGCGACCCGTCGGCGTGCCGTCGCTCGACGTGCCAGGCATCGCCGTTCTTGCCCCAGTCCCGGCCGCCGAACACGCCCAGCCGCCGGTCGTTGATCCGGGTGACGATCCAGTCGCCGGTCCCCGCGAGGTTGCCGTCCCGCAGCCTCACGCCCCCCGGTTCGACCTGCCCCGCGGCGACCCGGTCGGCGCGGGCCTGGGCGGCCAGTTCGGTGACGTCGGTGCCATCCGCGGCGGCCAGCAGTGTGGTCTTGCCGACGAGCATGTCGTTCTTCCAGCCGGTGTAGGCGGCGTGCGCCATCTGCTCGCGGGACCCGGATCGGACCCGGCCGTGCTGGTGGTACCAGTCGATCGCGGCGGTGTCTCCGGTGCGCAGCTGCAGCGTTGCCGTGGCCTCAGCGGGGTCAAGGAACCGGTACAAGACGCTCAGGTGCGGGGTGCCGGGCTGGGCGGCGACGAGGCGCAGCGCGCCGCCAGACTCGACTGCGGGCAGTTGCCGGTCATCACCCACGAGGCGGACGACAGCGCCCCGCGCGGAAGCGATCTGAACGAGCTGGTCCAGCAGGAACGTGCCAGCCATCCCCGCCTCATCAACGAGCACCACGTCGCCGGGGCCAAGCCGGAACATCCGGTTCGGCCCCGGGACCTTCCCGCCTGCGCGCAGCTTCGCGGCGAACGGCCCGGCGGTCCACTCGTGCAGGAACTTATGCAGGTTCTCCGCCCGCACGCCGAGCTCACGGCCAAGCACGTCTGCGGAGGCGGCCGAGGTGGCGAGCGGCACCAGGCGCTGGCCGCCTTGCCGCAGCGCATGGGCGAGTGCGCGCATCGCGGTGGTCTTCCCGGACCCCGCCGGGCCGATCCCGGCCAGCAGCAGCCGCCCGTCGCAGGCGAATGCGGTCACCAGGTCACGTTGCCCGGCGTCGAGCACTGTGCCGGCGTGCGCCTCGAACCCGTCCAGCGCGGCGGCCACCGCGGGTCCGGACAGGCCTGCCGCCGTCGGTGTCCTGGTGGCGTTGACGAGCCGGTGTTCGGCGTCGAGGACAGCCTGGCTGGTGTACCGGCCGGCGGCGTGCTCGGTGAACACCGGCTCCCCGTCCGGGCGGCGCAGTTCCTGCGGTTCGTTGAGCATTGCCGGGGCCTGGGTTCCACCGGGTCCCGCGCAGCTGCTCCCACGGGGCCTCGGCCCCGTTGCCGGTCTGCATTCCGCGATCATAGAGCCGGCGCGTTTCTCGGCACTGCATGTCGCCTGCAAGAACTGTCCTGCCGTGGTGCTGGCTCCTCAGCCCCGTGGCCGCCGGGCGACGTTCATTACAATCGGGATCAGGTTCCGCCAGCAGGATCCTGGCCGCGCGGTCGCCCGGCGGGGTCTGCTGGGGTGCGTTGGAGCGAGGGAGAAAAGTGACGCTCCCGTGGATCATCGCCGCGGCCGCGGCTGGCTTGCTCGCCGGGCCGAGGATACGGGCGAGCGTGTTCGCCCGCAGCACCGAAGACAGCCGTCCGCGCCGGGCGTGCCCGGGATGCTCCGGCGAGGTCCTGGCCGGGCGTTGGCTGTGGTGCTCCCTGCTCCCGTTACCGGCCGCTGCCCGCACTGCAGGGCCCGGATCGGCCCGCGCATCCTGGCCGCCGAGCTGGTGACGGCGGTTGTGCTGGCCATCGCCGCCGCCCGTGTGCCGTCCGGCTGGGAGCTGGCGGCGCTGGCCTGGCTGGCCCTGATCGCCGTCCCGCTGGCCTTCATCGACGCCGCCGTGCAGCGGCTGCCGGACCTGCTGACCATCAGCGCGTTCACCGGCGCGCTCGTGCGCTGGTCGCCGCCGAGGCGACTGCTCACCAGCCGTGGCTGCTCATCCGCGCCGTCATCGGCGCCGCCGCCCTCGCAGGCTTCTACCTGGCCCTGTGGCTGGTCTTTCCGGACCAGCTGGGCATGGGCGACGTCAAGCTCGCCGCCAGCATCGGCCTCGTGCTCGGCTGGGGGAGCTGGGGCGAGCTGTTCCTCGGCGCGCTGGCGGGAGCGCTCCTGGCCGCCATCTACGCGCGGGTACTTTCGGCCAGGCGCGGAGCAGTCGGCCCGGTCTACCTGCCGCTCGGGCCATTCCTCCTGGTCGGCGCCCTCGTGGCCATAGCTCTGTTACCGCCGTCGATGATCTGCTGAAGTCCCGTACGGTTGCTGCAGTTGGAGAGGGCGTTGACCCACCTGACTTTGTGGCTGGCGCCGATGATTACGGCATCGCCACCACGCCCTTGCCCGCTGAAACGAGGCTCCAGGAGCCAAAGCAGCCTGCCAGTCTGGGCGAGATCGCCTTGACCGTGTACGGGCCGTTGGTCGCGCAGATAGTTTCCTCAGCCGGCGGGACACAGGGAGCGCAGCGGCCGCATCTGCTTGATATCTTCACCTGCTTACCGGCCGTGGACGAGCTAGCGATGGCCTGAGGCAAGTCGCTGGCGTGGCGCGGTGTCAGTGCTATGGATAAGAACTAATTCCGTTTTTCAGTTCACGGGCTACGGGCTATCTTTCGGAACGCAAAGTTTTATTCGAAAGAACGTTTCTTAGTCTGCCGTGGTCAAATGAGTGTAATTTTGTTTGTCTTATGATTAATCTTGTAGGCCGCTTCCTGTATGTCGGGAGCGGCCGAATTGTGACCTCGGCGAAATCTTATTAGTCTTATGCTGCGCATAATCTACGGCTCTTTGCGGAATGTCAGGTTAGGGCTTTTCTGCGGAGGGTGTCTGGTGGGTGGGACTGAGGCGCCGCAGTGGCTGCGGGACGCGGTGAGCGTATTTGGCGAGGAATGTCGCGAGAAGCTGGCTGGGCCAGGTGACCGCGAGGCGGCGATCCGTTCTCCCCTCGAGAGCCTTTTGCGAACAGCCGGCCAGCGCATCGGCGTGAACGCCGTGTTCCACGACGAAGTGCGGGACGAGGAACGGCACGTCCGCCCGGATTACGGGGTCAGCATTAACGGGCTGATCAGCGGCTACGTGGAGGTGAAAGCACCGGGTCACCCGCTGGACCCAGCGCGGTTCAACGGGCACGACAAGAAGCAGTGGGAACGGCAGCGGGACCTTCCGAACCTGATCTACACCAACGGGACGCACTGGCGGCTCTACCAGGACGAGCAACTGGTCACCGGTCCCGTCACGCTGTCGGGCGGTGACCTGGCGACTGCGGGGCGGAGGCTGTCGGCTCCGCCGGAGCTGGAGGCGCCGCTGCGGAGCTTCCTGTTGTGGAAGCCGCAGCCGATCACCACGGCAGGCACGCTGGTCAAGGCGGTGGCGCCGCTGACCAGGGTGCTGCGCGGCGAGGTGCTCGACCAGCTCGCCGCCGAGCAGAAGGCCGTCGACGCGGGAGCCGACCCGTTCGCCCAGCCGTTCACCGGGCTGGCGCGTGACTGGCGGGCCATGCTCTTCCCGTTCGCCAGCGACCCGGCCTTCGCCGACGGGTACGCCCAGGCGGTCACGTTCGCGCTGCTATTGGCCCGGACCGAGGGCATCGACGTGGCCGGCCAGCCGCTGCACCAGGTCGGGACGGCCCTCGGGGCGGGCCACTCGCTGATGGGGCGCGCGCTGCAGATCCTCACCGACGACGTCGCCGCGGACTTCCGGGTGAGCCTGGACCTGATGGTACGGGTCATCGGCGCGGTTGACTGGCCCCGGGTCCGCCGTGGCCGCCGGGATGCCTACCTGCACCTGCACGAGCGGTTCCTCGACCAGTACGACCCGGAGCTCCGGAAGAAGTCTGGGTCGTACTACACGCCCCGCGAAGTTGTCGAGCACATGGTCCACCTCACCGAGGAAGCACTCGTGACCCGGCTGGGCAAGCGCGCCGGGTTCCGCGATCCCACGGTCTTGACAGTCGACCCCGCGATGGGTACCGGCACCTACCTGCATGCCATCCTTGAGCACGCCGCCCGGTCAGCCGAGAAAGCCGACGGCGCGGGCGCGGTTCCGGGAGTGGTCGGCCAGGTCGCCAGCCGGGTCGTCGGCTTCGAGCTCCAGATGGGGCCGTACGCCGTCGCCGAGCTGCGGACCGCCGACTTGCTCGCGTCTTACGGTGCGGCACCGCCGCCCGGCGGGATGTCCCTCTACGTGACTGACACCCTGGACGACTACCGGGCTGCCGATACCTACATCGCCCAGGCGCTCCGGATCGTCGCCGAGTCCCGCCGCAAGGCCAACCAGGTCAAGGCCGCCGCGAACGTGACGGTGGTGATCGGGAACCCGCCCTACAAGGAACTGGCCGTCGGCGCCGGCGGCTGGGTCGAGAACGGCAGCCTGGAGCACGGCGACACCGCACGGGCGATCCTGGAGGACTTCTACGTCCAGGGCGCGGGCCGGTTCAAGGCGAAACTGAAGAACCTGTATGTCTACTTCTGGCGGTGGGCCACGTGGAAGGTCTGGGAGTCCACCGCAGACAAGCCAGACGGTGACTCTGGCATCGTCTGCTTCATCTCCACCAGTGGCTACCTCACCGGCCCGGCGTTCACCGGCATGCGCGAGTACCTCCGCCGCCACGCCTCCGAGGGATGGATCATCGACCTCACCCCCGAAGGCCAGACCCCCGACATCCCCACCCGCGTCTTCCCCGGCGTCCGCCAGCCCCTCGCGATCGGCCTGTTCGTCCGCGGCCCCGGAACCAGGAATGACGTTGCTGCGGTTATCCACCACCGCGCCGTCTCCGGGCGGCAGCAGGACAAGTTCGACGCCCTTGCAGCCGTCGCGCTTGATGACGGCGGCTGGGCCGACACGCGCACCGGGTGGGGCGAACCGTTCACTCCAGCCGCCACCAGCGACTGGGACAGCTTCCCGGCCATCTCGGACCTGATGCCCTGGTACTCACCTGGCGTCTTCCCGACCCGCACCTGGGTCTACGCGCCGTCCGCCGATACGCTCCGCAAGCGGTGGCGGATCCTCATGGGAGAGCGCAACCCCGTGGCCCAATCGGGCATGTTCAAGGAAGGCCGTGACGCCACCATGGACAAGCCCAAGCCGCCGCTGCCTGGTCCCGACGCGCACCATGCCAGCAGTGTGTCACTCCGCCACGACACGGTCACCGAACCGGGCCCGATACGAGTCGGCTACAGGTCCTTTGACCGGCAGTGGGTTCTCCCTGACGCCAGGGTGATGGACATGCCACGCCGCGACCTGTGGGCCGCCCGGATCCCCGGGCAGGTCTTCACCATCGAGCAGCACTCACATGTCATCAGCGACGGCGCCGGACTGATCTTCTCCGCCCTGATCCCTGACTTTGACCACTTCAACAACCGCGGCGGCCGGGCGCTGCCGGCGCTTCACCCTGACGGCGCCCCAAACCTGGCCCTCGGACTCGCCGCGGCCCTGACGAGCGTGCTCGGATGCGAGGTCACCCCAGGGGACATGCTCGCCTACGTGGCCGCCGTCGCGGCGCACCCGGGCTACACGCGGCGTTTCGCCGAGGAACTGAGAACCCCCGGAATCCGCGTTCCCGTCACCGCCGACCCGCACCTGTGGGAGCAGGCAGTAAAGATCGGCGGAGAAGTCATCTGGCTGCAGACCTACGGGGCCGCCTACGTGAGCGTCGAGCGCCCCTCAGGATATGTAAGGCTAGCTGTGGGCGACCGCCGCCAGCCGCTGTGCACCAAGGCCATCAGCGCCATGCCCGGCGCCGTCGCATACGACCCCGGCCGCGGGGTCCTCCTGGTCGGCGACGGCGAGTTCGGCCCCGTGCGAAGCGAGGTCTGGGAGTACAGCGTCGGCGGCAAGAACATCATCAAGTCCTGGTTCAACTACCGGAAAAAAGAGCCCGGAGGGAAGAAGGTCTACTTCCTCGACCTTGTTTACCCCGATACTTGGGACCCGGACTGGACGACCGAGCTCGTCGATCTCCTCACCGTCCTCACCCGGCTCACCGCGCTGGAACCCAGCCAGGCCGGTCTCATGGGCCGCATCCTCGAAGGGCCGCTGCTCGCAGCGGGCGACCTGGAAGCAGCCGGGACCCGCTGGCCTAGAACGCAGCAGGACCGCAAGCCCAGGTACGCCTACACGAGCCACAGAACCTCCGGCAGGGACGGCCAGCTCTTGTACGAGGACTGATGAAATAGCCCCACGGGTCCGGGGCAGATGTCTTCGTGCTGATTGCCCCACCCGGATCTCCGCGGCGATCCCCGAGCTGTCCGGGTAGTCAGTGTCCAAGCGCCGAATCGCGGGAAGGGCAGTGACGCGCTCGGGTCGATATCCTCCCGGCCATGACAGCGCGCAAACCTGAGCACCCAGTGCATCATGCTCACAAGTCAAGGTTCAGCGTAGGGACCGCTTGCGGCCGGCCTAAGCAGGGTGCCCGCTTCACCTCGGACTGGAGGCATGTCACCTGCTCGAACTGCCAGCAGCACAATCCAGCGATGCCCGCGAGTCTCCGGATCCCCGAGTAGCTGGACGTTCATGTCACCGTTTGCCAACGACGGCCCGGAAGACCACCGCGGGGCGGGGTGGGACCCGGCGCACGGCAACGGCCACCCCCAGCCGCCGGGAGGGCATTGTCGGCAGGGTGCGCTAGCCGGTCAGTGCATCGGCGCGCGCTGGTTCTCCGCGGGATGTGCCATGGCCTCGTCCGCGCGGGCTTGGGGCGGTAAGATGCGGACGGCCCGGCGGTCACGGTCGCGCTGTCCGCGGCCGGTGACCTGGTCGGCTGCCCGTGGGGCGGCCATCGCGTGCCACGCGAGCCCAGGGTTCGCGCGCGACCGCGACAGGACGTAACCAGCGGCTGCAGCGCCTTACCGGCTCCAGCCTCGTCGGGCAACACTGCGTCCAGTGCAGTGTGGACATTCCGGGCGCGACGGGGGGAGACTCGGGATATGACGGCTGGCCAGCACGACGCGTCCGCGAGTGCGGTCGGCTACCTGTACCAGGTCAACTGGGCCCTGGTCGAGCTGCTGGAGCGCGCGCCGGATAGGCCGGATCAGGCGATCAGCCTGGAGACCCACGATGACGTGGCGTGGGAAGAGTCCGGCTCGCCGGTCGACCTGCTGCAGACCAAGCACCACGTGGGCGTCTCGACCGGCCTGGGCGATAAGGCCACCGACATGTGGAAGACGCTGCTGGTGTGGATGAACAACGCACAGCCGACCGACCCGCAGGGTCCCGCGCTCTTCCTCGTCACCACCTCGGTCGCCCAGCCCGGCACGGCAGCGTATGCCCTGCGCGGAGACGTGAGGGACACAGCGACGGCCGTCACCAGGCTCACGGACGCAGCACGGACCTCGACCGCCGAGAACACCAAGATCGCGAGGGAACGGTTCCTGCGGCTCACTGAGGCGGAGCGGCAGGTCTTCATCGCCCGGGTCGTAGTGGCCGACGGGGCGCCGGGCGCGGACGACCTGGAAGTGAAGCTGACCCGGGTTCTGTGGCACGTCCTGCCCGTCAGCCACCAGGACGTGTTCCTGTCCCTGGTGTGGCGTTGGTGGGCCGGGGTTGCGCTGGACATGCTGCGCCGCCGCCGGACCCGGGTCAGCGCGCGCGACGCGCGCGCCGAGATCTCCCACCTGCGTGACCAGTTCAGCGAGGATAACCTGCCCACTACCGTCGAGCTGGCCGACGTCGACGAGGCGTCCGTCATCGAGGCGCACGGGGAGAGAGCGTTCGTCCACCAGATGCGCTGGGTGGAGTACAACGAGCCCAACCTGCGCAGGGCGATCATCGACTATTACCGCGCCGTCACCCAGGCGACCCGCTGGCTGACCGAGGACCTCATCGGCCTGCACGAGCTGGAGAAGTTCGAGGACAACCTGAGGGACGAGTGGGAGCGGGTCTTCGCCGACATGGTCGAGGACCTGGGCATCGGCGCCGACGAGACTGCGAAGGTCGCTGCGGGCAAGAGACTGCTCCGGACACTGCGGGACTCCACCGCCGTCAACGTCCGCCCGCAGTACAACGAGCCGTTCTTCGCCCGGGGCCGCCGGCACCACCTGGCCGACACTGGAGACATCGGCTGGCACCCCGAGTTCCAGTCCCGGCTGGAGGCCCTGCTCAGCGTGACCGCGCCGTCCGCGGCAGCGGAGGGGGAATGAGAGCGTGGGCTGATCGCCCCCCGGAGGCAGCCGCCCTGCTGAACCCCGCACTGCTCGCGGCCATCTCCGCGGCCGCCGCCTCGCAGTACGAGCGGGCCTCACACCAGGCCATGCCATGGCCGCTGACGTTCCTGGTCGCGCCCCTCGTGCTGCACCGCGGAACCCGCGAGGCGCTGCCCCGGGACACCCGGACCCACCTGCCCGCATGGGTCGCCGACAAGCCGGTGATCCGGGCAGGCTTCCCCCGACGGGCCCAGGAGCTGGCTGGGCTGGTCCGCGAGGGACTACGGTTCGGCATGACCCACGGCGCGCTGGAGGTGACCGGGGACGGCCGGATCCGCAGCTCGCTCCCCTTCCAGCGCCCCGTCGAGGGCGGCGACACGGCCGAGATCATCCGGTCGGCCGGGCTCGTCGGCCGGTGGTTCACGAAGGCAGATCAGCCAGCGACCATCTTCGCGCTCCTGGGTGTGGCACCCTGATCCGGTGCAGCTGCTTTCCATCACCCTCTACAACCACGACGGGCGGATCCGCCCGGTCGAGTTCCGCCCCGGCCGGCTGAACATCGTGACCGGCGAATCCCGCACCGGCAAGGGCGCCTTGCTGACTATCGCGGACTACTGCCTCGGCCGCGACAGCATGCAGGTTCCCGCCGGTCCGATCACTGACACCGTCGCCTGGTACGCCACCACCTGGCAGCTGGAGAACGGGCAGGCCTTCGCGGCCCGGCCCGCCCCCGCCCGGGGCAAGGCCACGACCCAGCAGGCCATGCTCGAGTTCGGGTCTGACCTGCAGGCCCCGCCGCTGAGCGCACTGAGGGTCAACGCTGACTCCCGCGGACTGCGCACCGAGATCGGCCGTCGGATCGGGATCGAGGAGAACGTCACCGACCCCGACCCCAGGACCGGGCGGCAGCCGCTGGAGGCCACCCTCGCGCACGCGGCCCTGCTCTGCCTGCAAGGCCAGGGCGAGATCGCCAGCCCCACCACGCTGTTCCACCGCCAGGGCGAGCGCGGAATCCCGGACGCACTGCGGGACACCATCCCTTACTTCCTCGGCGCCGTGCCCCGCGACCAGGCGCTCAAGCGCGCCCAGCTACGAGCCGCCCGCCTAGCCCAGCAGCGCGCCGACGCCGCCCTGCGGGCAGCCGAGGTCGCCGCCCAGACCATTGAAGTGGAGCTCCGCGCGCTGCACCACGAGGCCCGCGCCGCCGGCCTCGTCCCCAACGAGGACATCACCGACCGCGCCGTCCTCGTCCGGACCCTTCAGGGCGCCCGCACCGCCCGCAGGCCAGACCAGCAGCCTGTCAGTATGGGCGACCCCGCCCGGCAGGACCGGTACCTTGCGCTGGAGCGCCGGACCCGGGAACTGCACCGCGACCTCCAACAGGTCCTAGCCGACCGGGCGCTCCTCCTCAACCAGCGCAACGAGGAATCCGACTACGAGCAAGCCCTGCAGCTCCAGTCCGGGCGGCTGGCTAGCATCGGCCTGTTCGACTTCGCCGAGGCTGACGACGCAGACGGTTCTGCCTGCCCTGCGTGCGGACAGGCCACTCCCGAGGCAGACCCGACGGCGGCCGCCTTGCGCTCGGGCCTGGACCAGCTGCGGGGGCAGCTTGAGGGCCTGACCGCCGTGCGGCCTTCGCAGCGCAGTGCCCTCACCGCCCTCGACACCCGGGCGGCAGCCCTGCGCGAGGAACTGACCGCCGCCGAGGGTGCCCTCCGTGCCCTGCAAGCGGCCGACCGCGTCACGGAGACCGCCGAAGCCGACGGCTGGGACTTCACCCGCGGCCGGATCGACGCGACCCTGGCCCGGGTCCCGGCCACTGACGACACCGAGCTCCAGCGGCTCCGCGCCAACGCCGACGGCGCCGCCGCGACCGTCGAGGCACTCGAAGCCGAGCTCAGCGACGATGACGACCGCGAGCAGCTCACCTCACGGCTCCTGATGGTCGGCCGCGACATGACCGCCTACGCCGACAAGCTCCGGCTGGAGCACAGCGAGGGCAGCGTCCGCCTCGACCTAGCCCGGCTCACCGTCGTCGCGGATACCGAGCGCGGACCCATCCCCCTGGAGCGGATCGGCAGCGCCGCCAACTGGATCGGCTACCACCTCGCCACTCACCTCGCAATGCACCGGTACTTCACCCGGCAAGGGCGGCCCGTGCCCCGCTTCCTCCTGCTCGACCAGCCCACCCAGGCCCATTACCCGTCCGAGGTCTCCAAGCAGAGCGGCGTCCCTGACAGCGACACCGACCGCGCCGCCGTCAACCGCATGTTCCAGCTGCTGTACGACGTCGCCGCGGAGCTCGCGCCGCAGTTCCAGATCATCGTGTGCGACCACGCCAACCTGCCCCACCAGTGGTTCCAGGACTCCGTCGTCCACAACTGGCGCGACGGCCGTAAGCTAATCCCCCAGGAATGGCTCAGCTAGGCGGGCTGGGAGGCCCGCTGCGGGAATCCCCTGTCCTAGCCGATGGACCGGACGAATCTGCACCCGGTGGCGGATGAGGGGCAGCGAACAAGGTAGGGGGAGCGGCGGCCAGCTCGTCGAGTTGGCGCGAACGCCGAAGTCCACAACTGAGCTTCCACTGTGATCATCGCCAGCACGGTAATGAAGCCGGTTCCGTCTTCTTTGGTTCCAGGGCGCTCAACGCACGCCAGCGGTGGTGAGGCCGGGCTTGGAACGGGCCAGAACCTTCCGCCCTGGACGCGTCGGCCAACTCGCCAAGACCACCCACGTACTGCAATTCCGCGAAGCATAACCAGGATGGAAAAGGCTCACGGTAGCCCGGGGCAGTACTGACGTTTCCATGCGATAGGCGAGCGGAAAATCAGGTCCTATCACAGAGGCCTACCTTCCAGGATCCGGCCTTCCGGGGGCCTCGCGGATGCTGGGCTGTTTTCAGATCTTACCTGGCAGGCATTGGTTGGTTAGGCGTTGGCAGAACAGGGCCAATTGAAGCCAAATTAGATTTGCTACGCGACACGGTTGCCGCCATCGGGCTCATAGGGTACTCCAGGCGGCCTACGTCGACGCCGGCCAATCGGCCGCGCGAATCTGGGCACGCTGGCAGATCGCTCCTGTGCCTACGCGACAAATAGATTCTCTGGCGAAACCCTTCCTATTCGAGCCGGGTTACGCAAGGATTGGATTATGACGACGCTCACTGAACAAAGGGGCATTAGTGGGATTGGCTACGAAGGGCAGGATCTCGATACATTCATCGCGAGACTAAAGGGAAGCGGGACCAAGATTCTGGCTGACGTCCGGCTGAATCCGGTATCGCGGAAACGAGGGTTCAGCAAGCGTCTGCTGGCGGCGTCCCTGACTGAGGCGGGAATCGACTACTGGCACGTGCCGGAACTGGGGAACCCCAAGTGGAACCGCGCAGGCTTCAATGGGACCCCGGCCGAGATCCTGGCGGCGCGCGAGCGGTTCGCGCGCATGATGTGCAGCGAGACCGCCGGAATGCGGCTGGATGAGATCGTGGACGCCGCAGTAGCGGGAGTCGTGGCGGTGATGTGCTTCGAGGCCGATGAGCGGACATGTCATCGGTACGTGGTTCTGGATGAGCTGCGCCGCCGCCTGGCCGTGTGCCGGGCGCCGGCCTAGCGGCGAGGTTTCAGCGGCGGGTAGAACATTCCGAGGACCATGAAGCCGTGAGGTCGCGCCTGCTGGTTGCCCAGAAAGAACACAAGGTCGTTAGAGGCCCCGCAGATCTCCAGGAGAAACTTCTGGCGGAGCGAGGCGTGGGCCTCTTGGTCGCCGAGACCGTGGAGGTTATTCCGCTGGAAGGCCACCCATTCCCAGTCGTAGATGCCCTGGCGGTGCCCGCCGCAGCTGGGGTCCTGGCAGAGGTAGCGGTACCAGCCTTTGAACCGCGGGGCTTCCAAGGCGGTCCTCCGCCCGAGGTCGGGCAGAAGCGGGAGCTGGTTTACGTACCGGTCGATCTTGCGCTGCTGCTCGGCGGTCCACGCGCCGTGCGGCTCAATGTCGATGCCGGTCACCTGCCTGGGCCGGATCGCAGCGAGCGATTTCGCCGACGCACTCGTCCTCGCAGCCTCGATCAGGCCGCACGTCGTGCCCTCGACGTAGTCATTCACGTAGTCCTGACGGCGGCGCCAGGGCGGCAGGTTGCCTTCCACGGTGAGCGTGTCGATCTCAGGCCGCCAGCTTTCAGGGCGCGGGTCTCCCGGGTTCGGCCTGGCGGTAAGGGACACGACGTCGTACTTCGCGAACTTGCTGTCGCTGTCGAGCTCGCGGAAGTTGATGGGGTAGAGCCGGACCCATCCGGCATGGTTAGGGTCGAGCCGCAGGCCGGCAACGCACACGGTCTCCCCGTAGGTCTCCGATGGGTTCGGGGCAGCCTTGACCGTGATGAGCACGCGCATCCGGGCCTGGAGGCGGCCGGCCGGCTTCGCCGGCATCGCACCTGGCTCGGGCGCGAACAGGGAGGTCTGGGTCATACGCGGCAGGTTACGACCTAAACCGCGCACACGGGAAGTAACCACGCCAATGCGGTGTAGTTGTCGCCGTACACGATCCGCGAGCCAGGCGGGACCGCCCCGGTTGCTGCGGAGGCTGTTCGAGGACTCCACATGGTTAGGCTCCTGGATCGAAGACTGGGTAAGCGCACGACGTATCGGCGATGACCGCGATTCATATTCTCGACTTGCTGGAAGCCGGTGGCAATATCGATATGTCGTTGGCAGCCATACCAGGTCGCCTGCGATGCATAATGGGGCCGGGCTAAAAGATATCAAGGTAACCAAATACTTCTATTTCTTCTGCGATCTCAGTATACATTTCGACTTGCTGGATGGTGGGCAGGCGTTCCACAAGCTCAGAAAGCCTTGCTCTGGGGTCGGCTGCCAGATGCAGGCTCAGGGTGAGGCTGGGTACGATGATTGCCTCGCGGTCGGTCCGCACCCACTTGGGTCCAAATGGAGGTCCCTTAACCCAGCAACTGCGCCATGTAAGATCTTGTTCTCGAAGAGCCTCTGTAAGTAGCCGATCTAGAGACCAGTCCAGTGCCGGATCTTCCAAAAGGATCATGCAGAGACTCTGTCCGATCGTTCCACGACTCCACCCACCTTCCTCGGGCATTCTTGCAAGAAGCAAGGCAATGTCACTAGGCGCCCAGCGATATGACTTGCAAATCACACGTGCAATCTCTTCTTTAATGTGATTATTCTTGTGCCAGAAGATGTCAGGATGCGGCGTGGCATGAGACAGCAGGTCAACTGCCATGAAGAAGCTCTTCTGGTCACCGATGAATGCGAGTGAAGTCCGGACTAGCGTAAGGTATCGCGGATCATGACGTCCAAGAGCAAGGCAGTCCAGCAGGGCTGACTGCAAGAGATCCGGATCAGCGCTCGTAAGGTTGAGCAGCGGGTCGCTGCGCCTGGCCGAGCACTCAAGTCGCGCTGCCTCCAGGAACGCCTCCAATCCGTCAGGAGTCAGCCGAATATCGGGAAACACTGGAACTGTCCCGGCCTCTTCTGGCCGAAGCAACTTCGCCATTTCAGTTAGGTTGCCCCAATAAAGCTCTTCGTCGTCCGGGTCTTGAACGATTACAAACATTGGGATGCTGCTATTCCGCCATATGTTTCTCAGCCGTTGGTTGATCGGAATAGAGTGGCCAGTCTTCCTCTTGTATTTCTGGCCACCCTTGATCTGCAAGGCAACCGCTAGGCCGGCGTCTTTCCCGGACCGGGCCAGATCGAGTGTTGCGTCCTTGCCTATGTCGTTCCTTAGGTCAATTTCTTGAAATATCAAATCATAATCTTCGAAGAATGTACGAGAAGCATTGACCGCACGTCGCTCGATCATCCTGGAGACGTTGTGGGACGAGTTCACAGCTTGCTCTCACCTTCCACATGGCTTGGTGCGTGCATCCCTTGGATCGAAGTTACTGGCACAACGCATAAGCAGCACGTCTCGAAGCCTGCCGTGCCCTGACCAGTCGGAACTCGGCGCCTGCTAAGCAATCCGACCCGGGCGCTCTTGGTCACCTGTCCTCCGCCTCCCTGCCGGCTCTGCTGCACGGCTGCCCGGCTCTTGTGCGCACCACTCCGATCAGTTTCTCGCCTCTTTCGCACGCGCTGAGCCATGGCCTTTGGGACACTGTGCGCTGAGTATCGGCCGGAACAGCTGAGGGTGCGGAATGGGGCGTTCGCCTGACTACCTGACCGTTGCGCAGTTCGACTTGCTGGGCTGGGTGTCGCGCGGCTGCCCTGCCGGGGCGTATGAGGGGACCTCGCACCGGGTTTCGGTGCGGGCCCTGCACAACCGCGGCCTCGTCAAGGTGGAGGGCAGCGGCCGCACCTGGGCTGCGAAGGTCACCGCGGACGGCGAGCGGCTGCTGAGGGAACAGGCCAGGCGGGTTGAGGCGGAACGGCAGCGGGAGCAGCGCGAAGAGAAGACCCGGGCCGAGCGCCAGCGCGACCGTCAGCGCCTGCGGGCCCGGGCCCTAGAAGTGCTGGAGTCGGTCACGGCGGCGGGCGGGCGCCTCGACCTCGGGACGGATGTCACCGAGCGCGAGATCGGGCAGATCGAAGAGCTCCTGGCCGGGGAAGGGCTGCTGCCGCACGGGCAGCGGCTCGCGCACGAGCCGCTGCAGATGGATCCCGTTCTCGGGATCAGCGCCTACCTTGAACCTGACTTCCCCGCCCTGACCCCCCTGCGGGCTTTCGCCGTTCCGCGGCAGCTGCGCGGCCCGCACCCGTGCGTGACCGCGTTCCAGGCCAAGCGCGAGTACGTGTCCCGGCCGCAGCTCGGCCGCGCCGCCCGATACCTGCAGGGGCTCATCGCGGCGGCGGGGGAGATGGGCTGGAAAGTACCGTCGAAGCCCCCCGCCGGGTACGGGCGCCCGCACGAGGTAACACCGGACCTGGCGGTCAGGCTCCCGTCAGCGGAATTCGCTGTCACCGTCCGTGAGCTGGACCAGCGAGGCCGCCCCGGCCAGGCCTTCATCACCCAGACCGACTACTACACCCGCGACCAGCGCACCACCGCGAACAAGAACTTCCTGCCCTCCGGCCGGCTGGAGATAACCGTAATCAAAGCGTGGCAGGACCAGACGATCCTGACCCAGCGCGATACCGGTGGCGCCACCCTGGAGGACCAGCTGCCTGCCCTTATCCGCGTACTCGAGACCAGCGAAGCCGAGGCCCGGTGGGCCAACAAAGAAGAGGAACGCCGCGACGCCATCCGCCAGGCCCGCTGGGAAGAGGTCAAGAAAGAGGCCTTCACCAAGGTGGCCTACCAGCGCAACGCACAGCGCCTGGAAGACGAGCTTGCCCGCCGTGGCGCCGCCGCGGCCATGACCGCCTACGCCGACGAGATCACCGCCCGCGCCGATCAGCTCGATGCTCCCGCCGCAGCCGCCGCGCGCGAATGGGCCGGCTGGATCCGCCGACACGCCGAGCGCACCAACCCGCTGAACGCGCCGCTGCACCTGCTCGCGATCACGTCCTGCAGCCACCAGGAACTCGAGCCGCACATGAACGGCTGGAGCACCTACGGGCCGCACCTGCGCTAGACGAACGGTCCCCCGTTGAAGGCATGTATCCCACGGACATACGTGCCGGGTACCTGCCCGGGGTCGGCGGGACTGCGTAGTCCTTGGCGAGACAGTCCCGTCCGACTGCGTACCCGGCCGCATCACTCGGATGATGCGGCTGCGGTGGCCGTCAATGTCACGGACAGGCGCTTCATGCCTTACTAGGCTGGGCTTCCGCGTGATCGCTATCAGCCTGCTGGACCCGATTGCGGAGGACGTGGATACCGTGGCTGCTTCCCCGGCCGAGATGGTCGTTACCGCGGCGAGCGGTGTCAGGTGGCGGCGGCTGCCCGGCTCGACCCGCTCGGCGGAGGAGTTCCTGGCCGTGCTGGAGGGTCTGGGCGGCGACAGGGTCGACCGGGAGTGGAGCCTGTGGCGGGAAGGCGAGCCGCGGCGTGAGGACGATCGTCGGCACGAGGTGCTTTTCCAGTGGGAGCACGCTGACCCGCCGCCAGGCCCGTACCTGACGGAGGAGGAACTTGAGGCGCGGTTCGAGGCCCGCCGGGCTGAAATCAAGCAGGAGCGGGAAGCACGGGCGGCAGAGTACGACCATGACCGCGCGATGGCGCGCCTGAAGCTGCTGAGCGCGCAGGCCGACGCGGGGTTCATGCGCCACGTCCTGGAAAATCCCGCGAGCGACGCGCAGCGGGATAAGGCCACGGAGTTCCTGGCCGTGGCCGGGCAGGAGATCAAGGCGCTGGAGGCCCAGGTCGGTGACCCCGACGCGATCCCGGACAAGCACGGTGACCTTCCGGAGGCGCGGCGCGGGTACAACCTCGACTCGCACATGAGGCTCTTCCGCCACGAGACCCTCCGCGCATGGTCGAAGGGGCAGCGGCCGCGGTTCCGGCAGCTGCTGGCCATGCCCGTGCCGCAGCCCGCTGACATGTGCGCGGAGTGCCAGGCGCCGGCTGACTGGCACACCTACGGCGTGTCGCGGCTGTTCCTGCCGAAGCCCGAGCCCGGCTCGCAGGCAGAGACGATAGCCCGCCTCATGCCCGGATGGTGGGAACGGTGCCCCGCCTCCACGAGCATCCAGATCCGCCAGCAATGGGGCCAGGGGCTGCCGGACTTCGACGGCTCCCAGTGGCAGGCCATGCTGACCCCGCTGCTGCGCGCGATCTTCGCCCCCGACCCGCCCCGGAAGCGCGAGAAACCGGACCAGCGGGCAATCCTGGAGCGACGGCTCCGCAGCGCAGAGGCCGAAGCCAGCCGCATCCGGGGCGAACTCGCGGACCTCGGCCCCGGTACCGGTGGAGGAAAGCGCCAGTGAACCTGACCAGTGCCCGCCTGATGGGCGGCGAACTCCGGTACGGCCGCTACGGCTTCTACTGCTCGAACGGCCGGAAGCACGTGTTCCATCGTCTCTTCTCCGAGACCAGCGGCACCAGCATGGACATCGGACCCTGCGAAGGAGACGCCTGCCCCTTCGCGCAGACACACGGGTCGCACGTCTGCCAGTCGTGCGAAGGCTGCCTCGATACCCGCAGGATCACGCTGGACAGCGGACGCGACCTGCGGGTGTACTTCCACCCGCGCGGCGGCTGGCAGGGGAGGGGAAAGAACCGCCGCCGCGCCGGCACCGTCACCATCATGCGCGCAGGCAGCCTTGAGCCCGGCTGGTATCAGGAGCTAGCACAGCAGGCGGAGGCGGCCGACGGGCTGACAGCCGGCCGGCCGCACGACTGGCTCGAATGCAAGCGAAGGCGCGAATGCGCGACTAACGAGAACGGACATCACTGGTCGTTCGAAGACGAGGCAGGGAATGTCATCAAGCATCCCGACGGGAGGCATGTCCTGCACTGGGATTCTGGCAACCTGGCAGCAGATGGCGGGGTGCAGCGCCACTGCAGCCACTGCCGCGAGACGCAGATGAAAAGGCCTGACGGACGATGGAGCGGCGACCTCGACGACTGCCCCTGCTGTGAGGAACTACGAGCGGAGCACGCCCTGTACTACTGCGAACGGTGCAGTCACGGCGCCCCGCGGTCGCTCGTAACCCAGCAAGAGCGAGACTACTTCTCCGGTCACGACCGGGCGGGCGCAGGCGCAAGCATCATCATGGGCGTGCCGGCTGACATACGCAGGCAGTAGCCCGGCCTTCTCCGCCCCAGGCGGACAACGAGATCCACATGGATTGACCCGCTTGCCCGCAACAAGCTCTTCAAGGCGGACTGCGCACAGGCTGGATGCGCAATCTTGGCGCGGCGGTCGCGGCGCAACGTTGTAGTAGCCGCTGTCTGGCCAAGGTTGCCGACGAGGAGCCGGGCACCGGATTCGCTTGCGCGGCGGTCATCCTCGCCCGCCGGCCAGCCGGGACTGTCCCTAGCCTGGCCGGCGCTGGTCTGCGGCGGACCAGATCTCCCAGGAGTCCCGCTTGCCTCGTTCTACCTGGGCGCCGGGGTGCTCGGCTTGGACCCGGGTCAGCTCGGCGATGACGTCGTCGACGGAGGATCCAGCGGCGATTACGGCGACCAGTTCCCGGGCCGGCTGGGGCGCCGGTGCCTTTTGCTTCTGTTGCTTCTGCTGCAGCATCTCGGCGACTCGGGCGAGCCCGGTTACTGCAGCAGGTGCTCCCGGGAGATGTACTTGCGGGAGCCGATGAGAACCCATTCGATCTCGCCGTTCGACACCATCGTGTAGAGCACTGAGTAGGAGATGCCGAGTGCCTTGGCCGCGTCCTTGATGCTGAATAGCATCGGGCCGTCGCCGGACAGGGGCGCGGGGTGGATGACGGTGGTCTGCTCGGCCTCGACCACGTCCACTTCGGATGTGGTCGTCTTCCACGAGCCGAAGTAGCCGTAGGGGCGGTCGAACTCCGCTTGCACCTTCTGGGCGGCGTCTTCTTCGTCGGCCGCGCGCACGAGCCGCTCTGCGACCTGCACGCGCGTGACGACCACCTTGTAGCGCATGTACGTCTCCCTGATCTCTCGCGTGGTCTGCTTGACCGTGGGCTGCGTGCCGCTGGCGACGCGGCGCATCGCGCGGGACGTGGCATCCAGTGGCGGACCCGCCGGGTCGGACTTCCGGCGGGTGGTACCAGCGCCGGGCTCCGCGGTGCTGGCCGGCGCCGGGAGGGTGCCGTGGTCTAGGTAGTAACGGCCGCGTTCAGTCAGCGCCGCCGACCACGGCCGTTTCTTGCTCCTGCGCGTCACGACCACCATGCCGCGGCCGGAGAGGGCGAGCGCGCTGCTCTTGTGTGTCGTGTCTGGCCAGTCGTGCGGAGGACAGCCTTCGGCAATCCAGCGAAGCACCGCGAGCTGCTTGTCGTTGAGCTTCTTCAGCTGCGCGGGCATGGGCGTTAGCGAACCATAAGTTGAGTGCTCCGCGCGTTGCACTAGAGGCTTCTTGCGCAGTCGCCTGGTGCCGTATCCCCGTCCAGAGCCGGCATTGTCGAGGCGACCGCTGCTGCCGGAGCGGATCGATGCGGACGCGGCGTGAACCAGGTGCCACTGCACAACTCGGCCGCCTCAGCCGCGGAGCTCGGCAGCTGGACGCAGGTGACCAGGGCCGCCGCTCGCGGCGGCCCGTTCCGCTGAACGTGCTGGACGAGACCGAGGGCAGATCGTGAACATCGGGGAACTGTCGGCTCGATGCGGCAGACTGCATCCATGCGACGGCTCCACATCGACGCTAAGGACGACCTGGTCCTTCGCCTTGCGCACCGCGACCGGCCCGTCGAGGCCGTTATCGAGCTGATCTGGAATGCGCTGGACGCCGAAGCGGACAACGTCGCGGTCCTGATCGAGCGCAACGCGCTGGACGGCGTGGAGCGTGTCCGCGTCGAAGACGACGGGCACGGGATGGCGCCCGAGGCGATCCCTTCGGCGTTCCAGAACCTCGGCGGCTCGTGGAAGGCGACGGCCAAGCTGTCACCGAACATCAAGCGCCCGATGACCGGGCGAGATGGCCAGGGGCGCGTCCGCGGCTTCGCGCTCGGCAACGCCGTCTCATGGACGACGGTCTCCCGGGACACGACCGGGGCCCTCAAGCGCACGACTGTGTCCGGCCGTGCCTCTGACCCGACGAACTTCGACCCGGCCGAGACGCCGGTCGTCGGCGACGAGCGGCCCGGGACGGTCTTCGTCGCCGAGGATCCCGCGCAGTACGTCAACCGGGTCACCGGCGACACGGCCCGGCCCCGCATCACGGCCACCTTCGCGCTGTTCCTGACGTCCAACCCCGGCGTGACGATCACCTTTGACGGAGCGCCGCTCGACCCGGTGTCGGCGGAGAAGCACCGCTCCG
>Ga0335075_10003122_pt1 | contig 26478 bp, 18 predicted proteins | sample Lox_Sample_24_FD_206723 | JGI IMG/M metagenome (GOLD analysis project Ga0335075, IMG submission 206723) | Soil microbial communities from Loxahatchee National Wildlife Refuge, Florida, United States - Lox_Sample_2.4 | ecosystem: Environmental > Terrestrial > Soil > Wetlands | place: USA...
TCAGGTTATCCGTTGCGATGAACGAGGTATCCACGGTTCCGCGCGGCCAGGAGTGAAACAGTTGGTAGGCATAGCTGTCCGGTGACGCTCCATTCCCGAATATCGCGCTGGCGTTCAGATATTGATTGCCAATGGTCGACGACAGGTTCTCCCACTTTGGTTTCTCGGGGTCGATCGGAGGTTTGAGAGGGTTGAACGACACATGACAGAACCCGCATGCCATTCCCACGACGTAGGGCCTGACGAGTTTAGGGTCATTGAAGTAGTTGGGGTCGTTGTAATAGCGATTGGGGTCCCATCGCTTGCGGGCTGCGGCGTCGAACTTTGGATTCGGATAGATTCGCAATCCCACGATCCCGGAGGGCCTTCCGTATACGGCAGGATCGATGCCAGCTTCCGGTGCGCCGATATCCAACCAGAGGCCAAACTTATCGGGCTGCGTAGCCTGTTCAAAGCCCGGCTCGTTGATCAGGCCCATGTCCTGAAATCGGGTCTGGTGAAGACGAGAATCGACGACCTTCAAAAGGTCTGCAATGCCGAGGCCATGCTGCGCGATGCCATCCCAGAAGACCTGATCGCCAGCCGTCCAGAGAATCCAAGTGTTGTGGCCTTTCCGTTCATCCTCGGTGAGCGGCTGGCCGCCATCCATCTCGTCAAACGCGTGCGATGCTGTTTCAGGAAAATCGGCAATTGACTTGCCCGCGGCCTTCGCATCGTCGACTGGCTCGCGGCTTCGCGGATGCAGGAACCAGATCCCGACGGCGACCCCTGCCAAGATCAAAACACCCGCCCATAAGAATGGCTTTCTCATAGCAATGTCACCGCGCACGACCATTCCCGAACGACGTCAACGCGACCTCCGCAGCACACAACTCCTGCGCGAAGATGCATTAAAAAGTCTTGAGATATTCGATCAGCGCGCGCTTGTCATCATCGCTGAGCGCCGGCTCCTCCTTGAAGTAGCTGGTGCCGAAATAATGGCCGCGATTCACGATGTAGTCAGGACATTTGCTCAACTCAATCAACCCAGGAACAAGATTGGCGAAGGTTTTGTTCAGCTGATCGTCACTCGCGTCCGGCGGCAATGACTCCAGATCGTGTTTCATTTTCAGCAAGAGGTTCAGGACTTTCTGCTGGTGCCGCAGCTTTTCGGCCGGGGTCGTTCCTTCACCCAGCAGATCGATATTCGCCAGCAAATCAACCGGCGTGCCTTTAGGAATCGGCCCCAGCACTACACCTCCATTGCTGAATACCCCTGGAAGAAGCCGCTGACCGGTGCTTTGAAGCGGTTTCAATAAGTCCGGGAGGTAGCCGGGCTCGATACGGATATAGCTTTTCTCGGTTGTCCGATCGATCCTGCCTGGAATCTTGCCGGGAAGCAGCGAATCTTGTAGGCGCTTTTCCGGCCAGAGAAGCTTCTCAATCGCATCCTGGAAGGCATCCATCCGCGCCGCCACCGAGGGGCTGGCGTTGAACTTTCCTAAGCTGTTGTTCAGCAGGAAGGGCGCGGTAGACCATAAGCTAATGAGCGATGGCGGGCGCGTATAACCACGCCCCCCTGCCGGCATTTTGTACTGACTCGCCGCGCCTGTAAAAGGGTCGTATACGGTGATGCTGCCCACCGAAGGCAGATCTTTGTAGGACTGCGAGGAAAAGTTATCCCAGATGTTTCCTGCGATGGCGTTTGTCGCTAGTGGACTGCAGGCATTGGTTTGGAGCAGGGTGACGGGAACACGCTGATCTATTGAAAGATAGTTGTTTACCAGGAAGTCTTTCTGCAGAACAATGGCCCGCATCTTCGATTTGAAGTCTTCGGTTTTCGTCCATGTCCAATATCTATTCCAGCAATCCAGGTAATTCTTCCCGGAGCAGCCGCCCGGGTCGAGTCCGGGGGCCGGGGTGGGAATCTTGCTTGAATGGCAGCGGGCGCAGCGCTCCGCAAACACAATTTTTCCGCGCTGCAGCTGCTTGGCGTCTTTCGTAAGATACGCGATGCCCCCTGGTGCATCCTTTAGCAGGTGACCCGACGAGGCTCGGAGCAGGAACAGCGCCATGTCCGGTGTCTGCTGCTGTGTCGCTCCCCAGTACACAGAGTTCTCATTGGCCACGGCAATTTCAATCGGCGTAATCGGCGCTCCGCCCACGAGGGGGCGGAAGTGCAGCAGCCACTCTTCGCTGAATAATCCAATGTTCAGATAAACACGGTTCAGCGCTCCCAGAACGCCAACCGAGTCCGATCCGTCTTTCAGAACGCGAGGCGTAAAAACCGTATCCGGAGGCTGGAAGAACTGGGTCAGCGGCCCAGCATGGATGTAGTCATTGAGCTGCTTATTGTTCAGCTCGCCGCCTGCCAGAGTTTCCTTCCCCCACCGCTTCGCTATCTCCATGCGGGCAGGCAAGCCATAGATCGCATTCATCGTGCGGGGGTTGTTGATGTTGTCGGAAGATATCAGCGAAGTATCCAGAGTACCCGGCCGGGAGGTGTGAAAGAGTTGAACCGGGAAGCTGCTATCATCCGGGTTCCAGGCCAGGACGCGATCGATCCAGAAATACTGGGCTCCGACCACGGAGCTCAAATTCTCCCATTTCGGATTCTCCGGGTCAGCCGGGGGATTCGTTGGACTCGGCCCGACATGGCAAAAGCCGCAGGACATGCCCACTCGATACGGCCTCACCAGATTCTTATCGTTGTAGTAGCTGGGGTCGGTGTAATAACGCTTCGGATCCCATCGTTTGGCGGCTGCCGCATCGAAATCCGGGTTAGGGAAAAGACGAAGTCCAACCACGCCGCTGGCATAGCCGTAATACGAACCGATGGGGATATTCTTTCCCCGTGCGCCGATCTTCACTCCGGGATACTTGCTCTCATTCTCGAACGGATCGGGCGGGCAACTCGTGTCGCGCACATCCAGCCACAGGCCGTATCGGTTGGGATCGGGGCCAGTCGCCTGCTTAAAGCACGGCTCATTGACCAGCCCAAGATAAGTCCAGCGGTTGCCGCGAGAGGCTTTCAATCCGGGATAAGAAGAAAGAGTCTTGAGGAGATCAACGGTGCCGACGCTTGTTACCGACAGTGTGTCCCAGAGCTTATCGTCACCGCCGGTCCACACAATCCACATATCGCGGCCTTTGATCTCATCAGTCGTCAGGGGAATCGCTCCATCCATGTTGTGAAAGTAGTCTTCGTCCGCCGCTGGAAAGGAAGAGACGGGACGGCCGGCACGAAGTGCCTCGTCCTGAACATGACCGGGAATTCCTCCTCCCGGACTGCTGCACCCGGCTAACAATAAAGCAGGAATGAGTCCGCAAAGCCAGAACGACCGATGCAGCGAATAATTCATGAGATTCCACTCCTAACGAGGTAATCCACATTCAGCCGCAGCAGGCAAGTCAGGGAAAGCCGATCCAGCGGGACGCTATGATCGTGGCCCCAGATCATAGCCCCAAAATCATCCCGGCGTAAAGCCGAATGCGACCCTGATGATGGTGATTCTTGGTTTGGTTGCGTTACGCCCGGGAAGGTAACCGGCCCTCCGCATAAGATAGACGCGGGCTTACGCATGCCCTAGGGCTGAAACCTATGGGAATGCGGGACTCGGATATAATTTCCCGCAGCCTGCAATCAGCCTTGAATTGGTTCTGCCGGTGAATCGGGTGTTCGTTGTTGGTCATTCGCTGCCTCAGGCAATCAGTCGCATTCAGGAGCGTGCATGGCCGCAAGCAAAATGCCGGATTGCGAATACATCGTGGTGGGCTCCGGAGCCGGCGGTGGAACTGTGGCAGCACGGCTGGCCGAGGCCGGGCATTCGGTAATCCTGCTCGAAGCCGGCGGGGATCCCAGAGAGCTTAGCGGTGGCGATGCCGTTAGCGCGACAGAAAATCGGCTTCCTTTCGATTACGATGTGCCCTGCTTTCACGCCTTCGCTTCAGAAAACGAAGCCATGAAGTGGGACTTCTTTGTGCGTCATTACGGCAGCGATCTTCTGCAACGCAGCGATCCGAAGTATCGCGAAGAGTGGAACGGTCAGCGTGTTGACGGAGTGCTCTATCCGCGTGCCGGAGTGCTAGGCGGTTGCACCGCCCATAACGCGATGATCCTGCTCTACCCGCACGATGCGGATTGGGACGGCATCGCAGCCCTCACGGGAGACTCTTCCTGGAACGCCAGCCACATGCGCAGCTACTTCGAACGCCTGGAAAATTGCCATCATCGCAGGCCCTATCGCTTGCTATCCAAACTTGGCATCAACCCCACGCGCCATGGATTCAAAGGTTGGCTGCAGACCGAAAAGGCAATTCCGATTGTTTCCATCAACAATCGCGACCTGCTGGAGGTGATCTTCGAGTGTGCGGCTGCTGCCATTGAAGACATCGGACATGTGGTCGATCGCGCACTCTGGCTGGAGGAAAGCCAACTCGATCCCAACGATTGGCGCACGGTACAGCAAAATTCGTTCGGCATTCGATACACGCCGCTGACCACGCGCAACCACGCGCGCACAGGTTCCCGTGAGCGTGTCCTCGATATCTCGCGGAAATATCCCAGCCGGTTGAAGATTGAGCTGAATGCCCTGGTCACGCATGTGATCCTGGATGAGAATCAGCGGGCTATCGGGGTCGAGTATCTGAGCGGCGAGCGGCTCTATCGTGCAACCGCCAGCCCGAGTGATCGCCCAGCCGAAACCCGCCAGCTCTACGTCTCCCGGGACGTCATCCTCGCGGGCGGAGCCTTCAATACACCGCAGCTGCTGATGCTCTCCGGCATTGGTCCGCCGCAGGAATTGCAGCGCCACGAAATCGAAATCAAAGTCGATCTGCCCGGTGTCGGTAAGAACCTGCAGGATCGCTATGAGGTCGGCGTCGTCAACAGAATGAACTTCGACGAGTGGCCCATCTTTCAGGAAGCGAAGTTCGACACCACCGATCCGCAGTTCAACGAATGGAAAACGCAACAGAACGGGCCTTACATCACGAACGGCGGAGTGCTTTCGCTTTTCATGCGGTCTGCGCCGGAACGCCCGCTTCCCGATCTGTTCTGCGTGGCGTTTCTGAGCCGCTTCCAGGGTTATTTTCCCAATTACTCCCGCATTTTCGCGACAGATCTGAACTATCTGACGTGGGCTGTTCTGAAGGCGCACACCAACAATCGAGCGGGCGAAGTAACTCTGCGCTCCCCCGATCCCCGCGATGTGCCCATGGTGAACTTCCACTATTTCGAAGAAGGGACAAGTGACAACGGAGAGGACCTGGATTCTGTTGTCGACGGTATCCGGTTCGTGCGACGCATGACGGCCAGGCTCACACAACAGGGGCTGATCGCCGAGGAGGAGCTGCCCGGCAAGCAGCTCCAGTCCGACGACGAGTTGCGGGAGTTTGTTCGCAGTCATGCGTGGGGACACCATGCTTCCTGCAGTTGCCCTATCGGGCCCCGCGAGCAGAATGGTGTGCTGGATAGCGCCTTCCGCGTTCACGGTACGCAGGGATTGCGCGTCGTAGATGCATCCGTATTCCCCCGCATTCCAGGCTTCTTCATCGCCAGCGCAATCTACATGATCGGCGAGAAGGCCGCAGACGTAATCCTGCAGGACGCAAAGGGACTTTGAGGCTATGAATTATGACCTAAGTGCTCGATTCTGTTTGACATGGATTATCCGCTCCGAACGCTCAATGGAGCAGGGATCAAATCCTCTTCAACTTTATAGAGGCATCCTCTATTGATTCCTGTGAAATTTGATTTTGTGATCGCACATTTAGCCAAAATTTCCGGCTGCTTCGTGATCTTTTCCATTGACAAAAGCGCGGCCTGCGAGGATATTGAGCAACATTCTCAGTGGCGCACCCCCGAAACCTACTCCGCGCCCAAATCCAGACATTCCCAAACATCGAGGAGACGTAACCATGGCCTACACCGGGGAGCAACTTCTATCGATGTCCCAACAGGAGCTCGACAGTCTTTTCTCCAGCAGTCCTGCTGGTGACATCCCCAACGGCGAAGCTGAGGGAACTGCAATTATTGCACCCGGCACGATCTTCAGCCGTGAGATCGCGTCGCTGATCAATATTTTCGGCTGGCAGGGAAAGACCTTCGATGCCGAGCACGGGACCCTGACCAACCGAATCCTCGCCTTCGGGCTGAATGCCATTGTGGCGCAGGTCTACAAGACCGGAAGCTGGTTCGATAACAAGGAGTGCATTGTGCTCGACTACTCGCATACCTCGTTTCTCGCCGAGCACGTCCGCGACGAAATTCGCCTGATCGGCCCCGGCAGCTATCTGGGTCTGGTGTATTGGAAAAATGCTAAGACGATTCATTTTGCCCTGCAATTTCCGCTCTCATGATTGCGCAGCCCAACCCCGATCGCCCTTTGCCGAAAGCCAATACCGGGTCTGCGCTATTGAACTGGTTGAGCAACACATCGACAGCCTTTGTGCATTTGGAGCGCCGGTTCGATCCATTTTTCCGCCCCGCGTTCGATGCGCTGCTGCGTGATCCAATCGCAAGCCTGGTCACAGGTCTGATCAACAGCGGGCGCCCCAACCAAGGCTTGGAAATTGCCGAGGAAAAATTGTTTCCGGACGAAGAAGCTTATCTCGACTCAATCGTCGACAGTTTTGAAAAACAGATGAGGCTGCTGTGGAAACCGGGAGCGTTCGAGCGGGGCGGCAACACGAAGACGCACGGCATCGTTCGCGGTGAATTGATTGTCCATGACGGCCTTCCCGCCGGGCTGCGACATGGCATTTATGCGCGGCCCCGCACATATCGTGCGTGGGTCCGTTTTTCCGGGCCGGGCCCTTACATTACGCCGGACATCGACGACGTCGGCTTTATGAGCATCAGCATCAAGCTTATGGGCGTGCCGGGCCCCAAACTGATGGCGGAGGAAAATTTCACGCAGGATATGTTTGCAGTTTCCACGCCAACATTCGTGACACCGGATACAGTCTCGAACGCGCAGCTGCAGATCGAGAGCCTTAAAAATGCGCAGATCTTTTATTTCCTCAACCTGCATCGGCCGCACCTGCTGGATCTCATCATGCAGTCGCTCTGGATCAAGACGCAGAGCAGTCCGTTTGAAGCGCCTTATTTCAGCTGCGTTCCCTATCTGCTGGGAGAAGGTCAGGCGATGCAATATTCGGTTTGGCCAAAGTCGAAGGGCCGCACGCCGATTCCGCGGCTCCCGTTGCGCCCGCCTGACGACTATCTTCGAAATGCCATGGTCGCCTCTCTCGCAAAGGGAGATGTGGAATTCGATATTCGCCTGCAGCTTCAAACGGATGCCCACCTCATGCCGATTGAAAATAACGCTGTGCTCTGGCCAGAGAAGTTCTCTCCGCGCATTTCAGCGGCCACGCTGCGGCTTCCCCGGCAGAAGTTCGACTTTCCGGCGCAGCTCGATTTTGCCAGAATGCTCTCCTACAATCCATGGCACTGTATTGCAGAACATCGCCCGCTCGGCAACCAGAACCGCGCGCGACGCCGAATGTATGACACGCTTTCCAGGCTGAGGCACGCCATGAATGACGTGCCTCTTTACGAACCCACAGGAGACGAGGTGTTCGACTAACTGCGATGACTCCCCAGTCCAACCTGATGATCCTGGCGGAGATCGATCCCCAGCACGAGGCGGAGCTTCGCTCATTACTCGCCTCCATGAACAGTGAACCGGGAGTCATCGACCCACTGAATTCGCTCGTCCCCTTCGGGCGGTTCGAGCGCCTGCATTTTGGGCGCATCCTCATCCTCGACGATCAGACCCTCGGCGACATCACGGTGTATGGCCTGCCAAGGGTCAACTATCCACGATATTTGGCTATATTGGCAGACTTCGATGGGCCGTTGGAGACATTTATAGCTGAGCTCGCGCGGCGGGCCGGGGATGGCCTGCGCCGCATATTCTCGCACTGCCAGGGGTACGAACCCGGCGTCGATCTTCTCGCGTGGATGAAGGCCCGAAGCACGCCTGCGGCCGCCTCTTATGTGAATTGGATTGGGCGAACCGTGCAGCAGGTTCGGGAAGAGGCGGTGCTGCGGCAGGCATTGGAGAGATACATCCAGGAAAATTCAGCTTCGCTGCGCACAATGCAGCCGTCGCAAGCCCGCAATGCCCTCAGACTGTTCGTCGCAGCGGAGCAGCGGGCCGGACGCGTCACCCTGACGCCTCCCGCTGCAGCTCCTCTGGGATGGAAACTGCGCAATCTGTTCAACCTTGTGGGCGTACCATTGGTCCTGCTCCTGCTGTCGCCACTTCTGCTGCTCTATCTCCCTTTTTTTCTCGTTCAGCTTCGGCTGCGTGAACGGTCCGATCCCGAGGTCGCGCCGCGCGTCGATCCGGCACATGCAAATTTGCTCGCGTCGCTTGAAGATTATGATGTCACCAACCAGTTCAGTGCCATGGGGACCCTCAAGCCCGGATTGTTTCGCCGGCTCACCACCCGTTTTGTGCTGCTGGTCATTGATTACACCGCCAGGCATATCTTCAACCGCGGGCGGCTTGCCCGCGTTACGACCATTCATTTCGCCCGGTGGGTCTTTCTTGATGGCTGGAAGCGCGTGATTTTCCTCAGTAACTACGATGGAAGCCTCGAAAGCTATATGGACGATTTCATCAATAAAGTCGCATTTGGATTGAACGTGGTCTTCAGTAACGGCATCGGTTATCCGCGAACAAACTGGTTGCTTCTCGATGGCGCGAAGGATGAGCAGAAGTTCAAAGATTTTCTCCGCCGGCATCAGATGCCGACACAGGTCTGGTATAACGCGTGCCCGGGATTGACTGCTCTCGATCGGGCACGAAACGCCCTTATCCGCAGCGGCCTCGAGCAATCATCTATGACCGACTCGGCAATAAAGGGATGGCTGCAGCTTTTCTGAGATGTGGGCCACGCTTATTACGAACCTTGGAGTTAGCCTATGGGCGGCAAAGATAGGAGCGCTTCCGCGGTGGATTACAGCGATATACAAGGACTTGTGCGCTTTGGATATGGTGCGCTTTCTGAAGCCTGCTTCCTGCTGCTGAACATCCGCGATGTCCGGGCGGCGCGTGCGTGGCTGCTGACAGCGCCAGTCACCACTGCGGTGGAATTGATCCAGCCGCCCGAGACAGCTCTGCAGGTTGCTTTTACGCGGGACGGCTTGCAGGCGCTGGAAGTTGCCGACGATGTACTTGCAGGTTTCTCTGCTGAGTTCCTGTCCGGCATGGCGGCAGAGGAAAGCCGCTCTCGAAGGCTCGGGGATGTCGGCGCAAACTCACCGAAATACTGGCAGTGGGGTGGAGCCTACAAAGTGCCTCACCTCATCGCCATGCTTTATGCCCAGCCGGGGCGTCTTGAAACATGGAAGCAAACGATTCAGGGTTCGCAGTGGAATGCTGCGTTCGAACTGCTGGATTGTCTGCCAACCTCGAACCTGTTTGGCGTGGAGCCATTCGGGTTTAGCGACGGTGTCAGTCAGCCCACCCCCGACTGGAAGCGCCAGCGCAATCCTGTGGGCGACCAGCTTGCGTATGGCAACCTCCTTGCCCTCGGTGAGTTTCTGCTCGGATATGAAAACGAGTACGGCAAGTACACGGAACGGCCTCTGCTCGATCCTGGCGCGCCCGCAAGTTCGGTCTTGCATTTCGCAGAAGATGCTCCGGACAAGCGCGACCTCGGACGCAACGGCACCTATCTCGTCTTCCGCCAGTTGCGGCAAGATGTGCGGGGTTTCTGGAGGTTTCTCGACCGCCAGGCCGGTTCCAATCCGCAGGGCCGGAAGAATCTGGCCGAATCCATGGTGGGCCGCAGAATGAACGGCGAGCCATTGCTTCCGGCAGCCACTCGGCCCATTGCTGGTATCGATCCGAAAACCGCTGCCCAGAATCAGTTCACCTATGACGCTGACAGCGGCGGCCTGCACTGCCCGTTCGGCGCCCACATCCGGCGAGCGAATCCTCGCAATGCCGACTTGCCAGCCGGTTCTAAAGGATTGATATCACGCCTGCTCCACACGCTCGGCTTCAATAATCCTGGACTCAGAGACGACGTGATTGCCTCGACCCGCTTTCACCGCCTTCTGCGCCGCGGGCGGGAGTATGGGCCGGGCCTGTCTCCTGAGCAGGCCGTCGCAGATGGTCCGGACACGGATGAGCATGGAATCCACTTCATTTGCGTTGTGGCCAACATTTTGCGCCAGTTCGAGTTCGTGCAAAATGCCTGGGTCACGAACCCGAAGTTCGATGCACTATCTGAAGAGAGTGATCCTCTGCTGGGGAACCGCGAAGCCATTCCCGGGTGCCCCGTTACCAATGTTTTTTCTCTGCCTCAAGAGTCGGGCGTACATATTCGAATTACCGATTTACCGCAGTTTGTCACCGTGCGCGGTGGCGCGTACTTCTTCATGCCGAGTCTCAGCGCCTTGCGTTATCTGGCAGCTATTGGACCTCAATAACCGGTTGTCTGTTTCATTGCGGTCTGTCGAAATTATGGATCAGAACATAAGGAATAGGAGGCAGGAATGAAGAAAATTGTGTACTGTGCGGACGGAACCTGGGATGGAAAATCCAGCGCCACAAACGTGTTCAAGCTTTTCAGCGCTCTGCTCGTTACCTCCGGACAGATGCCTTTCTATGATAGCGGCGTCGGCGCAGATGGAAATCCCCTTGAGAAATTAGCCGGCGGAGCCTTTGGCGTCGGTCTCTTCCAGAAAATTAAAGATGGATATACAAAAATATCCCAGGTTTACGAAGCGGGAGACCAGGTCTTTCTCTTTGGTTTCAGCCGGGGCGCCTACACGGCGCGCAGCCTGGGAGGGATGATTGCAGCTTGTGGCCTGCCTTCAAAGAACTTCGACGATCAACTGGTGGACAAAGCCTTCCAGGCCTACCGTGACAGATCGCAGAGAGCCGCCATTCTTGACTCTCTATCCTCACAATATGCCATGTCTGATGCGCAGATCACCATGGTTGGTGTTTGGGACACCGTAGGGGCGCTCGGCATACCAGCAATTTTCGGTGGAGTCGACCCTGCGATCTATGGATTTCTCGATACATCCTTGAATCCTAAAATCGCAAATGCATTTCAGGCCCTGGCCATCGACGAGCGGCGGAAGGAGTTTCCGCCAACACTCTGGACGTCCAATCCCGCACCCGGGCAGAGCGTTCAGCAGGTGTGGTTTTGTGGAGTACATAGCGATGTGGGCGGAGGCTACGACGTGGGTGCGGACGCGATTGCTACCGCTCTATCTGACATCACGCTGAGCTGGATGATGAATAAGGCGCAGAGCCTTGGAGTAGCATTTTCGCCTGCAGCCCTGGCCCAATATCGGTATCCACTCGACCCCGCGTATGCACTCGATCAACTCCATGATTCGTGGAGCCTCATATGGGGATTTCCGGTTCGCCGTAGCGTCCCGCCGGCGTCATCACTCGCCAACAGTGTTCTTATCCGCTGTCAGCATCATGTTGGATACAGTCCGGGCAACCTTACTCTGCAGGCGGGCATTCCGGCGCCCACGTATCCGCTTCTCGTGGTCGTTTCGGACGCACCCGCTCCTCCTCCGGCGGCGAATCCACCTGCGCCTCCCTCAACTCCAGCGGCCGGACCCTAATCTTCCGACCACTCAACATACGCTTCACGGAATCAGGTTTCGGAAGTAGTCGTTCAACAGGCGATTCTGGGGATCGTATTGTTTTCGGGTTTCACTCATCGCTGTCAGCCGGTCTCCGTATGACTTCTTTACGATTTCCGGTGTCAGTCCGGCTGTCTGATTGAACAGGGGTACGCCGTTACGCTCGATGCAGAACTGATTGTAGACTCCAAGAAACTCGCCCCAGCCGGGGTTTCCTGTCGATACAGGGTCGATCGTCATCACTGGCCCATCCCATGAGTAGGAGAGCAGTGATTTTTGATCCTGCGCAATGCGGTAACCCACATACAACAGGTTCGACCGGTATCCCGTCTGGGCATAGTAGTCTTTGCAGAACTTGAAGAAATCAGTGATGGCGGCGGGATAATCATCTTCCGGAAACGCGAATAGGCTGAAAGTATAGCGGCTGTCGTTCGACACCTGTGGATAATCGATAATCTGGTCTCCCGGAATCGTATAGTCGCTGGAGACAATGGTTTCAAGCGTAAGGCGCCACGACGCATTAAAGGCATCGATAATGCCATATCGAACCGTGGGGTTCGAGACAGTTTTCTCGATCTCATAGCCGAATTTTGGCCCGGAAGTTCCCCAGATATGATTCCTGATCGCCCATGCCGCTCGGTCCGGTTCACCCGTCGCCCCGGGATTGTACTTGCGAAACTCCACAGTGATCTTGTCCGAGAACGGAAAGATATAAAGCATCATTGACTCGTTGAGAGCTTTCAGGTCCGGCAAAGCACTGACGAAGTCCGTGAGGCTGAAGGTTTTGTGATGCACTGCCATCGGCATTAATGGGCGAATCTTATAGGTCGCTTCATAAACGATGCCAAACAGGCCATAACTGCAGCGGACTTTCTGCATAAGCTCAGGCTGCGTGCTCTCGTCCACCTGAAGAAGGTCGCCGTTTGGGAGGACCATCTTGACTGCAGTGATGTATGACCCCACCTGGCCGTACTCCCCCGCAAAGGACGCGTCCTTGGTTCCGGCGCAGGCCGCGCTTCCCACTGACAGGTTGCCGATCTCGGTATTTACAAAGAATTGCAGCTTACGGGCTTCAAGCGCCTTGGCCAGATCGATGTGGATAGCATCCGCCTGAGCCGTCAGTGTATCCTCCCCTATGTTCACAATCTGATTCATCTTCATCTTGATGAGCGTCCCGCCGTCCGCAGTACCGCATGGCGATGTGGAATGGTTCGAGCCGACTGCGCGAACAGGAGACGGATATTTCACCGGGTCCTTCATCACCGCCACAATGTCATCCACTGAGTATGCTTCAACAATGACTTTGGGATTCGAAATGACATCACCAAACCAATTCGTTACGACGTTATCAGGCATAGACTCCACCTTCCTTGCGAGCGGGCGGATATTATTCGGGCACAGCCGGCAAACGACGGGTCAGCGCACAACAGCTGCTTTGGCCACTCAAAGTTATGAAGAGAACATGAAACGAACAGAGCCGGTATCTCGGTGAGAGAATGCCAGCGGTCAGGATCCGAGCGAAAGAGAAGCGCGCAGCTTGGGGGCCTGAGAATCGCCGAATGGTATGACGCGAAGACTGTCAAAGTCAAGCCGGACTCGGCGTCCCGCACTTCCTCGCCGCTATCAAAGCGCAGCAGTGCGCTTCTCTGCCTCCGCTCCTCACTGAGGCGGGCGCATTTGGTTTTACGCTGCAGGGAGTGGGCCCTAGCATGCAGCCCCACCGGCTACTGCTGCGCCGTGTTGAATCCATACTTTGCGGCGCTTTTGTTTCCTAGAACGCTTGGGCCAGCATGCCAATGTAAAAACCGAATGAACCGCAATTGAATGTTGCCTGGCTGGCCCTCGAGTGCTAGTATTACCGCTGCCTTTCTTCCCGACACCGCAGGCAGCTGAGAAAAAGAGGGCGCTTCAAGGGGCCAGACCTCCCAGGTTGTATGTACGGGCCTCCAGCGCGTTTTTCCCGAATAAACGTTCGGCCCGGTGCTGAATCGGACAATTCATTCAAGGAGCAATAAAGGCCGGATCACGGTCACATCAAGCTCAGAAATTTGTTTCGCTTCCCTTTACTTCAGTTCTGCGCGGCTAGGTCTCGCTTCTCTCCAATATTTGCGGAAATTGGTGCGCTGCCGGACCACACCGATTCGAGTAGAACGCACATGAACAAAGCCATAGGCACTACAACTATCGGGACTCTCATCCTCGCAGGGCTGATTTTTCAAGCCAGGAATGCCGTCGGTCCTAAGACTGAGCAGGTTAGCAGTAACACCCCCGCTCCCTTGGCGAATGTCCCGCCGAGTGGCGGACCTTGGATCGCTTCCTGCAAATATTGGTCCGCAGCGCGAACTGTGGTTTCTCCTGGAGCGGGACAGCTTGTTCCTTTCACCTGCGGGCATGACTCCTGGGGTATTCCAACCAGCGGGCCAGATCGTGCGCAGATCAGCGCGATCATCGCAACCGTTCCCGATCCCATTCACAGCCATCTCGCTCTAGACTTCGACCGTTCGATCGATGCAATCCTTCTCGCTGCCGCAGACAATCACTATCTCAGCAGCTATTACTGGCTGCCGTGGCGGAGCCGGATCGGATCCTCAGGCCAGGTTACCTCCAATGCAACCGGGTCGGTCCACGCAAATATCGTGCGCGAGCGGCAGCCCGGTCTCATCATCCTCCACTACACACCCGATGCGAGTAAATGGGGACAGCAGGACTCAGCAAGACTCTCATCGAGAGATTATCGCCGCGTGATCTATCTCTTTCTGGTGGCTGAAACGCCCTCCCTTGGCGTCAATGGCAACCAACTGCAGAATGCCTTTTATTACGAGAAGGCTCTCAAAGATCAAGGCGCAAGGCTTTCGGTTGGCTCCTGGCCGTCTATTCCCCCAGCTGAGCCAGAAAGCCGCCCGCCGCAACGGCCAGGCCGCTCCGCAAACGCAGCAAAGCGTCTCCGAGGCGATAAAGCGAATAGACTGTTGAACCCGGCAAAGCCCTGCCCGGATGAAAATGATCAACTCTCCATTATTGGGCCTCTTTATTCCGGTTCAGCCGCTTCGCTGCATGCGGGCATAGAATCTGCCCTGCCGGGCCTGTGCGAGCCTCGCCCCTCCATCGCCGGAGTCACCGGCACCGTGATTGCTGCGCAGGAACTGGATCCAGATGGCAGACATATCTATCACTCTTTCGGAGAAAATGTCTCTTTCGAGCAGGACCGCTTCCTGCAATCGATTGCCGCGTCAGGCTATGACCTCAGCAGGGTCGCCGTGCTGTCTGAAGCGGGAACCGTCTTCGGCGCTATCAAGTCAGCGTCCTCTCCCGGCCCTCCCACGAGTTTTCGCCCCTCCGATGCCGACCTGAAAAAGCAAGGCACCATCCTGTATCTGCGATTTCCTCGCGAGCTCTCATTGCTTCGCAACGCTGAGCCGAATCAGTCCGCAGCCGAATCCGGCGTGACGCCGACTCCTTATCTCAACTTGTCGCTCAAGGACAATAGCGCCGATGATACCGTTCCCCGTTTTTCGACGAACCAAAGTCCTCTGTCACTCGAGGCGCAGCTTATGGCGATTGCTCATCAGATCCAGCGCGCCCGCAGCCAGTTCATTGTTATCTCCGCCTCAAACATTCTCGACGTGATATTTCTCAGTCAATTCCTTCATCGAGCCTGTCCTGATGCACGCATCGTCATCCTGAACGGCGTGGACCTCCTGTTTGAGCGCGACGCCAACAACGCGCCTTATATCGGCTCAATCGCCATCTCCCCTTATCTTCTGTCGACTCTTGATTTTGGAAGCCGCATGCAGTGGCTCCATGCCGATTATCAGGCCGAAGGCATTTACAACGCAGCCAGCTTCACCTTCTGGAACGGCGCGCGTGATAGGCCTCCGGTTCTGGCCGGATATCGCAACTACCCCGTTCCGGATCCGCACGGTGATCCTGATCCTTCCAGGTTCGCGGTCCAGTTCCAGCAGATTCCCCTATGGGCCACCGCCATCGGCGCGGACGGCTACTACCCGCTCGCCGTGCTCAACTGGTGCGGCAGCGATCTTGAGGCGGTCCTTCCCACCATTTCAATGCGGTCGGGACCAGAACCCTGTACAGAAACAAAAACCGCAAGCCTCGGCGCCGCGAAACAACATGTCTGGGAACATGTTCCGGAATCGATCAACGAAAACTCCGGCATTTCTCCCTCGTTGCTGTGGGGAATACTCGCCGGATTCATGTCGCTCGCCTGTATCGCCCATTGCGTTCTGCTGCTGAGCGCAGATTTCTGGTCTCCTTTTACGCGTGACCTTGCGATCGACCGAAATGATCTGCCATATCGGAGAGCCATCCATATCAATATCGGCACCTCTGTCCTCACAGCTATGGCCTTTGTGACCGGTTATCCGTTGCTGCGTATTGGTCACTATTACCACCTCGCTCATGGCACCTACCCTCTCGCCGTGCTGCTCCTCGGCACCGCAGCCCTAGCAGTCGTATGCACTGCCCTCAAGACGTGGCCTTACCGCTATCACCCGAAACAGCGATTGTATTGCTTCTTCAATCTTGTCTCTCTTGCGGCTCTAGTCGGAACCATCGCATTCTGGGCACTCATATGCGGAAGCGACACCCGCAACGGCCACTACACTTACGCTGGCCTTTTCTTCTGCAATCGGTGTATTCGGCCGCTTAACGGAGTGTGTCCGTTATTGCCGATCCTGCTACTTCTCTTTGCTTGGTATCTGTGGGCCATCTACCAGACCGCCCGGCTCCGTTTCTCTGAGATACACCGGCCTCGGATCGCGCGACAATCGACCCATACCGGCAACTATCTGCCGCGGGACAATGCCTATCCGCTCTTTGTTCCAGACAATACGCTCGAAGGCTGCACCCGCTTCAGCGACAACTGTCTTTACCAGAACATCACCTGCCTTCTTATCAGCCGCGAAGTCCTCGTCAGGCTATGCGCAAAGCTACAATTCGAGTCAGCCGCGCACGTTCGGAAGCTGGCAACCTGGATTCAGCGGCACATCAATCAGGTCCTGGGCTGTATTTACATCGTCCTCTTTTGGCTGTGTATCTCCGCGAGCCACATTCACGCCCTCGATCACTTTCTCTTTTCGCCCGTGCTCTTTACCTCTGGCCCGACGCTCTACGAATTCCTGATCGCCGCTCTATTTTTTCCGTTGCTCATGGTCGTTCTCTCCGGATGGCTCAGGGTCATACTCATCTGGGGCGCGATAAGCAGGGGTTTGCTTGAACCCCTCGAGCGTATGCCGGTTCGCTTCGCTTTCTCTCGATTTAATGGCGGAGGATGGTTCAGCATGCTTCGCCAGAAAGGTCTTCATATTCGCTGGCGTGACATGGCCCGCACGACTGAGTCGATTCGGCAGATCGTTTATCATCCCGATCACAGTAAGAATCCAGCTCTCTATGCAAAGCTCCTTGAGCAGTACGAGAGAATCAACGTCAGGATTTACGAGCTGATGGAGAGCATCAAAGGCGCCGCTCCGCTGATTCCGCAGTCTCCGCTTGCGCCATCCGCAACTACCCCGCCGTCTCCCGTTATGGCAAACACTCCATTGCCCCCGGCAGAGTCCGATGATTCATTCGACGCCGTCGCAATGCGCGCCAAGAAGTCGGAAGATGCCTGTCCGTCAGACAACTTGTGGGACCTCCCCGGGGACTCTGCCGAGCTTTGCAACATCTATTACGTCGAGGAAGGCTACGCCTGCTTCTGTCGAATTCTCATTGAAGACTTGCTCGCTGATTACTGGGACAAGAAACGAATCGGACTCGTCGAAGACATCAGCGACGAACGCGCGAAAAGCGAAGCGTCTAAACAACAGGAGTCCGGTGAGCCGTCCCTCAACCAGTTGGCGGAGGAACTCATCGTCCTGCGCTATGTTGCTCTGATTCGCGCGGTGCTCATCAATATCCGCTACCTTATGTTGTTCGTCTCCACTGCCTTTGTGCTTGCGCTTATCGGCTGGAACTCATATCCATTCCAACCGCACGCCTTTATCGACTGGTGCTTTACAATCCTGCTTGGCATCCTTACGATCGGCTTTGTCTCCGTCTTCGCACAAATGCATCGCAATGCGATACTGAGTCGCGTCACCAATACCACGGCCAACGAACTTGGCTGGGAATTCTACGCCCGCATCTTTGCCTTCGGTGCGTTTCCTGTGCTCACCTGGCTCGCCTATCAGTTCCCGGACGTAGGTGGAACCATCTACAGGATCATTCAACCGGGGCTTCAGGTTGTAAAGTGAGCGCGTCATGGATACGAATGGCCCGGTGCGGACATAAGCCCGATATTCGTTGACAGTTCGATACCTGCTGAGTACAGTCTTTGCCCAAATTCGAACTCCGTCGGAGGACGCTCTATGCTTAACTCCACCACTCTCGAAGTAGCCATGGGAATGGCTCTTGTCTATCTCGTTCTAAGCCTCTTCTGCACTGCGATCAATGAGGCTCTTGCTGGAATTCTGGGTCTACGGGGGAAAAACCTGGAAAAGGGAATTAGAAGCCTGTTTACCGATGGGCTTAAAACGGCGGCAGGCGCCGACGGCACGGGCGCTGTGACGCTCGCGCAGGCGCTCTATGATCACGGACTTGTGCAGAGTCTCTATAGAAGTACACCCAGCGAAAAAGCAGGCCTGTGGGCAATGAAATTCCGCTCTGCTCTTCCTTCTTACATACCGCCTCCGATCTTCTCCAGCGCCCTTCTCGATGTGTTATTTCCCGGGATCGAATTGACATCGACAAGCGCGAGCACAGGAGCGGGATCGCAGAATCCGGCGTCGTTTCAAGCCGCGCAAACAGGCAATCTGTCCGCGATGCTGACCTGCCTGGAGGCCCTCCCTGAAAGCAAGGGAAAAGAAGCAATCGTAACGCTGGTGAAGCAGGCCGGGGGTGACATTACGCAGACACGCCAGTCATTGGAGAGCTGGTACAACGCCGGCATGGATCGCGCAGCGGGCTGGTATAAGCGGAACACGCAGAAAATCCTCCTGGTCCTCGGACTGTTCATCGCAGTCGGCATGAACGTGGATTCAATCGCACTCGGGCGGGCTTTATGGATCAGCCCGGCCATCCGCTCATACACGGTAGCTACCGCGGAGCAATTTGCGCACGACAGTTCGAACACAATCTCAAACCCGGATCCGTCAAAGCCCTTAACGATCTTGCAATCGCTGACCGCGCTCCCTATCGGATGGACGCGCCCGAAGTATCGCTTAATGAAAGACGAAGTCGTTGGCCTGTTCCATTTGCAGCGGCTTCCGATTCTCAGACTGCTCGTCGTCACCGTAGGCTGGTTTCTTACAGGAATCGCGATGACGCTCGGCGCTCCATTCTGGTTCGATACTCTGAGTCAATTTATGGTCATCCGTTCGACGATTAAGCCGCAGGAAAAGAGCTGAGCAGGAAGACCCCTGACCTGGAGGGGCCGCACCTCCGGCTTCTGCATTTGTCACGCGCCTGGAATAACGGACAGGACTTTGTTGATGGCGCCGATAATCTCGCCGGCGGTCGAGATGTCCGAGGCAATTGCGGCGATTTGAGCTTTCAATTTCGCCAGATCCGCATTCGTGCTGCTGATCTGTTCGAGAAGCGCCTGAAAAAGAGCCGTATCCGCGTGAAGCCGATACATCGCATCTTTAGTGAGTATGTCATCGACCTGCGCCTGAGAGGCATTCAGCGCCGCCAGAACACCGGGGTCCGTCGTGTCCTCGATTGCGGCTTCGTACTTGTCGTAGAGATCCCGGTAGGCCGCAAGTACAGCGGGAGCGAGTGGGATCGACGGCGGACGGGGAGGTGTGGCCGGTGGCGTAATCAAGCGCGATCCTCCTTTACTTTTATTGCGTCGGCAGCGACCGGTAGAACGTTCCGAGATTTTTCCCTGCCGCTCCCAGATCTTCCAGCTCGCCGCTCAACGACTCCGGATTGTTGTCAACGGCCGCTGTAGCCAGCGCGTGATGCACCATTGCCAGTTCGGCGAGTGAAGCGCGGAGCTCGGTAAGCTGCGCTTCCGATGCGCGCTGCTGCCGGACGATCTGCGGCAGCTTCATGATCTGCTCGCGGCGCTCCTGCGGATCGAGCGCGGTGGTTTGTCGAATGAACAAGGTCTGCTGGTTGATGATCCTGTTGTAGTCCCGTTGCTCCTGCTCCTGAAGCGTATCGAGGTCCTGCTCAAGTAGCTTGCATAGAGCGTCGATATGAGGGTCCATTTCCTGAATCTTCTGCGGCAGTTCTTTCTTGACCTTCTCGCTGACGAGAAACTGCCCGAGAGCATTCACTGCGGTGCTGATCAGGTTCTGGACGTCAGGGGTAATCGCAGGCGAGGGCGGCGCGGATGAAGTCGTTGTGATGCTACCGCCAGAGGTGGTCGTCACCGTGGTCGTTGTCGACGTGGTCGCATTCGCGATGCCCAGGGTGTTCTCAATCGCGGGCACCAGGGAATTGCCGAGCGCGCTGATGGAGTTACCTGCGGACTTTGACGCTGCGTCAAGCTGGGGTGAGCTTGTGCCGCTGGTGATGGCTACAAGCGACTCAGCATAGCACTTCAGCGCCTCCAGAACCGCGAGCCGCACCTGAATATCTTCATCTGACATTAAGGGCTGGATATTGCGCGGATTATAGACCGGCTCCCTAGCGTCGAACTCGGCGACAGCGTCATAGTTCTCCCGCAGATCGTCGAGCGCTTCTGCAGACTGGTATGCAGCCGCCGCCTGGTCCACAACCGGAGCCGTCGCGACAGAAACCGCTACGGCATGCTTTGAAAGGGTAGACAGGCACCCAGTCGTCGTGATGCCCAGTGTGCAGATCAGCGTCACTGCGATCGATCGCAATCTCCCCCGCGAGGAGCCGACTGCGCCATGGTCGAAACAGACCTGCATTGTGGCATAGAATACCTGAACCCAGTCTCTGTCAAGACAAAACTTGCTTATCGCATGTAAATGTCATGCAGTCAATTTTCAATGCACTATCGCCGGTGGTGGTCAACTTGTAAGATCGCGTGCGGCCAGAACATATTCGCAGGATTGACAACGCGTGCGTGTTCCTCTTCGGCAGGCGGCCTGTGCCGGCCGAATCTCTTATACTGCTGGAGACTGCTTCCGGAGGCACGCATGTCCACAGCCGCCTCATCCCCCGCAGACCAGCCGCTCTACGACCTCATTACCGGCACGGCTCCAGTGACGATCGCAGATGTGATCGCGCGTATGCAGGCGATCGATGCGTTGCTCCCAGTGAACGACGGCCTCAAGTGGTTTAACCGGCTCTATCTCATGGTGACCCAGCAGGTCGACCTGCACCCGCCGGGCGGCGCGTGGCAAAGTCCGGCCTGGCTCACTCGCCTTGATGTTGTCTTTGCAGGCCTTTACTTCAGTGCGGTCGCTGGTTTCCTCGACGGATGCTCCCCACCCTCGGCATGGAGCGCGCTCTTTGAGGCGCGCTATCGTACCGGCGTCGATCGCATCCAGTTCGCGCTCGCCGGTATGAATGCTCACATCAACCACGACCTCGCGCTGGCCCTATTGTCCACCGACGCCGAGTTGAACGTGGTTCCGGCACCGGGCAGCGTTGAATTCGCCGACTACCAATCCGTAAACAAACTGCTTAACACCGTCATGCCTTCGGCGCTCACCATGCTCGCCACCGATACGCTGGGCGTGCTCGCACAGGACACCGGCAAGATCGGTCGTCTGCTCGCCTTCTGGGATATCTGCCGCGCACGCGACCTCGCCTGGGATTTCGCCAATCAGTTGCGCACTCTTGTCGGGCCCACTCGTGATGCTGCGCTCAGCGGGCAGGACGCATTGACCGGCGCCCTCGGCCGCGCCATCCTCGCCACCGCATGAAGGCTCTCCGTGGTCGGTCAATCGAAAACAAACTGACGGCTTATATTAGCTGTTGCAGCAATCTAAGCTCAAACGCGGTTCACTGCGCGGAGATGCAGGTAATCGAATGCTCCGCGAACATATAGGCACCGGTGTGATCCTGGCCGATCCGGCGGCGAATCTTATCTTGGACAGTGCCTTCAACCATATCGTCGCTAGGATGTTAGCACCTATAAATAAATAGGTGTACTCGGCTTAAGTTCTGATTGAATCGCGGCGAAGTGCAGGAGTATACTCAACTTTTAAGAGAATTGAGATTAATTCGAACTTTCCGAAATTTACATTCTCTTTCCTTTGAAAGGTCTTTCTGACTTTGGGAGGGCTGTTCTGCGATCCATTTTTGTCAATTACCGAAGGTCTGACTCGGAGGGTATTTTTTCGCCGCCTAATTAACTTCTATGCAGACGTCGCATCTGGGACTATCATGCTGGGCTGTTGCGACAACCGTGTTCCGATGGGACGCATTGTTCTAAGGAGATCACGAAATGGATTTCGTTGGACGAAGCCTGGCCCTCAGCGTCAACGGACTCGCGAACGTAGCCGCACAGCTTTCTGTGGGGGTTGCAGAGATCTCTGCAATTGTCTCCGTAGAGACTCATGGAGCCGGGTTTCTGCCGGATCGACGTCCAAAGATTCTCTTCGAGCGACATATATTCTCTCGTCTGACCGCCGGTCAGTATGATGCCTCCAATCCAGGAGTAAGTTCGCCGACCCCGGGCGGTTATGGGGATGGTGGGGCATATCAATATGACCGTCTAGCTGAGGCCATAGTGTTGAATAGGAGTGCTGCGCTGCAGAGTGCGTCTTGGGGCATAGGTCAGGTTATGGGTGAGAATCACGCGGCAGCCGGCTTTGCCGATGTTGAGACGATGGTTACCGCTATGAGCCTCTCTGAGGATGCACAGTTAGCTGCGTTAGGTGGATTCATTGCAAGTAATGGGCTCGCAAAGCCCCTGGCCGTTCACGACTGGGCCAGCTTCGCGCGGGGGTACAACGGTCCCGACTACGCGACAAATCGTTACGACATTCAACTGAATGGCTACTATCAGAAGTATGTAGTCGGAGCGACACCGGATCTAGAGATACGGGCTGCCCAAGTGTATTTAGTCTTTCGGGGCTTTGACCCGCATGGTATCGACGGAATTCCTGGACCAGCAACGAGGAGCGCACTAATCGCTTTCCAGAACTCGATCGGAGCCTCACCCACAGGAGTTCTCGATAGTGCCACAATGCAAGCTCTTCTGCCGCCTTGATACAGATCCCCGGTTCTTCGCGTGCGCGGTCGATGTAACGCTACGCAAGCACATCGAGGATCTTCATCTCGAAGCTGCACGCTTTCGCTAGACGGCTCGCCATTGCCCGTGGCCACTGCCACAAATCATTCGGGAAGAGTCATATAAGCGACCGTAGCCAAGGATGATGGGGAATTCACGTTCGCAAACATTCGTCCCGAAGGGCCGCACACCGCAAAGGTTAGAGCCGCCGGGCTTCTTTTCCTGTGACTCTTACCCCGGATATGTTCTTCTTTCTGACGGGCATCAAGTTCAAAATCTCCGGTGGCGTAACTTCCGTTACGGTTGTGGCCTCCAGCAATGAGATAGAAGAGAAGCAACTGAGAGCAGAGGAACAGTAGCGAGTCTTCGGCATAATACCGAATTTCTACGTCACATATGATCCCCGTCCTGCTCCCTTAAGCACAAAGATGAAATTTGCACTTGCAATCAAGTTCAATCGCGATCCGGTCACGTTACTCGGGGCGGCTCTCCACGCCGGCGCGGACCAGGCAGCGGATACACCCAACTATGGACAAGGCGTGGAAGGCTACGCGCAACGGTTCGGGGCCAATTGCGCAGACATCGTGGTCGACAATACAGTTGGCAACGCTCTTCTACCTTCCCTCCTGCATCAGGATCAACGCTATTTCTATAAAGGTTCGGGAACCATAACGTCCCGACTTGCTCATGCGATCGGGAACGCGTTCATCTGCAGAGGAGACAACGGTAAGCTACAACCTAATTACTCGGCGATCGGCGGGAACCTCGCTGCTGGAGCAGTTTCGAATCTCTGCTATCCGGCGAGAATCCGCGGGGGCGAATTGGTTCTGCAAAACGCGGCAATCACGGCGGGTGCTCGTATCGTTGACGGCCAGTTGCAGGAATTCGTGCTGCGCCGGTTCACGACCCGCTCGAGGTGAGTTCGCTGATCCCTCCCAAGTCAGGCAGACCCTGAAGCCGAGGCTATGTATGCCGACTCCGCCGGTTATGCCACGCTGGTGGTGCTCGGTCGCCTCAAATCCGTAGAGCGATTCCGTGAGCCCTATCAGGAAGGGAGGAATCCAAGTGCGGACAATCGTCCATCGTGTCGCGGTTAATCAACCAGAAGGTGGATGATCATCCACCTATTTTTGAATCTCCGTCGCTCTGCCGGGGAATACATTGACAGGTCGCACAAAGAGCCGGCGGCAGTATTTTTTTGCCATTTGGAGGCACCGTACGCAATCGTACGAGATAGGCTGAAAATCCAAGGATTTTGCTAGGGAGGCGGCGGGGTCTCCGCCACCCGCACCTCTATCGACTGGTTTTCAGGCGGATTAGATATTGAGGGCGTGGGCGGAAGCCCCGCTACTCCTGTGTACGATACGTGGACGATAGTTTCGGCATTTTGGCATTTTTGGCGCTTCATTCACCTTGTCTGCGCTGTAAGTTACAGATTCCATGGTCTGTGGAAAAGCTCGACTCCCGCCGCCTCCACCATCATAAGTTGTTGAACCCATTGCGCTTATTGGAATACCGAGAGTGTTCCTGTGCTTAATACGTACTTCAAGGGTCGCTAAGTAGCACTAAATTCGGGATATAGCGGGCCTTGTTTTCCACATTACCCTCACAGCTTTCTGTCTGCACTAACCGAAGCCGCGAGCAATTCGGGATTTTGGTATATGTTGCCGATCACTTCGAAATAAGGAACGCACAAGCTCCAGCTCGTCGAAGGGTTTGCGTTGACGGCTTGCATCTCGTTTAGCTTCTTCCAGCGGAATCCGGCCTCATTCCATTCACAAATACAGTTCACGTACCCGATGTCGGGAAGATTGATTCTCCCAAGATCCCCCTCGTAGATCCCATTATTATTAATATCTTTGCAGCCGGTGAATTCCATCAGGATACGGTCTGTTGGGCCGAGCTTTCCATTCGGATAATCGCCGCCCATTGCGTCAAGGCCGCTATCTGGGAAATCCAATAATAACTTCTTGACTGTGTTTGCAATGGACTGCGGACTGGTGATCATATACCCGTTGTTGACATCCCACGCCCGAAACTTGATCTCCCGCATTGCTTCTGTGATTTAGTTTTTCGACCCTTTAACTAAAGCACTTCCTCCTGGTATTGCAAGGGCGAGTTATCCCCAGGCTCCAGCGCCAATCAAGTGACCTACGAGAGACTGGCAATCTTACGGACGTGGATTTCTATCGCTGACGCGGATGCAGGAATAAATGGATGAGCTTCCCGATCTTCTCGATAATGGAAGTTGATCTCAAGGACTTGATATTTCCCATCTCCGTAGCTGCGATCTCCATCGCGTTCACCGGGCAAGTAAACGTAATCGCCAACGCGTGGGATCACGCCCGTCTTCTTGAACGGAACCGCGTTGATTGTGCACTTCGTATTCACATCCCAAAAGGTGACGCAATCTTCGGTGACGCCTTTCACCTTGCGGAGTACCTTGAACTCTCGGTACAGTCCGTTCGTCGCGTAAACGAGAACCGGAATGCCGATGAAAGTGACAATGTCGGCAGCAAAGCTAGTTGGATCTGGCAATTGGAAAGTCATGCCGAAAATTGTAGCGCCGGGCTGTTGGCTGCATTGGACGGTGGTTGACCTACCGCCGCATGTGGTATCCACTATGGGCGGCAAGGGGGACCAGATGATCGGAAATCAGGAGCTCTATACGAAATGGTTGCGCGAATGTCCCGGCGCGGATCGATTCTCTATTGAACTAACTGGACCCGAGCCGTATCGGTGGAGAGTTAGCAGTTGGAGTTCGGAACGGTTCGGCGAAGTAATTTTGAGGGGAGCGGCAATCGGCGGTAATGAGAGCCAAGTCCGGCAAGAACTTTGCAGCCAACTGAAAGGAATCATCGCTGCTTTTGAAAATGAGAAATCAAAGATGGGCTAAAAATCTCGTGTACCCGTGGCGTACTCCGAAACCGCTTTTCGGGAGTTTTCTGCGTTTGTAGCGGCGTTGAAAACACAATAACTTATGTAGAATCAACAGCGCATTCTAATCCGGCTCCCGCCGCCTCCACCAGGATTAAACCGTCGATATCAGTGCGCTTATCGGAAGGCGGATTATCTGTGTGCGATAACCAGTATCAGCCGTCGATGACCACCGCCTGATCGAGCCACGGATCAAGGCCTCGACAAGGTAGGCAAAAAAGCCAACGCCCGGAACCTCGAGGGATTACGAGTTCTTCTCGAAGATATAGGCGCCAGAGCACGACGGCGAATCCCGTCAGCTGTGCTTCACCGCGCACCGGATCGTAGCCGACATCCAGCCATTCAATTGCAGCACCCCGCTTAATGCACTCAAAGCCGTATTTCAAATGGCCTGGCGATCTGTCACACTTTGAAAGAAACTTGCCGGGAACTCCGTCTGGCCAACCTGGAAGATTCGTTCAGATTAATTTTTCTGCCGCTTGATCTTTCTGCCCGAAAAATAGAGCCGGGCGCTGAGAACGACAACAAAAGAGGATTCCGCTCGTTCTCGTAGACAGCTACCCCTGCCCGTGCCATGATGATGCCCTATTGAAACTGCGAGGTCTCCGATGCCGCAAATACTAAAGCAGATTGAACACATAATCGTGGTCATGCTCGAGAATCGTTCTTTTGACAATATGTGCGGATGGCTCTATGGAGGAGCTCAGGGTGCGCCGAAGACTTATCTGCCGGCATCCGCCGGCGGACAACCCGACCCCTATGAGGGATTGAATGATCAGCT
>Ga0335075_10003123_pt1 | contig 26477 bp, 23 predicted proteins | sample Lox_Sample_24_FD_206723 | JGI IMG/M metagenome (GOLD analysis project Ga0335075, IMG submission 206723) | Soil microbial communities from Loxahatchee National Wildlife Refuge, Florida, United States - Lox_Sample_2.4 | ecosystem: Environmental > Terrestrial > Soil > Wetlands | place: USA...
CGGGGCGTCCGGGAAGTCGTCGCGGGAGCGGTTCTGTTCCCACGGCGAGCACACCGACCGGCGCTGACGCCGCCAGGAGACGAGGCACACGGCGGTCAGCAGCAGGGCGATGACGGCGGCCGCCACCGCGGCCGACCAGAGCGCGAGCGGAACGCGCGACGCGTCGGCCGACTCGAAGGCGATGTAGGTCGTGGCCACGAGCGGCAGCACGGCCGCCGCCGTGGCCAGGGCCCGGGTCCACTTCAGCAGGTGGGCGGCCAGGCCGCGGCCGTCGGACTGGGCCACGATGCCGGCCGCCGCGCCGGCCAGCGCGACCAGGATCAGCACCGGCACGTCCCCGGCCCGCTTCAGGTCGGCCTGGTGCAGCGCGACGGCGAGCAGCAGCCCGAACACGGCCCAGCACGACAGCGTCGAGGCCGTGACCCAGCCCCGGGTGACCACCTGCAGCCCGATCTGGGCCCGCGACAGGGACCCGTTCGGCACCTCGATCACATGCAGGCCGACCGTGGGAAACCCGCCCTGCACATGGTCGAACGAGGGCGCCGCCTCCCGCGGCCGCCCGGCCAGCAGGCTGGCCTCGGTGATCTCGACCCCCTTGGGCGCGTCGATCTCGAAGTGGAAGCTGGCCGCGTTCTCGGCCGCGGGCACCGGGAACCGGACCCTGGTCGCCGTGAGCCCCAGGGCCGAGCACCAGACGCTGGTGCGCCAGGCACTGAGCCTGTGGCCCAGCGTGTACTGATCGTTCCGGAAGCCGGGCCGGCGGTAGTGCAGGTCCAGCGGCTCGTCGCAGCAGAACGTCAGCTCCCGCCGTCGCGGGGCCCCGGCCGGGATCATCACCCAGAGCACGAAGTTGTCCGCCAGCCGGTCGAGCATCGCCTTGAACATGCTGGACCGCGCGACGAGGTCGTGGACGGCCGGGGCGGCGGCGCCGTGGTTCAGCGCACGGTACGCGGCCGACAGCCGCCGCTGGTCCCCGCTGACGACCTCATGCACGAAGCCGGCGATGTCGCGCCGCCCGGCGTCACCGACGGCCGCGGCGCCCTCGATCTGGTCCAGCGCGGCGTCGGCGCAGGCCAGCAGCATCGATTCGGTGATGGCCTGGTTCTGCCGCAGCGACGGCAGGAACACCGCGCGGCCAGCGTCGTCGCGGAGCTGGAAGTTGACCAGCGTCTTGCGGCGCATGACCGAAAGCGGCAGCAGGCTGTAGACCCGGCCGTCGTCCCCGCGGAACAGCGGGGCCAGATCCGGCACGTGAAACTCGACGTTCACCGTGCGCACCACGGAGCGGTCGTCGCGGAAGCTGACGTGCTCGGTGCGGTGCGACACCCAGGAACTCCATCGCAGCAGCAGGAGCTGCAGCCGGCGCCCGCATTCCTGGCAGCACCGCGCCGCCGGATCCTCCTCGATCCGGGCCAGGGTCAGCTCGCCGGGAACCGGCCACGGCGCCATCCCCTCAAAGCTCAGCTCATGATGTGGCCTCGGCGGCCGCATGTCGTTCATGACACCCCTCAGGACGCAACGTCCCGCCTCGCGCGGCTTCCTCCTGTCTGTCCAGAGCGCGAGGCGACGCCCCAGATACGCCGGTCGCCTGTCTCAGCCGCCCTTGGCCGCCAGGTCTTCGTAGGCGGGCATGAGCTCGGCCCACCGCACGCCCGCGTCGCAGCGCTCCCGCCCGGCGATGTGGGCGGCGAGGTCTTCGATGTGGACCTGGATGCCTGACCCGTAACCGGCCAGGTACTCCAGGGACATGCCGCGTTCTTCGAGGACCAGGATCGTCTGGTCGCCGTCGGCGGTCAGCGTGGCCTCGGTGACGTGCTCGTCCGGCTCGTCGTTTTCCTTGACGATCACCAGCAGATGCCGCGGCGGCTCGCACGCCTCGACGCGCCCGGTGCCGTCCCATCCGCATGGCGGTCAACGCCCGGTCCCGGGCTGTGCTGGAGAAGGCCGGGCTGCGTTACCCCCGCACGGTCCATCTGACCTGGGATGAGCCGCTTCCCGGCCACGAACACGGCGACGTCGAGTACCGGCTGCGCCGCCTGGCGGCCGCGGCCTGGGTGATCACCCGCTGCCTACGGCGTGAAAGCTGAGCAGGTCGCCGGGTTGGCAGTCGAGCGCTTCGCAGAGCCGGGTCAGGGTGCTGAACCGGACCGCCCTGGCGCGCCCGTTCTTCAGGATGGACAGGTTGACCACGCTGACATCGACCCGCTCGGACAGTTCCGTCAGGGTCATGCCCCGGTCGGCGAGGAGCTTGTCGAGATGGATGGCAATGGCGTGGGTGTCAGGGACCGCGGGCGGCACTACACCGTCCCCTCTAGATCGGCGCGCATCTCGGCGCCGATCCGCATGGCCCGGGCGAAGGTGATCAGGCCCAGGCCGATCCAGGCCACCGGCCACGAGACGGACCAGGCCACGGGCCACTGACCCCAGTCGACATTCCAGGTGACCAACTGGCTCAGCAGGTTCAGCCGAGCGAACGCCTCCGTCACCGTGGCCACCAGCCCGCCGGCCAGCAGCCACCAGCCGAGGATCAGCAGCAGCCGGGCGGTCTGGGCGGTATAGACGCCGTCGCGGGCGGCGGCGCGGGCCAGCCGCTGCGCGAGGTAGAGCGCGCCCAGGCGGAGCAGGTCGATGGGCAACAGGGTGATCGCGCTGGCCAGGGCCTGCCGGAAGGCGGGATGGGCGGCGCATACGTTCGCGGTGTTCCAGGTGGCGCGCACGCCGGGGGACAGGCCGGAATGACCCAGGCCGCCGCCGGTGTGCGGCAGCAGTGCCTGCGCGGCATTCAGGCAAACGCCCTTCGGGGTCGGGCTCGGGCCGCCGATGTGGGCGCCGAAGAGCGGGCCCCGGCCGAACACGGCGAGGATGACCGTGGTGGCCGTCGCGAGGACGGCAACCCAGAACACCCAGGCGACGACGGTGGCGAGCGGCTCCAGCCGACTGCGCTGCTTCACAGTAGACGCGGACATGTGCGGCCTCGCTTAACGACTATCGTTATTATCGATAATCGTAAACAACGAAAATCGTTATGGCAAGGGCGCGGCGGCCTCGGGCCGGGGCGTCATCGAGTGAGCATGGAGACGCGGTCCGCGGGGCCGGGCTGTCATCGACTCAGCGCGCGGAACAGGGACCGGACGGCGGCGACCCCATCCCGGCCGTCGCCCGTGACCTCCAGCGCGAGCTCGGCGCTGTGTTCGTGAACCGACCAGTTCGCAAAGGGGCAGCAGTCGCGCTCCAGCGCGATCAGCGAGCTCAGCTCAGCGGCGACGCCGGGGTCCGCCGCGAAGACCAACCGCACGCCGCGGCGAGTCGTAGCCGTCCGCACCAGGAAACGCTCGGTCAGGGCCTCCCAGCGCGCGGCCCGCCGGGCCATGTCGCCGGCGCCGAGCGTGCAGGCCACCGGCGCGGATCCGCGGTCGTGGTCCATCGCCACCTCCAGGTTCGGGATCGTCGCCGCGATAAAATCGTGGTTGTTCAAGTCCGCTTGAAGTCAAGGGCTAACCCGTGCCAGACGAACTGCTGACCATCGGCGAGCTCGCCCGCCGGGCGGGGCGTCGTGCCTCCTCGATCCGTTACTACGAGGAGATTGGCCTGCTGCCCGAGCCCGTCCGCGTCGGCGGCCAGCGCCGCTACCCGACGGGAACGGTCCGCACGCTCGCTGCCATCGCGGCCGCCCAGCGGGCCGGGCTCTCCCTGCAGGAGATCAAGGGGGTGTTCGGGGCGGCGCCGGGGGAGAGCGACGCGATCGAGGAGTTTCGCCGCGTCGCCGCGGCGAAGCTGCCGCAGGCGTCCGTGGTGATCGAGCGCGCGACGGCGGCCAGGGAATGGCTGGAGCACGCCGCCGCGTGCGAGTGCCTCAGCCTGGAGGAGTGCCCGCTCCTCGAAGCAGACCACGAGCTTTCCGCCTGACCCGTTATGCGGACCCGGGAGGACGGGATGCCGAACACGGCTGGATCGGTGCTTGCCGGCGGCCTCGAGGGTCCGGCGCCCGTGTTCATCGCCCGCCCCGCGCTAGTTTCTACAAACGCTTGTTGTGTAAACTCCGCAGTATGACGTACGTGATCGGGCAGCCATGTGTGGACGTGATGGACCGGGCCTGCATTGACGAATGCCCGGTCGACTGCATCTACGAGGGCGCGCGGATCCTCTACATCAATCCGGACGAGTGCGTGGACTGCGGCGCCTGCGAGCCGGTCTGCCCGGTCGAGGCGATCTACTACGAGGAAGATCTTCCCGAAGCCCTGCGGCCATACCTGGCCGACAACGAGGCGTTCTTTACCGAGACTCTGCCCGGCCGGGAGGAGCCGATCGGCAATCCGGGCGGGGCCGCCCGGCTCGGCGTGGTCGGCGTGGACACCCCGCTGGTGGCGGGCCTGCCGCCGCAGGCCACGGCCCAGGAAGCCTGACCGTCATGGCCGGGGAGCCCGTCGCCGATCCCGGCCCAGACGGCGGGCGCGACGGCGGACGGGGCGGCGCGGGCGGTCGGCGCCTGGAGGTGCTGCGGCTGCTGAGGGCGGCCGACGCGCCGCTGAGCATCGCGGACATCGCCCGGCAGCTCGACGTCCACCCGAACACGGTCCGGTTCCACCTGGACCCCCTGGTCAGCAGCGGCCTGGCCGAGCGGGTTGCGCCGGAGCCCGGCCGTCCGGGCCGTCCGCCGCTGCTGTTCCGGGCGGCGCGGCGGATGGATCCGACCGGACCGCGGCGCTACCACTTGCTGGCGGAGATCCTCGTGCACAACCTGGCCGCCGGCCCGGATCCGGCCCGGCACGCCGCCGAGGCGGGCCGCGCCTGGGGCCGGCGGCTCGCGCCGCTGATAGGGAGCGGCGCACAGAGCCGCGCCCCACACCACGCCGACACCGGTCCGTCCGGGCCTGGTGAGCCGGTCGGCCGGCTGGTCTCGCTCCTGGACGAACTCGGTTTCGCCCCGGAACTTCGGGTCACCGACGAGGAGGTGCGGGTAGGTCTGCGCCGGTGCCCGTTCCTAGAACTGGCTGAGTCGCGAGCCGAGGTGGTGTGCCCGGTCCATCTGGGCCTGATGCGCGGAGCCATGGATGCCTGGGGGGCGCAGGTAACCGTGGACCGGCTGGAGGCCTTCGCCCAGCCCGACCTCTGCGTCGCGCACCTCGCCCCGGCCGGGACGCGCTCATGAACCCCGCCTCCGCGGTCGCCGTGGTGGCCGCCCTGGCCGCGGGTTCACCGCCGGGGCGCGTCATCGCGCCGCTCGCGGTGGCCATGGCCGCGCTGGCGGCCCAGTTGCTGTTCGTGCGGGCGGGGTGCGCCGGTGCGGGGGCCGGCCGGGCGGGTGGCGGGCTTGCGCGGGCGGTTTCCAGGGCGCGCCGGGCCGGTTCGGGGCGTGGGCAGCCGGGCCGCGCCCTCGGCGACGCCTTCCCGAGCCGCGTGGGAGCCCCCCGTGACGGCGGGCGCGGCGCGCGGGTCCGAAGGGTCCACCGGGATCAGCCAGATCGCCGACGTCGCGCCCGCCGTGCGTCACCACCCGGCCAGGCGGCTAACCGGCGTAGGCCTTCTCCAGCGCGGCGATGTCCAGCTTGATCATCTGCATCATCGCCTCGGTCACGCGCCGGACCTTCTCCGGGTCGGGGTCGCTCATCATGTCGCCCATGACGGTGGGAAAGACCTGCCAGGACACCCCGTACCGGTCGGTGACCCAGCCGCATGCGACCTCCTGGCCGCCATCGGAGAGGCGCGACCAGTAGTAATCCACCTCGGCCTGGTCCTGGCACGGGATCATGAGCGAGATGGCCGGCGTGAACTTGTACTGCGGCCCGCCGTTCAGCGCCAGGAACTTCTGGCCGTTGAGCTCGAACTCGACGGTGATCACCGACCCGGCCCGATCGGGCATGGCCTCGGTGTAGCGGGCCACCCGGCCGATGCTGGAGTCCTTGAAGATGCCGGTGTAGAAGGCCGCCGCCGCCTCGCCCTCGGTGTCGAACCACAGGCACGTCGTGAACGCCTTGTCGGACATCGGTCCCCCTTCCTGGAGCACGCGGTGTGCGCGAGCGTGTTCTCGGTTGCGGTGACGCGCGAGCGGTTCTCAGGGTGCGGTACCGCCCGAGCGCCTGCTCAGTGCAGACGAATCGGCGACCGCGAACTCATCGCCGGCCGCGCGCGACACCGGCCAGGAACTTCCGGACTGCCCGCGGGCTGGTCAGCACAAACACATCGGCCGAGCCCGCGTGCGCGGCGATCTGCCGAAGGATCAGCGGCAGGCTGTGGCGCCGGTAGCCGATCACCCAGCGCCAGAAATCGGCCCGCTCGCGCGAGCGCCGCAGCGCCCGCCGCGCCCCGGCCCAGGATGACAACACGTCGCACGGGCCATAGCCTGACCCACCGGGCCCCGCAGAACCAGCTCACGGAGGGCCGGGCTAGGGAGAGGCACGCAGGTGACGGACGGACCGGCGGGCGCGCACACGGCGATCGTGACGGGCGCCAACCACGGCATCGGGGCGGCCACGGCCGCGGCGCTGGCCCGGCAGGGGTGCCGCGTGCTGTGCGCGTTCTTCCGGCTCGAAGACCCGCCCGATCCCGGGACGCCGCAGGCCTACCGCGACCGCCGGGCGCTGCACGGCGAGGAGGCCGCGGCGCGGATCCGGGCCGAGGGCGGCCGGGCGGTGGCGATCGAGGCCGACCTGTCCGACCCGGACGCCCCGGCGGTCCTGTTCGATGCCGCCGAGGCAAAGCTGGGCCCGGTGGACATCCTGGTCAACAACGCCACGGGCTGGCTCGCGGACACGTTCACCCCTGAGGGCGCGGACCGGCACGGCCGCGATCTGCGGCCGGTGACCGCGGCGTCCTGGCGCCAGCAGTTCACGGTCGACGCTATGGGCGCCGCGCTGATGATCGCCGAGTTCGCCCGGCGGCACATCGCCCGCGGGGCGGGCTGGGGCCGGATCATCGGGCTCACCTCGCGCGGCGAGCTGGGTTTTCCCGAGGAGGTCTCCTACGGAGCGGCCAAGGCGGCGCAGGAGGACTACACGATGTCCGCCGCCGCGGAACTGGCCAGGTACGGGATCACCGCGAACATGGTGCACCCCCCGGTCACCGACACCGGCTGGGTCACCGACGCGGTCCGCGAGGCGGTCGCGGCCAGCACGACGCTGGTCCACGTCGCGCGCCCGGAGGAGGTCGCCGCCGTCATCGCGTACCTGGCCTCGGACGCCGCCGCCCTGATCACCGGCAACGTGATCACGCTGCGCTGACCCGGGTGCGCGCAGGAAGCTTCGGCCCCGGCCCCCGGCGATCACGTGCCGCCCCAATGTGACATACGCGGGGTTGTGCCGCCCCCGCCGATCGCTCACGATGTACGGGACACGCCGGTTCTTGCCAACTCCGGTACGTTGTCGCAGCTAGAAGGGCCCCCGGGGGTGGTAGCCCGGGGGCCTGCGCGCTGATCAGCGCGGGGTTAACCCGCGCGTTGCAGGTCGCCGGCGATCTTCTCGAGTCCGGGAAGGTCGTGGACGACGAGGTCGCGTCGGCCGGTCCGCACCATCCCGCGCCGTACCCAGCCCGCTATGACGCGCTCGACCGTCTCACGCGAGACGCCGATCCATTCGGCGAGATCGGTGCGGCTCAGCGGGACCGGAACGCGCCGCGAATGGCCGATGGCGGGCCAGGCTGGCTCGTCGCGGGACAGCAGTTGGAGCAGGAACACCGCCAGCCGCCGGCCGGCCGTCTCCCCGGCCATCAGGCAGATCCGGTCCTCGGCGGCCGCGGCCCGGTCATCCAGGTAGCGGGCCAGCATCTCCCAGCCCCGCGGCGTGTCGTCGAGGATCTGCCGGAACCGGTCCCGGCCCACCCCCCAGGCGCGTCCGTCGGTGAGCCCGGTCACGGCCAGCCGGCGCGCGCCGGCCGGATCACCGAACAGGACGTGCTCGCCGACGAGGTCGCCGGGACCGTGGATCGACAGCAGCGTGCGCTGCCGGTTCGGCGGCGCGGTCGCGGCCGTTGTCACGAACCCGCTCTCGATCATCAGGATCGGCTCCTCAGCGTGCGGGGTCCCGGGCGGCGAGATCCGCTCGCCGCGGGCGAATCCCTGCTCGTGTCCCACGGCGCGAATGGCGCGGATGAGGCCGGCGCCGGCATCGGCCGGCCGGCGCCGTTCCTCACCAAGCAGCGGGGTGTTGATGGTGGCCTCCGTGGCGCGCTCAGCCGACACCGGAACTCTTCTGCTTCCCGCGCCGCCCGCGGCGAGGCCACGGCCGCCTGCGACGAGGCCGCGTGCGGCCGCGCAGACGGTGCGAGTCCGGGTCAGCGTCGTCGTCGTCTTTCTGCATCTCGGCGGGATCCGCGGCCAGGTACGCCGTCACCGGCGGCGTCGCCAGCCCGTGTTGCGGGCGTTCCTCGGCCTGGACCACGGCACCGCTGGCGCCGCCCGGCGGCGCCCCGTGAGCGACGTAGGGCCCGGCCCCGGTCAAGAACAGAATGGCTGCCGTCAGCGCCGCGACAATCCGCCGAATGAGAGCGCTTTCCCAGTTCATTGGGCCACCTCGATCCTTTGGGCCAACTCCGCTAGGGCCACCGCTGCCGCGGACGTCCGAGTGGTAGATCGGATGTGCCGTCCGCCTGGATGGTTGGTATCGAACCTACATTCGAAGCAATGAAGGTGTCAATGGCTTGACCCGAACGACTGCGCGAGCGCGATAAAGGCCCTAAAGTCGGTAGGCTCAGCGCGTGCGGGCGTTCGAGTCGGTGTCGACCTGGCGGCAGCCGCTGCCGGCGCCCGCGTCGCCGGAACGGACCGCGCTGATCAGGAACGTCGCCGCGCGGGTGGCCGGGATCGCGCCCGGTCGGCTCAGGGTCGCGATCGACGGCCTGACCTGCGCGGGCAAGACCAGCTTCGGGCACGAGCTCGCGGCCGCGCTGCGCGACCTCGGCCGGCCGACGATGCGCGCGTCCATGGACGACTTCAAGAACCCCTGGCGCGAGGCGCGCGAGCTCGGTTACGACCGGCTGAGCGGCGCGGGTTACTACCGCAACGCCTACGACTTCCGCTCCGCCCGCGAGCTGCTGCTGGCCCCGGCGGGCCCGGACGGATCCGGCGAGCTGGTGCTCTGCGCGCACGACCCGCTGACCGGCGAGGACCACCGGGGCACGACGATCACCGCCCCGGCCGACGCGGTGCTGATCGTCGACTCGGTGTTCGCGTTCCGCCCCGAGTACAACGAGTTCTGGGACTACCGCATCTGGCTCGAGGTGGACGCCGGCCTGGCGCTGCGGCGCGGCATCGCCAGGGACGGGCCGATGGAGGGCGCGGCCGAGGCGGCCAGCGTGCACCGCGACCGCTACCACGCCGCCGAGATGATCTACGTGGCCGAGGTCGGCCCGCTGGCGCTCGCCGATCTCATCGTCGACAACACCGATTTCGCCCGGCCCGTGTTGCGCGACGCCTCGCCCCGCTGACCGATCGAAAGCCAGGGGATTTTACGCCCCGTCTCGTCCCCGTCCCGGCCGCCAGAACGGTCGTCCGGCCCCCCGGGTGTTGTGGTCCCGTCGCGACGGTCACCACGGGTTAGCCTGCCCCGCGGGTCCGGCCGTTGTCGTCATTCCGCAGAGCGAGATCTGGGTCATACCTCGGCGGTAGCGCCGCCCCGGCGGCCCCCCGGGTCATACTCCGGTCTGAGCGCCCGGACCGGGGCGAGACGGGGCGTAAAAAAATCGAGTTCTTGACGGTGTTACGTGCCGTGATCAACTTGAGGCCCCTGAACCCTCGGATATGCGGCGAAACCGTCCTACTCTGCTGGGTAGCCGGTTTTCGCCGAGGGTTCAGGAGCCTCACATGGCCCAGGCAGACGCTCTCCCTTCGTCTTTAGAGACCGCGGCCGCGACCCGGGAGAAGGCCAAGCTCCGCAAGGTGCTGGGCCGGGCCGACCTGGTGCTGTTCACCGCGTGCGCGATCCTGGGCTTCGACACCGTGGCCGCGTCGGCCGAGGCGGGCGCCCAGGCGATCACCTGGCTGATCATCTCGCTGGTGATCTTCCTTATCCCGTACGGGATGCTGACCGCCGAGCTCGGCTCCGCGTTCCCGGTCGAGGGCGGCCCGTACGAGTGGGCGCGGCTGGCGTTCGGCCGTTGCGCCGGATCGATCACGGCGATCCTGTACTGGCTGTCCAACCCGACCTGGATCGGCGGGACGCTGACCGCGGCAACGATCGCGACGCTCGACGGCCTGGTCCTGCACAAGCCGCTCGGCACGACGGCGGAGATCATCGTGGGGCTGGCCTTCGTCTGGGTGACGGTCGCGATCGCCATCGTCGCGTTCCGGATCGGCAAGTGGGGCCCGAACCTCGGCACGATCGTGAAGATCCTGGTGACCGTGCTGTTCACCGTGATGTTCATCACGTTCCTGGTCCAGCACGGGCGCCCGGCGCACGCCTCGTCGGCCGCCGACCTCAAGCCGTCGCTGTCGGGGTTCCTGACCGTGATCGGGCTGCTGGTGTTCCTCTGGGTCGGGTTCGAGCTGTCCAACGGCGCGGCCGAGGAGATGCACAGCCCGCAGCGCGACGTGCCCAAGATGATCCTGCGCTCCGGGGTCATCTGCGCCCTCATCTACGGCGCCTTGATCGTCGGGATCATCCTGGTGATCCCGAAGTCGGGCCTGTCGAACGTCAGCGGGTTCGTCGACGCCTATAGCGCGGTGTCCGGGGTGTTCCACTCGCACGGGCTGAACGTGCTGTTCGCGATCCTGCTCATCGTGACGCTGATCGCCAGCGGGTCGGTGTGGCTGGAGGGCGCGGACCGGACCCAGGCCATCGCGTCGCTGGACGGCGCCGGGCCGCGGTGGATGGGCCGGTTCACGAGCTTCGGCACGCCGATCGCGGTGAACCTGGCCTCGGGCGTGATCTCGTCGGGGTTCGTGTTCTTCGTGTTCCTGGTCACGAGCGGCAGCCTGGAGAACTTCTTCGCGGTGATGCTGTCGCTGACCGTCTCCACCACCGCGGTCAGCTACTTCTTCATCTTGCCGGCGCTGGTGCGGCTGCGAGTGAAGTACCCGGACACCCCCCGGCCGTACCGGGTCCCCGGCGGCATGGCGGGTGCCTGGGCGGCGGCGATCATCACCGAGGCGTTCGTGGTGGTCACCGCGATCACGCTGCTCTGGCCGGGAGCGATCAACAACCTGTTCGGCCAGTCCTACTCGATGGAGTCGTCCTGGGGCGTGTCCCGGCCGTTCTTCGAGTGGGTGACGCTGGGCGCGTTCGGCGTGATGGTGCTGCTCGGGATCGCGTTCTGGGCCATCGGCGCCAGGAACATACGGCGCGGGCTGCTCACCCGGGACGCGGTCGGGCAGGACGCGGCGTAGCCTGGCCGACGCTTTGACCCGGCCGGTCTAGTTCCGCCGGGCTATGCCGGGGTTTGGGCGGGAACCGCTACTGTCGTGCCGATGATGAGGGTGATGCCGGTGCTGGCCGCTGGCGCGACGGCGCGGCTTTCGAGCCCGGTGGTCTGGGAGACCGCGGTGGCGCGCTGGCTGCTGTTCGCCGGGCTGGCCGTCGCCCTGGGCGGGCTGGCCGGCCGGGGCCTGGCGCGGCAGTACAAGGGGCGGTTCCCGGCCCCGCTGCCGGGCGCGTGGGCGCTACGCGGATCGCTGGTCGGGCTGGTCGCGAGCGGGTGGCTGGCCGCGATCGGGCCATCGCGCGCGCTGTCCCTGGTGGAACTGGCTGCGTTCGCGATCGCCGCGCTGCTGCTGCGGCTGCGTCAGCCCGGCTGGGGCGCGGCGGCCTTGCTGGCCGTCGTGGTGGCCGAGGGGCTGCGCGCCCACCCGGAGGGCATCATCCCGGTGGTCGGAGCGCTGATCACCTACTGTCACCTGGTGCCGGCGGTGCTGTGGGCCGGGATGCTCGTGTACGTTCTGCGCGCGGCCCTGTCGTGGCGTAACCATCCCGAGGAGATGCGCGGGCTGATCCGGCTGTATGCGGTGGCCGCGGCCTGGTTGTTCGCGCTGCTGGTCATCACCGGGGTGATCTCGGCGCTGGTGCTGGTGCCGTTGCACTCGGTGCTGACGACCGCCTACGGGCTGGTTCTGATCGTGAAGGCGGCGCTTGTCGTGCTGGCCGCGTGTTTCGCGGTGGCCGGCCGGGTGTGGCTGCGGCGGCGGCCCGATCGGGGTGCCGGGCCGGCCCTGGCCACCAAGCTGGAGTGCGCCGCGCTGGCCGCGGTGCTCGCGGTGACGGCCCTGCTCACCGCGCTGACCCCGCCGGCCGCCCCGATCCGTTCCGCCGCGATCCGTTCCGCCGCGATCCGGCCCGCCGCGGCCGCTCACCATGACCTGGGCCGAGGCTGACCGGGGTCCAGCTCGTACCTGGCGCGCTGCCGAACCGGCGCGCTACAGCCCAGCCGAGCCGAGCCGGGGTTTACTCGTCGGTGGGGTCCTGGGCCGGAAGGATCTGGCCGCGGGCCTCGCCCAGGCCGACGCGGGTGCCGTGCGGGCCGGCCGCGGTGGCGGTGATGACCAGTTCGTCGCTGTCCTCGAGCCAGGTGCGGGTTGAGCCGTCCGGCAGCGTGATCGGCTCCGTGCCGCCCCAGGTCAGCTCGAGCAGGCAGCCGCGCTGATCGCGCTCGGGGCCGCTCACCGTGCCGGATGCGTACAGGTCCCCGGTCCGCAGCGACGCGCCGTTGACCGTCATGTGGGCCAGCATCTGTGCCGGGCTCCAGTGCATGGTGGCGTAGGGGGGCCGGCAGATCACCTGGCCGTTCAGGCGGACCTCGAACTGGATGTCAAAACCCCAGTTATCCGACTCGGTCAGATAGGGCAGGAGCGCAGTGTCCCGCGATGGCGGCCGCACCCGCGCATGCTCCAGGGCGGCGAGCGGCACCACCCAGGGCGAGATCGTGGTGCTGAACGACTTGCCCAGGAACGGGCCGAGCGGCGTCGACTCCCAGGCCTGGATGTCGCGGGCCGACCAGTCGTTGACCAGGCACACGCCGAACACGTGCTCGGTGAACCGCTCGATCGGCGTCGGCTCGCCGGTGACGGTCTCGACGCCGACCACGAACCCCAGCTCGGCCTCGAAGTCCAGCCGGGCCGACGGCCCGAACACCGGCCGCTCGGCGTCCGCCGGCCGGTACTGGCCGTAAGGCCGGCGGACCGGGGTTCCGGACACGATCACCGTCCCGGCCCGGCCGTGGTAGCCGACCGGGAGGCTCCGCCAGTTCGGATGCACCGCCCGCCCGTCCGGCCGGAAGATCCGGCCGACGTTGCTGGCGTGGTACTCGGAGGCGTAGAAGTCGACGTAGTCAGCCACCGTGAACGGCGGGTGCATCGTCACGTCGTTCACCGGCAGCAGCAGGTCCTCGATCGCGTCACGGTACCCGTCGCCGCTGAGCCAGCGCGTGATGGCGTTGCGGACCTGGGCCCAGGCCATGTCGCCCGCGCCCAGGAAGGTGTCCAGCCGCCCGGAGGCGAACAGGTCGGCCCGCGCGCTGATCAGCCGGTACGACGCGGCGGTCAGGTCCAGCACCCGGTCGCCGACGGCCACGCCGACCCTCGGCCGGATCGGCCGGTCGTGGGTGGTGAACGAGCCGTAGGGCAGGGTCTGCAGCCCGAACGGGTGATCCGGCGCGATCCCGAGCCATCCCGCCGCCTGGGTTCGCGCCATGGGTCCTCCTGCGGTTGCTGGTCCGCGGCGTCCCGGGCCCGGCCCGGGACCAGCCGAAAGCTATCAGCTCACCGGAACGGCGGGCCCGCAGGCCTCACGGTGCCGCGCCCGACTGCTGGCCCACGTACTGCGCGAATACCACGGTATTGCCAAGGTAATGCCCGGTCGCGGTATCGAATGCCCCACCGCAGGTAATGAGGCGCAGGGACGGCCAGCTCGTATAGCTGTAGATGGCCAATGCCGGAAAGTCCGCCTTCTGGTACAGGGCCGCCGAGTAGACCTTGAATACGCCCGTGCGCTTGTCCTTCAGCGTGACGTAGATGAGGTCGCCCGGGCGAAGCTCGCCCAGGTTGTAAAAAACTGCCGGGCCCACGGCGGCGGAATCCACGTGCCCGAAGAGCACCGCCGCGCCGGACGCGCCGGGTGTCGGGCCCTTGTCGTACCAGCTGGTGAGGAACGGGTGGGTCAGCGGCGGTACCTCGACCGCGCCGGCCTTGGTCACGCCCAGTGCGATGACCTTGGCCCGGACCTTGATGCTGGGAATGCTGATGGAAACGGGCGCCGACGTGGCCATCGGCGTGACCAGGTAGCCGTGCTTGGCGGCGTCCTTCGGGTCCAGCCGGTCCGCGGGCCGGTTCGCCTCCCAGCCGGCCGGGCGGGGCGGACTATGAGCTCGCCCCGCCCACTTGGGCGGCGCGGGCGGCGGCGACCAGCGCAGCGTGTGGTTTCCGGCGTAGGCCAGTGCGATTCCTCCGACGATCAAGGCCACGACGAGGGCGTTGATCAGCCTGGGCATGGTAGTCACCCCGTCCCGGAGGCCTGCGGCGGCGCGATGACGGCGCGACTTAGGTACGCGAGCCCATGCGATGCCGGCGCAGTGCCACGCCGCCCGCCACGGCACCGACGCCGAGCAGGCCGAGGCCGACGTCGGTCAGCCAGCCGTTGGTCGCGGTGGACGTCGCGCCGTCGCCGGTCGGGGGGGCCGGGGACGGCACGACGTTCACCTGAAAGGTCGCCGAGGCGGAGACGCCGTTCGAGCAGTTGATCTCCGGGTTGTACGTGCCCGGAGCCAGGCTCGTCGGCAGGACCACGGTGGTGACGAACACGTTCTGCTGGCTGGTGGCCTGCATCGGTATCTGGTCCGCCAGGCCGAGCTGGCTTCCCGAAAGGGTTGCCGAGGTCGCCGGGCCGGCCGCGCTCTGCGAGGAGCAATTGACCTGGAACGTCGTCGACGTCCCCGGCGCGGATGGATTAGGGAAAATATTCACGGTCTGGCCCGAAGGCCAGGCCGGGCCGGCGAGCGCGGCCGGGGCGCCGCCCGCCAGGATGGCCGCGGCCAGACCTGCGGTCGCAGCCGCGTATGTGACAACGCGCATGGATCTCCCCCGATATGCGATAGGAATATCCCCGCTATCGTCCCTGGCGAGTACCCGGCGCCTTGGATGACCAAACGCCAGGGCATTCCGGGCAGCGGTAATTTCGCCACTATTTAAGTGCGTCACGGTCGCGGGATCTGATTTGGATCCCCTTGTGCCAGCTGGCTTTGGCGCGGCCGGCGGCCGTGATCGGGGCGGCGCCCGGAGACCGTCGCCTGGGCGGCCGTTGCCGGCCTCGCCACGGCGAGCAGATAGCTTGACGTCGAGATAAGTCGGGGCTAGATTTGTTCACAGATAACTTGATATCGAGATAATCCGGCAGGGTGGTTGGCGGGCGCTGGCGGGCGCTGGCGGGCGCTGGCGCGGGCGGCCGGCGCGGGCGGCGGAGCCCCGGCGACAGCGGATCCCGCGGCTGCGGGAAGATGCGTTACGGCCGGAATTCTGGGCAGCGGGACGCACGGACGAGCAAAGGGCAGGAGACCAGACGATGACAGCCAATAGCTTCGGCAGTCGCGGCGCGCTGCAGGCCGGCGGGAACAACTACGAGATCCACCGCCTGGGCGCCGCGGCCGGAAGCGATGACCTCCCGTTCAGCCTGAAGATCTTGCTGGAGAACCTGCTGCGGACCGAGGACGGCGTGAACGTCACCGCCGACCACGTCACCGCGCTCGCCTCGTGGGATCCGCAGGCCGAGCCCGCCACCGAGATCCAGTTCAGCCCGGCCCGGGTGATCATGCAGGACCTGACCGGCGTCCCGGCCGTGGTCGACCTGGCCACCATGCGCGAGGCCATGCGCGACCTCGGCGGCGACGCGGGCAAGATCAACCCGCTGGTCCCGGCCGAGCTGGTCATCGACCACTCGGTGGTCGCCGACGTGTTCGGGCGGCCCGATGCGTTCGAACGCAACGTGGCGTTCGAGTTCCAGCGCAACCGGGAGCGGTTCGGCTTCCTGCGCTGGGGCCAGGAGGCGTTCAGCCAGTTCAAGGTGGTGCCGCCGGGCACCGGGATCGTGCACCAGGTCAACATCGAGCACCTGGCCCGGGTGGTCATGGCGCAGCCGGCCGGCGACGGCACCGCCGCGGCCTACCCGGACACCTGCCTGGGCACCGACTCGCACACCACCATGCAGAACGGCCTCGGCGTGCTCGGCTGGGGCGTCGGCGGCATCGAGGCCGAGGCGGCCATGCTCGGCCAGCCGGTCTCGATGCTGATTCCGCGGGTGGTCGGGTTCCGGCTCAGGGGCGAGCTGCCGGCCGGGGCCACCGCCACCGACCTGGTGCTGACCATCACCGAACTGCTGCGCAAGCACGGCGTCGTCGGCAAGTTCGTCGAGTTCCACGGCGATGGCGTGGCCGCCGTGCCGGTGGCCAACCGGGCCACGATCGGCAACATGAGCCCCGAGTTCGGCTCCACCTGCGCGATCTTCCCGATCGACGCCGAGACGATCGCCTACCTGCGGCTGACCGGGCGCAGCGACGAGCAGGTCGCGCTGGTCGAGGCGTACGCCAAGGAGCAGGGCCTGTGGCACGAGCCGGGCCGCTCGGCGCGCTACTCCGAAGAGCTCGAGCTCGACCTGTCGACCGTGGTCCCGTCGCTGGCCGGGCCCAAGCGGCCGCAGGATCGGGTGGCGCTGACCGACGCCAAGACCGCGTTCCGCGAGGCGCTCGGCTCGTACGTGCCGCTGGACACCCTCGACGAGGAGATCGCCGACACGTTCCCCGCCTCCGACCCGTTCGTCCCGGAGAAGAACGGCGCGGCCGTCCACGAGGCCGCGCCCGCGCCGACGCCGGCCGCCCGGCGCCCGTCCGCTCCGGTCGAGGTGACCCTTGACGACGGCACCAAGACCGAGGTCGACCACGGATCGGTGGTGATCGCCGCCATCACCTCGTGCACCAACACCTCCAACCCGTCGGTCATGGTCGGCGCGGCGCTGCTGGCCAAGAAGGCGGTCGAGGCCGGGCTGGACCGCAAGCCGTGGGTCAAGACCAGCCTCGCGCCCGGGTCCAAGGTGGTCATGGACTACTACGAGCGGGCGGGCCTCACGCCGTACCTGGACAAGCTCGGCTTCAACCTGGTCGGCTACGGCTGCACCACCTGCATCGGCAACTCCGGCCCGCTGCCCGAGCCGGTCAGCGAGGCGGTGAACGCCAGCGACCTCGCGGTGGTCTCGGTGCTGTCGGGCAACCGGAACTTCGAGGGCCGGATCAACCCGGACGTGAAGATGAACTACCTGGCCTCGCCGCCGCTGGTGGTGGCCTACGCCCTGGCCGGGACCATGGACATCGACCTCACCTCGGAGCCGCTCGGCACCGGCAAGGACGGCCGGCCGGTCTACCTGTCCGACCTCTGGCCGTCCCCCCAGGAGATCTCCGACATCGTGCGGAACGCGGTGGCCGCGGAGATGTTCACCCGCGACTACGCCGACGTGTTCGCCGGGGACGACAACTGGCGGGAGCTCGACGTGCCGCCGGGCCAGACGTTCGGCTGGGATCCCGAGTCCACCTACGTGCGCCGCCCTCCGTACTTCGACGGGATGCCGGCCGAGCCCGAGCCGGTGACCGACATCCGGGGGGCTCGGGTGCTGGCCCTGCTCGGCGACTCGGTCACCACCGATCACATCTCGCCGGCCGGCGCGATCAAGACCGACGGCCCGGCCGGGCGGTACCTGATCGAGCACGGCGTCGAGCGCCGCGACTTCAACAGCTACGGCTCCCGGCGCGGCAACCACGAGGTGATGATCCGCGGCACGTTCGGCAACATCCGGCTGCGCAACCAGCTGGCCCCCGGGACCGAGGGCGGGGTCACGGTGAAGCTGCCCGAGGGCACTCAGACGTCGATCTACGAGGCGTCGCGGGCCTACCTCGAGCAGGGCACCCCGCTGCTGGTGCTGGCGGGCAAGGAGTACGGCTCCGGCTCGTCCCGCGACTGGGCGGCGAAGGGAACCGCGCTGCTCGGGGTGCGGGCCGTGCTGGTCGAGTCGTTCGAGCGGATCCACCGGTCCAACCTGATCGGGATGGGCGTGCTGCCGCTGCAGTACCGGCCGGGGGAGTCCGCCGCGTCGCTGGGGCTGACCGGCCACGAGGTGTTCGACGTGACCGGGATCGAGGCGATCAACTCCGGCCCGGTGCCGAGGGAGGTGACCGTGACCGCGGACGGCCGGGAGTTCCGCGCGGTGGTGCGGATCGACACCCCCGGCGAGGCCGAGTACTACCGGCACGGCGGCATCATGCAGTACGTGCTGCGGTCCCTGCTCGCCCGCGGCTGATCTGTCCCTGGCCTAGCCCGGCCTAGCCCACGGCGGCCAGCCGGGCCCGGACCAGATCCGCGTTGGGGTGCTGCAGGTCGTCGAGGATGCTCAGGGACCGCCGCCATACCTCCCGCGCCAGCGGCAGGTCGCCGTCGGCCTGGTGCACGTTGCCCAGCTGTCTGAGGGCCTCGGCCTCGTCGAAGCGATCGCCGAGCTCCGCGAACCGCTGCGCCGACCGCTCGTAGGCGGTCACGGCCGCGGCGTGCTCGCCGAGTTGCACCCGCAGGTAGCCGAGCGTGCCCCAGGTCGCCGCCTCGTTGCGCCGGTTGTCGAGGCCGGTCTCCAGGCGCAGCGCGCGCAGGCAGCACGACACGGCCCGCCGGTACTGGCCGAGGTGCCCGTAGAGCCAGCCGGAGTTGTTGAGCGCCACGACCTGCCCGGCGCGATCGCCGCAGCGGCGGAACAGGCGCAGCGCCTCCTCGTTGTGCCGTAGCGCCTCCTCGTACCGGGTCTCCAAGTCCAGCACCTGGGCCAGGTTGATGTTCGTGTTGGCCTCGCCGTCCTGGTCACCGGCCTGGCGGTACAGGGCCAGCGCCCGCTGCAGGTGGGCATGGCTGTCCGGCCGGGAGCCCAGCCGCAGCCACGCGCGGCCGAGGTAGCGGTGCGAGAAGGCCTGCCCGGGCCGGTCGCCGAGCGCCTCCGCGGCCGCGAGCGCGGTCTCCTGGCTGTCACACAGGTCATGCCAGTGCCCCCGCCAGTACAGGAACCCGGACAGGGTCCACGCCAGCTCCCAGGCGTAACCGCTCAGCCCGGCGCCGGCGGCCGAGGAGATCACGGCCAGGAGCACGTGGTGCTCGGCCTCGAACCAGGTCATCGCCAGGTCGCGGTCGGCGAAGGTCTCCGCCGACGTCCCGCCGAGCGGCGGGTCCAGGGCGGGAGCGGCCCGGTTCGGGCTGAGCAGCACGGCCGCGGCATGGCCGGTATGCAGGTAGTGGTCCAGCACCCGGCTTGCGGCCGCGCTCCGGGCGTCGTCGTCCACGGCGACGGCGGCCTGCTCGGCCGCGTAGGCGCGCAGCAGGTCGTGCAGCCCGAACCGGCCCGGCGCGGGTTCGGCGAGCAGGTGCGCCCGGGTCAGCTCGGCCACGGCCTGGCGGGCCCGGCCGGGCGAGACGCCGGCCAGGCTCGCGGCGGCCGGGACCGAGATATCGGGGCCGGGGTGCAGGCCCAGCAGGGCGAACATCCGCGCGGCGGGCGGCGTGAGCTGCCCGCTGGACCAGGAGAAGACCGCCCGGACGCTGCCGGCCGGGTCGCCGGTGTCGAAGGCGTCCAGGCGGCCGCGCGAGTCGCGCAGCTCGGCGGCGATGGCGGCCAGCGGGAAGCTGGGGCGGGCGCCGGCCCGGGCCGCCGCGATGGCCAGGGCCAGCGGCAGCCGCGCGCACAGCCGGGTGATCTCGGCTACCGCGGCCGGCTCGGCGGCGACCCGCTCCGCGCCGAGCCGGACGGCGAGCAGCGCGCGCGCCTCGGCGTCGGTGAGGACGTCGAGGGTTATCAGGCGGGCGCCCTCGGAGGCGGCCAGGCCGCCCAGCTCGTTCCGGCTGGTCGCGAGGACCAGGCAGCCGGGTGAGGCGGGCAGCAGCGGCCGGACCTGCCGCTCGTCGCGGGCGTTGTCCAGCAGGATCAGCAGCCGCTGGCCCGCGATCAGGCTGCGGTAGAGGCCGGTCTGCGCCTCGAGGCTGGCCGGGATCCGGCCCGGGCTCACGCCGAGGGCGTCAAGGAACCCGCGGATCGCCTCGGCCGGCGCCACGGGAGTCCCCGAGGGATCGAAGCCGCGCAGGTTGACGTACAGCTGCCCGCCCGGGAAGCGGTCCGCGACCTGGTGCGCCCAGCGGACCGCCAGCGCGGTCTTGCCGACCCCGGCGGTGCCGCCGATCGCGGAGATCACCACCGTCCCCGGCGCCTCCGCCGCGGCCCGGTCCAGGATCCTGGTCAGCGCGGCCAGCTCCCCGGCCCGGCCGGAGAAGTGCGCCGCGGTGCCCGGCAGCTGCCGCGGCACGGCCGGCGCGGCCGCCGTCGCGGGCCGGGCCGGGGTCAGGGCCGGGTCGGCGGCGAGGATCTGGCGGTGCAGCTCGCGCAGCTCGGGACCGGGCTCGGCGGCGAGCTCATCGACCAGGGTCCGGCGGGCGCGACCGTAGGCGGCCAGCGCCTCGGCCTGGCGGCCGCTGCGGTACAGGGCCAGCATCAGCTGCGCGTGCAGCCGCTCGCGCAGCGGGTGAGCGCCGGCCAGCTCCGCAAGCTCGGCGGTCAGCTCGGCGTGACGTCCCCGGTGCAGGTCGGCGTCGATGCGCGTTTCCAGTGCCTGCAGCCGTAGTTCCTCAAGACGGGGTACGTTACGCACCGTCAGCACATCGGCCTCAACGTCAGCCAGCGGCCGGCCGCGCCACAGGGCTAGCGCCGCGCGCGCCCGCGCCGCCGCGTCGTCCCACGACCGTTCCGCGGCCGCCGCCCGGGCCGATCCCAGCAGCGCCTCGAACCGGGTCAGGTCCAGCTCTTGCGCGCCGACGTTGATCAGGTAGCCGCGCGGCTGCGCGATGATCCTGGCCTGGCCCTCGTCGCCCAGGGCCCGGCGCAGCCGCTTCACGTAGTTCCGGATGGTCACCTGGGCCGACGGCGGCGGCCCGGCCCCCCACAGCGTCTCGGCGATCCGGTCGACCGCCACCACCTGGTTGGCGGCCAGCAGCAGCTCGGCCAGGATCGTCCGCTGGTTGCCCCGCGGCACCGGGATGACCGTCCCGCCGCGACGCACCAGTAACGGCCCGAGCAGGCCAAACTCCAGCTCCGTCATCAGCCGCCAACCGTCGCTGCCACCTCCGCGCTACGCGGATGCTACCGGCCCGGCTCAGGCTCAAAGGCGAATGTCGGGCGTACGCGCAAAGACCGGGCGGAGATGGTCATGGTGGACGGGAGCAGCGGCGTCCTGACGGCGCCGCGCCGGCGTGCGGTGGACGGCGGGGACGTGCTGGTGCTACCCGGCCCTGGCCGGTTCCCTGGCCGAGCCGGGAATGACGGCCAGGCGCCGCATCAGCGCGTCGAACTGGTCGAACGACAGGCTCTGGTCGGCGTCGGACAGGGCCCGGTCCGGGTCGGGGTGGACCTCGATGAGCAGCCCGTGCGCGCCCGCCGCGCGCGCGGCCCAGGCCATCGGCGCCACGTAGCGGCGCTGACCGGTGCCGTGGCTCGGGTCCACGATCACTGGCAGGTGTGACCGCTCGCGGACCACGGCGACCGCCGACAGGTCGAGGGTGTTGCGGGTGGCGCTCTCGAACGTCCGGATACCCCGCTCGCACAAGATCACCTGCTGGTTGCCCTGAGCGACCACGTACTCGGCCGCCGCCAGCCATTCCTCGATCGTGCTGGACAGCCCGCGCTTGAGCAGCACCGGCCGGTCCACCTTGCCGATCTCGCGCAGCAGGTCGAAGTTCTGCATGTTGCGCGCGCCGACCTGCAGGATGTCGGCCGCCCGGGCCATCCGCTGCACCTGGTCCACCGCCATCACCTCGGTGACCACGGGCAGGCCGGTCTCGCGCCCGGCCGCGACCAGCAGGTCCAGCCCGTCCCAGCCCAGTCCCTGGAACGCGTACGGGGAGGTGCGGGGCTTGAACACGCCGCCGCGCAGCACGTGCGCGCCCTGGTCCCGGACGAACCGGGCGGTGGCCTCGATCTGGTCGCGGCTCTCCACCGAGCACGGGCCGGCCATGACCACGAACCCGTCGCCGCCGACCAGCACGTCGCCGACCCGGATGACCGTGTCCGCCTGCCGCGCCGCCCGGTCGACCAGCTTGTAGTGGCGTGACCTGGGTGCGGCGGGCCTGGCCGCCACGGCTTCCAGCATTTCCGCCGGGTCGCCCCCGGCCCTGGCGGCGGTTTCACCTTCTTGCGGCGGACCGGGCAGGTCTCCGGGCCTGGCCGGGGCGCGCAGCGCCTTGGCCGGGTAGCTGCCGAGTACCTTGACGAACAGGGCCGCCGAGCGCAGCTCGTCAAGGGCGGCAGCGGTCCTCGGCTCGGCGGCGTTGCCCTCGAAATCGAGGAAGAACATGTACTCCCAGGGACGGCCGGGGCGCGGCCGGGACTCGAGCTTCGTCATTGAGTGGCCGCTGCCGGACAGTACCTCCAGGCAGCGCAGCAGATCCCCCTCCTCGTGCCCGGTGACCAGGATCAGGCTCGTTTTGCAGGGAACTCGCTGGTCCACGGCGGCCGGCTTCGCCGACAGCGCCACGAACCTCGTGAAGTTGTCATCGCTGTCGTTGATGCCCCGGCGCAACACGACGAGCCCGTACGCGGCGGCGGCCTCCGCGGAGGCGATCGCCGCGACGGTGGGGTCGCCGGATTCCGCCACGGCCTGCATCGCCCCGGCGGTGTCGAAGTAGGTGGTGGGCTCCGCGTTCGACAGGGATAGGAGGAACTGGGAGCACTGCTCGAGCCCCTGCGGATGAGACAGGATGCGGCGCAGCGAGGACAGCGGGACCTCGGCGATCGCGGCCAGGCAGTGGTCGACCTTCCAGGTCTCCTCGCCCACGATGAACAGCTCGTGCGAGCGCAGCACGGCGTAGACCTCGTTGATGCTCCCGGCGGTGGTGTTCTCGATCGGCAGCACCGCGAGATCGGCGTCACCGGCGAGCAGCGCGTCGGCGGCCTCCCGGAACGTCCGGTAGCCGGTAAGGTCACCGGTCAGGCCGCGTCCGGCCAGGTACTTCTGCGCTGCAGCGTCGCTGTAGGAATGCGCGGTGCCCTGGAACGCGACCCGGGCCCGCCCGCCGGCATCGCCGTTCAGGTGCCGCGCCTGCTGCGCCACCGAGTCGCTGATCAGCTCGCGGAAGATCGCGCGCACCAGGCTGGCGGAGACCCCGAGGTCGGCGGCCACCGCCACCACGCCGTCCAGCACCTTCCGTTCCCGGTCGGGGTCCTGAATCGCGGCCGTGCCCTGCTCCTTGACCTGGGCGATGGCCGCGATCAGCTCGCGCCGCTGCGCGATCAGGCGGACGATCCCCTGGTCCACCTGGTCGAGGCCCTGCCGCAGGTCGGCGATGTCTGGCTGCTCGTTGCTCACTGTTTTCCCCTCACGTCGCAACGGTAGCGTCTTTGGGTGCGTCAATCAGAAAGCTCGCCCGCGGCGGATACCCCCGACGGGGCCCGGCCGGGGCTCCGGGCCGGCCTCCCCGGTGCCCGCGCCATGGTCCTGCTCACGGCCGGCATCCTCGTGCTCGCGGTCAATCTGCGCGCCGCGATCGCCAGCCTGCCCCCGGTTTTCCCCGACTTGTCCGCCGCGCTGCACCTGTCCTCGGCCTCGATCAGCGTGCTCGCGGCGGTCCCGGTGCTCTGCTTCGGCGTGTTCTCCGGCCTGGGCGCCCCGCTGAGCCGCAGGTTCGGCGAGGAACGCGTGCTGCTGGGCGCGCTGGTGCTGCTGGCCGGCGGCCTGCTGCTGCGCGGAGCCCTGCCCGGCTCGATGCTGTTTCCCGGCACGGTCCTGGCGGGCGGGGCGATCGCGCTGATGAACGTGCTGCTGCCGAGCCTGGTCAAGCGCCGCCGCCCGGACCGGGCCGGGCTGCTGATCGGCTCCTACCTGCTGATGCTCAGCGCGGGCGCGGTAATCGCGTCGCTGATCGCGGTGCCGGTGTTCAAGGCGGCCGGCGGCAGCCAGGGCGGCGCGGGCTGGCCGGTGCAGCTCACGCTGGGCCTGTGGGCGCTGCCGGCCGCCGCGGCGGCGGTGGCCTGGCTGCCGCAGGTCCGGTACCGCACCCAGCCGGACCGCGCCGGGCGGGCCGCCCGGGTGGCCGTGCACCGGCACCTGCTCGCGTGGCAGGTCGCCGCGTTCATGGGGCTGCAGAGCATGGTCTACTACGGCACGCTGTCCTGGCTGCCCACGCTGTTCCAGGACCGGGGCGTCAGCGCGGCCGCGGCGGGCGGCCTGCTGGCCCTGATGAACGTGGGGAACGCGATCACCGCGATGCTGATGCCGGTGCTCGCCCAGCGCGCCCGCGACCAGCGGCTGCTGGTCACCGCGATGGCGGTGGCCGCGGCCGGCGGCCTGGTGGGCGTGCTGCTCGCCCCGACCGGCACCGCCGCGGCCTGGACCCTGCTGCTCGGCCTGGGCCAGGGCGCGTCGCTGGGCCTGGGGATCTTCTTCACGATGGCCCGGGCGTCCGACCCGATGGGCGCCGCCTCGCTGTCCTCCTTCGCGCAGAGCAGCGGGTACCTGATCGCGGCGGCGGGGCCGCTCGCGGTCGGGTTCCTGCACGCCGCGACCGGCGGCTGGACGGCGCCGATCCTGGCGCTGCTCGGGGTGGTCGCGGCCATGCAGTGGTCCGGCTGGCTGGCCGGACGGGCCCGGACCCTGCCCCCACGGGGGAAACCGGGTGAACCCGCTGAACCGTCACCGCCGCCCGGACGTGTTGAGGGAGTTGGGGAATTTGAGTGAGTGGGGAATCACTCGAGTGGGGGTGGCAGGTGGTGCGTGCGCTCAGCGTGCGTCAGCCATGGGCGTGGGCGATCGCCCGGGGATATAAGCCGATCTTGAACCGGTCCTGCGCCACCGGGTACCGCGGCCCGCTGGCGATCTACGCCTCGCTGCGGGTCGACCCGGGATCGGTCGAGGGCCATGATCTCCGGGAGGCGGTCAGCGCCACCTGGGACGCGGCCGACCCGGTGACCGCGATCGGCGGCATCATCGCCGTGGTCAGCCTCGAGGGCGTCTGCTCGGCGGTCGCCGCGGGCGATCCCGCTTCGGGCCGGTGCGCCTGCGGCGAGTGGGCGACGGCGGGCGCCTATCACTGGCAGCTCGCTCACCCGCGCCCGCTGCGGTGGCCGGTCCTGGCCCTGGGCCGGTCCGGGCTGTGGGAGCTGGCCCCGGAGGTCGCCGACGGGCTGAACAGGTTCCTGCCTGACGAGGTCGTCAGGGCGGGAAGGGCGGGATAGGCCCGGCCGACTTAGAATCGGTGGATTCCCGGATCGACTGTCCCGCGCGCTGGGACACCCGGCCGACAGCGGCCCGAGACCACCGAGGAGCTGAGCCAGTGACTCTGCTGGAGACCATCTCTAGTCCGCGGGACCTCAAAGCGCTCAGCGTCGCCGAACTGCCCCAGCTGGCGGGCGAGATTCGCGACGTCCTGATCGAGACGGTGTCCAGGACCAGCGGTCACCTGGGGCCCAACCTGGGCGTGGTCGAGCTCACCATCGCGCTGCACCGGGTCTTCGACTCGCCCGTGGACAAGATCGTTTTCGATGTCGGCCACCAGGCCTACGTGCACAAGCTGCTCACCGGCCGGCACGCGAACTTCGGGACGCTGCGGCAGCGCGGCGGGGTGTCGGGCTACCCGAGCCGGGCCGAGTCCGAGCATGACCTGGTCGAGAACTCGCACGCCTCCACCGGCCTGAGCTACGCCGACGGCCTGGCCAAGGCCTACCGGCTGCGCGGCGAGGGACACCGGACCGTCGTCGCGGTGATCGGCGACGGCGCGCTGACCGGCGGGATGGCCTGGGAGGCGCTCAACAACATCGCGGTCGCCAAGGACAGCCGGATCGTCATCGTGGTCAACGACAACGGCCGCTCCTACCAGGCGACGATCGGCGGGCTGGCCGACCACCTCGCCGCCGTCCGGGTGTCCCAGCGATACGAGAACGTGCTCGACTACATCAAGACCACGCTGTCGCACACCCCGCTGGTCGGCCCGCCGCTCTACGAGACGCTGCACGGGATCAAGAAGGGCATCAAGGACGTGCTGCAGCCGCAGGTGCTCTTCGAGGACCTCGGCCTGAAGTACCTCGGCCCGATCGACGGCCATGACGAGCAGGTGGTGGAGCACGCGCTGCGCCGGGCGGGCGACTTCGGCGGCCCGGTGATCGTGCACGTGATCACCAGGAAGGGGATGGGCTACCCGCTCGCCGAGCAGAACGAGGAGGACTGCCTGCACCAGGTGCCGGCCGCGCCGCCCGCCCACCTGGCGGCGGCCACGGTCGCGGCGACGCCCAAGCGCAGCTGGTCCGAGGTGTTCGGCGACGCGCTGGTGGCGGTCGGCGCGCAGCGGCCCGACGTGGTCGCGATTACCGCGGCGATGCTGCACCCGACCAAGCTGGACGGCTTCGCGCGGGCCTTCCCCGACCGGGTCTTCGACGTCGGCATCGCCGAGCAGCACGCGATGACCAGCGCGGCGGGCCTGGCCATGGGCGGCCTGCACCCGATCGTCGCCATCT